>PDWI01000403.1_pt1 | contig 69892 bp, 59 predicted proteins | sample 1430891 | NCBI WGS metagenome assembly PDWI01 (sample SAMN01162508, study PRJNA174530) | Oral metagenome, whole genome shotgun sequencing project. | biome: Marine environment; feature: Marine mammal; material: Swab sample of the gingival sulcus; isolation source: swab sample of gingival sulcus...
AGCTTGAAGGTCAAACGGAAAAAAGCGGCGTGGTCGGTCGATTTCCTTGAGAAACTATTGCGGCAAGATGTATGAATCTTTCAAGCGATTGCCCTGTCGCCTAATGCCTTAACAGTTTTACGTGCCTGTAAAAGCTGATCAACAAAAGACACAAGCTGGTTTGAAGGGGCTTGGAGAGAAGGCTGAGTCATTGTTACGGTCCTTGGTCAAATCCCCCAAGGGGAAACGTCTGTGAATTGGGTGAAAATCTTGCACCGGATAGTAGCTATTTCCCCCATATAAATCAAAGATCCAAAGCCAGCGCGACCGCACAATGAGAAGAACAGGTATAGCGGCTCGTAACCCATTCCTCTCCCTCAGCGCTATTCCTCTGACTGTGAGTCTTCACCCTTAGCTTTAGGCAACTGGTGCTCAACGGCTTGTGACGCCCCACCCTCTACCTTGGGCAGCAAGTGCTCATAGCGTTTATCAGTCAGTGTTCGCATAAACGCCACCAGCGCATCCACCTCCCTGTCTTTTAGTGCAGGTGCATCAAATTCCTCATCTTCCAACGCAAGATTTTGCGCCACCTCTGGCGCTTGCCAAGGCTTACCTGTTTCTGGATTTATCTTGCGTGAGCTGTTGTTAAATTTGTCATAAAACAGCACCACAGTGCGTAGATCCTTAAACACGCCATTGTGCATATACGGACCAGTAACAGCGATATTCCGCAACGTTGACACCTTAAACTTGCCATCTTGCTTCACATCATCAACTTGGGGATTATCCAGTAAACCATGATCGACAAATGTATCAGACTTACCATTAACTTGGCGCAGGCGCTTATTCACTGGCACACCAAGGTTGTGATATGTGTAATCACTAAATGTCTCTTTGAAGCTACCCGGAAATGCTTTTAGCTGGTGGCAACGATTGCAGTTAGTAAATTGCTGCGAAAAGAACAAAGACTCCCCCAGTGACTCCTGATCAGTCAGCTCCACTTCGCCCCTCAGATAGCGGTCATATTTAGAATCAAACGGGGAAAAGAGATCAGTTTTCTCAAACTCAGCAAGACTCTCCGCCATCGCGCTGTAAGCCGTCTCAACCTTATCAAATACCGCCTTACCAAATAACTCGCGGAATGTTTTCAGGTAGTAAGCATTCTCCTGCAACCGCGCCACCACCGATGCCTTATCCGGCATACCCATTTCAATCGGATTCAGCGGTGGCCCGCCCGCCTGACCGGCTAAGTCTTTCTCACGACCATCCAGAAACTGCCCACCTCGGTACTCCCCTGCCTTATTACGATGAAAGTTCGGCGAAAATCTGGCGTAGGCAGCGGTTGGTGCATTACGATCCCCCAGTGACTTGCCATCGTCACCCAGTGACACCATTTTGCCAACAACCGTTTCCCTGTCATCCACAAAGCCATGGGTCGGGTTGTGACAGGTCGCACAGGACTGTGTACGATTCTTGGATAAATTAACATCAAAAAATAACACCCTCCCCAAATCGGCCTTGCTCGCCACTGGCTTGGCTTCACCACTCGCAGCCAGCGATACCTGAGCACCACAAGCCATTGCAATGCTAATAGAAAAGAGAACCTTAACCAAACGTGACATAGAAACTCCTACATAAACACACCGCCCTGCCTAGCGTTCATTCTAGCGTTGCAAGTGATGTCATCATTGACCCATATCAACAGAAATAGGAATCATTCCATGCCTTGCATAATGGCTTCAATACTTCCAGCACGTCATCAAGTGGTCGTCCACCATGCCAATAGATTGCATAAAGGCGTACATAATCGTCGGTCCGACAAAGGTCATGCCACGCTTTTTCAGGTCTTTTGAAATCGCCTCGCTGACTTCGGTGCTGGCCGGCAGGGATTCAAAGTCAGGCCAGTGATTTTTAATCGGTCGACCATCAACATACGCCCAGATATATGCATCAAAACTGCCAAACTCCTGTTGGATTTTCAGGAATGCAATGGCATTTTTTCGAGCAGCGAACACTTTTAGTTTATTGCGAACGATCTCAGGATTCTGCAAACATGCCTGCAACTCCTCATCCGTCATAGCAGCAACTTTCGCAGGATCAAAACCGTGAAAGGCTGCACGATAACCCTCCCGTTTACGCAGAATGGTTTCCCAACTCAAACCTGCTTGTGCGCCTTCCAAAATCAGCATTTCAAATAACTGCTGATCATCATGCTTTGGAATACCCCACTCGTTATCGTGATAGTCCGCGTAAAATTCCTTACCTACACCGTTACCAAAACATCTGACTTTATCGTCTTTGCTACACACCATACCGCTCTCCTCAACGTATCCATGCGCCCGCATGAAATTGCAATTCTGACAAACCATTGGGCATACCATTACGTAGCGGCACATTCCACAACTTCACAAAGCTGTGATCAACTCCCTGAAACACCTGATATTGATGCGGAATGTGTAAATTGCTCAGGTACTTGTGGATAATGGGTGACGCTTTACACCCCATTTTCAAAGCAAACTCGTCACGATCACCAATGGAAATCCGCAGCGGTATACCTTGGGTTCGTAAACGCTGCTGATTCTGTGTTGCAATTTGCAGGGTTTCCGGCAGTGCATAATCACTCACAAAGGCGTTTGCCACAGCGGATGCAAACGACTGCGGGAACTTCAAGGCGTAATGAATCGCCCCACGAGAGCCACGGGAGTGGCCATGAATAGAAGTTGTCTTGGCGCTCATGCCAGCACGAAATTGCTGGCGGATAAATGCGCGTAGCTCGTTTGGCTTTTCGCTGGTCAGCATGGCTTCGTTGCGCGGTGTAGACCACTGTTCTTCAGTTTTGCCATCTGCTCCAATACGCCCCGAGCGTAGCGCAACCACGACCATCGGCGGAATCAGGCCACGCGCCATCCATTGATTTAACTGTGTTGCTGGCACAGCCTCCGAAAAGCTATGCTCCCAACCACTTTGCCCGTGCAGGAAAATTACCAGCGGATAGGTTTTCTTAGATTCACGTCGCCATTCCTGTGGCAAATAAACCGAGTAATCCACCAGGCCACGTGACGGGCTGATAAAGCGTGAGTGCGTGTAGTGGCCGGGCTTAATGGCGTTGGCCAATTGCCAATTATAAACGGCTTGCTTGGTAATGCCACGACGACTCTTTGCCAACGATTCGTCACGAACAAAGCGTTGCTGGCGACCACCGTAAGTTGTCACAAAACGGTCGTATTTGCCTTCAACGGAATAATCGAAAATCACTTCACGACCCCCAGCGAGCTTAAAACGGGTCGGACTCAGTTGAGTAAGCTCCGAGGTATTTCCAGCAGCGGCTACGATCAATTTATCACCCTGTTGGCGCAGATCAAAACTGATTTCAGAGCCTGCGAACAAGCTGTATTTTCCAACCAACTCCGATAAAGTGGGTGGCCGGCCCGGTTTAACCGGGGCTATTGGTTTGGGCTGCGTGACGGTGGGCGGCTTAACCGCAGGTGGTGTTGAGCAGGCAGCTAAGGTAAGGAGTACAAAAACCAATAGTATTGAGGTAAGCCGGTTCATTACTGTTGTTATCCCGTCCAAAAATGCCGCCAAGCTTAGCATAAAAAGCTTAAACATTTTTAGCTGAACAAATCGGTCACACCTTGTTTACACACCTAGCCATTGAATGTATATTGTTTGTGCTAATCATACTAAAAATAAAACGGGGATTTCACAATGAATACATCCATGTTACGCGTCGCGCGTGCTGTTGCTATCGGGCTGGCAATAAGCATGCCCATCCAATCTTTGGCAAAAACACCATCAGCGGAGCGAGCCTTTCAGCGCGGCAGCCTGCTGATTCAGCAAAACCAACTTCAGCAAGGTTTAGAGGCATTAAAAGATGCGGCGGCACAAGGGCACGCACAAGCGGCGTATGAGCTAGGTTCCTTATACGAGGCGGGTTTAGCTGTTCCTAAAAATTTTCAAAAGGCAAAAGCCTACTACGAAACAGCCATTGTTCAGGGGCATCGCAATGCTCACTACAATCTAGCTTTGTTGCTGAATAATCCACAGACACCTTTTGCCGATTTAAAGCAGGCACGTAATCTGATGACCGTGATTGCCAAACGGGGTGATGTTGAAGCCCAGTTTGTATTGGCAACACTGATGGAGAATTCACTACGCAACGTCAAAGCGCAGCCCTCACAAGCTCGCCATTGGCTGGAACAAGCCGCTAATCGAGGACATGCCAAAGCCCAATACAGACTGGGCATGTATTATCTGAAAGGGGAGCACGTCGCACGTAACCCTCAAGCCGCATTTCACTGGTTTGACAAGGCTGCCCGACAAGGTATTGCGGGGGCGCAGTTTAATTTGGCACTGATGTACGAAAAAGGTGATGGTACTGCACCTAACCTAAGCCAAGCGTTGCGTTGGTACGAATCTGCTGCACAGTTGGGCAGTGCCAATGCACAACAAAATCTTGGTATCAAATACCTGTTGGGTGAGCAAGTCGCGCAACATACACATAAGGCGCTTGACCTGATTACTCGTGCGGCAGGCTCCGGTCTGCGTAATTCACAGATGTTACTGGGGCAGCTCTATCAAACAGGCTTTGATGGCAAAATTGATATTGATATTAACCGTGCTGAACAGTGGTATTTACGGGCAGCCAAACAAGGTGTTGCCGATGCGCAATACCAACTCGCATTGATTTTACTTGAGAAGAAAAATCGGGGGCCAGCAAGCTTCTGGATTCAACAGGCTGCATCAGCCGGTCATCAAGAGGCGATCAAGTTACAAAATAGATTGTAATCACCTCTCCTTTTACAAACGCCTGTGCTTTGTAATGAAGCACAGGCGTTTTTGTATCAGCAAAACACATAACAACCAAAAGCCATTGATCAGAAAATTGCGTTAAATCCAATCAACTACTCTATACTGAGAACACTCCATTAGAAAAAACATGTCATCCCCTGATGGCGTGTTACCCCAAGAAATAAGAACAAGAGTGTCATACTATGAAGAAGAATCTATTTACCTCAGCTGCTGTCCTGTCTTTGGCTTTAATGAGTCAGGCCGTATTTGCCAACAGTGATAAGCTTATGAGTAAGGAGGATCTCGACGCAATCCAACAAGAGTATTTAGTGGAATATACAGAGCAAGCCCAGCCTCGCCGCTCTGCATTATTTGCACATATTCTGGATACCCTCACACAAAACTCAACGATGGCTGAGGCGGATACCCACAGTGCACCCTTGGAACAACCGTCGGGACTGACTAACACCATTGGTCACTCGGTAATTCTGTAAACCGCGTAAGCCGCAACGAGGTTGGTGTAGCGACTAGTAAATCGCTCCCCCTCGGCTCACCAGATCAGGCCGTACCTTTCACTTGGTTGTTGGCTATTACTTGGTGTTGGTTTGCCTGTACTCATATTTGACGCACTACCGCAATTTACCTATGCTGGGCGCCCCATTTAGAAAGTTCTGGCTTTTATGAGTACATTATTTTTTGCCCACGCTAATGGCTTCCCAAGCCCAAGCTATGCGCCCTTTTTTAAAGCACTAGAGCAGCGGGGCTACACGCTTGATTGCATTGAAAAAGTGGGACACAACCCAAAGTACCCAATCACCAATAACTGGCCCTACTTAATTGAGGAACTTGAGCAAGAGGTTTTAAGCCGCCACCAGGAGCCTGTCATAGGCATCGGTCACTCATTGGGCGGTATGCTCAGTTATCTGCTGGCCCGTAAAAATCCTGCCATCTACAGCCACCTCATTTTACTTGATCCTCCCGTCATTAACGGCTGGGAAAATATCCTATGGCTGCTCTCCAAAGCACTTGGGCTAAGTGACCATTTCACCCCCGCCGGAAGTAGCAAAAACCGTCGAACACACTTTGAAACCCATGATCATGCGCGGGAGCATCTACGAAATAAAAAACTATTCAAAGACTTCACAGACGAATCCTTCGAGTCCTATATTGAACATGGGATGACTGAAACAGAGGAAGGCTTGGTAACGCTGACCATTGACCTGGAAACAGAGCTCGCATTGTTCCGCACATCTCCCGATCACCTCTGGAAGTTTCGCAAGCCACTAGGCATACCCGGCTTATATCTAACCGCAGAGGATAGTGATTTTGCCAAGCGTCCCTTTGCAAAACGCTTATCCAAAACCGCAAAGATGGATTATCGGGTGTTGAAAGGTGGGCATTTATTTCCGATGGAGCACCCTGAAGAAACAGCGTCAGTTATCGCCGACTGGCTGGCTAAGAGCCTGTATTAAGATCTCTGGTCGCGTAACCGTTGCTTTTAGTCATGCCCCCCGATGAGAAAAGCCTACCCGAGCGATATAAACCGCGAGCAATTTGGCGGAATCCACCCATTCTCACATAAAAATGCCCCGTAACTATCGGGGCATTTTTAAACAGCTTCAGTCATAGCCTACTGCTACTGACTGATTACTAATTAAGGACAGGTTGCATCCACAAATGTTTTAGCGTGTTGCTTATCTTCTTCAAAGATAATGTTAACGGTATCAGGCGTTAAAAACTGATACTTGTAACTGCCACCGGTTACATCAAATCCAGCCGTTGGCGCACATTTTAGGCTTAACGTCACTTCACCCTGCCCCTTAAACTCAAAGTCCAGATCAGTGCCGTCACCATCAACCGAGATCAGTTCACTGCGTGAAGGCAGCTTGGTAATACGGCTGACCTTGAATGTAGGCTCACCTAAATTGATTTTGAATTGACCTCCAGCCTTGCTCAATAGAACTTGGTGATCATTGTAGGCATACCAGTTATCAACCGATTTGATAGTACTGCCCTTGGCAACACGTAAGGCAAATTTGCCGGAATGGTTGGCGGCGACATTCGCTGTTACTACGTTGCCACTCTTACTCACAGATAGCTCAGCAGATTTGAATGCCTTGATACGTTCGGCAAAATCCTTACTTGTTGTGAACTCAGAGCCATATTCGTGAACCTTTTTAAGCAGGCTGTCAAACATATCGAAATTATAGCCTGCGTCACCCCAGTTGATCGGGCCGTAGTCATGCCAAGGCCAGTGGACTAAGCCTTGAGGACTGTGGCTGGTTAGTGTATCGAATTCATCAAACCATATTTGCTTGGCTTCTTCGGCTGTCCGGCCTTGGAACTCAACCAAGGTGAAGTCAAATGACATATTCGGACTTAAATACACCTTGCTAATTGTTGGATTCAGGAAGCCAAACGCATTTGGATAACCAGCGCCAGAGCTTGAGTAACCACCTGTCAGATAGTCAGCATGTTGAATAATTTCCAATGATGTCGCCAGATTTTCTGGTGCTCCTGGAACGGCTGCCCCCAGATTGGTTAGGCCCAATTGCTCCTCAATGATCTCGCGCGAAGTTAAGAACTCCCAACTGATCTGCTCTGGATTTAGGATGTTGGTATCGTGTGGGTGAGTGTATGAGTGCGTACCCATTTCACTACCCAGTGCTATATATTGTTGATAGAGCGGAGCAGAATAGTTCCAGTTAGTCTGTTCCTGATTCTCTGGATAATCACCGATATTGATATAGTAAGAGCCAATAAAGTTATATTGCTCTTTCCAGGCCTGGAGTATGGGCAACAGCGCGCCATCGACAGGTTCGACCTCGTCTATAAACATACTCTGATCCATATCATTACGGGCTATAAACAGTGCGTTGTCACGTGTCATGTGTAACGCAGCAGCGGCTTTCTCGCCATAAACGCTCCATTGCAACACAGACCATAAAATATTGGGATCCACCATCTGCTGGACAGTACCAAAGTGTGCGTGGCGACCACCGTGTTCAGTGACAATCAGCGCATTCTTGGTACCAACGCCTGCAACTTCCTGAGTGGCAAGGACATTACTTGAGTAAGCCCCTGTGGGAATAAAGTAATCCGTGAATGAGTTTGTGTAGCGTTTCAGTACCTCGCCATGATCATACTCATTGCTGGTAATCGGGTGGACATTATTAGAAATCTTGTAGTCGATAGTGAAAGGGCCACCGCCATCAGTACGGGTAACACCCATCAGAGATTTCATACGAGAGTAGGCATCACCTGGCAAGCTGGCACCGGTTTCTGTATTGGTCAGCAAGTTACCTGCCGTTACAATACCGACATTATGTTGATTAACCGCGATATTAAGGTTTTGCTCAATACCCGGCAGCGCAGATTGTTTTACATTGGCAAAGTAAGGGAATACCAAAGTCTTGTACTGAGTGATTTTATCCAGATTCAGCAAATCATCTTCACTTAACAGGTCAAAGGGTAATCCCGCCATAATTGCCTGAGACTGTACGCTCATAAACAACTGCGCATACGCTTTACTGTCAAAGAATTGGGCTTCCGATGTGCTGGAATAAACAATCGCGATCTGTGCCGTACTTTGCTTATACTTCAGCTCATAGGCATTTGTATGAGGCCAGTAAGAGCGGGGCATGAAGCTACTGTCATTCACGTCAAACAGTAACCGAATCGCATCACCGTTGGTCATACCGATCAACGCCTCATTGATTTCCAGCTCCATGATACTGCCACCGGAACCATCTGCCGTAATAGCGTAATTCACTGACTCAGATACAAGGGTTTGACCATCAGCATCTTTATACAGACGGGGAACGCCATCGCTACCAAAGTTGATATTGTATTCAGCGCCACCAGCATAACCCCAGATTTGGTAGCCTGTGTCATAGTCCTGATCGGTATTAATCCAAATCGTCGTATCAGCGCCAATAGTTCGATAGAAATCATGGATCAGGAGCTTGTATTGACCGTTTTCGTAGCGGCCATATAACTCCACACCCTCAACGGCATTCACCGGGTCAAGATCCATACGGTCACTGCTTTTCCAGTCGGACTTTTGTCCATCAATCTGGATGTCGCCATTGTTGAAAATAGACTGTTTCGGGATGATGTAGTTATTACTATGTGGCCAGTAGCTGACGGGTAGAAAGGTGGAGTTATTCACATCAATCAGCATGTTAATGCCCGCTCCAGCGGGGCTGCCAATGAGTGTTTCGGGAATCTCAAGTTCCATATTGGTGCCGTTGCCGTCGGCCACAATACTGTGTGTTAATGGGCCGGAAACAAACGTTTGTCCGTCGGCATCTTTGTATAGATAGGGCTTGCCATCTGCTGCGATGTTGACGTTGTATTCCGCGCCACCGGCATAGCCCCAGATTTTATAACCTGTCTCCGGGTTTTGGTCGGTATTCAGCCAGAAAGTCGTGCTGGGGCCTATGGAGCCACTCAGCTTTCGCAGCAGAATCTTATAAGCATTATTCTCATAACGACCTGATAGCTCATAGCCGGGAACGGGACTGCGTGGTGGCAGCTCCAGACGGTCTTCACTTGTCCAGTCGTCAATGTTCCCATCAATGGTAATAGGAGCCGCTTGCAGACTGGTTTGGGCAAAAGTGGCGGCAGTGCACAATGCAGCCGCACTCAGCCAGTTCGATAGTTTTCTTAGGTTCATTTTTACACCTATTGGAGGTATTGGGGTAAATCATTCTGTGACGCTAGCGTCTTATTTTCCTAAGGTAATTAGACGCGCTCAGGTGGGATACATAAACGCATTACGTTGCGGGTGGCTGGATTTATCCGATAGGTGGTGCGGCTCGTTTTAGTAGCTCTGATAGCGTCTGACTAACCGCTTTATTGCAAATAAAATCATGCTGTTATACGCGTTGTAACATAAAGGTGATGTACTCTAGGCGATTAATTTTGTTCGATAATACGGCCATACCCGCAATCGTAGTCACAAAAATAGCCAGCGCAAACCCGTAGCCATAGAAGGCTGGGCCAAGTATCAGACTAATGCCTGTAAAAAGTGTGTTTAATGCAAATAAACCAAAACTCATCCAGAAGGCTTGTTTCAGGAAGTTAAAGTAGAAGAAAATATTTAGCGTTGCCAAGAATAATACTTGTATGGCGGTTGCTAATAAATCAACGTAGTAAAGTTGCACGTAAAGTGGCGACAATTCCAGCCAGTTGATAATGTCCTCTGCCATTATAAAAAAGAGCAGTACGGTCACGCCCTGCACTTTAATAATTTCAGCATAAGCATGACGAATACTCTGTGTCATTTCCTCACGCTTTTCCTCAATCTGGCCAAGTGTTGCGCCATGATTCACTGCGGCATAATAGCTCTGATAGGTTGCCACAAAGTCTGTCTCAATGCGCAATAGAAAGCTGGCCATACCCGGAATGATAGACAGGTAGGCAAGAAAGATTGGCAGGTCGTAAATGACGGATGCACGTAGTACACCATTAATATCATTGGATGTTGAAGGAGCTGCCCAAAACATCCATTTGTCCACCCAGACACCCATATTAAAAAACAAACCAATAAATATCAGAATGGGAAAAATGTTTTGCCGTTGCAGAAATTCAAACCGTAACAGGCGATCAGCACTGTATTCCTGAAAGATCATCCACAACATAGCAAAGAGTAAAATGGCATGACCGATTAGCACAGTAGTGAGCAGGCCGTTAGTACCGGCAGATTTAAAGAAGGTGGAAAGGACGACAATGCTGAGGTAACTCACCAGAAATACCACTACAATCGTTTTATAGCGGCGCATACCGGCCACAAAGATAACGGCCAGCCAAACATTACAAAGCAGCACGAAGTTCATTAACATGAGTGTGCAATACAGAAAGTCCAGTGACCGAAACCACAGTAGCCAACAAGTGATGGCGACTAAGCCACTGACCAGCGTGGACAGGCCGAGTGCCGCAATGAAGTTCGGTAAAATTCGGTGATCATTTTTCAGGTACAGTTGATCAGCCATAAAGCGTGTGAACAGTAGTTGCAACAGGCTGCTGAGTACGAGCGAAAATGACATCAGCCACGTCACCGACACCAAAAACTCACCAAGCCATGTATTCGTTGCCCCCTTATTGCTAATGCTGAGCAGACCAACCAGCATAATGCCCAAAATTGACAGCACCCACGGGCCAGAGCTAATTGCACCGGCATAAGCGTAAGTTTTCAGCAGGCCGAACCAGCTGTCATTTTTGAGCATTTTCTTTAGCTCAAACCCGATTCCGGCCATGACTCAATACCTTTTGATACAAATCGCTGTAGCTATCTAAAAATGTTTGTTCGCCATAGAATTGCTCAACACGAGCAATAGCGGACTTTTGTGCCTGATACCAACGCGCCTCATTGGTTAATAGTTCGCCTGCGGCATCGGCCAACGCGCGTGGGCTGGCAATGGGCACAATGGAGCCTGCCGACCCTAAAGCTCGGTCTTCCTTGGTGCGCCCTTCGACTAGCTCGCGACAAGATCCAACATCAGTTGATAGCACTGGCACTCCCGCAGCGTAACCTTCGAGTATGACTAACGGCTGGCCTTCACTGATTGAGCTTAGCGTCATCAAGCCCATTTTGGGCAATATGTCGTTGATGTTTTGGAATCCCAAAAACTTTACATGACGCTGTAGACCTAATTGATCGACCAACTCATGGCACTCTGTGGCGTACTCAGGATCTTCCTCCTCAGGGCCAACAATCCAGCCTTCTACATTAGGAATTTTCTCCTTTAAGAAGCCAATAGAGCGAATGTAAGTTTTTATGTCTTTGATCGGAACCACACGGCCCAGCAAGCAAAGTACCGGAGGAATCGTGTTGCTGCGCTTATTTCTCAGAGGAACAAAGCGCTCAATCTTAACCCCATTAGGAATCACAATAGAGCGTTCCGGCGGTGCACCTAAATCAATTTGTTTTTGACGGTTTTGACCGTATAAGGTGACAATAACCAAACAGCCACTGTAAGTGAGTCGCCCAAGTCCCTCAAAAAATTGCATCCATAATTGCCGAATGAAACTGATCCGATCATCCAGTCCGGCGGCGATAGTTGGGTTGTTCTCGTGAATCCAGTCAACTTGATAGAGATCTATCTGCCGCTCCTTAGTGTAAATGCCATGCTCAGTTACCATTAATGGCTTATCTTTGGTGAGCCGCAGGAAAAGCCCTAGCAGGCCTGCGTAGCCTGTTGAAATGGTGTGATAACAGTCTGCCATTGGTGCCTGTGCCGCAATATTGAGTAACGCCAGAATCGGCGCATGCATGGCACGGATATTCCAGAAAAATTCGTTAAATGGCAGATCGGGGCAGTGCTTACGGTATGTATCCGTAATCATGTCCCATATTTCAGGGCTGTAGAAAAACTGGTCGGCTGTATAAGTCGATGATCGGGATAAAAATTGATGCAGACCTGCCAATTGTTTTAATGAAGGCGCGCGTCCCCCTTCGCCGAGTAAGGAATAAAGTGACTTGAGCGTGTTAACAGTTTCTGCATCAAGCGAGCACTCTTTGGGATCTCCCAATTCCAACGCGTCGTTTAAAAAGTGGACTTCAAAATGACAGACATTAGGTGGAAACTCAAAGTGCATATTTGCATAATGTTCACGACTGGCCCCCACAAAAATTAATGCAAAACGATACTGGGGCAGTCCTACCATTAGCTGATGCACCCAACTGGAAACGCCTCCCCGTACATAAGGGTAAGTGCCCTCTAATAGCAGGCATATATCAGCTTTTTCGGTGCTTCCCAGCCTTGGAAATGTGGTATCAGTCACGGGTTAATTCTTTTTATTTTAATGGCCTATCGGCGGTTATTTGTATCGGGGCTGATAGCAAGCATAGTCATTCAGGTTAAAATGTCAGCTTAATTCAGTCATACGGTTGAGATGGGTAAATAGTGACACCCTACTTTATGTCGCACCCAAGCTTATTGCCCGTTCTTTGGCTTGTCTGGCAGCAACCGTTTTTCCCTGATACTCCAGAATTTTGCTGAGTGCATTATAGGCACTAACGGATGACTTATCGTCACGGATTGCAGCAATACAGTGAGCATAGGCCTGTTGCAGCAGGGTGTCTTTGCTGGATGACTCAACACCCACATTCAGCAAATGTAAATAGTCATGTGACACGGCAAGGTGCAACTCGGAGCGGCGACGAGGTGATGCTGTTTTCAGGGCATCCAGTTTTCTCTGCAAGTCACTCTGCATTTTCTCTTCCAGCTTGCCCTTCAGGGAGTAAGCCATGAGTCGGGCACTCTCAAATGGGCTTAACAGCGCCTCACTCAATAATGCATACGCTTCTTTATCCGGTAAATGGCGTGATGCGATTAACAGACCAAGATGGGCCTCATCATCTAACGAAGACAGCAGTCCACGGGTTTTGCGGATGTTGCCCTCTTGGTGAAAGTCGGGTGCGGAGAAATAATACAACAAATCCTGTGGTGCCTGTTTTTTGACATTGTCTGCACCCAGACCGGCTTTAAGGCCTTGCTTGCGAAGCAATTGCCTGTTTTCAATGAGTACTAATAGCAGGCAACCAATTACCGGCAGCAGGGCAACCGTTATCCCAACAAATAGCCAAATCTGCCCACGGCTTACTATTTCATCCTCCCATCGCATACTAAACCACTGAGCGGCCAGAACGGCTATGGCGAAGTGCAACACACTCGCAATAAGTATTAGGGCAGGCGAACCAAACCAAAGCAATATAAATAAAACTAGCTCTGCGATAAAACACGCACCAGCACTAACGGATAAGTCGCGCATCACTAAATTTACCAAGGCTCACCAAATACTTCTGCAAGGCCGTGCGCTGAATCTGGTGGTGAATCGGGTTGAATTTTAACGATATTCCCGCCGTGGCGAACTCCTTGCCAAAACGCCTGATAAAACCACTGGCCAAGTTGCTCTGAAATTGCTCAATATTCTGAGCATTTAGCAATGGCAACAAAATAACCAATGTTGTACTTTCCTGACGCTGCAAACACCAGATTCGGTTTGCACCGCGCACTTTTGCAATAAAGTAATCGTCGTATTCACTACTGTGCTCCGTGTTACGAATCGACAAAGTAATCAGTGTGGCCGTTTTGACTCTGTTCAGCACCACACTGATCGCGGTGTGCATGTCTTGCATCAATACTTTGGCATTGCTGGATGGTTGTGTCGCATTGCTTAACAGGTTGCCCACATAGCCACATAGTAATGCCAGCAGATTGAGGTTTTGCTGCGTTATGGCAGAGTTCGCCATACGTGCAATGGCCATCACCCCCCAAAGCTTGCCGTTGCCATCAATCATCGGTATGGCTGCTTGCAGTTTGGTATTAAGCTGAATGTTGTCCGTCAACTGGGTGTGCCTGACACTCACGCCCTGCTTGCAGCGTATGGCTTCTTTAACCAGTGGGTCTTGATAGGTATCCAGTGCGATAAGACCAATTGCGCCAAGGCTGTCCGGGTGCAATTCATTATTGTTAGCCATGCGGTAGAAGGCTGCCGCTTCAAGCCAAGGGTATTGTGTCAGAATTTCTTGCATTTTTTTCACCGCGACACTCAATGCCTGTGCTTTGTTGCCAGCGTGAACATGGTTGATTGCGGTATCCATGAGGCGTAGTGAGTTTGCTAGTGATTGGCTCTCCGCAACTAGGTCTTCCTCCAGTTGGCTGTAGGAAATATGTAATAGTTGCAGTGCCTGTTCAGACTGGCTAGCACTGAGCCGATAGTCTGCTAGTGCCTTTGCCTGTTTTTCTACACGATTGCCCCAGTATTGAATCATCTCACCGATAATCAGTACGACCAATAAACTCCCCACTAAAATTTGGCTGATCGTTTTTAGCTGGGCAGGGTCAAAAATCAGTACATACAATGAGCTCAGAGATGACATGACCAATAGACTTAACAGGCCATACAGTGTGCCATAACGGGAGGCGGTCAATATCGGTATGAGTATCATCCACGGGAATGGTGTCTGCAAAAAGAATAAGTCATCACGCCCCATCAACCATGCGATAAACGGAACCAGCAAGGGTAGCAAAATCACCTCAAAAATCGCAGTCTCAGGTTTTGGCCTCAGTTTTGCCAGAGGCGCAGGCGGCGTGGAGCGTGGCATCGAAAAATGCTCTATTGCAACATGCCCTTGCATGGATTTTCTTTTCATGACGATTATCTTTATTAATCAGTGACCGGAAAATCGAGAAACTTTCGGTACTGTAGTTTTATGCCTTTATCTTCTGGGTTTCCAAGCAAGCCCTTGTTGTAAAACACACTCAGACTCAATTCATCATTATCGAATAGTGATTTACTCACCGCCGCTTCAGCATGGGCTGTTGTTTCACTTGTTGGCCAGGTTTTACCCAGTGCCACAGAGCCACTGTATTCCAGTTTGGACTTATTACTGAGCCCCTGCCCTGGCGTACCGTGATTAAATCCTGCGATCAGTTCAATGCTCTGCGAGGACTCAGGTAGCGCGTGATCACTGCTTAGTTGGTCGCTATTATCATTTTCTTGCAACGTACCCTGAACACCACCATACCATTGACCATTCAACGTATTTTGACGGTGTACCACAGCGGCGCGTGCGCCCACACCATGCGCTAATTCTTGCCCATTATCGGTACGGTGAAACTTGTGTTGCCATATACTGAGCTGAGCCGTTTGCTTTTCACCAAGCCGCGCATCAAGGCTGACTCGCATTCGATTACGTCGCCCGTATTGCCTCAAGTATGCATTTTCATCGGGGGTTTCCTGAAAGCCGTACTCCAGACCACCACTCATTCGGTCACTCAGTTTCCTCCGATACCCTAAGCTACCATAGGCTTTGGAGTCAGAGCCGTTATCATAGATACCAAGCCTGCCATTCAACTGATTAGTGGTATCTTTCCACTCAAACCCAACGGAGACATCTTTCTCATTAATACGTGCGCCCGGTATGCTGTTATCACTCAAACGTGCTTTACGCAGCTTAATATCCATACCAACGGGCAGGCCATATTTGCCTATGCCTTGTTTGTATTGCAGGCTTTGCTCTCTGGCACTGAGGGAGCCGATACTGTTGGCATTGTAGGCAGCAACAAACTCTGATACCCGACCCTCGGCCAGTGACAAGGCGATCTTTCTGGCGATGCTACGCTCTTTTTCAGTTTTATCTGTTGTCATCGCCTGTTTGGCCACGTCAAAGGCTTGCTGCTGACGACCCAAAGCAATCAAGACGCTAACGTGATCACTGGTTGACATCTGGTGGCTATACTTTAACAAGGCAGCCAATGTGCGCTTGTCATCAAGTTTTAGGGCAATGGACAGTTTCATCCACAATGGCTTCTTCATACGCTTGACATCGGCACGAGCCAGCAGGCGTCTCAATTGTGGAAGATTATTCTTAGCCAACGCCCAGGCGATTGCGATTTGATTCAGACGGTTTCTCTGTGCAGTACCACTGACCAGACGATCCAGTTCTGCATAGGTGTGATCAAATTCCGCCTGAGTGCCGACTTTATACATCACACTGAGGTACTGGAATAACGCCTCTTTACGTTCGGCTGGGTTCAGCGCCCCCCCAGCTAGCTGTTGTTGCAGTTGCTTCACACCAAAATCACGAATCTGCTTTGCTTCTGCTTTGCGGTCTAATTGATCCAGTGATTCGGCGTACGCGAGTAATACCGCTGCATTATCAGGTTGCTTGATACTGGCCATCTCAAACCACTTGATGCTGGTTTGATAATCTTTCACTGCTTGATACGCAGTTGCATAGTTAGGCCATAGTGCATCGTGATTTTCGGCAAAGTCTTCCCAGTCGATCAGTACCCGTTTGAGTGTGGCGAAATCCTTTTGCTCAATGAGTGCTTGAATCAGGCCCTGGCGAGCTGGCAGTGATTCTGGCTTAATAGACAATAACTGCTGATAACCCTGAATTGCCTGTGCAAAATGCTTCTGCTGAAAGTTTAGCTGTGCGCGCAGTAACCAATATTGGGCAAGGTTCTTAAATTCATGCAATTTGGCATCCGATGCGGCCATGAGTTTATTAAGCAGGGCAAACTGCTTTTTATCAAAGGCATCCTGCATGGCAGCCAACTGTTTCAGTGTGGCTTGTTTGCGCGCATCCAAGGCAATTTGTCGAATGGACTCAATACCGGTTTGTGCATCTTTTGAGTGAGGGTCGAGCGCCAGCACCTTTTGATAGAGACCGAGTGCTGTGTTGTAATCTTTTCGCAAATTCGCAATCGCCGCCTGCATTAACCAAAAGCGAGGTTTTTTGGCGAAACGCGAGGATTGCTCATTGGCCAGGGCCAGTAAAGTGGAAAACGCCTGAAAATCTTTGCTATCAAACGCAATTTGCAGGCCAGCAAGCATTAAATCACTGTCCGCTGTTTCCATGAAGCCGCGCTTGATCGCAGCCAGGACCGCCTTATTTTGTCCCAAACGGCCATGCAGTAGCGCCACGCGTGTGTGATACAGAATACGCTTTTTAAGCTCGGATTGTGGGGTAGACTTCAGCAAGCGCTGGTAATAGCTCAAGGCAACGGCATCGTGCTTATGCGCCCAGGCAACCTCACCCATTATCACCAGATGATTATCATCGGCATCTTTAGCCCATTGTTGATGATACTGACGCCATAGTTGATAGGCTTTGTCTTGCTGCTTCATCACCCAATACAGCTCGAAGCGAGCCAGTGCATACTGAGGATTGCCGCCGTAGTGGTTTTCAAGACGTTGCCAGATAGCTAAGGCCTCCGTATAGCGTTTTTCACCGCCATACCACTTCGCTAATATCTCCATTAATTCACGGTCTACGCCATGACGTGCCAGGTAGTCTGTTACAAAACGCTCCGCTTTCGCATGATGCTGCTTTTCCTTGACCAAAAAGAAAAAGATGTCATTCGCAGTTTGGTGTGGCAATTTCTGTGTCTTGGCAAGATTGATTAAAAAGGCCAAACCTTCGCCCTTCAGATCCGCCTGTGCCAAACGAATCACTTGTTCTTGGTGTTGTGCTTTGCCACTTTGTTGATAAATCCACTGCCAAATTTGCAACGCCAGTTTTTCATCGCCACGTGCTTCCTCAAGGTATGCCCAACGCTCGCGTAGCCCTAAATCGTTTGGCTTTTGTTTAATGGCGCGCTTTATATAAACGATGGCTTCCTCGAAATCTTCTTCCAATGTTTCAATATCTACCTGGCTGATCATTGCCTCGTATGCGTCAGGTCGAAGTTGTAAGTACTTTTTATTCCAGCGACGGGCTAGGTCTAAATCCTTCTCCAGCAGGGCAATACTCACGCCTTTTTTAAGTAAAGTTATATTGCCAGGATTGTGATCAATCAATGGTGCGATAATAGCTAGCGCACGATCACGTCGATTATCTTTGATATGCGCCTCAATCAAACGCTGTTGTAGCATCCAGCGATCGCTGTAACGGGTAGCTAATGTTGTCGCGCGCTCTAAATAATGGATCGCATTACGGTATTGCTTCGTTTCCATTGCCCAATGAGCTGCTTTTTCCAGCCACCGCTGAGTATTGTCAGCTGTATCACGTTTCGCCAGATGCGCGTATAGGTCGCTGGCATTTTCTGGCAGTCCAGCATTCAGGCTGACTTTGGCTAACGCCTGTAGTGCTTTTGGTGATTCAGGGAGCTGGTATTGCGTTTCATCAAGAAATGCCTTTATTTCCTTCTTTTGCCCAGCTCTGGCCGCAGCGGACAGCCATGCATAGGTATAAGCATTGAATTGACTGGCATCCGTGGTCAGTTCGCTAGCTTGTTTGAAGTCACGGGCGGCACTTACTGGGTCACCTGCCCGACCCGCCCAACGACCAGCCTTTGCCAGCCATGAAGCTTTTTTTTCCGGCTGAACTTCGGCGAGACGATGGTAAATTTTTACCGCCTGAGGTAGTAAGCCAAAGTCGGTACTGGCTTTGGCTAGTGCTTGCAACTCCTTACTACTAAGGCTGCGATAGTCTTCCAGATATTGTAGATGCTGGCGTACACCAATATGTTGATTACTAGAATCCTCACCAGAGGCATTGGCCGTGTAATATGCATCCAAATAATTGCGTAATTGAATGGTTGCCAGCTGCTTCTTTTGGCGAGTGCTTAGCTGGTAAGTGGACAGCTTTTCACTGAGCAGGCGACGGGATGGCTCCCATAAGCCCTTCTGGCTCATTTCCTGGGCCAGTTGCAAGACCTCCGTATTACTGATATCTGACTGATTAATCATCTGGTGGTAACGTGCCAATAGACGGCTGGAGAACTGCTCTTTTAACGCACTCGAGTCCTGAGAGCCGAGAAAGTCGGCACTCTTCCAAGGGAACAACAAAATCAGAAAACCAACCAGTACTATTGCTATCAGCAGTATTACCGGCATGTTAAACAGTTTTTGTGGGGACTCGGTTCGTTTCATTACGCTTATCCTTTTGGTATGGCTGCTTCAGCAGAAAGCGCTCGAATAGTGATACCTTCACTTTGCTGGCGGCGTAACCAGTTTTGATAAATGGCAAATTGCTTCTGGAAGGGCAGTGCTGTGATAATGCCTAAATAGCGACCAGTTAAATGGCCGGGTGGCATACCGGATTGAATGTCATGTACCTGCAGCTTTTGGCCATTGGCTTCCAAATCACGCTTGAGGGTTTGGTATTTTCCCAGCTCAAGTGGGTAATGCGACTCAGTTTTGCTATCAGTGAGTAACAGGAAGGTTTTTAATTCAGGCTCAAATTGACTCACGCCGACCATGTCCAGTGACGGAATTGAAATCCACGGAATAAAGCCTTCGTCCACAATGCGTGAAGCCAGCTTTTTGGCATCATCACGGCGGCTAGGATCCATATAGTCGATGATGATAATGTCGATTGATAGTTTGCGCTGAATATCCTTTAATTGCTTGAGCAGCCAGCTCATGTCTTCGCGCGTAGTCTCTTTGTAAACCTTTAGACTGTTATCCCAACTAGCAAATAAGGACTCAGCGGCCACCGCTTCCAGTAGGTGACCAATGGTCGGTAACACTTCAAAGCCGCGGTTGGCGATAAAGCGCATTTTCGGGTAGCGTTTATGGATGGTTTGCAGCAGATTATCCAAGGCATTGATTTGTTTTTGTTGCAAGGCATCACTGCTAGCGAACAACTTAAAACTATCCATCGTATCCAGAAACAAGCCGTTGTAACCCGCCTGCCACAATGGATCAACAATGGTTTCAATAACAAACTTTTGCCAACCGGGAGAATTAAGATCCATGACCTTACTATCCCAGACGCGGTTATCACCCAGTACCCATTCCGGTTGGATTTGTTTAAACCACTTTCGTGTTGGAGAGACCTCGCCCACACTCAGGTAGGCAAACACATCACCACCCTTGGCATGCAGGGCTTTTAGTTCATGTGGTTTAACATTATCGGCTTCCACAATGATGCGGCCGTATTGGGACAGTACATCCGTAGGCAAATTAGGGCCATAAAAAACAGCAGTACTTTTATCTGCATCCATGTGTGCAGCAGCACCTGCTACACTGAAAGTTAAGAGTAAGAGGACTGTCCACAGTCCTCTGTTTAGTATTCGACTCATAGTAAAACTCCATTTCTGTGTGTGATAATTATTTTAATTTGACTTAACTCACTCAACGCCCAGTATCCTTACGCAGCGGCTTGGCGCACTTTAATCTTGGCTTAACGCAGTGAAAAAAATGATAGAGTGAACGTGTTGAGAATGGATCATACTGAGGGGTAAAAAAGGGTTTATTGACCCGATAACACTATTGGATGGGGTGATTGTTCGGTTTGCCCGAAATGTGAATCAAGGGCAGATCATGTTGAATGACAACTTGCCTAACAGAGAAGGAAAGGTCATGACTTTGTAGTGGTTTGGTTTAGCGCGAATTAATTGTATAAAACCCGACCTGACAGACACCTTCTGAAAATCGGTAACTGTCAGATCAGGTCTGAAGTTTTACAAATCAATCCCGGCTAAACAAATCCCGCGTATACACCTTATCCCCAAGCGCACGAATCTCATCCGTCATACGGTTGGCAACGATCACATCAGAACGCTCGGCAAAGGCATCAAAATCCTGCATCACGGTAAAGCCATTGAACGTGGCAACATCCAGCTCAGGCTCAAAAATGACCACCTCAATGCCCTCCGCCCGAATACGTTTCATCACACCTTGAATGGACGAAGCTCTAAAGTTATCAGATCCTGTTTTCATCGTTAAACGGTAGATACCCACCACCTTCGGATGGCGCTTCACTACAGAGTCAGCGATGAAATCTTTACGGGTTTTATTCGCATCCACAATTGCCTGAATCAGATTGTTTGGCACCTGATTATAGTTGGCCAGTAACTGCTTGGTATCTTTTGGCAGACAATAGCCGCCGTAACCAAACGATGGGTTGTTATAGTGATTACCGATGCGAGGATCTAATCCCACCCCCTCAATGACTTGCTTGGCACTCAGGTTATGAGTTTGGCAGTAGGTATCCAACTCGTTAAAGTAGGCAACCCGCATTGCCAAATAGGTGTTCGAGAAGAGCTTAACGGCCTCAGCTTCGGTGGACTCAGTAAACAGCACATCCACATCCTGCTTTTTCGCACCTTCCAACAACAAATTTGCAAAAACTTTCGCGCGCTCCGATTTTTCACCCACAATAATTCGGGATGGATACAAGTTGTCGTAAAGTGCCTTGCCTTCGCGCAAAAATTCTGGGCTAAAGAGGATGTTTTCACAACCCAATACTCTTTTAATCTCGCGTGTATAGCCAACTGGAACCGTTGATTTAATCACCATTACAGCTTCTGGATTGATGCTGACAACATCCCGAATCACCGACTCAACAGATCGGGTATTAAAGGTATTCGTATCTGGATCATAATCCGTTGGCGTGGCGATAATAACGAACTGTGCGCCTTCATAGGCTTGTACTTTATCCAGCGTCGCGGATAGGTTGAGATCTTCATTTTGCAGATATTGCTTGATTTCAGCATCTTCAATCGGTGACTGACCATGGTTTAACAAGTCAATCTTTGCCGGATCAATATCCAAACAAGTGACATCGTGGTGTTGTGATAAAAGCACGGCATTTGAGAGGCCAACATAGCCCGTTCCGGCGACTGCAATTTTCATATTTGCTCCAATATTGTGACGATAGTAAGTTTCATTATGAGACTTCGGTAAAACTTCTACTTATTAGTCACTGGGGGTATCCAAAGATAGTATTTGTGTATGAGGTGATTAGATCAAACGCCTTTCGAGCTGACAACCATTTCACTGGTCAGAGGTTAAAATATCCCCCCGACCAAAGCACCGATCACCTTGCTATTGCATAAGCCAAATGTCATTCGATCATGGGATGCTTTACGGTGAGTTTCTTTATTGCACTGATTTCAGCCGTTATACTCCTGCCCAATTTCTACAACAACGGCGACCCCAACCATGAAAGACTATCAACATGAATTTCTTAACTTTGCCATTGACAACCAGGTGTTAAGTTTTGGTGAATACACCCTCAAATCTGGCCGCCTAAGTCCTTATTTTTTCAACTTCGGTCTGTTTCAAACTGGCTCGGCACTGGCGTGTTTAGGCGATTACTACGCGCAGGCCATTGTTGACTCCGGCCTTGAGTTCGACATGCTGTTCGGCCCTGCCTATAAAGGTATTCCGCTGGTTTCTGTGGTGGCAGCAACCCTGTATGAAAAGCATGGCATTGACTACCCATACGCTTATAACCGCAAAGAAGCCAAAGATCATGGCGAAGGCGGGACTATTGTCGGCGCACCACTGCAAGGCCGGGTGTTGGTGGTGGATGATGTGATTAGTGCGGGTACGGCTTGTCGTGAAGCAGCGGATTTGGTTGCAGCGCATGGCGCAACGCTAGCAGGAATTGCCATTTCTCTGGATCGTCAGGAACGCGGTACTGGCACGAAATCAGCAGTGCAGGAAGTGGAAGACACTTACGGCATTCGCGTACTGCATATCATTGCGCTGGAAGATGTGATTCAGCACATCGAAACAACGGCGAGTGATGCGGATTTATTGCAGAGGATTACCGCCTATCGTCAGCAATATGGCGTGTCTGAGTAAAGCACACTCATCCCCATGCCCCATCGTGTCACTATGAAGCACTACGGTGGCATGGGGTTGAAATAATTATTTCGGATATCTCCTGTGACCAGGACCAGTGAGAAGTTACAGAGCAGACAGAGCTTCCTCAACACTTACCTTCAACTGTCGATGAAAGGTCAATAAATACAGACCAAGTTTATACCGCTAATTTTAGACTGAAAAAACACACCATCTAGCCAGCGCAGCCTCCACGAGACGCTTTTCCTCATCCAATCTTAATGAGTGATTAACGGATGAGGTGGTGAAAAATGCGAGGGAAATACTTGGGGCTCGTGGTGTTAATGGTGCTTTGCGTCAACTTATCCGCCGCGGAACATCAGAAGCTATGGCTGGATCAACCAGAGTACGATTCTCATAATAGCGAGCTAAAATACAAACTGACTGGGGGTGGCAAGGTTCGCCAGTTACGCTTGGATACCGATGCCATGAAGCACTTATTGTTGGCAGAGACTCCTCAACCAAAGGCGCCTATTGCTCGGAAATCTGCAGCTACCCTCCGCGTTGAGCTTCCATTACCAGACGGTGATAACGTTTTCGTTACTTTGGTGCCCACAGACCTACTCCCCACCAAGTTGCAAGAAAAATTTCCTTCCATCCGCAGTTACCGTGTCGTCGCTCAGGTAGGCTCCAAAATACTGGCTGGACGAGTGGACTACACGCAGCAAGGCTTCCATGCCATGTTACTTACCCAGCGTGGCGAGACTATTTTAATTGACCCCAAGGACATTCATGGCGGTAATCATTATTTAAGCTACCGCAAATCGGAACAACAACGCACAAAGCCTTTCCAGTGCCTGATATCCGCAGCACATGAGCATCCAGATGTTAATCATCTTTCTGATATTCAACACCGCACTCAAACCCTGTCGCGGCACAAGAATGATCTCATCGAATACCGCCTCGCCGTTGCCGCAACCGCAGAATACACCTTACATCAAGGCGGTAGTGTTGCAGCAGCATTGAGTGCCATCACCACAACCATCAGCCGTATTAACCTTGTTTATGAACACAGCTTAGGCATAAGGCTGAAATTGGTTGAGCGAAACGACCAACTCATTTACACAAGCCCAGCCACCGACCCCTACTCCAATTTTAGTATTGACTCACTACTCGGTGAAAATCAACGCAATGTGGATCGAGTCATTGGCAATGCCAACTACGATATTGGTCATGTGTTCGGTACCTCTGGTGGTGGCTTGGCCTATATCCGCAGTGTTTGCAAGGATGATGCAAAGGCGATGGCGGCCTCCGGTATCAACACGCCATCCGCCGACCCTTTCGATATTGACTTTGTTGCTCACGAGTTAGGCCATCAGCTTGGTGCAACACACACATTCAACAGCACACTCGGTATCTGCACCGCAGACGCCAGAACATCGTACTCAGCCTTTGAGCCGGGAAGTGGCTCCAGCATCATGTCTTATGCAGGCGGGTGTGCAACTGATAACCTACAAAACAATGCTGATGCCATGTTTCATAGCGGAAGCATTCAGCAAATCAGATCGAACATACTCTATGGCATTGGCCGTAGCTGTGGTGTACAGCATCCTCAGGATAATCAGCCCCCCAGCGTTTCTGCCGGATCAGATTATCACATTCCAGCCAACACTCCTTTTCAGTTAACCGCTACTGCGACCGACCCGGATGGCGATGACCTTCTGTATAGCTGGGAACAATACAACACCGGCACTGCCAGTTCCTTAAAAATGGATACAGGGGATAACCCCTTGTTTCGGATTTTTAAACCAAGCCCCGATAACAGCCGCACTTTTCCGTCAATCAAGACATTAACCGGTGACGGCTACATTGCAGGGGAGTTGCTTCCGCAAACTGATCGCATTATGAAATTTCGGGTTGCGGTTTATGATCAACACCACTCACCCAGCACTGACCAAACGGAAATTACGGTGACCAACTCTGGCGGTGCATTTAAGTTAGGCACACCGCCAGCAGCCTACCAAACTGGTCGCTCGACGCGCATTCTTTGGAATACCGCACAAACACAATATGCACCAATTAATTGCCACACTGTAGACCTTTATTTATCAGTCAATAATGGGGATAACTTTGATTACCTTATCGCCGAGCGTATCAGTAACACGGGGAGTGCGCAGATACACCTACCAGCGTCGCTTCCAGAAACCGATGCTGGAAGATTTAAGCTTGTCTGCTCCGACAATATTTTCTTTAGTATTTCTCCTCAATCCTTTGCCATCAGTCACGATGAACTGGAAGTGAGGGAGAATAACCTTGGTACACAAGACACTGCCGGTGAACAGGAAACTACCCTTAGTGGCGGCGGGGCACTATCAAACCCCATTATAATTGCTCTATTATTACTCTCTCTTTTAAGAATTTATCCCAAAAGGATAAGGAAGCAATTATGAAAATACGATTTCTCCCCTCACTCTTGGTAACCAGCCTGCTACTTCAGGCGTGTAACGCTGGGACAAGCACCACGCGCCCAACGGCGAATCCGACAGCAAAAGCGCCACAAGCTTCAACTGTTGCTAATACGCCAGCCCCCGATCAGCAATACGCTGAGTTGTTGGAACAGTTATCCCAGCGAAATCCAAACACTGAGGCACAGCAAGCCCTTGCCCGTGGCGATCACTTCTTGCTCGGATACTACCGTGGACGAGCGGGACTGAAAATACCCGGCCTGAATGCAGAGCAGCAACAAAGGCAGCACTGCCGATTAACAACAATCGACGGGATGGGGGATGTGATTTATGGCAGTAATCACCTGAAGTACCGGATTGCAATGCGCAACTTTGCCAAGGCATTTAATACTCAAATGTTAGGTGTTTGCCTGTAAATACATGACTCCCGGAGTTATACCCGGGAGTTTTTTATTGTGATCGGCTCGAACCAAACCGGATGCTAATCGTAGACTCCATGCTCGCGCGTACTTAGGAAGCGAATATCAGGCCAGCGCTCCATTGCCATCTGCAAATTAACTCGTGATGGTGCGATATAAACCAGCTCGTTGGCGTGATCGTAAGACAAGTTTGCAGCCGCTTTTATTTTGAATTGGTTCAGCATTTTTTCATCATCACAGGCTACCCAACGCGCCGCCTGAACGTTTGCCACTTCAAAAGAGCAGTCCACATTGTATTCATCTTTCAAACGCTGAGCGACCACTTCAAACTGCAAAATACCAACCGCCCCTAACACCAAATCATTGTTATTGAGCGGCTTAAATAACTGAGTCGCTCCTTCCTCACATAACTGACTTAGGCCTTTCTGCAACTGCTTCATTTTCAAAGGATCACGCAACTGCGCACGACGAAAGAGTTCCGGCGCAAAGTTTGGAATACCCGTGAAAAATAGCGCCTCACCCTGAGTAAAAGTATCACCAATGCGAATAGTGCCATGATTATGGATACCGATAATATCGCCTGGGTAAGCATCTTCGACATGTCCACGATCTGACGCCATAAAGGTCAGTGCATCCGGTATTTTGACATCTTTTCCAGTTCGCACCTGGCGCAGCTTCATCCCTTTTTTGAACACACCTGAACAAATACGCATAAAGGCCACTCGATCACGGTGTTGAGGGTCCATATTGGCCTGAATTTTAAAGACAAAGCCAGTAAACTTCGGCTCATCCGCAGAGACTTCGCGGGTTGTTGTGGCACGGGGCTGTGGGCCGGGCGCATACTCCACAAAATCATCCAGCAACTCAGCAATACCAAAATTATTCACCGCCGAGCCAAAGAATACCGGCGTTAGCTCACCACGCAGATAAGCTTCTTTGTCAAATTCATTACTCGCCCCCTGCACCAGCTCAATTTCTTCGCGCAAGTCTTCAATCTGGCTGCCCAGCAATTCATCCAGACGTGGATTATGCAACCCTTCGATCACCTCACCTTCCAGCACTTTTCCGGAGTGGTGCGCATCAAACAGGTGAACCCTGTCTTTATACAGGTGGTAAACGCCTTTCAGGCTTTTCCCCATGCCGATCGGCCATGTCACTGGCGCACAACGGATTTTCAGAATATCTTCGACTTCATCCATCAAATCAATGGGGTCACGTCCTTCACGGTCGAGCTTGTTGATGAACGTCATAATCGGCGTATCACGCAGGCGGCAAACCTCCATCAGTTTGATGGTTCTGTCCTCAACACCTTTTGCAACGTCAATAACCATTAAAGCGGAATCAACCGCAGTCAACGTTCGGTAGGTATCTTCGGAAAAGTCTTCGTGCCCCGGTGTATCCAGTAGGTTAACCGTGTAACCTTTATACGGGAACTGCATCACCGACGAAGTCACCGAAATGCCACGCTCTTTTTCCATAGCCATCCAGTCGGAAGTTGCATGCCTAGCAGCTTTACGCCCCTTTACCGAGCCTGCTAGCTGAATCGCACCACCAAATAACAGCAACTTTTCTGTCATTGTGGTTTTACCCGCATCCGGGTGGGAGATAATGGCGAACGTTTTACGTTTTTTCGCTTCTTCCTGAATCAAAACATCAGACATGGCTTGCAACTTCCAATTAGTAGTGTCGCTTATTGACGGATTAAGCCGGCATTGATTGCCAGTGCTTCTATGAGTGCCTTTTGTGCATGTAAACGATTTTCAGCCTCATCCCATACAACGCTCTGAGCACCTTCCAACACTTCTGCGGTCACTTCTTCCCCACGATGGGCTGGCAGGCAGTGCATAAATACCGCATCGGGGTGCGCACAGGCCATCACTTCCGCATTCACTTGATAATCTTTAAAATCAGCGACTCGCACGGCCTGCTCTTCTTCCTGCCCCATACTTGCCCACACATCGGTTGAGATCAGAGCAGAGTGGGTCGCAGCTTCTTTGACATCACGAATAATTTCGGCTTGACCCGCCAGTTCCTCTAACAACTGCTGGTCAGGCTCATATCCCACTGGACAAGCAATGTTTAGCTTAAAATCAAACTGACGTGCTGCATTCATCCATGACTGGCACATATTGTTGCCATCACCTACCCAGGTGACAGTCTTTCCAGCAAGGCTGCCACGGTGTTCAACGTAAGTCATAATATCGGCCAATAACTGACACGGGTGGTAACTATCCGTAAGTGCATTAATCACCGGAACAGAGGAGTATTCCGCAAAGCGTAACAATTGATCATGCTCAAATGTTCTGACCATAATCATATCGACCATGCTTGAAATAACCCGTGCGCTGTCCTCAAGAGGCTCACCCCGACCGAGTTGTGTGTCTCTCGGCGACAGAAAGATGCCATGACCGCCCAACTGCGTCATTCCGGTTTCAAAGGAAACACGCGTTCTGGTCGATGACTTGTCAAAAATCATCGCTAATGTACGTTGCTGGAGTGGTTGCGTCAATTGGCCACTTTTCCACGCCTGTTTCATTTCAATTGCACGCTGGATCAGGGCGGATAACTCATCCTTTGAGAAATCCATCAATGTCATAAAGTGTCTTACATTTGGCATAGTTATCTATCTTCTTTAATTCTGCGCAAGCTCAGTGATGAGCGCTGTTAGTGTTGTTGTTATTTGGCGGGCTTGCTCTTTAGTCAGTGTGAGCGGTGGCAACAAGCGCACCACATTACCCGCGGTGACGTTGATTAATAAGCCTTGCTCCAGAGCCTTAGCGACCAAAGACCCACAATCGCAGCTCAACGCAATACCTAACATTAATCCCTTGGAGCGAATGTCCTTAACCAGCGACAGACCAGAAAGTGCTTCTGCTAACTGAGTATGCAAGTAGCGACCCATCTCACTCGCACGTTGTTTGATATTCTCAGACTCCATCACTTCAACAACTGCCAGCCCTGCCCGCGTTGACAAGGGGTTACCACCAAATGTTGAGCCATGACTACCCGGCGTTAGTACATCACTGACTGTATCTGCAGCCAAGCATGCGCCAATGGGTACACCGTTACCCAAGGCTTTGGCCAGAGTCATCACATCTGGCTTAATATCAGTGTGCTGGAAGCCAAACCATTCACCTGTGCGACACATACCCGTCTGGATTTCATCGAGCATCAACAGCCAATTATTTTTGTCACAAATGTCCCGTAAGTTCGACAAGTACTCAGCGTCAGGAACCACAACGCCCCCTTCGCCTTGTACCGGCTCAACCAAAATGGCAACAACATCCGCGTTATACTGAGCAGTGCGCTCAATCGCTGTGACATCGTTATAGGGAACACGTACAAAGCCGGATAATAGTGGGGAGAACCCCGCCTGAACCTTACGACTTCCCGTGGCAGACAGTGTTGCCATCGTACGGCCATGAAAACTGCCTTCAGTCACAATGATATTAGGCGTGTCTACACCACGAGACTTGCCATACAAACGGGCCAGCTTAATAGCGGCTTCATTTGCCTCTGCACCGGAATTGCTAAAAAACACCTTGCTCATTCCCGACAGTTGGCAAAGCTTTTCAGCCAGTTTTTTTTGGTTTTCAATCTGATAAAGATTAGAGGTGTGAATCAGTGTATGTGCTTGCTGACAAAGCGCATCGGCAACCGCTTCGTGGGCATGTCCCAGGCTGGTAACGGCAATACCGCTCACAGCATCCAGATATTTTTTCCCTTCTGTATCATAAAGATAAGCACCTTCGCCTCGCTCAAACGTGACAGGTAGCGGCGCGTATGTTGACATCAGTGAGTTCATGAGTTGGCTCCAAGTTCTTCAACCCCTGCCCACTTTTTTAACGCCTGCAACGCTTGGCAACAAATGGGCTCGTCGCGATAAAATAAAAAAGGGCGACTAGAAAGCCACCCTTTTTTAGAAAAGCCGTTGATTCTGTCAGATAACGTTTATTCCGTCAAATCAATCAGTTGTCGTGTTGCCGCGCCACACAGCAACCGGACACCAAACTAACGTAGTACTAATGGGGCAAGAAAAGCCTCACACGCGCACCAACTTGCGGCGATGCTTGCAGCTCAATGCGCCCGCCAACGGCTTCAACAATTTCCGTACTAATTGCCAAGCCAATGCCTTGCCCCTCCGTTTTACTATCATCACGTATACCGCGCTTTAACAGCTCACTAGGGCTATCCACCGCAAACCCCATACCATCATCATCAATATCAATAATCAGAAAGCTGGTTTCACTTGTTGCGGTGACGACCACGGATTCATGACAGAAGCGACAAGCATTATTCAACAAGTTACCGAATAGCTCCATTAAATCGTCATACTCAAGGCGCACCTTGTCACAGTCATCAACATTGATAACAATCTCAAAAGTTTTTTCATGGTAAACCTTGTACAGGGAGTCCCGGAGGCGGCACAAAATGGGTCGGACAGCAATTTGCTCCACCATCGCATTTGGTGTACGAACAACTGCTCGTTTTAACTGGTACGCCACAATATCCGACATATGCATAATGGCATTTACCAAATCTTCCTGGTCGTCATTTTCCATTTGATACTTAGACTGTGCCGTCGCCAATAGCCCATTGAGTGGCGTTTTCAAACTATGTGCCAAATTTTCCATCGACTCCCGATAGCGCTTCTTCTGGCCTTTTTCGACATGAATCAGAGTATTAATAGCGCGCTTAACCCCCATTAACTCAACCGGATAAGGCTTTTCAATTGCCTTTTGAGCACCCAACTCAATCCGACGAACCTCATTTTCGAACTCCCGAATTGGGGTAATGATGAAGTAGTTACTAATTAGCTGAGACACTAGCACCAAAGCCAATGTTGAGAAAAACAGAGTGATAACATTTCTTTGCACATGATCAGATTCGGCACGCAGCCGCTGGGCTGATTTGACAATAACCAACCTCGCCGGCGGTTCACCTTCTGCACCAATCCTTTCAGAGTACACAATATACTGATGCATCTTATGACTTACTCCGTCGAAGTAACGCAAAAAGCGCTGCTTAAGCAACGGAACGCCTACAGCTAACTCAGTATCATCATCAATCGTAAACTGATCCACTAAACCTCTTTGATCTACAGGCTGCTCCGGATCAGGGAACTTACTCTGCCACCGTACCTCTCCGGTCGCTACATCTTCTATATATACATAATAATCATTTTCTGTATGATTATCGATCATTCCTTGACTAAATCCGTGGGATATCAATAAGTTTTTAAGTTCTAACAGTTGCTTACGACCCGCTTCTGAGTTTATTTGATCACCAGGAAAAACAGGAACCTTGACGGAAATCGCATCGGCAATCTCACCAAACTGCGCTAGCATTTTCTCTTGTAGACGGGCGTCTCGGTGACTGAGGTAACCACCACCCAACAACGAAACCCCAAGCGCAACCAATACCAACAGGCTGATTAATTGACGAACACGCAGCGAGTTCATCCCAACCCTACTAAAAAAAGTCGATGAACCCAGCGTGGCTATCAGAGAATTACTCATGATTGAATTTTATTATTTGTCACCGCATCCACCGAACTAAAAGCAATCCATGTTTTATTCAGGTATGTACGATGCTTTTAAGCCAACGTCCTAGCGCACTATATCCAAAACAGCCCCTGATGAGTACGCAGAGAAGCCCCATAAAAACAGGTCAAGGAACAATCAATATACATGCCCTGTAATACTGACAAATATTATTTTTATGCTTAGCAAAACCAGACCCAAGAGTTGACTCATGTAAAACAAGACAAAAGAACCCGAGGTGCTCACTTAACCTTCGCTGATTATATGCTGAACTATTACCCAGGAAAAGTGTTTTCTAACGATACAAAAAGCCGGTTGTGCTCCCACACAACCGGCTTAATAGCATATTTATACGAATAGATCAGCGAGTGCTCATGGACAACTTCGTCTCGCTTTTACTGCAGTTGAAAGTAAGCCGGATCAAGTTGCCGTGGTACTTAAACCGCACATTGTAACAATTAGGGTACATCGGCTTCGGGGTTGCGATAATGTTTGGCCTCGCTCCAGGATAACCACGCAACACAGCTACTGCAACCTCAGACGGTCTAACCTTCCCACCACTATGTGCAACCACCTGAAAGTCCTTAACCTTGTGTGGCGCAGTCGAAGACACAGCATATGTAAAACCAGTCATATTAATCGCAGCCGCTGCCGTAACCACTGCCGCACCAACCTTTATCGCATTTAACATTTTCATCGAATCATTCCCTCGTTCTATCACCCCTAAACCATCAGGGGCGAGTGCATGTTGACACTTAAGCAAACACGATCCACAAAATCACCCTCATGGTTACGCACTTGCACCTAAATTCCATCCCCACACGCTCCTGCATGCTTAACACGAAAACTACCCCCTAGCCCAGTATAGATCACAATCTATGCTGAACGCAAACTTAACAATAACTTAACTTATTGATAAAAAAGACATTTATATAACCTATGGCACTGATTCACCAAGCTTATAGGAGACTTTCACAATGCCTCCGAGCGATATGCGGATTTACACTTCTCAATGCGCTTTCTTCTGACATAATAGCTCTTTAATTTTCTAAACAAAGTGTAATACCAATTATGTGCGGAATTTGTGGTGAATACCGGTTAGACGGCAGCCAACCTCAGTTAAATGACATTCATGCGATGATGAACAAGCTGGAAAAGCGTGGCCCCGACCACTCTGGCAGTTACTCGGATGGGCCCTTAGCACTTGGTCATCGCCGACTCTCCATTCTGGATTTAACTGAAAAAGGCAGCCAGCCCATGCTGGACCCACATCTAGGGCTGGCACTGGTTTTCAACGGCACAATTTATAATCACCCAGAGCTACGCGAGCAATTAACGGCCAGGGGGCACCAGTTTTTTTCCACGGGCGACACTGAGGTCATCCTTAAAGCCTATGCAGAATGGGGCAAAGATTGTGTAAAACGCTTTCTGGGCATGTTCGCCTTTGCCATTTGGGATCTGAAAAAGAAAACCCTATTTCTGGCTCGTGACCGTATGGGGATTAAGCCGTTGTATTATAGCTTTGGCAAGCAAGGTATCCGCTTTGCTTCCAGCATGCCCGCCCTGCTAGGAACGCCCAATATTGACAAAAGCCTGGACCCAGCCGCTTTGCATAACCTGTTCACGCTCCACGCAGTCGTTCCTGCCCCCCGCACCATTTTGAATGGTGTTCGCAAACTGGAACCCGCACACCACCTGACCATCCGTGAAAATGGCGAACACACCTTGGAGCGCTATTGGGAACTTGATGCTACCCGCCCGGACAATGACAAAAGTGAAGCAGAGTGGATCGAAGCCATCCACCAGGCACTGCGTACCGCGGTAAGACGGCGTAACAACATCTCAGATGTACCGGTTGGCGTGCTTTTATCGGGTGGCCTGGACTCCAGTTTGTTGGTGGGACTACTGGATGAAATCGGAATTAGCGATATTCGTACCTTCACCATTGGCTTTGATGACCAACCTGAAGAAAAGGGTAGCGAATACGAATATTCGGATGCAGTCGTTGAACGGTTCAACACGAACCGTCAGAAAGTACACATTCCAAATGAGCAAACACTTACTCGTTTACCAGAAGCCATTGCCAATATGTCCGAGCCAATGTTCGGGCAAGACGCCATTGGCTTCTATCTGCTCTCTGAGCAAGTCTCCAAATATGTGAAAGTGGTTCAATCCGGTCAGGGTGCTGATGAAGTCTTTGGGGGTTATTTCTGGTATCCACAAATGCATCATGCCAGCGGCTCAGTATTAGAGCGTTTCAGACCGTACTATTTTGATCGTGACCACGATGAAATGCTGGAAATGTTAACACCCAACTATGTGAGTCGAGATTTCACATCAGAGCTCATGCAGAGCCTATTGGAAGCCCCCAGAGCAGACGAGTTCATTGATGCCGTACTGCGTGCAGACACTACAACATTGATTGTCGATGATCCAGTCAAGCGGGTAGACAATATGACAATGGCTTGGGGACTGGAGGCTCGTGTGCCGTTCCTTGATCATGAATTGGTCGAATTAGCCGCACGTATGCCACCTGAGCTAAAGCTGCGCGATGGTGGGAAATATGCACTAAAGAAAATTGCCCGAGGCATTGTACCCGATAGTGTAATTGACCGCCCCAAAGGTTACTTCCCTGTTCCGGCACTCAAGTTTGTTCGCGGTGAATTTCTGGAGTTTATGCAGGATACGCTGTACTCACAAGCCTGTCGTGAGCGCGGCCTTTACCAGGCCAGCTATGTTGAGAAGTTACTGGCTAAGCCAGACCAATACCTGACGCGGATTCAAGGTAGCAAAGTTTGGCATTTGACACTGCTGGAACATTGGCTACAAACACACGGCATTTAAATACCGCTTACCGCCACAAAAAGTGGGGCTCACTGGCCCCGTTTTCTATATCACTTCTGAATAATCAGCCATGCTATTCCTGTGCATTTTCCAGTAATTTATTGACCTTCTTATCCAGCACCGATTGTGATTCTTTTAAAAATTCGTCAATACTCTGCGTCTTTTGCACACGTATATCCATTGAGCTCAGGGAATTACTAAAGCTGGGTGCCACTGAAAAGCTACCGCGACTTGATATTTGATCCACCAGATCAGATATAAAAAATATCGTTACAGGCATCGACACCAGCACGGCGATCCCTACCGCCGGCCAAAACTTCACATAATGAACATGCGACAAATAGAGCAATAGCAACAAGGGCAGTAACAACAACTTTGTTGAATACTGTATCAACTCAGAAGGCCAGTTTGTGGTCAACAGATAGTTCAGAAAGTCACCCACATAACCAAATAGCATCGGCAACAACAAGAACAACGAAGCAATACTCAAGGCAGGCACAAAAGCCCACCGGTGAGAGGATAGGCGACTCACACTACTAATAAGCAACGCGACACCAAACAGTAGCAGTACGACCGGAAGAATTTTGTTGACGTACGCCAAAGTATTTTGGGTAACGGGGGTACTGATGTATTTACCAACGGCATTAGCCAGTATGGTCAAAATAACCAGAAAAACTGCCCAGCAAGGACTATTTAACAGTGAAAACCACCCATGTCTGGCTGGCCTGATTCGTGTGGGGGGCAATTCAACATCGGTTGACAGTATTCGCCCCTTAAAATCTCCCAAACGGATGTCCGCAGGAGTGGCCAACAACACCGGCGTATCCGCCAACTTGACACCATTTAAACGCGTACCATTTTCGTCAGACAAGCACTGAATTTCAAAACCACCGTCATTACGATCAATTTTTAAGTGTGAACCAGACACGGTAATATCCGGCACGATAACATCGCTATCCAATGCTCGGCCAATGATGACAGGAAAGTGCTCAAGCTTATGATAGGACTTAACACCACGCTGAGTCGTTTCAAGGATTAGCTTTTCCACTGGAAAGACTCCAACATTTGCTTAAATAAACGAAAGCCGGCTCCCGGGTCGGTACCAACAATATCAAGATTAAATACCCCTCCCTCTGTTGGTTGACCAACCATTACCATGCTGAACAGCATATCGCTCAGGCCCTTGTACTTCAGATAATCGCGTCGACAAATAGTCGTTTTGAACTCTTGTCCGGCAAGGCGCATAAATCCTGTATGACAGGCAAAGTTAGTCACATCTGACCCGTCAGCCTCACTCGCGATCACGGTGTTATTCATTTTTTCGTATTGCGTGTAAAAGCGTGCAGGAATCAGCTTTTGTGTATCCGTCCAGATGTATTCATAACTGATCAGACCCAACGATAGATTACTTGCAAGATAAGTATTATTCTCATTGGAACACCGCGTAAGAAAGAGGCGGAATAAATCATTTTTCTCAGGAATACGACTTGCATCCCAACAGCGCATGGACTTATCCAGCTCAGCAGGCACCCGCAGGCTGCCAATTTGCATAAGCCCCCAATCATTCTCTACCAACCGATCAATCATACGCTTCGAATTTGCAATTAATTGTTCTGAAATTCGCGAGAAATGATCTGGAACAGGTTCAAAGTCCGTTTTTGCCAAACCCTCCAAAATAGCTGACAGGTACTTCACCGGCACCAAAATCCCCAGTGCATCCCCCTGGGTCGCCACATTGATACCAACAACATTACCAAACTCATCCACTGCCGGGCCGCCACTCATCCCTCCGTTCAAGCTTCCGGAGAACAGAATATTACCATCCTGATCCTGCTTCATAACGCCATTATTAGTGCCTGTGATGATTGAGAAGCCCAAGTCCAGGGGGTTTCCTAGTGAGTATAAGCGCGCGCCTTTCTCAGGAAGATCAGCAGTGACCAACGGTTTGCCCATTGGCTTATCACCTTTTACCACGGCCAAATCATGAATCACATCCAGATCCAGCAACTCCAGTGACCCAACTTGACCATCCGTCGACAAATATTCCAGCCGAAAGGTATCAGGGCCATTCACATATTCGCTCACAACATGATAGTTCGTCGCCAGTATATTGTTTTGCCACACAACGAAGCCGGAGCCAATGGCCACCTTTTTCCCAGTTTGCTTATTAATTACCCGAATTTGATAGACGGATGACTCCACCTCCTCATAAATACTTGAGGTATCTGTTAAGGCTAAAACCGGCTGCCCCCCCATACAACAAAGCACCAGTAGCCATAAGTACCGTAACATTCCTTGAGTATCTCCCTATTGTATCCAAAGCCCATGCGCTCGTTTGCCCAGCGCTATCCTGGTTAGTCAAGGTAGTTAAAGACAATATGAATCTCCAGCAACCAGTAATCTGGGTAATTCGCCAACCTTACGCTAGCCTAAAGGAACGGCTGGGCTGGAGCAAGCTGCGCATGGCCTGTTTCACAGGCCTTTGTTGGCAGTCACCAAGGTGATAATCAAGGCTGATCGTATTCAGTGCGTTACTTATTACGCGCCTTGAATGCGGGCAGGTCGTACATTTTGCAAAAGCCTCGATAAATGAGTGGTTAGTTCACTGAGCCGAGTGGATTGAGATTGGAGTGCGACTAAGCCTGTTCAATAGCTTATGAGGCAGCCTCTAGCGGTACACTTCCAGTTTTTTCAGGCTAGACATAGCGATGGGAACCTGCGCAAAACCCTCACGCCGCCGCAATGTCACAATCAAATCCCCACCACGAACGGCCTCCAGTTTACCAAGGACTTCTTTGCCGTCTTTGGATAGAACACGGATTCGCATACCAACTACGCGTCGTGCGTTAAAAATATTCATGCTACGAAAGTGCGGCTCAATATAAGGTTTGTTCTTGGCACTTTGCAACGCAACTCTAGCAGCATCCGGCAGGAAGTCTTCTGTCGTATACTCAGGTTCTAATACGATATCTTCCTCAGCTTCTTCCATTTCTGGCGAGTCTGCTACAACCACTTCAGGGGACGCCTCGCCCGTAATCATCGAAAGTACCGAAGCTTTTGCATTATTCAGGGCAAGCTTGCTGGCCAACAATGTTTTATCCACAGGTAAGCCAAGAATAACAATCGCAACCACCGTCAGAATCAAACCAATAACCGTACTGGCTATGTTGGTGGTGAGCGCGCTATCGACCGACAGCCGCATTAATAAAACATAAGCCAAGGTGCTAAAAAACACCGGAAGCAAGAATTGCATCGCCAGCTTTAGCGGATTATCAAGCTCTAATAAATCGAGCAGCACTAAGGATGCAAAAGAAAAGGCGAAGCCGACGAGCCATGTGACTAACACAAAAGGCATTTTCCAGTTCCGCGCATTTAACTGCCTGGCAATCTGGCTGGTCAGCCAAAGTGTCAACAAAAACGTCACAATGAGCACGGGAAACGTCAGCATCTCCATAATGAAACCTTATTTTTATAATTGGCAACATTATGATTTAAACAGTGGCGGCAACCACTTGGCAATCTTTAGCCGATAAGTAGAACCACCCTGACTCGTTTGCTCATTTATTCAATCACCAATATCACCTGGGGAATGTTGTTTACAATCTCCTTCTCCTTGTGACCCAGTTTGCTGGCTTTATCCAAAGCAGCGGCGACCACCTTCCGGTCACCAGCTTTTTCTTCAACACGCTCAGCCCAGAATATGTCTTTTTTCTCATGTTTGTCGTCAACATCAAAAATGGCAATATCAAAGCCAATCGACTCGCCTGCCTCCGGTGCTTTTTCTGCAAGCTTTTTCCAGGGCAACACGCTGGTGATGCGATAGCCGTTTTCCATTTCGGCAAATAACGTGCCTTTCCGATGCCTTTCCCCATACATAATTTTCAGGCGATTACGTACATTACCAACCTGTACTATCACTTCCACACCATCGCCACTTTCTACATTGCGATCCCGAACAGAAATATTCAGGTAGAAGTTGCGGTCATCCCAAGTTGCCTGCCATTTGGCACTAATCTCGGAGCGCTTGGAAGGATCACTATTAAAAGAGTACACCGGCCAAAAGTCATCCAATGTCCAAATTTCATCCGGCGATGTGAGCCGTTTCAGGGAGACCCCTTTGCGAGCTGTTGCAGTATTCATCGCGAGCGTTTGCGCTTTTGGTGACTCAATACCTGCTTTTTCTTCCATATAACTTAGAATCGCATCGTATTTGGGGGCTTCTGAGCGTGGCTGAGAAATGTATTCTTTGATTCCCCAACTACCGTACCAACTGTAAATACGCGGCGCACTAAACTGCACAAACAGCTTACCACCCGCTTTTTCCCATTCTTTTAGGTACTTTTTATACAGCTCACCCATACGGCGATCACGGTTGGCAGCATACAATAATTCATTGTTGCCATCGTCTGCCTTGCGGGTATTCCAATCCACCAGATGCTGACCGCCTTCGTAGGCAATCAGGTCAACGTCAAACGCCTCAGCCACCTTCGCTTGTTGCTGCATTTGGCGAACACTGGCCGCAAAACCCTTCTTCGAGCGTTTGTTATTGATGGCCTCAAAAATGTCATCCACATTTTTCGCCCGCTGAATCTCTTTAATGGTTGCACCGAAGTATGGCGCAATCGCCAGTGCATCGGTTTTCTTGTAAGCATCCCGATAACTCAAAATGCTATTCGACATACGAGGGTTACTGGTCCAAGCTCCCATGACGCGTACCAGGCGATCTGTACCGCCAAATTCCTCCTCCCAAATATCAAATACTTGCACGCTACGGTAAGAGTGGAAGTGCTCACGCGCTTTGTTTTTGTTGGTGGATAATTTCAGCTTCAAGCCCTGCTTGATTGCATAATCATGGTGAATAAAAATCGGATTCCAGATTTCGTTGCTGTATTCGATGTATGCCTTCAACTCTGGCTTTAAGTTCTCCTTAACCAATTTTGCAAAGTTGCGAACATAATCATCATCCGCCTGATAAGGCATGGAAAACCAGGGGTCAGCATTCACCCGATTGGCAATATCGACCATGATTTCTACTGGCGCACCGCGTGAATAAGTCCCCTCACGGCCACCCCAGGTTGCTTCCTCCATATGGTGGCGATCTTCCCACTTCTGCACCGGATTACGTGTCATACCGCTCATATTCATAAAGCGTATTACTTTGAAATCCTTAATAAAGTTCAGATAATCAGGATTATAGCGAATGCTCTCGTGGTGTTCGGCAAATGATAAATATTGTCCTTTTGCGCACTCAGTCTCATCATCCACCCGTAGGTACGGATTACCCCGACAAATTCCCCCCGGCAGCAATACGCGGATGTTACGAATATAATCTTTGGGGTCAGTTTCTCTAATCGCCAATGAGGCATTCAAAATTCCGTCATTACCAGCCTTAATCTCGACAATATCCATGCCCTGGCGGTGTGCCACCAAAGACACATCGTTACCGTAGTGAATGGTCCCCTTGCCATCATACAGTACCGTATAGAAGCCATCAGGCACGGTATTCGCAGGCAACCGATTCAAGAATTTTGTCAGTGCTTGCCCACCTTTCAGGTCTTTTGGCCACCCATTTTTGTCATACACCACATCTTTACCACTACCCCACGGCGCGGTTTCTGCAAACGGAATGGATGATTTAAACAGGTCAACAAACTGAACGGCCGAGGTATCTTCTTTAATATCCGCCGTATTGATGCCCATAATATCGCTGGGACGACGGTAGCCGGTGGTGTCGCCTTCATTTGCAGGTCCAGGATTGACTGGCGCACCATCAACAGAAAGAGCGTTACCCCGATTTACATTACTGGTATTTACTGAAAGGCCTTGCTGTGCAGAACCATTGACTTGAACGGAGGACTTCCCACCTGTCAACACCGCCTGATTAGTGAAGAAGTAGTAAGCGAGTGAAGCAAACCCCAACATACCGAAAAAAAACAAATACAGCAGGAGGTCTTTAGTCGATCGCATGTCTTATTATTCCATTAAAAACGCATCCGGCCTGACTCGGTCAAACCGCTGTCGCGCTATTTTATTATTAGACTCATCTAATGACTTAACAGACCTTCAGCCCAACCGTCCAGCATCTCGGTCACGCGCAAAATCGAGCATACGTTGAGTGGAACGCAGAGCCTTCACACGGATGTCCTCATCAACATGAATCTCATTGCCACCATTTTCTAATACAGACAATAGGTTATCCAGCCCGTTCATCGCCATCCAAGGACAGTGCGCACAGCTTTTGCAGGTCGCACCTGCCCCCTGCGTGGGTGCTTCAATAAATTCTTTGTCAGGCGCGGCCTTCTTCATCTTGTAAAAAATGCCTTTATCCGTGGCCACTATAAACCGCTTGTTGGGCAACTCCTTAGCGGCTTGAATAATCTGCGATGTCGAACCCACAGCATCCGCCAGCTCCACCACCTCTGTTGGTGATTCAGGATGCACCAATACCGCCGCGTCGGGATATTGCTCAACTAACTGCCCCAGAGCGCGAGATTTAAACTCATCATGCACGATACAAGCACCTTGCCAACGTACCATCTCCACCTGCGTCGCCCGTTGAATATAAGTCCCCAGATGCCGATCCGGTGCCCACAGTATTTTCTTATCCTGATCTGCCAGCCACGACACTAAATCCAGCGCGATTCCAGAGGTCACCACATAATCCGCCCTCGCCTTGACCGCTGCGCTGGTATTGGCATACACCACTACCGTATAGTCCGGGTGTTCATCGCAAAAAGACGAGAAGTCTTCAATGGGGCAACTCAAGTCCAGCGAACACTCCGCCTCAAGTGTTGGCATAATCACCCGCTTTTCCGGCGTAAGAATCTTGGCCGTTTCACCCATAAAGCGCACACCGGCGACCACCAATGTTTTGGCCGGATGCTCGTTGCCAAATCTTGCCATATCCAATGAGTCAGACACATAGCCGCCGGTTTCTTCCGCTAGTTCCTGCAAGTCTCTGTCCACGTAGTAATGAGCAACCAGCACTGCATCCTGCACCTTTAGTAGCTTCTTGATCTTCTCCTTCACTTCCACCTTTTGCTCAGGAGAATACACTGTATGCAGCGACTCAATTTTAGCGGTTGCCGGATAAATAATCTCCGGCAGCACAGGGGCTGTTACTTGGGTAAACATCGCTTATACTCACTCAATTAATTCGAAACATCATACCAACAAACCATGTCAGATAAAAATTCCCGTAAGCCGCTCGTTCTCGTTGACGGTTCATCCTATCTGTTTCGCGCCTTTTATGGCCTGCCCAATACCCTCACCAGTCCAGACGGGAAACAAACCAATGCGATACATGGCGTGCTGAATATGTTGGACAGCTTGCGCAAAACCTATGAACCAGAACATATGGCCGTTGTGTTCGATGCCAAGGGTAAAACTTTCAGAAATGACCTTTATCCTGACTACAAGGCCACTCGCCCGCCCATGCCGGAGGAACTGCGTTACCAAATCGAACCACTGCATGAAATTATTCTGGCGCAAGGCTATCCGCTATTAGTCATACCCGATGTGGAAGCGGATGATGTGATTGGCACCCTGTCGGTTGGTTACGATGGTGATGTGGTTATCTCAACAGGCGACAAAGACATGGCGCAACTGGTCAACGAGCGCGTTAGCCTGATTAACACCATGACCAACACTTATCAGGATATTCAAGGCGTTATTGACAAATACGGGGTTAAGCCAGAGCAGATCCGTGACTATCTGGCATTGATGGGGGACAAGGTTGATAACATTCCCGGTGTGGAAAAAGTTGGCCCCAAGACCGCCGTTAAGTGGCTGGCGGAATATGGTTCGCTGGAAAATGTCATGGCTAATGCTGATAAATTCACAGGCAAAATTGGCGAGAATTTGCGAAAGGCACTTGACCACCTACCGCTCTCTTATGAATTAGTCACGATCAAATGTGACCTGGAGCTCAACTGCTCTGGGGAGTCATTAAGCTTTAGCAAAGAAAACACCGCCCACCTTGCCGAACTGTACCAGCAATATGGCTTCCGAACCCGTTTGGCGCGCTTGCAAGAAAGCAGTCCAGAGGCCATCACCACGCTGGATGAGCCAATCCCCAGCGAAGGCGGCGTTCCAGTGGTTGAGGAGATTGATGAGGTTGACTACCAATGTATTCTCACCGAGGCGCAACTTGATGACTGGATTGAGAAAATCACGACCGCAAAATTGCTATCCTTCGACAGCGAAACCACCAGCCTGAATTATATGGACGCCCGTGTAGTTGGTCTGTGTTTTTCTGTCAAACCCGGAGAAGCCGCTTATTTGCCACTCGGCCATGACTATATTGACGTCCCTCAACAGTTGGATTTTGACGCAACTCTGGCAAGACTCAAGCCATTGCTGGAAGACCCAACCATTCACAAAGTCGGGCAAAATCTAAAATACGACCGTTCCGTACTGCTCAATCATGGGATTGAATTAAAAGGCATTATCCACGACACCATGCTGGAGTCGTATGTACTGGACTCAGTGGCCAACCGTCATGACATGGATACGCTGTGCTCCAAACATTTGAACTATCAAACCATCAAATTTGAAGACATTGCCGGCAAGGGTAAAAAGCAGTTGACCTTTAACCAGATTACACTGGAAGACGCAACGCCCTATGCCGCAGAGGATGCAGATGTCACGCTGCGCCTGCACCGTTTCTTTGCCCCACAACTCAAGGCATTGAAAAGCGATACCAAGCCCAACCAGGAAAAACTCTACCGTGAAATTGAAATGCCGCTGCTCAAGGTATTGTCCGATATTGAGCGCACAGGGGTTTTGATTGATGCTGAGATGCTGGCCGTGCAAAGCAAGGAAATCAGCCAGCGCATGGAGGAACTGGAAAGCGAGATTTACGGCTTGGCTGGTGAGGAGTTTAACCTTGGCTCCCCCAAACAGATTCAAGCGATTTTCTTTGATGAGGCAAAACTTGGACTACCCGTTATCCGCAAGACCCCCAAAGGCCAACCATCGACCGCAGAAGACGTGTTACAGGAGTTGGCCGAGGAGCACGAGGTTCCTCGCCTACTCCTAGAACATCGCGGGCTAAGCAAGCTAAAATCCACCTACACCGACAAGCTGCCATTGATGATTAATGAGACAAGTGGACGTGTTCATACTTCATATCAGCAGGCGGTGGCAGCAACTGGGCGTTTATCCTCAACCGATCCCAATTTACAGAATATTCCGGTACGCAGTGGCGAAGGACGACGCATTCGCCAGGCCTTTGTTGCGCCAGAGGGCTACAGCATTCTCGCCGCCGATTACTCACAAATTGAACTGCGGATTATGGCGCACCTTTCTGGCGATACAGGCTTGCTTGATGCCTTCTCTGCGGGGAAAGACATTCACCAAGCCACGGCTTCAGAGATTTTTGGCATCCCGCTGGATGAGGTCATCCCCGACCAACGCCGTGCTGCTAAAGCGGTAAACTTTGGGCTAATCTACGGGATGTCCGCCTTTGGTTTGGCCAAGCAGCTTAATGTTCCCCGTGGCGAAGCACAGGAATACGTCAATCTCTACTTTGCCCGCTACCCCGGCGTGAAGGCGTACATGGAAGACACCCGCGAGAAAGCCAGGGAAACCGGCTATGTCGAAACCCTATTTGGCCGCCGCTTGTACCTGCCGAATATCAACGCCAAGAATGCCATGCACCGCAACTACGCTGAACGCACCGCAATTAATGCCCCGATGCAAGGCACAGCTGCCGATATTATCAAACTCGCCATGATCTCCGTGCATGACTGGTTGCGCGAAAAGACCACCGACACCAGGATGATTATGCAGGTGCATGATGAGCTGGTGCTTGAAGTGGCAAATGACCAACTGGGCGAAGTACGTGAAATTATTACTGACCGAATGACCAAGGCGGCAGTATTGGACGTGCCACTGGTAGTGGATACTGGCGTTGGGTTGAATTGGGATGAGGCGCATTAAACGCCCCAGGCGCAGCGACAATACAGAAAGACGCGCTGCGCCTGTTCACTGCATCAAAAAATCAAGCCAGCAGACGCAACAGGCTTTGTGCATGTTCCGCTGCTTCAACACCGCGTGATGTCAGGTAGCCACCGTCCGTATGGTCTGTTAGCCCTTTGTCAAACAAACGCTTGGCAGCCGCTACCAGTTCGGGAGACGCTTCACCGGCATGTACTTTGATGCCGCCCGTTGCCGTTGATGTCAGGTTGAATTGACTCAACAGCCTGATTTCTTCTAATTGCTCTTTTGAACACAACATACCGATGACCTCATGGATTGCTTAGTACAGAAGCGGCATCATAACCGAGACCTTGCAATTAATCAGCCAAATTAATCGCTACAGGCGCAAGCGAGTGCGCAGGTCTGCCGGGGACAAATACAATACTGCTTTGCCCTTCTTGCCCCTGGTTGCCATCAATAAATCTTCCTCGGCCAGTTTTTTCAGGTAACTGCGAGCCGTGTTTTCATTGATATTAAAATCCAGACTGACCTGCTTGCTGGTAAATATCTTGCCGGGGTGCTTAACCGCATCTTTTAATACCTCCAACTGCCCTTGCTTGAGCACCTTGGATACCGGACTGTTTTCAATCCACTCCATGAACTCATAAAACTCGCGCTTTTTCTTTTCGATATGCTCATGTAGCGCGTCCACGGCTTTAGTCACTACGCCGACCTGATTATAAATAAAATAGGTCAGATCAAAGTCATCCGTTTCGGTGTAGATATAAGCGGTGTCGTAGTCGTTACGCTTTTCCTGAATCAGCTTACTAATCGACACATATTCAAACAGCCAGTAGCCGGAGCGCAGCATATACCAATAAAACAAGGCTCTGGCAGTACGCCCGTTGCCATCACCAAAGGGATGAATGAAGCCGATCATAAAATGCAGGACAATGGCTTTAACCAGTGGGTGCATAAACTGGTCTGTATTACTGCCTTCACTGTTGACATTGGCAAACTCACACAAGGCCACCAGGCGCTCCTGAATCGTGTCGTGCGACGGTGGCTCATGGGCAACTTCGTTGTAGAGGTTCTTCACGGTAATATCATCATCTACCCTGAACTGACCGGGAATAGCCTCGTTTTCAATCGCCTGATAGGTCGCAATAGCGTGCATCTCCAGAATTAAATCAATGGATAGTGGCTCGTCTTTGCGCTCCACGGCTTTTTTCAGTAGCAGATAGTTGTTGAAGATCATCTGCTCGGATTTATTTGAGGGTGGGCGACTGGTTTCCAACATCTCCTTAGCCACCTTGCGTGTGGTTGAAGCGCCTTCCAGTTGGGACGAGGTAATCGCCTCCTCCATCATCAAACTTTTCACCAGATAGCGGCCTTTTTCGCCTGAGCTAATAAACGGCGCATCACCAATCGCATGACCGCCGCCCGTGATTTTGTCAATGTGGTGCAACTGCGCGAACAGGGAGTCAGGGATGCAATAACTGAAATTCTGCGAGTCTTTGTATGCCTTCAGCTCAGGAATCACACGGGTAATGGCTTTGCGGGATATTTTCGTCGCCAGCCATGCCATTTTTGGATCTATATCCTTTTCTACACGCCAGATAAATTTATCCCAATGCAGATAACGGCCTGCAGAATCCGTCGCACCGTATCGCCCCAGTAACGGAGTGATTTGGTTAATATCGGACTCCTCCAGAAGTGCCTCAAAAGGCTTTGGTGCTCTTATTCTTGCCATCGGATAATGCCTGATATATTCACTCAAACCCTCGCCACCAGCAACCACAACGGATAATCCCCATAAGGCTTATTAATTTCCCCCGCTGCAACAACCTTAGTCTGCTTGAACCCTGCTCCCTTCGCTAAACTGAGTAGCTCTTCTTTGGAAAATCCCAAGTGATACACGCCAGTATCTTCCTGGTGAAAGCTGCCATCTTCTGTTGCCAAATCAGCCAATGCAATAAAGCCACCAACCTTAATCATGCCATGTAGTTTTTTAAATATGGCAGCGGCATCTTTGATGTGATGTAGCGTCATGGAAGAAATCACACCATCAAACAACTTATGAACATCCGTCGTCGTTAAATCCACCTCAACCACATCCAAATCACACGCCAGAGCCCCCTGTTTTTTGCGTAGTTGCTCGCTCATGGACGGGGAAATATCCACCGCTGTAATCTTGCCAACATAAGGCGCAATACCTTGTAACAGCAGACCAGTACCTGCACCAAAATCCATCAAGTGCATATCAGGCTTAAGTGTCACTTGCTCGGCAATCTTCTCAGCAATCGCATGAATATTAGCGACCCGTTGACGATTTTTTTCATAGTCAGCGGCTTTGTGTGCGAAAAAATCTTTACCCATCCCTTGCGACCCTAAATTCAGTAAGTTAGCGCCTCATTATACGCAGATTTGCCACGCATACCGTAACTTACGATTATGCACGCCAAAATAACTCAAGAGGTTGTAAGGGTGGATCGCCAGTCCTGATCCACTGCATAGCGAACTTCGTGGCGTAGTCAGGTCGTGTAATGAAATCTTCGAGGTAAATGCAGCCGAAGTCAGAAAATACCTCTTTTACCAATGTTGTTTTTCCAGTTTCCCTACACCACAACCCCTGCTGTCTGGATAGCTTCATTGGGCAATTAGACGACACGCTCTAACATCCGTGATGCATGATAGCTACCACTATTACGTCCATCGTAAATCACTCCATTATTCATTTAAAAATAACGAGACCGGCTTATTATTCACTATAGATAGGTAGATTTACCTACCTTGTAGTTACTCCTGAATATGAACACAATCTGAACACTTCCATGAAAAGTGTGGTTATTATTAGCAATAATAGTGATGATGAATTTCAATGGGGGCTTTTTATCGTATGGCATGAACTACTGCTTCATCTCGAAATTAACGATAGGGGGGGAAATTGAACGGGTTACTTGTATTTTTTATTCCTGCAGCCCTGTGGGACGCCTTCACCACGTTCTATGGGACACTTGCAATTCTCCACGGAGGCAGCAACTCAGGTTTGGCTGAAATGATGACCAAAAATCCGAACACAACGCTTGCCTCCATTGGTTTTGCCTTGATTGTTGTCCTCCTTTTATTATCTGCAAAATCAGTAATTGCAACGGGTTGGCATATTACATTTCGAATGCTAATTGGTGTGACGTTTTTATATGATGTCTTAACTTCCTACATAGGAAACCAATCGTTAATCATCAATAAAGTCGACTCCACAGCATCTCAGTTTTTCATTATTTCTGGCTTAACATTGGCGGTATCTATCTCCACCATAGTAATACCGTATTTAATGGAAGGGGATAATTCTTGAGATAGCGGGGTGCTGGTGGCTCATAGGTGCTCGTGTATGTGAACCATACCGAGAATATAAATCAGTTCATTAGTTGAGATATTGCCAAACTCCTTCCGCACGTCGATGAGAACTTTCTCCGCATACCTCTGACTGATGCCAGACGTATCGGGGATGGTTTTCATGGGATGTCCACTCACTAGGTGTTTAAGCACCTTTCTTCTTGTGTCGTTCAGCCGCTCCAGTAACGGCTGGATAAATAGAGACATATTTTCTCGCGACGTGATGATTTTTGTATGATAGCCCAATGCCAGTTGCGTTAAGAGTCCCACAGACTCATGCTTTATTTTTTGAAATGATCAAAGTCTTCATCCATGCTCATCACCGAAATCCCAGCAACAGCAAACGAGCCAGATAAAGACGGAATGGAAAGACCATGGTGAATGCCAAAGTTGATCTTGGCATCTGTAGTCACCATTTTTTCCTTCTCACTCACACTTCCCTTGCTTATTTCTTCCCACCAATCAACAGGGCCTTCTCGGCCCTCCAAAGCAAGTCGAAGTATAAAGTCCCTATTGCCATAATCGTTTTTTAAGTAATGTAAAACGAAGGGTTCAAAAGCTTTCGAGTAGTGAAAGACTGGCTGTATTTCACTATTCATATACATGGGCTTTGGAAAGAACGTGTACAACACACCATCCCACCCAAGGCGTTCAACCTCCCCCGCCAATATATCAAATGCTGATTCAGAGCCAAGTACATCCCCAAGTCCCTCTCCCATAAACCACCCCATCCTTTTGATATACGCCCGCGGGCTTACCGCCACAACTGTCAGCTACAAAGCCTGCACCGCTTGGTGCCCACATTTCCCAACTTCGGTGTCGGCGCATAGCCCAAGCGAATCACCCTGCCACCAAGCACTATAACAATTCACCCTTGTAGCCACTCACGCATAAAACTCCACATGAAACCGCACCTTACCCAGTGGCTTCACTTCGTGCAGTATCGTTGGCTCGACCACGCCGTAATTATCCACATCCAGCACGACAATCTCTTCTTCTGGCTCATTGATCTTGTACTGCAACTTCCCCTCAAGAATCACAATTTTGCCCCACGTTCCTGCCTTGGTTTGATGCGCATTTAGCAAGCCCTTGGGAACACTGTTCTCATCAAATTCCGGTGTTTTTCTGACAAAGCTCAAGCCACTTGGTAATGCTTTCATCTCTGGTATCACCTTCTAACTGGTTGTATTAAGGAATGCTAACCAAGAATTACAGACAAACGATTCTTGGCGCAATAACACGACCAAATTCGGCTGAGTTATCGCCAGAAGCTATAAAGCTCATCCATGTTTATGTCGAGTCCGACGGACTCAAGCCGCAACACCTGGCCACTTGTAAAATGCTCAACTCGCCAATGACTTTTACGCCGATAAACCTCGGCAAATGGTGAGTCCTGAGAGCACAGTACATACTCTTGCAGGCTTGGGATTAAACGATAACCGCTCAGTTTTTCCGCACGATCTTTTTGTGCGGTGCTGGCAGACAGCACCTCAATAATCAGGCAAGGCGCACGGTTCACATAGTCATCGGGTTCTTCTTCACAACTCACTTGCACATCGGGGTAGTAATAACGAGTGTCATCCAGCGCATCAATCGCCACTTTCATATCCGACTGAAATACCTGACAAGGGCTACCGCCCAAGTGGTTGAACAGGCTATTGGCCAGCCGCATGGTCAACAAGTTGTGAATCCTGCTCGCGCCTGCCATCGCGTAGATGTGGCCGTTATTGTACTCACAGCGTTCACCATCATCCGAGCGGTCATTCTCAAGCTGAAGATACGCTTCAGGACTCACCCAGTTTGATTCAGACGCGATACTCATAACATGGCTCTCTCAGTAACGAATACGTTAAGACTAGCCTCAGGGTAATGAGCTGTCAAAATAACAGCCCTAAATCCACCCTTCTTCAACCCCGTGACAGGCAACGCCCGCACCATCCACCTGCCGTACTACAGGAATTTCTTCCTTGCAGCGCTGGCGGGCATACGGACAGCGCCCATGAAATACGCAGCCACTCGGCAAGTTCACAGGTGTCGGCACTTCACCTTCCAGACGAATATGCGGTTTTTCCTTCTCAGTCAGGCGTGGAATTGCGGATAACAATGCCTGCGTATAGGGGTGCTTGGGTGCTGCAAATAGGTCAGCCGTTTTTGCCACTTCACATACTGTCCCCAAATACATCACCGCTACGCGTGTGCCAAAGTGTTCCACAACAGACAAGTCATGCGTAATGAACATATACGTCAGATTACGGGCTTCCTGTGCCTCCATCAGCAGGTTAAGCACCTGCGCCTGAATGGATACATCCAGTGCCGAAATCGGCTCATCAGCCATAATGAACTCAGGATCAACTGCCAGTGCACGCGCAATACTAATACGCTGACGCTGACCACCGGAAAATTCATGGGAATAGCGCACACCCCAACCGGGGTCGATCCCAACAGATTCCATGACTTCAACCACTTTGTCTTTGACCTCGCTGTCACTCCAACTGGGGTTGTGAAAGCGAATTGGTTCCTGCAATGTTTTGTTGATGGTCATACGTGGGTTGAGTGATGCGTAGGGATTTTGGAAAATCATCTGCATCTTTTTACGATACGGCAGCAAGGCCTTGGCGCTGAGCCGGTCAATCCGCTCGCCTCGGTAACGAATTTGGCCTTCGGTTGGCGTCAGCAAGCCCATGACATTACGTGCCACAGTGGACTTACCACAGCCAGATTCGCCCACAATACACAACGCCTCGCCCTGCTCCACATCCAGCGTCACACCATTAATGGCGTGAACAAATTCTTGCTTGCGTACAATGCGGCCACGCTCAAAGCTCAACTGATCCAGAAAATCCCCGGAAATTGGAAAGTGTTTCCGCAGGTTTTTAATTTCCAACAGTGGCGCATTCGACTTATCCATGACTCACACCTCCATTCACCGATGCCTGAGCGGAATACAAATAACAAGCGACATTCACGCCATCCTGATCAACCAAAGCGGGAACCGCCGTGCTACATGCCTGGTGAGCCTGTTCACAACGTGGACGAAACGCACAACCTGCCGGAATCGACTGCAACGATGGCATTGAGCCGGGTATCTGGTTTAGGCGCTGTCCGGGGGTTGCCATTTGTGGCAAGGCATTGATTAAACCTTGCGTGTACGGATGACGAGCGTGATGGATAATCTCTTGCGTCGGGCCTTGCTCGATAATCCGACCGGCATACATCACCATTGCTTTTTGGGTCACTTCCGCCACCACACCAAGATCATGCGTGATCAATATGAGCGCAACATTGTGTTCTTTACAGAGGTTCAGCAGTAGCTCCATAATCTCTGCCTGAATGGTCACATCCAGTGCCGTGGTTGGCTCATCAGCAATAATCAAGTCAGGATCTAATAGCAAGCCAATCGCAATCACAATGCGCTGGCGCATACCACCAGATAATTCATGCGGATACTGATCCAGCCGCGTATCCGGTGATGGAATATGCACTTGCTTCAATCTATCCAAGGCAATGGCTCGCGCTTCTGCTTTGGTGATTTTCCGATGTGCCAACAAACACTCAATCATTTGCTCACCGATAGTCAACACCGGATTCAGAGTCATCATCGGATCCTGGAAAATCATGGCAATCTGATTGCCCCGAATGCCACTCAACATCCGGTTGTTCATGTGTGCCAAATCCTGACCATCGTAAATAACTTCACCATTGGTAATATGCCCAGGCTTACTGATCAGGTTGATGATGGAAAATCCTAGTACCGACTTGCCTGCACCAGATTCCCCAACAACACCTAAACGCTCCCCACGCTCCAGTGTAAAATTAATATCCCGCAATGCTGTTACCGCGCCTTGGCGTAAGGCAAACTGTACTTCGAGATGATTCACCGATAATAATGCCATGTCGCTCTCCTACCCTTTGTACAGTTTGGGATTAAGCACATCACGCAACCAGTCACCCAGCAGATTCATCACTAACACAATGGCAATCAATACCAAACCGGGGATAACCGAAATCCACCACGAGCCAGACAAAATATAAGCAAACCCGCTAGAAATCAGCGACCCCAATGACGGCTGCGATACCGGCATTCCCAGCCCCAAAAAGGATAGGGAAGCCTCAGAAATAATCGCATTGGCCACTTGTACGGTAGAAATCACCAGAATGGGCGACAAGGTATTCGGCAAAATATGACGAAACATAATGCGAGGTGTTGGCAAGCCCATCACTCGCGCTGCATCCACGTATTCCTTCTCTTTTTCCGCCAATACTGACGCACGAATGGTACGCGCGTACTGTGGCCACTCCGCAATACCGATGACCAGAATCAGCATAATCATTGCCAATTCCTGATACAGCTCGGAACCAAAACTGGCCTGAAAAATCGCCAGTACAATAATCGCCACCATGAGCGTGGAAAAAGATAACTGAATATCCGCAAGACGCATTAACGCACTATCAACACGACCACCCAGATACCCCGCAGCCAATCCAAAAATAATCCCCAGAAATGCCTGGAGTAGCACCGCACAAATACCAATAGTCAGGGATAAGCGTGTGCCATACAAAATCGTTGACCACATATCACGGCCTTGGGCATCTGTCCCAAGCCAGAAACGCTCCTCACCTTCGGCGCTCCAACTTGGCGGAATTTCAGAATCCATAATATCAATGGCGGCCAGATCATAAGGATCAAACGGTGCAATCAGTGGCGCACATAGAGCCATTAACACCGCAATGGTGAAGACCAGAAAGCTCACCTGTGCAACACGATCTGTTTTAAAACTATGCCAGAAATGTGACCCCAAAAATCGCTGCCAAAGACTCGCCGGTGCTTCCGCCTGTGGCCGAACAGCGGCCTTTTGAGTAGCCTGCTGGCTCATATCAGTATGCTGTTGTTCGCTCATATTTCCCCCTAGCGCTTGATCAACTTAACGGTCGGATTGACCAAGCCGTAAATAAGATCAACTAGCGTGTTGGTGATGACAAAAATAGCACCGACAACGATCAGATAAGCCACAATCAGCGGCGTATCGACACGGTTTACCGCCTCCAGAAACAGGAACCCCATCCCCGGCCACTGAAACACGGTTTCTGTCAAAATGGTGTAGGCAACCATCGTACCAATCTGCACACCACCCACCGTGATCACAGGCAACATGGTATTTTTCAGCGCGTGCAGGAAGTAAATTCGCTTAGGTGAAATCCCCTTAGCCCAAGCAAACTTCACATATTCAGACTGCAATACCTCCATCATTTCCGAGCGAATCAGGCGGATAAACAGCGGTAACATAATGGATGCCAATGTGATGGATGGCAGTATCAAATGTTTGAGGCCATCAGCGGTCAAAAAGACGGTGTCCCAGTTCTCGGTAATTTGATAAGTCTCGCCACGCCCGTAAGACGGCATCCACTTCAGCTCCACCGAAAAGACATAAATCAGCGTAATTGCTGTCAGAAATACCGGAATGGAAATGCCTACCGTACTCACGCCCATGATGACCTTTGACAGAAAGTGCTTGGGGTTAATGGCGGCAAACACCCCCAGCGGGACGGATAAAAAGACAATAATCAATGTCGCGCCAATCACCAGCTCCAATGTTGCCGGTAGCTTTTTAGCAATAACGCCCAGCGCAGGCTCCTTGAAAAAGTAGGAGTCTCCCAAATCCCCCCTCACGGCTTTTTTAGCAAAGCGCCAATACTGAACCAGAAAGGGATCATTCAACCCCATCTCGTCACGCAATGCGTCGCGCTCTTTTTCAGAAACTGAAACCCCCACCAGCGAGCGCAGCGGGTCACCTAAATTATCCTGTATGGCAAAGCTGATAATGCTAATGATGAACATCACCACCAAGCCTTGCATCAGACGTTTGAGCAAGAATGCAATCATGGATTATCGTCTTCTTTAGAATGTGAATAGCAGAAAGTTACAGAACAGTAACTTTAAAGGCTTGATTAATATCAAGAAAGCCCCGAAAACAGCAAAACTGCGCGCCTCATCCCCCAATAAGAGGCGCGCAGCATCAGGCTGTGATTTACTTCTTAATCACCAAATCACCCAGATATGGGAAATTCATGACATTCAGAACCGGCTCAATATCGACATGCTTATTTGCAGCCCACGCCAGATTCTGCCAGTGCAATGGAACAAACGCACCATCCTCGTACAGCATCTTTTCAACCTTCTTCATGATAGCTGCACGCTTCGCCGGATCAATCACTTCATTAGCTTCGGCGATCAGCTTATCAACTTCAGGGTTGCAGTAGTTTCCGCTGTTGTATTGACCAGCACCCGCTTCCTTATTGGGACATGCACTCAGGAATTCAAAGAAGTTATTACTGTCTTCAGTATCCGCGTGCCAACCAATCATCATGATATCCGCAGAACGCTTGTCAAACTCAGGCCAATACTGTGCTTTTGGCATAGTTTTCAGGTCTACTTTGATGTTGATCTTTGCCAGCATGGAAGCAACCGCTTGCGCGATCTTGTCATCATTCACATAACGGTTATTCGGTGCCATCATGGTGACGCTAAAGCCATCCGGATAGCCTGCCTCTTTCATCAATGCTTTGGCCTTCTTCAGATCATAGCGTGGTGTTAGTGCCTCGTTATGCCCTAAATAACCTTTGGGGCTAAATTGCGCAGCCGGTGTTGCGAAGCCTTTCATAATCTTCTTCACAATCCCTTTCTGATTAATCGCATAGTTGATCGCCAAACGAACTTTTGGATTCTTAAATGCTTCAACACGCTTCTGGTTCAACTGAAGAGTAATGACACGAGTACCACCCATAGTGATCAAATCAGCCTTATCATTTTTTTCGATGCGCTCATGATCATTCGGCGGAACAGGCGCAATGAAATCAACATCGCCAGACAATAACGCCGCTACCCGAGTTGGGTCTTCTTTGATGGGAGTCAACACAATCTTGCTGACATTACCTTTAGAGCCTTTATCCCAGTAATCGGCATTGCGCTCAAATTCCACCTTTACGCCCTGCTCGCGGCTAGAGACTTTGTAAGGCCCTGTACCTGAGATATTGCGCGAAGCAAAGGAGTCACCTGCTTTAACGATTTCATCCTTTGGCTTGCCGTTTTTATCAGTGCCACTGTAGAAAGCGCTATCCATTGGGAAAATGTACGTTGCACTGTGTAGTAACAGCGGGAAAGGCTTCTCCGTCACCAAATCAACCGTGTAGTCATCTACCGCAACCGCTTCCTTAAACACACTAAAAATACCCTTAAAATCAGGTGATGACTTCAAACGCTTAAAGGTAAAAACAACATCCTTTGCGGTCAGTTCATTACCAGAGTGGAACTTCACACCCTTACGAAGCTTAAAGCGCATCGTGGTGTCATTGACTTGCTCCCACTTCTCCGCCAGGCGCGGCTCAAAGCTCAAATCTTTTGTCCAACGCAGTAATGGGTCGAATGTCATGTGTGAAAGCTGAAGCATCCCACCAGATAATTGTTCCTGCGGGTCAAGGGTCACCGGATCGGCATCGTAAGCCATTTTCAGTGTTTCGGCCGACGCAGCAGCCATCAGGCCCAAGCTCAAAAAGGCACTGGCGAACAGTGTTAGTCGTTTCTTCATACATTTCTCCTCTAATATACTGATATCAAATATGATTCGGGCTGCCACAGACTCATCACAGACCGACAGCGCTAGTGTAACACGCCGCCCGAAGTAGCGAACATCACACGCTCGTATTTAAATTTATGTCAATTCGCAGGCGCTTTTACCTTAGCGCCATCCCACTTAAACTCCCCCTGCACACGATCAATGCGCCACATCGCTTTGAATCGCTCATAGTCATCGGTGAACTGAAACGAAACATCCCCTTGACCATATTTATCCTTCCAGCGACAGTCCAGTACATAACCCTCTTTGGGCAAGCAGGCACTAAGCTCTCCTTTCACTACGGACTTCAACTCCATCATTTGATACTGGCCGGTGGACAGCATCCCCCAACGGTCATTCGCCTTAAAAAAACTGGTCAGCACAGGAATAAGCTCATTAGAGCTTTGAATGTTACCGAGATAATGCCCCTGAAATGAACGTGTTTTGGCGGGACGAATTAAACCCTCCGTACTGGCAGGCAACGACTCCTCAGCCTCACTTGCCAAGCTGACTGACAGACTGATAATACTATCCGGCATTGTGCTCATCTTATCTAATGCTTTACGCACGTGTTCAACCAACTCACCTCGCTGGGTGAATTTGGAATCGAACGTCACCGTAATCTCTGCCTTATTATCGCTGTACTTTGCAGAAACCAGCAGGACATCATCCAAACCGCCCATCAAGACTTCGATCGGCTCGGCAATATTGGTTTCCACTTTTTCTGCGCTCAGATCATCCGCAACAATCTCAATAATGACATCACTGCCTGAGTCTTGCGCCCAGACACTAGCGCCCGCCATCCCCATGACTAGCGCGGCCACTATATTACGCAATCTTATTGATTTCATTATTGATCTCCTAAGTACCCGCACACCGATTCTAACCCAGCCTCAAGCCACAAGGGTCGCATAAGCCAAAAGGATAGACAAGGGAATAAGCACACACCCACATCGTCACGATACTGTAATAATTTGACCTAAATCAAAGTGACCAAGATGGTGCCCCTTTAGGATGCGGGACTCCCGTGTTACAGCTAAGGGCACACCCAATGTCACTAGACTTCGACCATTCATTATTGGAAAAATACGACACACAAGGGCCGCGCTACACGTCGTACCCAACCGCGCCGGAGTTTACAGATGGCTTCACTGCAAGGGATTACCTTGATCACGTCAAAGAAAGTAATGACGAGCTGATTCCACGCCCTTTATCACTGTACATTCATATCCCGTTCTGCCGGTCACTCTGTTACTACTGCGGTTGCAACAAGATTGTGACGCAGAATGAGGCGAGGGCAGAGCGTTATCTGGAATACCTATTTCACGAAATTGAAATACAAAGCAAGCTGTTTGCAACGGATCGCTTGGTAACGCAGATTCATTTCGGCGGCGGCACGCCAAACTTTTTGAACACAGACCAGTTTCGTGAGTTGCTAGGCGCTGTTGCACGTCATTTTCACCTGAGTTATCCAGAAGACCTGGAAATCAGCATCGAAATTGACCCACGCTTTTCCAATGCGGCACAGATTACGGAACTGGCTAGCATTGGCTTCAGCCGCATTAGTATTGGGGTTCAGGACTACGAAGTAGATGTACAACGCACAATTAACCGCATCCAAACCCGCGAGCAGGTTGAAACAGTGGTTAATGCGGCACGCGCATCCGGTATTCGCTCGGTTTCAGTGGACTTAGTGGTGGGATTACCTCACCAAACACGCAACAGCTTTGCAGAGACACTACAGCAAGTAGTTGAATCGAAGGTGGATCGCATCGCAATTTATGGCTTTGCCTATTTGCCCGAGAGAATCAAAGCACAACGCATGATTCCTGCGAGCAGTTTGCCAAGTCGTGACACACGCCTGGCCATCGGCAAAGATACACTAGAATTTCTGAAAGAGGCCGGATACGTACATATTGGCATGGACCACTTCGCCCTGCCCGATGACTCTTTGGCTGTCGCGCTACGAGAGCACACGTTGAAACGTAGCTTCCAAGGCTATGCCACGCATGCAGAATGTGATCAGGTTGGGCTAGGTGTGAGTGCTATCAGCCAGGTAAGCAACTCCTACAGCCAAAACAGCAGCACATTGCCAGAATACTACGCACGTCTTGATGCCGGGGAGTTACCCATTCAGCGGGGTATTAGCTTAAGCGATGATGACTTAATCCGCGCTCAAGTCATTCAATACATCATGTGCCAAAATACCGTTCCATTTCATTCTATTGAAGCCGCCTATGGTATCGACTTTCTGGACTACTTTAGAGACGAACTACAGGAACTCAGAAGCTTTGAACAGGACGGTTTGGTTCAATACGGTAACGATGAATTTACCATTACCCCTACCGGTCGCTTCTTTCTGCGTAACATTGCGATGGTGTTTGACCGCTACCTAAAGGACAAATCCGACCTGAAGAGCAACAATGTGGTGCGCTTCTCCCGTACGATCTAGGGAGGGGCGGCCCATCTCAGAGCACTCCAGGCCCAGTCTAAAGAACGACGCAGCCACCGTATCCAGTTCTCTTGATCCATCTACTACCGGCTGCGTAGGGCAACCACCAGAAGGCACTGAGTGACACTCGCCAACGATAAAAAAAATGGACGTTACCCAATAAACCTTTTCGGTGTAGCAACCATCACTAATGAGTCGGAATCACTTGTATCGGGGCCAGGCTAAGTCAACCTTTCTGAGCCGGGCTATCATCACCTTGCTTCGCCTTGACTACCTTGATCATTTCACAAACCTGCTCCAGTCTGCGCTCAACCTTTTCACGAGTCTCTAAGTCAATACCCTTCCTCAGCTTGCGGACAAACTTGGCTTTTTTCTCCGACAGCTCCCCCTTCAACCGTACCAACACTTCAGGGTCTACGCTTGTGCCATCATTATCCGCCAAAAGTGCTACTTCTTTTTTTAATTTTTTAAACTTCATCGAACGCCTCTCACTGCCAATTTAACGCTGGAAAATACCCTCTTTCCGTTGCCATAAAAGTAAAGCCTACCCTCTGATGATAAGCGTTAGATAATGGAATTTAAAGCCCCAAAGTTGCATATTTACACCGCTAGTCGCTCAATTGGCGAACAAAGAGACCACTACTTCGGCAGACAAAACCACCGACCTTATTTACCCAAACAGAAAACTCAAAAGGAAGCACCACCCTCCTCTTCAGCAAACTCTGTTAATTTCTCCAGTACACGATCTAATACCTGCCACTCATCCGGCTCCAAAACAGCCAGTAGCGCACTTTGACGAACGATGGCTTTGGGTAATATGTTGTTAAACAAATCCATGCCCACTTTAGTGATCGACACTTCAACCAAACGAGCATCATAGGGATCGGCTTCACTATTAACCAAACCCAATGCCGCCAGCCGGTTCACCACTCGACTCACCTGCGCCTTATCTGTTCTCGACATACCTGCTAAATCACGCACAAACATAGGCCCGTGATTTGCCAGCAAAACCAACACTCGCCAATCGGGGATTGAAATGCCGTAGTTGCGCCTTAAAAATCGCTCCGATCGGCGATTTAGCAGATTTGATAGCACATTCACCCGATACGTTAAGAACTCCTCTAGCGGCAGGCCCTTAGGATAAGATTGCATTCAGGTTTCCATCCTTATTTGTTCTTGTTGACGGTCTCCCGAGTATACTTTCTAAACTAATAAACTCATAACGCAAGGTCAAAAATAGTACATTCAAGTCTCTGCATCACACATCCAGTCAGGATAATGCATGTACCACTCTGGCAATATTTTCTGTGGTATGGGACAAATGACTCTCTGCCTGCGCCAATGCTGACTCTAGGTTACTTACTCCCTGAGCGATACTAAATACTGCATCAATACCATGTTCATACACATCTTCTGCACCCTCGGATAGCTCACCAGCCAGTGCAATGACGGGAATGTTGCCAAATGCTTTGGTGCGTCTGGCCACGCCAACCGGTGTTTTCCCGTAAGCACTCTGACGATCCATTCGCCCTTCACCAGTAATCACTAAATCGACCGCCTCAAGGTGCTGCTCAAAAGAAACGGCGTCCAATACGATGTCAATACCTCGCCTGAGTGTGGCATTTAAATAGCCCCAAAATGCGCCACCCAATCCACCCGCCGCACCAGCGCCTGCCACATTAGCGACATCATTGCCCGTTACGGCTAAGGTCAATTTGGCAAAATGTTGCAAATTTGCATCCAACACTTTTACCTGTTCAGGTGTTGCTCCTTTTTGGGGACCAAATACCGCCGAAGCACCATCAGGCCCGACCAAGGGGTTATCCACGTCGCACGCCACTTCAAAACGCACGTCTTTTAGGCGAGGATCCAAGCCACTAATATCAATACTTTCTAACTGCGACAAGCCACCGCCGCCCAATGGAATGCGCCTACCTTCACCATCCAGCATTAAAACACCCAGCGCCTGTAGCATCCCTGCCCCACCATCATTGGTTGCACTGCCGCCCAAGCCGATAATAATGCGCTCCACACCATGATCAAGTGCCGCCAAAATAAGCTCTCCAGTTCCCCATGTTGTAGTAGCCAACGGGTTACGCTGTTTGGGGGGAAGCAAGTCCAGCCCAGAGGCGGCTGCCATTTCGATAATGGCAGTATTACCCTGTACCTGTTTAGCAGCGCTGCCAAGTACACCCCAAAACGCGTTCACTGGACTTGCCAAGGGGCCAGTCACCAACTGATTAAATCGCTGACCATTCGTCACTGACAACAGTGTATCCGCAGTTCCCTCACCACCATCTGCAACTGGCAGCAGTGTAATATCAGCGCTCGGGTCAGCCTTTCTCCAGCCATTGGCAATAGCTTTTGCTACACCCTCGGCGGATAGGCACTCTTTAAACGAATCGGGCGCGATAACAATTTTCATGGGCAACAGCGAACGCAATGTTTTCGAGCAACATTGCTACAGGAAAAAGGGGCTGGAATATGAAGGGCGCACTGAGTCACTCGTTTCACACAACGAGATGCGTAACGCGAATAGGGAAACACATGCCACGCGGTGCAAGGCAGGAAGGGTGAGGGCTAAATCAAATCTTACCCGCCAAACCCGTCATCACTTTGGACACCATTGGCATAGCAATCTTGCGTATTGGCCAAGGCAACTTGGCAGCGCCCGCTTGCTCAGCGACATCGGCATGGTGCTGCTCATCCTCTTTCATCTGAAGCAGAACCGCATGACTGGCCTCATCCGCCGCTGGCAACTTTTGTAAATGACTGTTGATGTGGCGTGTTACCTGGTCTTCCGTTTCTTTCACAAAACCAAGACTCCAGCGATCACCCGCTGCACCAGCTAATGCTCCAATACTGAAAGAGCCCCAATACCATAGTGGATTGAGATAGCTCTTATGGCTCCCCAGTGCACCAATACGAGCACCACACCAATTCAGGTGGTCATTTTCCTCTGCGGCCGACTCCTCCATCTGCTGCTTTACAGAAGGATCCTTCGCATTCAACGCCTGGCTCCGGTAAAGTCCTTGGGCCGCCACCTCTCCTGAATGATTAATCCGCATGAGACTCGCTGACAGCTTTCGTTCTTTATCCGTCAAATTACCTACCTTGGACAAGTCACCCAGAGAAACCTCCCGACCTGAATCAGGAGGTGTCGCATAAACAGTCCGCATCGACTGATCGACTTCTGATAACAATTTATCCAACAAACTTAAGTGTCGCATCATGTTTTTACTTGTTTGATTTCAACTCACGTTTTGTCAGCATGTCTATAAGTTGCATCAACTGCTTATTGCCGCCCGCCGCATACGGGCTGGTGCGATATTTACCATTTATAACCACACTCGGTACAGACTGAGCCTGAGAGTCAGCACTAATCTGCTGTGCACGATTCAACTTCGTCGTTAACGCCATCGAATTCACAACATTGTCATAATCACTCGCCGACACGCCCTGCTGAAGCATAAAGTTCTTCATATTATCCGGTGAGGACATTTTACGCCGACGCTGTACATGCATGGCATGGAAGACCTTTTCCACCAGTTTCTTTTCACCCTTGGGATCAAGCAACTCAGCAACATAGAACAGCTTCCCATCAGCGGCCCAGCGGGGATTTAGAAGCGCTGGCACTTGTTTGAAGTCAACGTAATCGGGAAGATTCTTTTTGTACTCCAGCATCGTTGGTTCGAGCTCGTAACAGTGAGGGCAACCCAGCCACATCAACTCAACCACTTCCACCTTACCACCCACAGTGTCCGTCTGCATGGTTGGGAAAATTTCAAAGTAATGCTGACCCTCCACAAACGCAGGCTTATCAACAATATCCTGAGCTTTCGGGGCTACTGCCGGTGCTGTTTTCGCAGCAACTGCCTCGGTGGTCTCTTTTAACTTATTGACAGCCGTCTCCGTAGTCTGCCCCACTTTCTGGCTAACTGTCTCCGACACCTTCTCAACGACGGCCTTGGGTGTTCCAACACCCTTTTTTTCTGCTTCGGTTGCCGCTTTGTCATGGGTTGCAGTTACCGAGTCACAACCTACCAACACGACCGACGAGGCTAACAACGCCCCCCCAAGCAAAGAAAGATTTAACTTCATTTCGTTTTCCCTGTACTAAGCAGTTATTTCAGTGACCCGTATCATACCCAAAAGTTCGTTTTTTAACTGCACATTAAAAGCAAAAAAGGTGGCACAAGGCCACCCTCTGATCCTAACATAAATCAGGACAATTTAAATAGATAGTATCAGACAACACAGGGGCTTTTGACGGTTAATCCTGCAAACCTGTAATGTACTCAGCCACTACTTCCATGTCCTTGTCTGACATTTTTTCTGCAATATTACGCATCATCTGACCCGCATCATTATTACGTGTACCCGAACGGAATAACTTCAACTGAGTGATTAAATACTTCGTATGCTGACTGGATAATTTGGGGAACTTAGCCGGATCATTACCCGCTCCGGTAGGACCATGACATGCCGAACACGCTGTAATCTTGGAAGACATCTTACCGCCTTTGTACAACAAAGAACCCTCTTCCACCTTGTCCTTATCACCCGCTCCGGGCTTTGCTGTCTGGGAAGCAAAATAAGCGGCAATATCATCCACGTCTTCATCAGACGCAATCAGCTTCGCCTGAGCACTCATCACAGCATCACTGCGTACACCACTGCGATAATCACGTAATTGCTTGGCAATATAGGCCTCACCTTGCCCTGCCAACTTTGGCCACTCGGGGTTTGTGCTATTACCATCAGCACCATGACATGCGGCACACGTCGCCGCCAGCGCCTTACCTTTTGTTGCATCACCTTTTGCATAGCTGGTCGCTGAGACCGTCACTGCTAAGCTCGCAAACACAATCATCAATGTCTTTTTCATTTACTTATCTGCTCCAATACTCAATAAATACTGCCTCGTCACAAACATTGCGCTGAGCATCACAACACTTGCATTACGGTACAAGCCCGCCTAGTCTGTACCGCACTCATAATTGGCAGGCGCACATGGCCGCCCACACACCACTAACTAGCCGCAGTTTATATCATAAATTTGACTGCTTCTGCAAAGCACGCCGAGCAAACAGGGGATAGCTTTACCATGACTTCAAACTACCGAAACGCTACCTTTTTGAGCAGCGCAACCACTCGCAAAACTCTACCGCCGGAACAAGGCTTAGAGGTCGCATTTGCAGGCCGCTCAAACTCTGGAAAATCTAGCACCTTAAACTGTTTATGTGGGCAAAAAGCATTGGCTCGCGTCAGTAAAACGCCGGGCCGCACACAGCTTATCAACTTTTTTGCCCTGCCTGATAGTAATCTGCTAGTAGACTTACCCGGCTATGGATACGCCAAGGTCCCAGAAAAAGTCAAAATTGAGTGGCAAAAGTTTATCGAAAGCTACATGACCAAACGCACAACATTGACAGGTCTGGTCATTATTATGGACATCCGCCACCCCATGCGTGAACACGACCTTATTATGCTGGAGTGGGCCGAAGCTAAACAATTACCCGTTCATGTTGTTCTCAACAAATCCGACAAACTAAAGCGCGGCGCGGTGAGTAAGTCGCTACAGGAGACGAAAAAGGCGCTAAAGGAATATAATCTATCGGCATCAGTTCAAACATTCTCGGCACTAAAAAGGCTGGGTGTAACCGAATTATCCAACAAGCTGAATAGTTTGTTTCATCCTGAAAATAATGAGGAAATCGGGGAAGTTGCTCGATAAACGGACACAAAAAAGCCCTAACAATAGGGGGTCCATTGCAAGGGCTAAATAACAGATTTGGATTGGGGACACCAAACCTGCGTCCGCCAGGAAGAGTAAAGACACCGGGCTTAAGCGTCTATCAACCACCCTTCCCTTTACAGCGGAAAACTATTGGGACGCGCCATCAGATATAAACTCAAGAGCTTAACGTAACCTTAACGCCTTAATTCAGACGCAAGGCCACTGCCGCGCTACCACACCCGAATAATATTCCATTAATTACTGTTTGTCACTAAAGAAGTTCATCGCAATTTTCTATTAGCGTTCGATATTTTTTTGATGAACAGGGCGAAAGCCATTGCGACTATCGACTCGGTGAATTTCGGCAACGGTAGTAAACGCCTGCTTATTCCGTATAAACTCAATGCTTGTGCGAGTACCTAACCTTAGATTACTGACAATACTCCTCAGGTTGACACTGTTTCTGACACGAGCGCCATTTACCTGAATAATCACATCACCGCTTTGCAAACCCGCTTTATCAGCAGGAGAACCAATCACAACGCGGGAAATCAACACCCCATCTGTATTTGGTACTCCGTACCTGGCAGCCATGTCAGCATTAATATTTTGAATCTCCACACCAAGCTGACCACGCACCACCTCTCCGGTTTGAATTAATTGATCTTTAACATTGCCCACTATATTGGATGGAATGGCAAAGCCGATACCCACACTACCGCCACTTCGATCACCCAAAATAGCCGTATTAATACCGATTAGCTCACCCCGCAAGTTCACCAAGGCACCGCCAGAGTTACCCGGATTAATCGGTGCATCCGTCTGGATGAAGTCTTCGTAAGACTCGAGCCCCAAACCTGACCGACCCAAGGCACTCACAATACCCGATGTTGCCGTTTGACCTAAACCAAAGGGGTTACCAATGGCCACTACAAAGTCACCGACCCGCAGCTGGTCACTATTAGCTAAACGGATGGACTTGAGGCGCTTGGGTTCAATCTTCAATACGCCGATATCTGCTCCTGCATCCTGCCCAATCACATCAGCAGCAAACTCCCGACCATCTGACAAAATGACCTTAATCTCGGTAGCACCCTGGATAACATGCGCATTGGTAACGATATAGCCATTACGCTCATCGACTATAATGCCCGACCCCGTCCCATGTGCTTTTTCTGGCTGACTCATTCCAAACAAACGCCGGTAGGTACTGTTAGCCCTGCCTGGGTCGGAGCGAGTACCCTCGACGATAATATCCACCACCGCTGGCATTACTCGCTCCAGCATATCCGCCAGCGAAGGTAATCTCTGACCATTCACCGAACTCGGCAAGGCTGCATGGACACCCTGCCAACCAATAAACACACCTGCCAGTAGCATGCCAAATATGTATCGTCGAGCTATAAAGTAATAGCGTCTCGCCAAATTTGCCATGCACACAACCCGTTCCTCAATACTCATTTAATCGGCAGGCCATGCTCACTTGACCAATGCTACATTGACTGACGTGGATCCCAGCCAAACATCTCCCGCATTTGCTGATAAAACGCCCGCTGCTCATCCGTCTTCGCCGCCGGCGTAACCACTCTCAGCACCACATACTGGTCGCCCGGCGTCGATCCCGGCAGGCCTCGACCCTTCAGTCTCATTTTACTACCGGCCTTAGTACCTTCCGGTATATTCAACTTGATACTACCATTTAAAGTAGGCACCGTCACACTGCCACCAAGCGCAGACTCCCATGGTGCGACCGGATAATCCAGATAGACATCCTTGCCTTCAACACGGTACTTCGGGTGCTTATTAAACTTAACCTCCAGCAACAAATCACCACCATTTGCGGCCTTTTTAGTTAAGCGGATTTTTTTGCCTTCCTCAATACCTTTGGGGATTTTCACTTCTAAACTTTTACCGCCCTGAAGGCGCATACGCTTGGTATTTCCCTCAACAACATCCTCAAGGTCAAGATGGATTGTCGCCGTTTGCGCTTCGGGCTTTTGCGAGCGACCAAAGCCTCCGCCACCACGAGACGCCCCTCCCTGGCCAAAGAAAGTATCAAAAAAATCGCTAAAACCAGAGCCGTTGCCACCAAACCCGCCTGAAAAACCACCACTGAAGCCGCCCTGTCCACCAAACGGATTACCATTGAAACCAGCACTTCCCATGCTATCGTACTGACTACGCTTTTCAGGATCACGCAGCACCTCGTACGCCTCACTCACCTCTTTAAAGCGTGCCTCTGCATCTTTTTCTTTACTAACATCAGGGTGGTATTTACGTGCCAGCTTTTTATAGCTTTTGCGGATTTCATCCTTACTAGCCGTCTTAGAAACCCCTAAAATTTTGTAATAATCCTTATATTCCATGAAGTTATGCCCAATTTAAACTAAATATTTTGAGACCTACTGCAACCCTTATCGCCACTAGAATGGCGGTAAAATTGGTAAAATCAAGCGGTTCTTTGGGGTTTTGAGTCTGGGACATCTCGATATATCTGGTATTCGTCGTGATTTCCCATGCGTCCTCTTGTAACCATTCAGTTACCCGATACATTGCCATCTGACGGGTAATCACTGGCATCATTCATTTACCTAGTGCCTGTAGATGTTATGGTTCCAGACGCGGAACGGTTACATAGTTTGCCGCATCCAGCTCAGCCTCACCACCCCAGCGATAAGCACATAAATGACCATCTTGACGTGCAACACTGTAGTCCACGCAAGCAATATTCGCTGCCAAAGGCATCGGTGTCCCTTGCATCCAATAATGCCCGATAAACAATGGCTTTTCGCGATGACCGTACTCAATCAAGTGATCACCATTAATCGGATCGTCTTGAATATGACTCAGTGCCGCCGGTGGCCCGATAAACGCCGCCTTATACGTTGTCGCATCAGCGTCCCACCAACGCACCCGCATATAGTGCCGTACAATACCAACCGAGTCTCGATAGCTGGCTCCATCGCCTAATTTAATCGTCTTGCCTTTCAGCAAGGTTTCGACAACCTCAAACATCGGGTTGGCTGGATCACTCGCTGCCTGAACCAAATCATCCATCAGCAGCACAGCGCCAAACATATAGTTTTTTTGAATCTGCTCCACGCCCACAGGATCCCAACAGGCGTGAACAATGCGAATTTCCCCTAAATCCAACCACAATGGCAAAGATTTCATCCAAGTAATCAGCTCATCATAACGCTCTGGGTGAGCGGCCATCGCATCCAGAAACGCCTGATGTGTGCGCCGATTTCGCTCAGAATGACGACGCAAAAAACCCCCATATTTTCTATCTTCCGTAACATAAGCAATGGCGTTGAACTCATGATTCCCCATAACCGTATACGCTTGTCCAGCGTCCATCATCGCCCGCACGGTATCAATGACTTCAATTTGTTTAGGCCCTCTGTCTATAAAGTCACCGACAAATACCGCCTTTCGAGAGGGGTGCCTATAACAACCATCTCGATATTCATAGCCCAGTATCTCGAATAAGGAAATCAGCGTGTCGTAGTAACCGTGTATGTCACCGATAATGTCGTAGTGCGTGGGGTTATCCTGGATCATTTTTAGAGCTTCTGCTGACAATTAAACAAAGGCGTTGTTATTTGTTGAGAAATCTCAGTTTAAATCAAATAACAATGAATTTGTCGTTCTTTTCTTCTCTGTTATCGTCGGCAAGAGTGATGTACAGTGTATGCGCCAATAACACAAAAATAGAGGACAATGTGAAATGAGCAAAAGAGATGATTTGATTGCCAAGTATGCGGTGGACTTAAAAGATAAATGTGGCGTGGACGTGGACATGGATTTGTTGACGAAAGTGACCATTGGCTGCGGCCCTTCTATCTATAACAAAGACTCCTCCAGTGTGGCAGGTAGTGATAAAAAGGAACTGGAAACGGTCAAGAACAACTTCCTGATTAAAAAGCTGGGTCTGCCGGACGGCCCAGAACTGGACAAAGCCATCCAACAAGTGCTGGAAACTTACGGCAAATCAAACCCTAACAAGCAACGTGCGGTTGTTTATTACTTGTTAACCAAGCACTTCAAGAAAGAATCGGTTTATTCTTAATAAATTGACGCGGCTTCGCGGCTTGCTTTATTTACAAACAGCATCCGCGGAGCCCCTCAATTTTGATGTGCAGCCTTAAACAACAACTGGTAACTCGTTACGCGCACCCCACTCAGCCCAAGAGCCATCGTAAACAGACAGCTCAGTATAGCCGCAAATTTCTGCCGCGAGCGCTAGGTGACAAGCGGTCACACCGGAGCCACAACTCAATATCAGGCGCTGTCCCGGTTTCACCAAGGCTGCAAATAGTGGCTTGAGGGCCTCAGCCGGTTGCATCAAGCCATCCACAAGCACATCCGTAAATGGCAAATTTTTCGCACCGGGCATATGGCCGCTGCGTAACCCTTCACGTGGCTCAGGCTCACTGCCATCAAACCGGCTTTCGGAGCGAGCATCCAACACACAAACACCAGGTTCTTGCAGAGCTATTAACACGCTTTCGGCATCTGCAATCATCTCAGACCGATAGTTGGCGACAAAGTTACCGACTTGACAGGAGCAAGGCGCATCGGTGTTTAATGGCAATCCCGCAGACTGCCATGCAGGCATTCCGCCATCTAACACCGCAACCTTGTCATGCCCCATGGCGCGAAACATCCACCAGGCACGTGGGCTGGAAAATAAGCCAAGTGAGTCATAGACCACAACCTCACTCTGCTGACTCACACCAAGCTTTTGTACACACGCAGTAAACCACTCTGGCGAAGGCATCATGTGTGGGTAATCCGCACCCAACTCACAAATTTCCTGATCGAAATCAAAAAATTGCGCCTGTCCAATGCGCTGGGACTCCCATTCTTCACGACCATCTCGTTGCATGGCGGGCATGAAATAGCTGGCATCCAACAACACCAACTTGTCATCATTCATCCGCTGGGAAAGTTGCTCAACCGAGATTAGTGGTGTTGGGAATGTCGTCATACTTTGGCACTCGCTTAGCGTGGATGCTGCTTAAAGAAAAGCCATATTATTTCAGAAATGTTCGGCCCCTGCGATGTACTATATTTACCAGGATTACCACCAATCCAGCCGTGTTGTAGTTGTTCTACAAATAAGGTTTCAAGTGGCGTAACACCACTGCCTCGGCGATATTGTCGATACTGCCATTCAATATCACGTGTTGTGTGCGCCAGTGGCTCAGGTCGCTCTTTACGGACACGCTTCACCGCCAGCCAGCTATCACGTAAGTTTAACGCGGATTGTAGCTCAACAGTTTGATCATTTTTTGATTGAATCACCAGCAATGGTGCCAACCGCCCCTTGCCTTTCAACTGGGCTTTCATGTACCTCACTGTAGTCGCTATGGAGTGGTATTTTACGCTCAAGAAGTGATTGATGCGTACTGCACGCATGGACTCACCATAAGCCACACCTTCCACACTGGCACCAGAGGCGAATAACGTGCCATGAGCAACCAACGCGGCAACACTCATGGCCGCACCAGAAGAAAGGCCTGTAATATGAATCCGCTGATCATCAATAGTGAACTCCTGCTGCACCTGCTCAATGATCCGCCGCAAATCCTCAACCTCCCCATAGCCTGAGCGCACATGAAAACGCTGCCACCAACCCCAGCAATTCAGGCTGCGAATACCGATATAGCGAGTGACAAAGGGATACACCACAATAAAGCGTTCACGATCAGCAATTTCATCAAAACCGGAGATTACCCGAATATCCTCGTGGGTTTGCTTACAGCCATGTAGCACCATCACCAACGGTAAGGCTTCATCAAGGCGATAACCCGAAGGGGTATAAACTACATAATCCCGCGCCTGTGACAAAAAATAACGGCCCACATCACTATTCAACTCGTGAGTTTTTCCGAGAGGTGTGTAGTTAGGGTTGGATTGTCGATTAGCCGCCAGCAGCAAACTTTCTTCAAACGAAACTTCGGAGTGTGGAGTGACAACATCAGCCTCAGAACCGCTGACTTCTTCCCACTCGGATGGCTTATGGTAACGCGGACGAAACCGCTGGAGTCGCGGCAGCACCCGTGATTTTAGTTTATCAAGGGTATGGTGCAGCCCGTTATTGAGAGTTTTGTAATAATTCTTCATTTTATGGAGTCAACGAACGCAGCACTTGCACCCTTCAATATAGTAGTCAGATAATGTCCCATGTTCGTACCGATTCTAACGGACTCAGTGCCCACTACCCACTTATTTTATCTGGAAATATTAAGTTATGGCTTTTGTCGTTACCGATAACTGTATTAAATGCAAATATACAGACTGCGTTGAAGTTTGTCCGGTAGATTGCTTTCATGAGGGCAATAACTTCCTTGTGATTGATCCAGATGAGTGCATTGATTGTTCACTGTGCGAACCTGAATGCCCGGCGGAGGCTATTTTTCCTGAGGACGAATTACCGGAAGAGCAAATTCAGTTTATTGAAATTAACAGGGAATTATCTGCCGTATGGCCAGTCATCACCGAGATGAAGCCCCATGCAGAAGATGCTAAGGAGTGGGACGGTGTCAAAGATAAGCTGCAATATCTGGAGCGAGAGCTTTAGCACAAGTTTTTCCCACGCCCACAAAAAAACCCCGCAGCAATACCACGGGGCTCATCAATCAATCCTGGCAATGTCCTACTTTCACATGGGGAAACCCCACACTATCA
>PDWI01001017.1_pt1 | contig 69847 bp, 61 predicted proteins | sample 1430891 | NCBI WGS metagenome assembly PDWI01 (sample SAMN01162508, study PRJNA174530) | Oral metagenome, whole genome shotgun sequencing project. | biome: Marine environment; feature: Marine mammal; material: Swab sample of the gingival sulcus; isolation source: swab sample of gingival sulcus...
TTACCCTTTTTTGGTGGCTCTTGACCTTCCTTTACAGGGCAATCCTCAGCAATTTCTATAAATGTGTTCTCGTAATTTGTTGAATGTATTTTCATTTTAATTGTCTTTTCTTGCTTGCCCATAACAACAATATATATCTATGAGAAAAAAATCTCAATGTTGAATCTAAAATAAAATCTCCAAATTCTCGATACATTAGTTAAAATGGTTCTTATTCAACAAAACTTGCAAAAGATGAAATAACCATCCGGCAACATTTTATTGTAATATTTATCCAAACTCAGGCCCACAGATCAGAAATTGATAACCAGAGACACCGGGGAATGGATTTTGATTTTGATACATTCTTACAAAATGACGTTGCAATGTAAATCCGAGCGACGTCAACCATTCAATTAATTCTTTTTTGTCCTTGAGAACATCAATAATTACAGGCTTCTCATAAGAAGACCACAAGGCTTTTGCAATCAGCTTTTTTGCACTTTCCAGATTTGAGGCATAAACTGGTCCAAGTTGATAAAAACGCATACCTTGCCGCCCGAGGATAAATCCTTCAACCTGCCCCCTATTGAGAAGCACCCACGAATTCAGGGGATTATTTTTGACAAGAAACCGGATCAATTGTGCCCGGTTAGCACCAAAAACATGTGTGTCGAATTCAATTAGCTGAGAAATATTACCGTTATGAACCAGCTCAAAATCATCATTTTTCCCTGACAATAAGTTTCGTGTTTCCACCACCGGACACATCATTCGAAAGATTGTGTATTCATCTACAAATCCTAACTTTTGATAAATCGGTTGCCCAGCAGGAGTAGCATCCAGTTTAACAGAATAACAATGTTTGAGTTTTTCCAAAAGGTTGTTGAGAAGTAACTTACTCACCCCTCTTCTCCGAAAGTTCCTATTTACCAATACCATTCCAATCCAGGTTACCTTATTTTCATAATTAATTGCGGTAGCCGTTCCAATAATTTTACCATCAATTTCAGCTGCTAAACACACATTTTCAGTAATCTCAATCAAAAGCTCCCAGTCTAGTGATGTTTGATTCCATTTTTCAGCATCAGACAGTTCAATGCACTGGGGTATATCGTCAATCGTAAGTTCCTTAATATGTATCATTTACAAATTGTTTATTATATTCTAATAAATATTTTTTGGTACGACTTACCAAACGCAAGCCGTTCCCTGAGTGATGGTTTAGTTGCCCCCACCCGATTGTATACACGAATGCCTCCTTGGGTTCAGGAACATACAAGTAATCGAATAACTCAGTAAATTTAGTTATTGGTAAAAACATGGTTAATCCTCTAAAAAATCTAGAGATGGTAAACGAAACCGGAAAAATCATTGCTTTTCATTAAATCTGTTTTTCAATTTTTTAATAACGAATATTCTGACAATCTGTTATTCTGTATTCTGGTTTACCGCCTCCATTGATAGAAACATCATTAAAGACAAAATCCCTGCAATAATTTAATGCTATGATGGATTTCTGAGGGAGTAAAATATTATTGAAGCTTAAATATTGAGTATAATTATCTAGTCCGGAGAATCCTTCAACTAAGATTACCGGTTCTGAAACGTCAGCATTCAGCATATTCAGGTTTGAAAAAACCATCTTCTTTAAATAGGGGATTTTAGGAGCTGGTTCTCCATCGTCATTGTAATTAACGGATGTAAATATCCTTATCATTTGAATGTTACAATCACTTACATTAATTCCTTCAACAAAACCACCCCTGTCTTTTGTAACTTTTATCTGAAGCCCGTATTTCAGGGTTCCCAGATTGCAATCTCGTATTACAATGTTATTTATCCCACCTGACATTTCGCTACCAATTGCCAGGCTATGCCCTGAAATAAAATTGCAGTCGGATATAAAAATGTTCTTCGATGGTTTCGAAATATAATAACCTTCAGGATTCTTTCCTGATTTTATTGCAATGCAATCGTCACCTGTCGAAAATGAGCAATTAAAAATATATGAGTCAGTAGAGGAATCCGGATCAATTCCATCTCCGTTTTCTGCGAAGCTACTAATGTTTAAGTCATGACAAGTAATGTTTTTGCTATAAATGTAGTGGATTGTCCAACAAGGAGAATTTTCAATCGTCAATCCCTGGATATTAACATGATCACAATTCATCAGGCAAATCAATCGTCCTCTTCCTCTTAACCCCTGTTTTTGAATCATTGCCTCGGCTAAAGGAATACTACCCCCACTGATGGTTCCTTCACCTCTAATCGACAAGTTATTGATATTGTATCCGCCCGAATGATCCAGAACTCCGGCATTCAACAGGCTAGCAAACGATTGAAGCTCCCATCCTTCAAAACGGCTTAGGATCATTGGAGAATAATCCTCTACATCAATGCTCCCTTTTAGTATTCCACCTTTTGCAATATAAAGGGTCATATTGCTTTTCAGGAAAAGAGCTCCACTAAGGTATGTTCCTTCCGGAATGTAAACAGTTCCTCCCGGCGTACAATCGTCAATGGCTTTCTGAATAGCACTCGTATTCATCGTTATTCCATCTCCAACAGCGCCATAAAATAAAATGTTAAAAACCTGGCCTTTTTTTTTGGTTGACTGAACGACCTGATTACTTGCTTCCGATAGTTTTACTTTTGCACTTTTTGCTTTAATAAAAAAACGATATGACTGACCGGGCTGCAATGATTGAACGGTATAATTTGTCTTTTTCACTTCAGCAACCAATTTTCCATCTTGATATACCTGATAGCTAAAACTACTGTCTGCATCAACGGGTTTATCCCACAAAAGTGTAATTGTTGAATCTGTCTCAGATTCTGGTGGAACAATCAGATTTTGTGGCACTCCAGAGATGAATCTACTGGATTTGGAACAAGAAACTAATCCGACAATTAATAATAGAACGATTTCTGATAGTAATAAAATTTTTCTCATTGCTTTTGATTTAGTGCCTCTCCGATTATGTCGGGGCAGGTAAAACTATAACTCATTATCTTTTTCAATAGCATTTATCAAATATTTTTTTCACTGAAAATCAATTATAAACATCCATTATTTTTTTACTACGAGGTACTTCTTCACATCTATTTCTCCTATCTTCACATCAACAAAAGGTTTCCCTGCCTTTAACCCTGCTATACCGAACCCTGTTTCAGTTGAAATAAAACATTGGAAGTCATTCCCAATTTTAGAGTCGATGTACAGGGTTTTATCAATTGCATCGTATCGCAATCCTGTTAAGGCCTGAAAAAGCCCGTAACTAGCCATAGCACGTGCATACCAGTGACCATATTCGTATTCATCAAAAGGATTTCGAACTTTTCCATTATACCTGTTCCTGCAGGTACGAACTATTTCCAGGCCTTCCTGAACCATTCCTTCCGATATCAGGTGGGATGAAACCTGGTATTCAATTCCCGTCCATACCTCGTCACTGTATATAAAAGGAAGTGTGGGTTTATCACCGTAAGGCCAGGTACAAAGTAACAATCCTCCTTCATCACCCATTGCATATCCCGGGCGTTCGGGATTCTCATGATTAAGCAGGTTGCGATGAAAATTATTCTCGAAAACTGCTTTTAAATGGCTTTTAACCTTTTCAGGAGAAACAATGGTATCATCGATACCGCATTCTTTGGCTAACCATAATCCAAAAACACCATCCGAAAGACATCCGTTCCCATACTGATACTTTGGTCCTTCTTTTTTAAATAGTCTTTTTGATTCAGGATAATCGTAATCTACGCTCCACTGGTTTTTCGCCAATTCTATTGGATCACCTGCCTGCAAACCTTCCCATTGAACTTTCTGAATAAAATATTCGCCGTTATAGAGGTTCTCATCTAAAAATATTTTGCCTTTTTGAAGCAAATCATCATAAAGTATGACATCATCATTAAGCACTGTGCCCATTTTTATCATTGCTGTTAAAGCACCGAGGTAAAAATTCTGGCTCATGGCATCGGGTCCCCAAAACTCGATGTCGTAAGTATTGTGGTGAGGCTCTTCAATTACTCCTTTATATTGTGGATCCCATTTGTTTATACAATAAGCCATACTTTGCCTGACTTGCGGCCAGAGTTCCTTTAACCACTCAGTATCTGCAGAAATACGCCACTCCCGGTATACTTTCATAATTCCACCCAACTGTCCGTCAACAGCCGCTCTAAAGGTTGCCTCAACATTTCGGATTGGTAATAAAGCCCTGAACTTTTGGCATCCGTTTTCTGTCTGGTTTTCGATAAACTCAGTATTTCTTAGCGATCTTTCCAATTCCGGGAACAAATGCGGAATTGCCTGTGCATAATTCCATACGTGTGTGCATGTTCCGGCGCCAAGCCCTTTTTGGTCGCCACTTCCTTCCCACGCCCATAAACGTCCATCGGTTTGACGCAGTATTGTCGGCGATTTGAGTATGCTCAGATTTGCACTTACGGCCTCAAGAACCTCATTGGGAAGAGTCGATGAGTAAAAAGCTTCTGTAAAAAGCCCAGACTTTCTGCGTAAATCATCGTATTTAAGTTTCCAGTATTCAGCAAGTTCTTCGATATTATTAAACTTGCCAGCATACCAGGGCTGATATGTTTTTAGCTCATTTACAGAACCATCATTGCCAACCCTTAAATCGGTATTTGGCACATACCAGCAAAATTTTAGCCGGATTGTTTTTGTCTGTCCAGGTTTAAGAACAAAAGGCACAGATAAAGATGCCCCGGGCGAATTGTCATCTGTAGGAGGATTCTCAACGATTTTTCCACTTTTTATGTCGTTCCACGTTACGATTTTTGTATCGTACCACCCTCCTCTAAACAAACAATAGTTCACTTTTACATTTTCGTCGTCGATGAAAAAAGCAAAACCACCTTCGTCTTGTGGCTTTTCTTCAGTGCTATCCTGCCATAGTTGAAAACCATTCGGGATTTTCCTGATCGATGCTCCCTTTCTACCAATCTTCATAAAATTCTCTGAAGTAAATGTAAAAACAGATTCCTGAACTTTGTCGGATGAATTAACAAATGTATATTCGAGTGCGCCAACAGGTAAGCTTGAATTATCTGCATCTCCGGGAATAAACGGGCTCCAACCAACAACGGAAACACTTAAGGGGATATCCTCATCTTCAAGTTTAATGTTTGCAAATGGAAAACGCGCAAGGAAAGTATTTGATTGAAAGCGTGGTAACCCGTAACTTGTTGAAAACAGTCCTTGTCCGCTTTCCGGTTTTCCTGAGAAACGTTTCCATTTTGGCACCTGCCCTTCCAATATTTTTGCAATATTGCTTTCCTTTCCTTTTACAGTTAAAGCGGCATACATCATGGGGTCATTATAAATATCAGGATGATTTCTGACAGAGACGTGTGATATTGCACCTGTTCCTTCAACACAAATCATTCCGGCTCCAATCCCTCCCAACGGGAAAGCGATGAGATCTAAATAATCACCTTTGTATTCTCCATTAAAACTTCTGGATTTTGAATGAATTTCCGTTTGATTGCAACTTGTTATCAATAAAAATCCAAACAATAAACTCCATAAATACAATTGAATCATTATTTTTTTAGACATAATCTAATCTCTATAAATTCAACCATTTATATCCTCTCCTGGATTTGTCAAATAATTTTTACATCAAGGAATTATTGAACATCCTCTTCCTGAATAAATACCGGAGAAGAAATAGCTTCATCTCCATCGCGCTGGGTTACTTTTACATAGAAATAATCACCCGGTAAAACATCGAAAGTTTCATTAATATTTACTTTCGTCTCAATAATATTCCACACTTTCCACATTTTCCCATTCTTGAAGATTTTTACCATTGTAAACATTTCTTTTTCAAGGTCATAGGCTGTAATATTATAATGATATTTTCCCTTTTTCAAGGAAGATCCCATTTCATTTCCGCCAACTTTAAAAGAAAGGGCAAGCGTTTTATCAAGTGTTGAATAGAAGCGCCTGGCTTTTAATGCTTCGTATAAAGCAGAACGAGTAAGTGTATCTGCGAGAATTGCCAACCTTTTTTGAGTATAATTTCCAAAATCGCAACGATGGTTATCTTCAGAACCGGCAGCGCCTAATCTCCAGCCCCGGGAATTTGCTTCATCATAAAATGACTTTCCGTCATCGTTGGAAAAATATCCATCATTGTAGTAGTATCTGCTGAATTCATCACGTCCATTCCATAATTCGATACCAACGAACTTCATGGAAGGCACATCAGTAAAATGGTTGAATTCATTGTTATAAACATCTTCTCTTCCCGGGTGGTTAAAAAAAGCGACACATTCATGTTTATTTACCCAATCGAGCAATCCTCTAAATGTATTTTCAGGAGATACTTTACAAGAGCAATAATCTTCGGGATTGATTATAGAAGCATGTCCAACATCACTCGACCACTCAAATCCATAGAATGTTATAAACACACCATTCTGGTTAAATTCACCCGCTGCTTTTTTTATAGTCTCCCATTCAAGTTCGTTCATCATTAAATCGTGATCAGCCAAACCGAAAAAATCCATATCACTATACCTGTAAGCATAGTAATAAGCTTCATACGGGGTGCCTAATCCATCAGAAACATTTGAATGATTGTGCAGAGTTCCAAAATACACGTTGTAGTCTCCTATCGATTGATATTCTGTTTTTGCAAACTCTCGTTTTTGTGCATTTCCAGACAGCACAACTCCAACAATAAAAACAGTAATTAATAGCAAATATTTACACAACATCTTCAGTATTTTTATCTTTAACATGAGCATTAACTTTATTTTTTTACCATCCATTTTTAATTTTTACTTTTTCCCATTCCGATCTTAAAATGCTGTAATAAATGGTATCACGTCGCCTATTATGAGTCATAAGTGTATGACTTCTTAAAATTCCTTCTTCAACCATTCCAATTCTCGAAAGTGCTATTCTGGCCTGAACATTCAATACATCTGTTTTGCATTCAACACGTTCAAAATCATTTTCTTCAAAACAAAATTTTAACAATAGAGATTTAACATGAGCGTTTAATCCCGTTCCCTGGAACTCTTTTCCAATCCACGTCCAGCCAATTTCTACTCGTTTATCGGTGTTGGATATATTTCCAAGACTTGTTGAACCTGCTATTGTGTTTTTATTCTTTTCAATTATGGTAAATGCGAGTCGTTTTCTATCGGCTGCTTCTGAAAATGCATCTTTCATCCACGACTTTAATTCGTCAGTAACTGATAGATCTTTGGTGAAATAAATCCACATCAGATTATCACATGTCAAGCTTCTGAAAGATTTCAAGTCTTCTTCTTTCATGGGCCGAAGCTTTACATTCTCTGTTTCAAGCACGGTGTTAAAATCCAACATCCTGTTCTTCTTTAATTTCTATGGAATTAACCTCCCCAGCCCAATTATTTTATCAGTTGGTAACAGGAATAACACAAAAAGTGCAAAAAGCTCGATTAAGTTCTTATTTACAATAAGGTAGCTCCCTTCAGCAATTGCGGGTGCTTCAAGACCTATAAACGGAGGGTTGCTAATGTAATACATGAATAACAATAACATTCCTCCGACACATGCCCAACGGCTTAAAAGCCCGAGAATAAGACTTAAGCCCACTAACACCAAACCCCACTGGTTACAGAAATCGATTACATTTAAAATACCCGGATTGGCTGCCATACTTTTAAAAAGACCAGAAAACGGCCCCTGTGAAGCCTCCAGAAAAGAGGCTGCGGTCCAACCGGGATTAGCAACTTTTATAACCCCTTCGTATAAGAAATGCCAGCCAATAGATATTCTTAATAGTACCAGGCCGAAAACCTGCCAGTTTGTATAATTCAATATCTTTTGATTTTTCATTTTGTTTGTTTTAGGTTACCCAATTATTGCTTTTTCATTTAATTTATCCCATTTCACTACTTTCTTGTGATTATATGCCAGGTTTGCCAGATTAAAAGTCACTGCCTCCTGAAAACCTGCATCAATATCGCAACTGGTTTTTCCGTGTCCGCGTATGGCATCCACCCATTCTTTGAGGTGCAACAACGTGGCATCAATCACTTTACCATCAATAAAAGTAGGGCCATACCCTCCCTTCAAGTAAATTTTTGTTGATGCGGAAGTAATCGCGTCCAACTTGTTCTTCGGATCGTAATAGTAAAGTGGTTCTGACGGATCAATCATAATATCTTTATACCTGTCTGAATTTCTGTCTTTATACATGAGAATTGCCCTATCAACATCCAAGGTAGCGTCAGATCCCAGAATACGAGATGGCCGGTAAGTTTCATTTTTAAGTGTACCATCGTAAGTAAGCGTAAGGCCTCGTTCAGGATAATTAAAAACGGCATTAAAAACATCGGGCATGTCTCCGTGATGCTTGTAATAGTATTGGCCGCCCAATGCAACTGTTGTTTCGGGAATGCCCAGGTCCAGAATCTGATTTATACAATCGTATTGGTGAGAAAAATCATTACCTGTTAAGCTTGTACCATAATCGCTATACCGTTGCCAGCTAAAATAACGTTGAAGATCAAACCGGGTCCAAGGTGCAATACCCAGAAACTCCTCCCAATTGATATTGTCCTTTGTTCCGAGTTTGTGGTCAAAAGCATTGTCTCTTATCCAGGCACCAAAGACAGTATTTCTATTGGTATAAACCTGAACCATATTCACATCCCCCATGGCACCTTTGAGATATATTTCACGGGCAATTTTAAAACTCATTTGCTGTCGGTTTTCATGCCCTAGTTGGAAAACTACGCCAGAAGATTTTATAGTATTTCTGAGTTCAATTGCCTGTTCGATTGTTTGTGTCATCGGTTTTTCCAGGTAAACATGTTTTCCTGCTTTTGCTGCCGCAATGGCAATTGGAGCATGCATATGGTCTGCAGTAGCTATTATAATCGCATCAATATCTTCATCAGCAATCATTTCTTTGTAACTTGCATATACTTTTGCTGGTTTAGGATTGTTTTTTATTCCACCAGAGCGAACTTCATTTGTTGAAATTTCAACTCCCCGTCTTTCATGAACTTTAAAAGTATCGCAAACAGCAGCAAATTCAACATTCAAATCTTCCTGGTCTAGAAATTTTTGTAATCCAGTATCTACTTTCCCATTTTTAGTCCCTTGCTTAATCTTCTCTGGATGTATATATCCGAGTTTTTTTAACAACTGTTCCCCACGCCAACCATTTCCCACTAAGCCAAATCTGATTGTTTTTCCTTCTTTCCCGGTAGGAGGCAACAATCTTTCTTCAGGTGCTTCAAGCTTTTTTATTTTTAATCTTTTGCTATAATCCACTATCTGTGTTGCAGCGTCTTTGTTTTTGTTCGAATTATAAGCATATGCAAAGTATCCTAATACAGGAATTGTAGCCAAGGCTTTTAAAGTATCCCTTCTGGATATTTTATTTAACTTGTTCTGTTTCATCAATTTTAAATTTATATTGATTTTATATTATTTTCGAAGTAACGAAGATCATTTGCAAGTCTTTTGTAAATTTCATCACGTGCCATTGTCGGTTTTTGTTTTCCAAGCTCTGCGCCACCTAAATCGTATTCATAATGCAAAGTAATCGGCACTGTGTTCAACAAAGATTTGACCTGTAGGGAATACTTTTTAAAATCAACCATTCCTTCGCCCAATGGAGCCCATTTTATTTTCCAGGTTTTCTTTCCTTTTTCCCAAACAAAATCTTTAACTGCCAAGCTGTTAATCCATGGCATAATAATTTTTAAACCAACCTCCCATGAGTATCCACCTTCTACAGTAGCATGTGCAATATCGTACTGAACTCCAATATATTCAGGATCAAAGTCCTTTAAAATGTAATGCAAATCCCAAATGGCGCCTCCTATCATTCCCCACGGACCAGAATGATTCTGATAGCCGGTTTTCAAATTGTATTTTCTATTAAGTTTCAGGATGCTTTCAAGTTGAAACTTCTTATTATCGAGGTCTGTAAATATATCGAGGTCTTGATTGTATAAAAAATATCCCATCCTGTAATATTGAATACCCAAATCAGCAGCAACGGATAGAACATCAGCAGCAAATTTATCGTTACCATCCTTTATATCGGTCACAATCATAGGAACGTTTATACCCGATCTTTTCAAGATTTTAATAACTTTTGGCAATTCTTTTGCCACATTATCTGGTTCAACATACCCGCCTTTTCTAACCGTTAAATCAATAGAATTAAAACCAGCTTTTGCCACTGCCTCACCTAACTCGTCATAATCAAGAAATTGCAGGCATTTTGAGAATATACACACTGGATTTGAATAAAAAACAGTTGATAATGTTTGTCTGGGCATTACAGATAGTCCAGCCAGAGAAGAGGTTGTAATATTTAGAAATTTTTTACGGTTCATTTTGCGATTCTATTGCCAAGAGGTAACCCGCTGAGAAAGCGGGTTACCTAAACTAACTAAAACTAAATCAACCTATAATCTACTCATTTTCAGCAGATTATTTATGTGATAATTCATTTTTTCCATCAAAATATTTTTTAAAAGCCAAGCTTAACTATTTCCCAAGTAGCAGCAAGAGGCTGCTGTTGAATCCAGCTTTTTTATTTGAAAACCCCGTGAAACCATTCCAACGCATTTTCATAGTAAATTTTACGCAATACTTCTTCGTCAAGCCCCAATCCTTTAAAACTGTTGGTTACTTTCGGACTGGTTATTTCATCTTTGGTAGTAAAATACCTCCAATCTCCCCGCCAATCCTGTTTCAATTCAGCCACAGCTTCTTCTAAATTGCTGTTATCTGTGATTCCAAAATCTGTTGCATACATCAATCGATCCTGATACTTTACAATAAAATCATGCACTTTTTTTGAATCCTGAACCTGAAAGTGACAAATCCTTGCAGCCATATCAACCGAAAAGTTTGGATATTTATCAAGTCGTTTTGCCAACTCATCCACATTCCACTCAAGGCTGCCCAAGTGAGCTCCAACAATTCTCATATCCGGATTTTTTGCCAGCCATCTGTCGCGCGCATTTATATGGTCTTCATATGAAGGATAATCAGGATGTTTATACATATGATACTGTGGGTGTTCGGCATAATAATTACGATCACCGATTACAGTCATTGAATCAATGGGCATCCAACAATTTTTTGGTTCTCCCAGGTGTGCGATAACGGTTTTATTTTCACGGGTAATAAATTCAAAAATTGGGTTGAAACGAGCGTCATCTATCATGATAAAATTGCCAAGGCTATCACGAAAGGTCATTCCAATATCTTTCCATATTTTTACACCAATAGCACCGTTTTCAAAATCTTTTTTTAACTTATTTATCACTTCTTCCTGCCAGCCTTGCTCGCAAAATCTTTCCATCGAAAAAGTGGTTACATAAGCCAAAGTATGAGTATATTTCGCTCGTTGCTTTATTGCAAAATCAAGCTGTTCTTTAATAAATTCACTACTATTGGAACTTGTACAAAGTGTGATTAATTTGAATTTCTCTTTCTGTGAAAATTCTAATATTTCAGGGTTTGCAGTCCGAATGTGTACATGAGCATCTATTTTCGGAAAATCTTCGTAACGTACCTGTCTTTTCTCAGAACAAGAAAACAATAAAAAGATACTAAATATTAATATGGACAATTTTTTCATCATGGTTAAAATTTAAGTAAATAATTTATTTGGATCTTAATTTTTCCTGCATTTCAGTTACGCTTTTTATAACCTCTTCGTGAGTCTTCAGATTAAACTCTTCAAGAATATCGGCAACTTTTAAATCGGGCGAGAGACTTTCAATAATTGACCATTCTTCTTCATCGAAACTCGTAATTTTTACTTTCCGCCCGTATTTGACATATATATCTTTGAATTTTCTGAAATATGGCCATGAATCAATAAAAGCCTTTTCCAGGTTTATTGAGGCTACAGCCCAATGCCTATCCCAGTTGCCGGTTTTAGCTACTTCATTTCCGGTTATATCACATATTCTTGCCGGACCTTTCATCGTACTTGAAACAATACAATATTTATTTTGCCATGCTTTCGTCTTCAAGGTTAAACCTCCTGAATAAGCAGAACAAAAAAACACTATCTCTGCTCCATTTTCATGTAGTTTCTCCCAGCCGTCCTTCCACTCCAGATCGTAACAAATTTGAATACCAATGGTGCCAAAATCAGTTTTAAATACAGGTGGATCTAATGGTCCGGGAGATACCCCGTATGACATTTCACCTTCAGTTGTATGTATCTTCCTATATTCACCCAGTATTTCTCCATTCCTGTCAAAAACAATGGCAGCATTGTAATATTTTCCATCTTCAACTGTATAAACCGGGCAGATAATATATGTTTTATATTTCTTAGAAAATTCTGAAAATCGACTGATTATCATTTCCAAAGGTTTTCCAGCAGCTTCTGCTACTGTTATTTTTTCCGGTATACTGATAAAAGGGAATAGCTCAGGCAAACAAATTATATCAGGATGATAGCTAATAATATCTTCCATATGACGAAGTACTTTCTCAACCATCTCACCATGAGTTTCTGCTTCTACTTTTGTTAGGGTAAAAGTGGCTATCCAGACTTCACGAGGCAATTTTCTTACTTCGTACTCTTCATTTAAACTATTTGCAGATGCTAGTGTGGCTGAAGCCAGTGTAGCTCCTGCCCCTAGTCCAAGAGCCGAATTCTTTATAAATTTCCGTCGTTCCATATCTATTTTATTTGTTCTGATTTATACAAGACTCCTGACAGTTCTCTTTAATTATTCAGCAATATACTCAAATGCACCTATATCGGGTCTTTTATCCACATATTTCAAACTCACACCTTGGCCTTTCTTCCACGTTATCGGTTGTTTGGTCGTTAATAATTTATTTACGTAATCAACCGATTGGATGACAATATAATCGCTTTGTTCCTCCAACTGTATAGTATCACCAGACACAATGCCAAAGCCGTCAATAAACCATCCTGCATCATCAACTTTTATCATGGTACTGTTTGTTCCTGAATTGGTTGTGTGGGCAAGGAATACTCCTGCATCAATCATCGGGCTATTTTGCTGAAGGTGAAAATCCTTGCCGGAGGAGTTAATAAAGCCCGGATCAACCTGAAGGTTGTTTTTATATACCTGCGGATAATTAGATTCCCACCAATGTAATGGCTGAGGCGAATTATTAGACTCTAAAAAGCGCGAACCATATGCTATAACATACAACTCGTTGGGTTTAGAACTAAATAAATTATTATTTTCAATCAATATTCTGTTGTTCCGACCAGTAAAAATCTGAACAGGCTTATTATCGAGCTCGTTGTACCAGAGCCATCTTAAATCGTGTTGAATAAATTTATTCTTAAAAAACACATTGTTTTTTAACTTTTGATCGTAGAAGCCATTATCATCACTTCCTGCAATTTCTAATCCGCCAAACTCATTATTATAAAAAACATTGTGAGATATCCTATTCCCATAGTTATTTTTTGCTTCGTTGGCATAAAAAGCCAATGAAATAGCAGGTCCCTTACATTCGTAAAAAACGTTATTTCTTATAATACAATGTTGTCCGGCACACTGAATGCCGGCATAAGGTGAATGGTTTCCGGATGAAGCTGTGTAAGCAAAAATATTGTTTTCAACTACATTGTATTTTGTATCATCTAACGAGGTAATCTTCGGGAAACTCTCTTCACCGAAACCTACGTTGTCACAATCATATATCTCCCCAATCTTTTGAAATTTGTTATGAAAATAATTTTTTCTGATTATATTATAGTTGCTGCATTTTAGTGCCCACAAGGTATGCTTGGCCCTCGTAATTGTATTTCCTTCAATCAGGTTATAATCACAATCCACCATGCCAATATTATCTTGTGTACATTCATCGATTATATTATTCAGAATTTTAATATGATCACATGATTGCAAAAAAATCCCTGTTTTTGAACTTCCACCTGAATCGGTTGCATTTCTGAATATACAATTAAGAATTAGCAGATTGCTACACCCCAATGCGTTTAACCACCTTTTTACATCTCTAATAACCATACCATCAATAATAATGTAGTTTTTCTGGTTAATCCATACCGCCGGGGTTAAAGTGGCTCCGGTAATTTCTACCGTTTCATCTCCATAGTTTTTGAAAGTGATAAAACCATCCTTCTCCCCTGATATTTGCGGGTTTAGCTGTTCACTATAAACCCCGCCCCTGATCAAAATAGTTGTTCCGGGAACAGATGCAGCAGAAGCCGATTGAATTGTTTTATAGCCATTTCCATCCGTTCCATTACAATCGCGATTTTGTATGGAATAATTTCCTATGCAATCCTCAGACAACTGCTGATCAACATAAATAACCCGGGCGTTTGAAAATGAATATATTAATAGCAGGGTTATCATCCAGAAGAACCTACTCAACAAATTAGAGATTCGCATTGAATTGATATATATAATTTTAGCGTATTAGCATTTGTATATCAGATTTTATAATAATTGAATACCTTTTACAAAAATCAGATAATATAAAAGACAAATGCTTTTCTCAACCTTAGTGTTGTGTAATATAGTTTCTCTGCCATAAAGACAGAGAAACTATAATTCAATGAACTTGAAACTTCGCATTTTTCCACACCGGACACAGTGTGCATTTAACAATGCTAAATTTATAAAAATTAGCTCTTAGTATCCTGGATTTTGCGGTTTCAATTTTGGATATACATCAATTTCTTTTTGAGGAATTGGAATAAGGTAATGTTTTGTTTTGCTAAAATTAGGTTGTGTTTCCAGTCCATTAGCACCAAATACCTGATCGCCCAAATCCCTTCTTACAATATCGTACCATCTTTTAAACTCGAAAGCTAATTCGATCCTTCTTTCTTCCAAAACCAAGGTTCTAAAATCATCTTGACTTATGCCTGCTGAAACATTGGCAGGAACATCGCTTGGTCCGTATGAACCATAACCACTTCCTTCATAATCTATAACACCTCCCGCGCGAGCTCTGGCTCGCAACTGATTAACATAGCCAACCGCTTCAGCTGTTTTTCCAATTTCATTTCCTGCTTCTGCAGCAATCAAAAGCACTTCAGCATATCGGAAACAGATATAATTCATATCTGATCTCCACCCTGCAACATTACTTTTTCTTTCTCCACAGAACCTTTCAAGTTTAGCAATATGCGGTCTTGGAATATGTGGAAAATCAGTATATGGATGTAATAAGTTGTCAGATGCTAAAATAATCGAGTCAGTAAGGCTTACTTTTCTCCTGTAATCTCCCGGATCCCAGGTTTCATAAACTTTCAGGCTTGGAACCAGCATACTCCACCCTCGGTATGGTTTTGCTGCACCGTCGATAGAATTATATGCACCAATTGTCTGGTCGTTTTCCAAGGTAACCGGATTTGGGTTGTCTCCTCTTTGGTTTCCCATAAAATCGACAGCAAAAATATATTCTTTGGAGTTATCCTGCTTATCCGAGCGAAACAAATCCTGAAAATCGGACTCCAATTCATAACCCAAAGCATTGGCATTATCAATTACCCATTTGGCATTATCATAAGCATTCTTCCATTCACCACGAGTTAGGTAAACTGAGGAGAGAACAGTAGCTGCAGCACCTTTAGATGGTCTGGTACGAATACCGTCAATATATTGCATTGTCAGGTGTTCTTTAGCAAAATTCAGATCTTTTATAATTCCTTCATAAATAACATCAACAGATGATTTCTCAACATTATCAATAACATAATCCAGATTATCTAAATAAGGAACCTCGCCAAAAAGGCGTACCAGATGGTAGTAAGTAAATGCCCTTACAAATCTGGCTTCTGCTTCCAGGCGATCCTTTACTTCCTGCGATTCGTCAATTTGAGAAATACCATAAATGGCTGTATTTGCATTACCAATTATTTCATAAGAGGTTCCCCAGATACCTTTTGGATAAGTATTGGTAGGAGTTTGTATGAAAGTAGCAAAATCAGCATAGTTGGAGTAGTTCTCACCTAAATCAACCATGTCACTCATCAAATGCAACGGTGTTGTTAGTCCATTACCGTAGTAGTTAGAGGACGCCATTAAACCATAACATCCGTTAATAGCTGTTTGTACTTCCTTCTCAGTTTTAAAGTATCCCTCAGGAGAAAGCAATCCTACAGGTTCTTCTAACAGATCAGTGCAACTGCCTGTAATAAGTATAATTAAACTTAAAATATATAAATTCAAAATCCGTTTCATATCTTTCATTTTAAATAATTAATCTTCATTAAAATCCGAGATTTACTCCAACCGTAATCGATTTTGTATTCGGATAACTTGCATAGTCAAGTCCTAGATTTTTATTACTGCTACTATAAGCAACTTCAGCATCTACACCTTTATAATTTGTTAAGGTCAATACATTTTGTGCACTCACATAGATACGTGCTGTACGTATTTTAATCTTGTTTAAAATACTTTCATTAAATGTGTATCCCAAAGAGATGTTTTTTAACCTTATATAACTAGCATCCTCAACCCATCTATCAGAGAAAACAAACGAACGTCCCAATTGCGCTCTTGGAATATCAGTATCAGTATTTGAAGGGGTCCAACGATCCAATGCTTCTTTCAATGCATTAGTACGTCCATTCATTATTCCAAGTTCCATTCTGGTATAATTAATCATATCGCCTCCCTGTTGCCCTTGAATAAAAATATTAAGGTCGAAATTTTTGTATGATAAATTATTATTCCATCCCCATATAAAATCGGGGTGAGGATTACCAACGATAGTACGGTCTTTATCATCTAATGTACCATCAGGGGTAATATCCTTGTATTTTTCTGCACCCCCGCCTGTTTCTCCATTCACCAAAGCGGTTTCACCATTCTGCAATACGCCATCCCAAACATATCCGAAGAAAGAACCAACAGGTTCGCCTTCCCTTAATATCTGAGTTTGAATACCGCTTGATCCTTCAACCGGAGATGTTGAATAATAAATATCATTGCCTTTGGTATCATTTTCTACAAGTTTCAGGATTTTATTGCGGTTGAAAGAAATATTGGCATTTGTTGTCCATTTTAGTTGACCCGGTAATACGCGGGCATTAATAGCTAACTCGAGTCCTTTATTTTCTACTTTTCCTATATTCTGAATTTGATATGAAGTTCCGGTAAACAAAGGAACCGGCACATTAAACAAAAGGTCTGAGGTAACCATTTTGTAATAATCTACTGTCATACTTATCCGACTTTCCAATAAACCCATATCAAGCCCAATATTTGTTTGAGCAGTAGACTCCCATGTCAGGTTTGGATTTGCAGAACTACCTGGTCTAATTCCGGAAATAATGTTATCCCCTTGTGTAACAAAGACATCAGTTAATGTTGCTAAAGTCTGATATGGCAGTATGGCCTGATTTCCGGTTATACCATAACTAATCCTAAATTTTAATTGATTAATATTGCTAACATCTGTCATAAACCCTTCGTCTTTTATATCCCAGGCAAAAGCACCAGATGGGAAAAATGCCCATTTATTGTTTTTAGCGAATACAGAAGAACCATCATAACGGGCATTAAAAGTAAAAAGGTATTTACTTTTATATCCATAGTTAAATCGCCCGTAAATAGATGATAGTTCAGTTTTTATTAATCTAGAATCAAAAATTGGGGTATTGCTGGCTGCCCCTAAATTCCAATACGAGAAAGCATCTGTTGGGAACCCAGTTGCGCCCTCAATATACATTTCATCATCAACGGAGTTTTGGTATGAATAACCAGCCATAGCTGTCAAATCATGGATTTCGTTAAAATTTGAAGAATACGTGAAATAGTTTTCACTTACTAAATCCAAATGTTTAGCATATTCAATCCCTGCTTCACCATCTACAGATCCTCCCCTATAGGTAGTGCTTGGGTAGTACTGTCCTCTTCTTCCACTATTAGAGTTCACGCCAAAAGTGGTCTTAAATTTAAGATCTTTAACCAAACTTAATTCGGCAAAGAAATTACCTTGTAATAAATCTGTTAACCGTTCTTGTTGAATGGCCATTGCGGTAGAATAAGGATTGTCTGCTGGTAATCCTCTGTCTGTAATAGTATATGTTCCGTCTTCATTATAAATACCAATAGTAGGCATAAATTTTAGCGCCATATCTGGCACACCAGGCCTTGATGATCCCGGAGCTCTTTGTGAATTAACACCATTCAGATCTGTTCGACGCGCAAAAACCTTTGCACCTACATTGAGCCAGTCCAATACTTGTGCTGTAATGTTGCTGTTAAATGAATATCTTTTATATTCAGAACCGATAATGATACCTTCATGATCATAATAATTACCCGATAAATAATAGTTAACCTTATCTGTTCCACCAGAAATTGATAATTGATAATTTTGAAGTAAGCCATTTCGATAAACAATATCTTGCCAGTTTGTACCTTCGCCATAACTTGAAGGATTGTCGTAATAATCAGGATCAATTTCATTTATATAATTAACATATTCCTTAGCGTTTAACACTTCCAGGCGATTAATTTCTTTTTGAAAAGAGATTGATGTGTTAAGGTCGATTTTGAACTGTCCTTTTTTACCACTTTTTGTGGTAATCATTATAACACCGTTTGCCCCACGCGAACCGTAAATAGCAGTAGAAGAAGCATCTTTTAGAATCTCCATTGATTCAATATCTTCAGGCGGGGGCATTGTAGCTCCCGGAAATCCATCTACCACAATCAGAGGCTCACTACTCGCGTTAATGGAAGTATTTCCTCTTATGCTTATACTGTAACCAGAGCCAGGTTCTCCATTCGTTGATTGAACCTGAACACCAGCAGCCATACCTTGCATGGCCTGAATTGGATCTAATGCCGGATAAATGGTTAAATCTTCTGAGGAAACGGATGCTACCGAGCCTGTTATATCGCTCTTTTTAATTGTACCATAACCAACCACTACTACCTCTTCTAAACCCACTAAATCTTCACTTAAGGAAATATTTAATACTGTCTCTCCGTTCAACTTTACTTCTTTTGTGGTAAAGCCTATATAAGATGCAACAATTGTAGCATCTGATGATGGTATTTCAAGAGAATAGTTACCATTGGCATCTGTAGTTACTCCGTTTATAGTACCTTTTATCAGCACTGTGGCACCAACAAGTGGGTCTCCTTTCTCAGATGTAACTTTACCTGTAAGCTTTATGCCCTGTTCAGTATCAGATGGAGTAATAACAATTAAGTTATTCTCTAGAACAGAATAGGTATTTTTTGTTCCTGAAAGAATTTCATCTAAAATCTCATAGACAGTTTTGTCATTAATATTAACAGTTTTGTTATCAGTTTTATCCAATAAGTCATCGTTGTATAAAAACTTGAATTGACTTTGAGCTTCAATATTCTCCAGAACATCAACAACCGTTGCGTTCTGAATAATGATTGAAAGTTTTTTTGTTTGAGAATAAACTGTACCAAAAACCTGTGCGGCAGTTAAGAATAGCAAAAGTATTGTAAATTTCATAGCCAATAGAATTTTAGTTAGGCAGTTTTTTTGCCATATAAAATGGCATTCATCCTTTTTTTTCATAGTTTTGATTCGCTTTAATTAATAAAAAGTAATTGTATTTTTTATTAGTGGTTTAGAGTAAAATCGGTAGATGTGCCAGCATTTACCGATTTTTTTAATAAAGATTTTTTATCATAGGCATACTATTTTGATTTAGTTTTTAATTATTTAGTTTTTTGTTCTTTTATCCGTATCTGGTTCTTATCTATTTCATAACTAAAAGGAAGTGACAAGCTAAGTGCCTTCATGGCCTGTTCAATGGTTTCCTTATCAAACGTACCTGTGTATAAAGAGCCACTCAAATCTTTATCTTCTAAAATTATATTGACATTGTACCATCGCTCCATTCTTACCAGTAATTCATCAAAACGCTGGCTTTTGAATACCAGTTTATTGTTTTTCCATGAGGTAGCATCTGAAACTTCGACGAGTTTTTTTATAGAAAGAGAAGGATTTCTATATTCTTTTGGGATTGACTTTTTCTCTTTTTGTGAAGTAATTTGTTCAGGCTCTTTGTTATTAATATCTTCTACACTATAGCTCTGTTCTCCTTTTACTAAAGTGGCTTGTTGGTTAGGTTTCAATATTATCGGTGATTCCAAAGATTTTCCACCTACCGAACCACTTAAAGATATTGAACCACGAACAAGAGTTGTTTCAACCACATTATCATCATCATAAGCCCTCACATTAAAAGCTGTTCCATGCACCTCAATATTAATGGTAGATGTTTTAACATTTAGCTTTCTTCCCTCTATTTTTGTAATATCAAAATATGCCTCTCCTTCAAGAAATAATGTTACATTGCTTTGATTAATATCCACCGGATAAGTTAAACTGGAGCCAGAGTTCACCCAGACTTTACTTCCATCGGGCAGATCAAGTTGAGTTTTTGCACCATATGGAACCTTCAAGGTGGCATACATTTGTTTTTGCGGAATTAATTTATTTGTAAAAAAACCTATTCCGAAAACGATTATAATAACTGCTGCAATCTCAACAGCTCGACGAATGTAACGAACAGTTCGATTCTTTTTGGGCAGAATAGTCTTTTCATCCTCTGCTAATTTTATTAAAAACTTCTGCCAATCTTGTTCAGTATTGATACTTTTTCTAACCGAAGTAAAATGTAGAGAATCCCAAATATCTTTAATTTGATAATAATAATTCTTGTTGTCAGTGCTATTTAACCACTCAGAAAATCTGATTTGCTCCTCGCGGTTTAGTTTACCTTTCAGTGAACCAAGAATTAAATTAATTTCATTCTCAGAAATGTTCATAGATACTTGTTGTTTATAATATAATGACAAGTAACTGATAAAAACTACGTCAAAATAGTTTAAAAAAAATCGTTGTTAAAGAGGGAAAGTCGTTAAATTCTTTTGTTAACCTTCTTTCTTAACATATTCAATGCTCTATAAATCCTTGTTTCTACTGTTCTAACAGGGATATTGAGCTTATTGGAAATTTCTATATGACTTTTATTTTCTAACCGGCTGAGTTTTAATGGAATTTTATAAATATCTGATAGGTTCTCAATTTCAAATAACAATTTCTCATATAAGTCTGTTTCAATAATCGACAAATGACTATCATAATATCTTACTTCATCTTTTTTTCTCTTTATTTCATAACTTTCATAAGTATTTTTTACTTTCTTATGACATAAATGGTTAATACAACTATTACGTACAGACTTAAAAATAAACGATTTAACATTGGAGATATTTTTTAAATCATGCTTTTTTAAAATAATAAGAAAAACATCTTGCACTAAATCTTTTGATATTTCAATATCTCCAATAAATTTATAAGCGTACAGTACAAGCATTTCATAATATTTTGAATAGATATTTTCTAACATAAAATTGATATTAAAATTTCCACCTATTCTTCAACTTATAAATTTAAGATTTTATGAAAATGAGAAATTCATTTTTAGCAAAAAAACTATATGACTGCAAACTTGTGGTTTAGCCCCTATAATTCGGACTTTTTATATTTTAGGTATTAAAAGTAATCATTTTTCTTAATAATATTGCATCAGCAGGAAATAACCGAGGGTGATTGTCATCCGGACAAACAGGAAAACACTAAAGGTCTGTAAATCGAATGAATTGCAGGTGAACTTGCCAGCTTTAATCACAATCTTTTATTGTACTAAACCTAAATACAGGCTATTAAAGTTATAATTGAATGTGTAGGCTACAAATACTTTATTTGTTTTAAGCTTGTTATTAAGAAGGAAAAATACAGGCTTTGCTTTACTCAAAATAAATGGATTCTTTTTTATATAGTACACAGAATTGTCAATTTCAACAGCTTTAGTTTTTTGTTCATCGTGTTCAATGAAAATAACAGGTTCGTATTTTTCTTGATTAAGAAGATATTTAATAAAGTCTTCTTTTTCTTCAAACGAATTAGGAATAAATACACATAGTGTCATGCTATCATTAAAAAGTTCTGATATACTGCGAATATTTCCCTGTTCGGAGTAAACCGACAGGTATGGATCGATACAAAGAGCTTCATTCAAAAAATTTGGCAAACGATTTTCTTCTGTTTCTTTTATTAGTGGCAATTTATGTTCATTCACTTCTTTTATTTCATTCACAGCATCAACAAAAAAACCGAATGTTGCAAAAAATGAATGAGTAATTAGTAAAAAAGAAAGGATAATGGTAACAAAAATGCTCAATATCCCAAGCAACTTAAGACTATTGTATTTCATTGGTCAGTATTTTAGTAAAAACCTTTGTTGTATAAGAATTGTTGATAGAACCCGAATTTATCGTCAAATGGTCAGAAATTGTGTTGTTATATTCAATTCGGAATAAATATAAATCGGAATCGACCTGAGTATTAACAAGGTTTGAAATAGTATCAGTGTTTATGAATACTAAGAATTTTTGCAGTTTATATTTACGAATAAAAAATTGTGTGTTTTTTATATCATTTGTATTCAGCACCAGAACAATCCTTTCATTAGCTTTGGGATAATCTGTTATGGTAAGTAGCAATTTGTCCAGGCAAGCACTACAAGCTTTGTCGGGAATGCTTAGAACCCATTTACAAGCACATTCATCATAAAACCTTTTTTCTGTTACTAAATTATTATTTAGGTCTATTAAGTTTTTAGTATTAATAGGATAGCCTTTTTTTGAGTATTTTCCCATTATATGAAAAATATTACTGTCATACTTATGTTTAATATCCTTAATTCCTGAAATTCGTTCCTGAACAATTTTATTATATAGTACCCAACCTGCGAATAAACCTAAAATAATTACACATAGTGTGATGTATGCAATCAATATTATTTTAAGAATTTTTCTCATTTCAAAAATATTTAGGTTTGTATAACAATAAAATCGGATTATCTTCAACATCGAGGGAATTATCAATTTTTATTAAGTGTTCAAGCTCATTGAGTTTGTTTTTGTTCCCCCTTGTTTTAAGATAGTTTAACTGGGCCTTAAATTGATGTGGATGAGTTAAGAATATAAAATAATCCTTATAGGTTCCTACCACCCTGCTTGGAAGTATCATATTTGATCCATTTAAAACATACCTATTTGCTATGGTTACTTGATTTGTTTTTTTATTGTAAAAACACTGGTATACTTTGTTATTAAATAAAGCTAGAAAGTAAATGTGAGTTTTGGTTATAAATAAATTTTCTATAGAGCTAGGAAGACCTAACTTAGTAAACGGATTTTTTATAGGAGTGTATTTTAAAATATCTTTTTCTTCATATCGATGATTGTTCATGAAATTAAAATAATATCTTTGGCTAAGCCCATTATCTGTGAAACTATACAGATAATTATCAAATCTTCTAACAAAATAAGTTGTGTCATTGAAATGACAAATGAAATTCGAAAGTCTTAACGGAATAACATCTTCCATAAATGATCTATGTGGAAGATATTTTGAAATTAAAACACCTTTATTGTCAAATAGCCAAAGCTTTGTATCTATATACTTTTGTTCGCTATCGTCTGAAAAAAAGCAGAAATTTCCATTTTGGGTTACAATAAGATTATACCATATGTAATTATGAATTTTAATTCTTTCCAAAAAATTACCATCCATATCATACTTCAAAATTGCCTTTCGAGGTGAATCTACAATAAAAATTATCTTTCTTTTCTTATCAATGAAATAACTGTAAAGAAAGATGTATTCATTGTATGATCGCCCTTTTTTATTTATAGTTTTTTTTCCCTTTCCATTGAAAAAAAATGAAACTATGGATTCAGATTGCTTGTCAAAAACATAAATACAGCTATCCAGTATATCTACTCTTTTGATGTATCCAATCAAAAAAGAATCATTCGTTTCAAGTGGAACTATTCCTCCACAATGAAATTTATCAATTTCTAAAAAATTGGGATATGACTTTTGTAATTTATCAAAGTCGATTGAGATTGAATCACAATTATCAATAACATATGTATCATTAACCTCAATGGTTTTGGTACGACAACCTACTGAAAATGCAATCAGAAAAATGATTAAATACTTCATCATAAAATATAGTGAAATTCTACCAGGACGCATAATCTTATCCTTTTATCTTTTCAAACGGAGTTCCCAAAGAACTTAATCAGCAACTAAAATACTGTTTTTTGCTTTTCTATTCTTAATAACTCCTTTTCTGTATTCATATTCTACAACAAGCTTATACGTGTTATTTTAGAAGATTTAACGGTAGTGGTGTGAAACGTTGATACTAAATAAGCTCTACGATGCACTTATTCATTTTCCTGTTCAATAGATATTTCTTCCAGCGTTTTACCCTTGGTTTCGTTAACAAACTTGTAAACAAATATTGATGCAATAATTCCAAATGCTGCATAAATTCCATACGATACTCCCAACCCAAAATTTGACAGAAAAACAGGGAAGCTGATTGTTACCAGAAAATTAGCTAACCAGTTAGAGGTACCAGCCAATGCCAAAGCAATCCCCCTACAGTAATGCAAGGATTCCTGTTGTTCCATTCATTTCAATGCCATGTGTAGCCTCTTCGGCACTATAAGTAAAAATAAAAGCCAATAAGCCTAACATTACTGCCTGGCCTATTCCTCCTATCAAAAGTAAAGGTTTTCGGCCAACACGGTCTACCAGAGTAATAGCCAGAATTGTAAATCCAATATTTATTCCACCAATAATTACATTTGTAAGCAATGCGTCTGCTTCAGTAAATCCAGCCGCCTGCCATAGAACTGCACCATAGTAAAAAACCACATCAATGCCTGTAAAAGTTTGTAAGGCTGCCAGGCCAATTCCAATCCAAACAACAGGATATATTCTTTTTGAGCGTTTATTAATAATATCCGAGAATTTGGGTTTTCTTTCATGAAGCACTGTTTTGCTTATTTCTTGAACCTGTTTTTTGGCATCTTCTGAATTTGTTATGCTGGTAATTACCTTTATGGCTTCATTATACTTATTAACTGCCACCAGAAAACGTGGTGATTCCGGTATAAATAACAAGGATATAAAAAACACAGATGCAGGTATAAGCTCTACCCAAAACATCCATTGCCATGCTTTAAACCCCCACCAGAACTCTTCAGATGTACCACCGGCACGCCCTGCCAGGTAGTAGTTGCTGTAAAAAGCAAAAAATAACCCTGTAACAATTGCAAGTTGCTGTATCGAAATTAACCGCCCGCGGATATTGGAAGGAGCAATTTCTCCAATATAAGCAGGAGAAAGGATGCTTGCGGCACCAACTGCCATTCCTCCTAATAATCGATAAATTACAAATTCGGCCGATCCAGAAGAGATACCTGACCCCCAGGCACTTATAATAAAAGCTAACGATGCTCCGATTAAAGTGTATTTTCGCCCTACTTTGTCAGCTATCATGCCGGCAAAAAATGCTCCTACTGCACATCCTATAAGAACTGAAGCCACATTGAAGCCTGTTCCGACAGCATCTGAATGAAATGCTTTTTGTAATGCATCTACAGTTCCGTTTATAACTCCGCTGTCGAATCCAAAAAGAAATCCTCCCAGGGCAGCTACAACAGATAGCACGATTATACGAAATATATTGCTTTCGCCTTTTTCTTGAATCATTTTACTATTAATAAATTCTGATTTATTTACGATTGTTTCAGACTATTTATACCCCTAAAATCAAAAATCAATATGGATAAATTATTTAATGCTTATCCAGGTACGCTTTTCTGCAGATTTTTCAACTGCTTCCAGCACTTCCTGACATTTAACACCATCATTAAAATCAGGGCTAAATGGAGTATTATTAACGATTGATTTTAAGAACTCAGCGACCTCTATAACAAACGAGTCAGCATAGCCGATACCATGCCCCTGTGGCCACCATCCCCCACCATAGGGATGCGTATCATGCGTTACATTAATTTTACGAAATCCTGCCTCTTTGGGCGATTGGGTATTATCGTAGTATAAAAGGTAGTTTTGATCTTCAAAATTCCAGAATATGGATCCTTTTTCGCCGTTAATTTCAATTGTATTATAATTTTTACGCCCGGTGGCTAACCTGGTCGACTCGAAACAACCGGTGGCACCTCCTTCAAAGTTAACCATGAATTGGGCAACATCATCAACAGTAACTTTTCCTTTAGGGCCGTCCGGATTATTGCTATCCATGGGGCGTTCTTTAATCAGGGTTTGCAAGTTACCGCTTACCTCTTTAAATTTAAGGCCGGTGATAAAGCGAGTTGCATCAACCGAATGCGCACTCAGGTCGCCTAAAGGGCCAGAACCCGCTACTTTTTTATCGAAACGCCAAACCATGCCAAAATTAGGGTCGGTGATCCAATCTTGTGCATAACGAACAAATACATGATAAATACGGCCTACCCTTCCTTCCTGTACCAACTGGCGGGCTAAAGCCAACGAAGGCGTAAAACGATATGAATAACCACAGCAATGCCTTACTCCTGCTTTTTCAGCAGCTTCGTACATTTCTCGTGCGTCTGCCAGGTTATTGGCCAATGGTTTTTCGCATAAAATATGCTTTCCGTTTTTGGCTGCTTCAATTGCAATCTCTTTATGAAGAAAGTTAGGTGTAGCAATGCTAATTATATCAATATCATTTCGTACTACTACTTTTCTCCAATCTGTCTCAATTTCTTCCCATCCATACTTATCGGCAAAGGCCTTCAGGTTCTCTTCACTGCCTTTGGCACAAAGGCATTTTAATGTAATATTAGCTGGTATTTCAGCCCACATAGCTGCATTTCTATAAGCATTCGAATGCGCTATTCCCATAAATTGATGTCCGATTAATGCTACTCTTATTTCTTTTTTTGACATGATTTCCGAGGTTTAAATGTTTTTATAAGTTTAGTATAAACCTTTTTTACTGGCAAGCTTTAATAAACTGCCTGGCAACTGTTTCAATTTCAGCATCGGTTGAGTTGATGTTAATACCCCAGCCGGCACCAAGTCCGCCATCAACAACACCAATACTGATATTCATAGCACGACTTAAAATATCGTCGGTTTTTGGATATGCTCCTTTTGCATGAGGCTGACCAACTTTTTTCAGATGTTTTAACACATGTTCCATATTTGAATAAACATGCCAGCCACTCTGATTAATCGTTTTTGTTCCCAGGGCCTGTGATACCTTTACAGCTTGTTCCCTTGTATCGAAAATAATAGTACACAGTGTTGCACAATCTCCTTCCGGATCATTCAGTGTCCTGAATTTAAAACCTTTTACTCCTGCATCCAGAATTATTTTTTTCAGTTTACTTCTTTTTTCCCGTAGTGTTGAAATAATCTTATCAATCTTTTTTACCTGAGCTAAAGCTACTGCAGCTGTTATTTCATTAATTCTGAAGTTTAACCCAAGTATGTTTCTCTCACCAACTTCAACACCAAAACGATTGGGTTTATGCCCCTGGTCATGTGCACCAAATGCATCCTCATATAATTTCTCGTTATTGGTAACAACCAGGCCTCCATCTCCGCTATTTATTGTTTTAAATATATTAAGCGAAAATGCTCCCATATCACCAATTGTACCTGTTTTTTTCCCTTTGTAAGAAGCTCCGGCCGCCTGACAACTATCTTCTAAAACCAAAAGATTATGCTTTTTTGCAATTTCCATAATTCGATCCATATTACAAGGGTTCCCAAGCATATGAACAGGTATAATTGCTTTTGTACGTGCTGTAATCCTTTTTTCAATATCATCAGGGTCTAATGATAAACTATCGTCAATTTCGGCTAACACCGGAACAAGACCCGCAAAAATACAGGCCGTATAAGTGGCAACAAATGTATAAGCCGGAACAATTACTTCGTCGCCCGGTTTAAGCCCCATTGCTAATAAAGAAACCAATAATGCCGACGTACCCGATGAAGTTGCTAATGCATAGTTTGACTCGCAATATTTAGCAAACTCTTTTTCCAAAGTATAAACTTTATGCAGAAAATTCGAATCATCTGCACTACCGTAACGAAAGAGATATCCTCCCTCCATCACTTCCATTACAGCTTCTTTTTCTTCTTTTCCAAACCAATATGCACCTGGACCTGGCATAATAACCTCCTTTTTAAAAATTAATAATATCTCATTACAAAATGAATTTTACTCCTTAAACATTCTTAATAACAATGTTTTACACATGCAATAATAAAAAATAACGAACACTTTATCAATGTCAGGAAATGCAAAAAGATGTCTAATCCGGCAAATATGTAATTTTGTTAACTTTACAATTTTAACAGGATTTTTACGGTGCGGGGCCATGTATGCAGTGTTCTGAAAAAATTAATGTTGATTATAATGTGAATCATGGTTTGTAAAGAAGAACTAATTATTGAGGTGGACGAAATAAAGAAAATGATGGACTTATGTTCAAATCTATTTAATATTCGAACATCATTTATATATGCAATTGATAATGAACAATATTCAAGTGAAATTGCGGGAAATAATGGAGATTATCAAAACTACTGCATGATTATACAGAAAGAACTCAAACACAGATGTATAGCTTGTGACCGTGATAAATTTAAAGAAGCCAATCAGAAAAAAAAACCGCTTTTATACCAATGCTACAATGGCCTTTTTGAAATGTATCTTCCTCTTTTTATTGAAAAACATTTAGTTGGATATTTACACTTCGGGCAAGTGAAAGTTGAAAAAGATTTTCAACTTATTTCAGAAAAGTTTTCATTACATGAACATTCAATGATTAAAGAACTGGAAGACAGCTACAACTCCATGAAAATCATAAAGAAAGAGAAATTAATCCAGATATCAGAGTTGTTCCTGCAATTTGCAAATACCATATTAAAAAACAGACTTGTAGAATTAAAAAAAGCCAAGCCGGAATTTTACCTCAAAAAATATGTCGAAGAAAATTTAAACAAGAACATTAATGTAAAATCAGCTTCCGAATTTGTTGGGATGAGCCCATCATTTGTAACTCACAAATTCAAGGAAATTTATGGTAAAACATTTCATGAATACCATAATTACAAGCGAATGGAACATGCAAAAAAACTACTTCGCAAACATTCTATTTCCGAAACATCTCAGATGTGCGGATTTAGTAATCGATACCATTTTAGTAAAGTATTTAAAAAGATAGAAGGGATCACACCACGTGAGTTCCAGTTAAATCTATAACAGACTAAACTGGCAAGGTTTTAGGCTGGTTTTTATCTGGCAAGAAATTTCTTGGCAAGGGTAAAACATTTATTAAAGTTTCTTTTAAAAACACAAACCCTAATCATCTTTTATTCAATGCATTATACACTCTTAATTAAATAGATTTTTCTTTAATTTTTGCAATGCCAAAACCGGTAAAAGCCCAAATAAGTGCAAAAACAACACCCAGATAACATACAATCGCATAGGGTAAATAACTGAGTGTTTTTACACCTAGTGTTTCTGCCATAAACATTCCGGCTACAGTCCAGGGAACAAGAGGTTCGATAACTGTTGCAGAATCTTCCAGGGTTCGGCTCAGGTTTATTTCTTTAAGGCCAAACTTAAGATAAGTGTCTTTAAACAGTTCTCCGGGAATGAGAATTGATATCTGGCCATTTGAAGTAATCCCTACCGTTACAAAACATGAAATAATTGTTGTAAAGATTAGTCCGGCACTGGTTTTTACTTTTTGAATTAAAAACCGGAGAACAATTTCCAAAGACCCGGTTACCGACATTACTCCGGCAAAAGAGAAAGCACATAAAGCAACAAGCAATGTATCCAGCATCGACACCATTCCCCCTCTTATAAGCAGTTCTCTAATATCGTTTGGAAAACTGTTTATGTTAATACCTATAGCATTAAACATTTCCGGTTGAACCCCGATAATTCCGGCGTTAAGCACACTTTTTAAATCGAATCCCTGAAAAATAATCCCGTTGAGCATAGCTATTAATCCGGAAATAAACATGACGGGCACAGTTGGTTTTTTCGTTATTGAACCGTATAGCACAATAACAACAGGAATTAATAAAAGTGGATGAAAGCTGAAAATATTAAACAATTGGTCAACTTCACTCATCGTATTACTTACCGGCACATCAAAACTTTTTGTTGTAATACCAAAATATGTGTAAACAATGCCGGCTATAATAAAAGCCGGCCCCGTTGTGTAAACCATATGCCTGATATGGTCATATATATTTGCACCAACCACCATCGATGCCAGATTTGTAGTATCAGAAAGTGGTGACATTTTATCGCCAAAGTAGGCTCCGGAAACAATTGCACCAGCAACTACCTCTAAAGGAGCATTCATTTTAATGGCAATGCTAATAAGCGCCACCCCGACTGTACTTACCGATCCCCAGGAGGTACCTGTAAATAATGAAACAACTGCGGAAATTAAAAATGAAGTAATTATAATGAACCTGGGATTAATCAATTCCAGGCCTAAGGTCACAAGGTAAGGAATAGTACCTCCAATCATCCACGAACCAATTAAAAAACCAACCATTAACAAAATAACCAGAGCAGGAAAAGTTTTCGAAACTTTATCTGTAATCGATTCAATAATCTCCTCCCAACCATAACCAAGATACGTTGCCAACAGCCCTGAAAACAGTGTGGTTAAAAGTAAAAGAATCTCAATTTTGACATCCAAAACCAAGCTTCCTATACCCAATAACATTATCATCATTAAAATGGGCAGAAAAGCTTGAAAGAGGTTCGGTTTTCGTTGATTTTTTCTCATTTATAAATGCTTTATTCTTCAACAACTATTAGCATAACTGACTGTAGGTCGTCGCTTCTGGAAGATGACCCAACCATTATTTCAAACTCACCAGGTTCAACTAAATATTTCATGTCAATATTCCAAAAGGCTAACTCTGCAAATCCAACCTCAAATGATATTGTCTTTGTTTCTCCTGCTTTCAGAAATATTTTTTGAAAACTTTTCAACTCTTTTACCGGCCGTGTCACCGACGAAACACAATCGCGAATATATAATTGGACTGTTTCGTGCCCTGCCAGTTCACCAACATTTTCAACATCAACATATATTTGAGTTGAATCATTCACACAAATTGAAGGCTTGGACAGCTTAAGGTTTTTGTATTTAAATTTGGTATAACTCAATCCAAATCCAAAAGCGAATAAAGGGCTTACTTCATCGAAAAGATAGCCACGCCGATCATTAGGTTTGTGGTTGTAATAGGCAGGAATGTGTCCTGCTGATCGAGGAAATGAAATTGGCAGCTTACCACCGGGATTATAATCACCAAATAAAACATCAGCTACTGCAATTCCTGTTTCCTGCCCCAAGTACCAACATTCAAGAATCGCATCTGCTTTTTCGTTTAACAAGCTTATATTTAAGGGCCTGCCATTAAACAGTACTGCAACAACCGGCTTTCCACACTCAGCTAATTCATTAATTAGCTTTTTTTGTTTTCCAATTAACTCAAGACTGGGGCGGTCGCCCAAATGGTTTTCATTCCAAGCTTCCCTTGAAGTAAGTTCATTTCCCCCAATAACCAATATTACAATATCTGTTTTTGCTGCAACTTTTTTTGCTTCCTCAATTCGCAAATCATCTTCCTCCGGGTTGCTTTGAATAACTTCATCGGTATCTTCCCAGTCTCCGGGTTCGGTAATTCTGCAACCCTCAGCATAGAGAATTGATATTTCATTGTCAACTTTTGTTTTAATTCCCTCTAAAACAGTTGCATATACATTTGGAACCCCGCTATATCCACCCAGAAGTACTTTGTTTGCATTTGGGCCGATAACTGCAATTTTTTTTATTGAATCTTTTTTTAGTGGTAAAACGGAATTTTGGTTTTTCAGAAGTGTAATAGATTGCAAAGCAGCATCCACGGCCAGCTCTCTATTACTTTCGCCTCCGCAGAATTTATCAGCAAAATCAGGATCAACATACGGGTGATCAAACAATCCTAACTCAAATTTCAGGTGAAGTATTTTTCTGACCACCTCGTCGAGATATGCCTCCTGTATTTTCCCCTCTTCAATTAATTCTGACAGATAATGATAACATTGGTCAAACGGCAGTTCTATGTCAACACCAGCTTCAAAGGCCTGAAATGCCGCTTCTTTTTCATTGCTTGCAACATGATGACGATCTTCAAGTTGTTTAACCGCATAATAATCAGAAACTACAATTCCATTAAAGCCCCATTCTTTTTTTAAAACATCATTCAGCAACCATTTATTTTTATGTGATGGCACACCATTAACTTCATTGTAAGAAGCCATTACAGAAAATGCGCCAGCTTTAATTCCTTTTTCAAAAGGAGGGAAAAATACTTCTCGCAATACTCTTTCAGAAACATTCACCGGGGCACAATTCGATCCACCTTCGGGTTGTGCATGTGCAACAAAGTGTTTGAGTGTTGCCATCAGATTCTTATGGGGATTGAATTTCCCTTTTTTGCCTTGAAATCCTTTTACTGATGCGGCTGTCATTTCACTAACCAAAAATGGATCTTCCCCAAAAGTTTCTTCTACCCTTCCCCATCGTGGTTCCCTCGCAACATCAGCTACCGGTGTTAACGCCTGATGGCCTCCTCGCCTCCTGGTTTCTTCAGCAATTAATGAATAAACCTTTTGAACTAACTCCGGATTCCATGTTCCGGCCATTGCAATAGGTTGCGGAAAACTGGTAGCACCTTTTACCATCTGCCCATGCAGACATTCTTCATGAAAAAGAACAGGAATTCCTAAGCGGGTTTCTTCGACATAATATTTTTGAATCTCGTTGGTAAGAAGAGCCATTTCATATGCAGTATTCTTTACAAAACCAACTTCTGCTATTCTTCCTGCACCGGTTTGAATTAGTTTTAGTGCTTTCTCTTTATCGTAATTTCCTTCTGTATCCTGAAAATTCCCCTTTTTTGCATAAATGCATAACGTTTGACCGATTTTTTCTTTTATCGTCATTCTTGAAAGCAAATCAGAAACCCTGTTTTCTATTGTTTCAACTTTATTTTTATAGATCGGCTCGTTCTTCATTGGTTTAGTCAATTTAAATTATGTATTATCCTATTGCGTTCTCATTTCAATAAAAGAAAAACTCAAAATATTTTTCTCTGACGGCACAGATGACTCAAAGCTGCCATCAGCAAGAAAAGTAATAATAGTTTTAGTTTAAAAAAGCTTTTTCCCATCTGTTTATAATTAGTTATTTTTTATGGTAACAGATCGTTTAAGTTTTAATCAAAGGTATAAAAATAACGTCCAATGTTTATGAAAACCAAAACATGGGTATATTTGTAAAAAAATTGTCCTGTGAAATAGTTATTTATAAATTTCATCATGTACCATACAAAAAAAACATTCATAAAACCGGCAATGAAAATGTCGGATTTAATATTCGAAAATCCATCACTACTGCTAATGATGGAACATTTCGATATAAATATTGTGGTACGAAACAAAACCGTGGAACAAATATGCGATGACAACCAAATAAACAGACAAGTATTTATTCATATCGCAAATTTGTATAACGGATTTAATATTGCGGGTACAGAAAGTCTGAGCAGGCCCGATACAGAGTCGATCATTCTTTTTCTGAAAAACAGCCACCGTTACTATTTAGACGAAAAAATACCTGAAATTCGTGATTATATTCACGGGTTATACGCGAAAAGCAATATTCCTGAAATAAGGCTTGTCGGCAAATTTTTTGATGAATATTCTCAGGAAGTACAGGAACATCTTTATTATGAGGATGCTATTGCTTTTCCTTATTTTAGTTATCTGGCGAATGATAATGAACAGTCTGGCTTTAAACAAGCCGATTTTTCTGCAGAGAAATATAGGCAACATCATACTGATATTGAAACGAAACTCAGAGAACTAAAGAATCTTTTACTAAAACACATTCCCCTGAAACAAGACGGTTCATTAAGACGGAAACTTTTAACAAGCCTTTTTGAACTGGACAACGATTTAACCATCCATTCTGCAATAGAAGAATCAATACTGATTCCATTAATAAAAAAAATAGAGAAGCAAAAAAATATTGGATAAGTGTAGAACAAATATTACGATTATTGAACCTTCGGTGATTATCTATGAAGGGTTGTCAAATATTCTGTTGCAGGAAGGAGGTCGCTGTTATAATGTTTATCATATCGACAGTATAGAAGAAATATCTTACGAAATGCCGACGGGCAAAATCGACTTGTTTATTGCAAACCCCTCTCTCATAAAAGGGAATATTAAAGCTTTTAATTCTCATAAGAGAACAAGCAATACTGTTCCATGGGTAGCCCTTATTTATTCTTTTTTTGAAAAGGAAATAATTAACTTATTCGATTCAGTCATTCAAATAACAGATACTCCCGAAATAATTACCCGGACAATAGATAATTTAATTTCATTAAAAGACCAGTGTAAATCAGAATCGAAAGAACAGCTTAGCCCCAGAGAAACAGATGTATTAAAGCAGCTTATACAAGGTTTGTCGAACAAAGAAATTGCCGACCAGTTAAATATAAGTATCCATACAGTTATTAGCCATCGTAAAAACATTACACAAAAAACGGGCATAAAAAGCCAGTCGGGATTAACCATTTATGCTATTTCAAATAATATCATCAATATAGAAGATTACCAGGAATAAACCACCTCCCATCTTTAAGGGATTTTAACCTGCTCAAAAACCCAAATATTGGGGATTGCCCTTCTTGCATTGTTTTGTTTCCTTATCAGGTCGAATAATAGCTGATTCACGAAATCTTTTACTGAATGTATAAAAGCATACAGAAAGGGTATTCGCAGCCTAACAAAAGGTAATCCTTAGCTTAAAAGTCGATATGTTCTTATAAGTAAATGCACAGAATTACGATGTTTGAGTTATTGTGGTTTTTCTTTCTTCAAATAGTAGAGAACAGCATTAAAATTTCGTAAATGAATTTGAAAAATACAATTGATATACGTGGAATAAAGCCGGAAAAAGCCATTTTAATGTTGGCAACCAAACTAAATAGTTTTGCAAACGATGAGGCGCTCTGGTTAATTAATGAAAAAGAACCACAAGCGATATACAATTACCTAAAAGAAAAAGATTTTTCTTATAAAAGCTTCAAAATTGAAGAAAATGAAGTAAGAATTCTAATCAGCAAAAAGGAATAAAAATAATTTCTAAAAATTGGTCTGCAACCAAAACTCAGTATTAAACATTATCCCCATTCAAGGGGGTTTTTCCTTTCTAAAAAACCCCATGTATTAGGGATTGTCCTTCTTTTATTGTTTCTATTCTTTTGTATTTAGAAATTACAATAAACGATAAACATACGATAGTGATACTATCATACTATGAAACAATTAATTAGCAAAACAGCAAACGGGAAAATTTTTAAATGCAATAAATGTAATGCAATACATGTTGAATTTAAAAATATCGCTTTTAATCTTAATAAAAAGCAATTCTCTTCTTTTGTTGATAGCATATTAGACCTTGATGGGACTGAATGGGAAAAGAGAAATGAAAAGTCTTATTTTTCCCGAAAAATTATAATACCTACCGGAAATAATTCCATTAACATTTTATTAAACAATAAAGAATTAAATGAATTAAAGGAATTGCTTACCAACCAAACTGGTACAAAAGCAATTTTTCGGAGTATTTCACATGATAATTTTCAATCGTCTTTATTCTTGAATTAATTAATTAAAATATATCAATATTATGAGTAAAATAGCAATTCTTTATGGTTCTGACACTGGAAATACAGAAGCAGTAGCCAAACAAATAGCAGCCAAACTAGAAGCCGACATTTTTGATGTTGCTGGTAACCCGAAAGATAAATTGACAGAATATAAAAACCTTATTCTGGGAACATCAACCATGGGGCTAGGCGATTTACAAGACGACTGGGCAATGTTTATTCAGGAACTTGACAGAGTTGACCTAACCGGCAAAACCATTGCTTTATTTGGTTTAGGCGACGCCGAAATGTATCCTGATTCGTTTGTTGACGGCATGGGAGAAATATACGATACCTTAAAAGACAAGGAATGTAAAATTGTTGGCCAAACAGATACAGACGACTATGAATTTGATGCGTCTACAGCTGTCGTCAATGGAAAATTCGTAGGGCTTCCGTTGGATGAAGATAATCAAAGCGATTTAACCAACGAACGTATTGAAACATGGGTCGAAAAAATTAAAAATGAGTTCTGCTAAGGAACCATAACGCTAAAAAGTTCGATAAAAACAACCCTTTCATTTTTTAGGATGACTAAAAATAAATTGTTGTTATCCGTAACCTTTTTATTTATTATGTACATTCAACATTTCGGCCTAAACTATACTTAAAGGTGTTGTTCGCGATGCTCAAACAAAAGAACCGCTTCCGGGAATAAGTCGTTGTATTTGAAAACTAAAAATTTTAACAGTGAAATCATAGGTTTTAAGCTCAGTAATATGAAACTGGTAAACAAAACTTGCAACGGACAAATTGCTTTCTGCCCTGATAAAAAGATATTTCACATGGAGTTTGGCAATATGTTTTTGACATTAACAGCAAAAGAATTGCGGCGATTTTATGAATATGTTCATTCTATTGATTATAAATATTATCTGAGCCACAATAAAGATGCTTTTAATAATCGCAAACTGTTGCTGGAAGTTGGTTCCAATAAAGCAATGTTTTGTTTATATCCTAACGAATTTCTTGAATTAAAAGATTTGCTCTCGGGAAAAAAGAATACATGGCATCTTACCCTGGGGAAAGTATATTTTGATAATATACTAATATTCAATTAAAATGAATAATTCAGGTTACAGTACTTTGCTTTTTCTGCATGAAAGAACTTCAAAGTAATGTTAACTTATGCAAATACAAAAAAAAGACGTACGAAAAAATATTCTGATAGTAGCACGCAAGGAATTTCTTGAAAAAGGCTTTAAAGATGCTTCCATGCGTAGTATTGCAAAAAAGGCAGATGTTAGCCTCAGCAATATTTACAATTATTTCAGAAATAAAGATAAAATATTCCGTGAGATATTATCGGCTTTGTTAAATACAATAAACCGGGTGATGGAAGAGCATAACAGTCCCAGCCATATCAGCGTCGATATTTTAAGTTCGGATGAATATATGCGAAGCCAAATTGATATGTTTGTAGAACTTATCGATAATTACAAAGACGATTTCAAACTGTTGCTATTCAAATCTTCTGGTTCCTCACTCGCAAATTACCGGGAAGAAATTATCGAATTACAAACCCGGGTTGGCAAAGAGTACATTGGCCTGATGAAAGAAAAATTCCCATCAATTAACGGAGAAATATCAGATTTTTTCATTCACACTATGAGTTCATGGTGGATGAGCATTATAAGCGAACTGGTAATGCACGATTTATCACACCGGGAACTGGAAAGGTTTATCAGAGAATATATGGAATTTGGAGCCGCCGGCTGGAAAAGGCTAATGCAAGTGAAAAATTAATTTTTTTGAACAAGCCTGAACGATGTTCTTTTTTGACAAAAAAAGTAAATGTTTTGAAATCAATGAAAAACAACAAAATATAAAAATTAAGATCCGGGTGTTCTTCTTCGCACGTTCGGATTAAAACTTCAAAAATATGAGTACATTATCAAAATTACAGGTTTATATGACCGGCAGGAAAGCGCTCCTGCCCGGGGCACTTATATTATCGGCTGCAAGCACACTGGCAGGCATGGCACCCTACATTTTTATATGGCTTATTGTCCGTGAACTATTTACCGCCGAAGCCTACTCCTCTACCCTAATTAGTACTTATGCGTGGTGGGCTGTGGGAACTGCCGTAGGAAGTATCCTTCTTTATTTTATTGCTCTTTCTTTGTCGCACCTCGCAGCATTCAGGGTAGAAACAAACATGCGGCGCGAGGCCATGCGAAAAATAGTACGTATGCCTCTTGGCTTTTTCGACAACAACACTATTGGGCGAATCAGAAAAATCATTGATGATAACGCCAGTATCACACACGGTTTTCTGGCCCACCAGTTACCCGATCTTGCCGGCACTATCCTGACACCGCTAATAACATTTGTACTGATTTTCTTCTTCGACTGGCGGTTGGGGCTCGCCTGCCTGATTCCCATACTTGCATCTATGCTGATGATGGGATTTATGATGGGGAAAAAAGGACAATACTTTATGAAAGTTTACATGAGTTCACTTGAAGAAATGAATACCGAAGCGGTTGAATATGTCCGTGGTATACCAGTAGTAAAAGTGTTTCAACAAACCGTATTTTCTTTTAAAAATTTTCATAAAAGTATTATGAAATACAGAAGAATGGTGTTTAAATACACCAAAATGTGGGAAAAACCGATGTCTGCCTACACCGCAATTATTAACGGATTTGTATTCTTTCTGGTACCAGTGGCTATATTGCTTATTGGTTATTCAGGCAATTATACGGGCATAATATTAAACCTGTTTTTATATGTACTGATTACTCCTGTATTCTCACAAAGCATAATGCGGAGTATGTACATTAACCAGGCTTTTGGGCAGGCAAACGAAGCGGTTACCCGGCTGAAAAACCTGACGGATGCCGAACAACTTCCCATAGCTGCTCATCCCAAGCCTCTAACTCGTTACGACATTAGTTTTAAAAATGTATCTTTCAGTTACGCCGGTTCTGACCAAAAGGCCATCGATAACGTAAGCTTTTCTATTCCTGCTGGAAAAACAGTGGCACTGGTTGGGCCATCAGGTGGCGGAAAAACAACCATCGCCCGGCTGGTACCCCGCTTCTGGGATGCTGTCGAAGGCCAGGTGGCTATCGGTAATACAGATGTCAGGGAAATCGCACCCGAAGAACTGATGAATCATATTTCATTTGTATTTCAAAATACCCGCCTGTTTAAAACAAGCCTGCTGGAGAATATCAGCTACGGAAGACCTTCTGCTTCACGAGAAGAAATAGAGCAAGCTGTTGATTTGGCACAATGCCGCGAAATAATTGACAAACTGCCCAAAGGGCTGGATACCAAAATTGGAACCGAAGGCACCTACCTTTCGGGAGGAGAACAACAGCGTATTATTCTTGCACGGGCAATTCTGAAAGATGCGCCAATTGTAGTGCTGGACGAAGCTACTGCTTTTGCCGACCCCGAAAATGAACACCTGATACAGCAGGCGCTCAAAAAACTCACCGAAGGAAAGACCGTGCTGATGATTGCCCATCGTCTTACCAGCGTAATTGATGCCGACAATATTCTGGTCATCGACAAAGGAAAAATCGCTGAACAGAGCACTCACCATGATTTGCTCAACAAAAAAGAGATGTATGCAAAAATGTGGAACGAATACCAACAATCAGTAAAATGGACAATAAAAAAGGAGGTTCGCCATGCTTAGAATATTACAAAAACGATTAGCACTCTCTGAAAAGGGAGCAAAAGATTTTCTGAAAGGCGTATTTTTCACAACGCTTCAGGATATATCGCTTATGCTACCGGCTGCTTTCATCTTCCTGTTTCTTGATGATTATCTGCGCCCGGTGCTTCATCCTTCTTCCACTACTACTATCAACGGATTGTGGTATTATGTTTTGTTTGGCATCGGGTTTCTGCTAATCATGTACGTTATTGCTATTTTCCAGTACCGGAGCACATATACCAGCATTTACGAAGAAAGTGCCAACCGCCGTATTTCGCTGGCAGAAAAACTGCGTAAGCTGCCACTGGCTTTCTTCGGAGAGAAAAATCTTTCCGACCTCACATCAACCATTATGGACGACAGCACCGAACTGGAACATACATTTTCTCATGCTGTACCGCAATTATTTGCTTCAATTATCAGTATTATCCTGATTGCCATTGGATTGTTTTTCTACAACTGGCAGTTATCGCTTGCTTTATTCTGGGTTGTACCGGTGGCGGCCTCTATCATCTTTATTGCAAAAAAAATTCTTAATAAAGAAAATCAGGTCTCATATCAGAAAAAACGGGATGTAAGTGAACAAATACAGGAAGGGCTGGATACTATTCAGGAAATTAAATCTTATAATCAGGAAGCAACTTACATTGCGTCCCTTAATAAAAAAATAGACAGCTATGAAAAACATCTGATAAAAGGCGAATTACTGGCAGGCGGACTCGTAAATTCGGCACAAAGTTTCCTTAAACTCGGGATGGCCAGTGTTATAATTACAGGAGCAAGCCTTCTTGCGTCAGGCAGCATCAGCTTGTTTGTGTACCTTATTTTCCTGATGGTAGCTTCACGCATTTACAACCCGGTAGGCGAAGTCTTTAATAACCTGGCTGCTTTATTCTATCTCGACGTACGCATCAACCGCATGAACGAGATGGAAGCCCTGCCTATTCAACAGGGGAAAACAGTATTTACCCCTGATAATTACGACATTGTATTCGACAAGGTTAATTTCTCGTATGAAGAAGGCAAGCAGGTATTGCAGGATGTGTCGTTTACCGCAAAGCAAGGTGAAATAACAGCTTTGGTGGGGCCATCGGGAGGTGGAAAAAGCACTTCGGCTAAACTGGCTGCCCGCTTCTGGGATGTTGATTCAGGAAAAATTCTTTTAGGGAATCAGGATATCAGTGAAATAGAACCGGAAACATTGCTTAAAAACTATTCGGTGGTATTTCAGGATGTCGTTTTGTTCAACACCTCTGTGATGGACAACATCCGTATTGGCAAACGTGATGCGACTGACGATGAAGTACTGCATGTAGCCAAACTGGCCCAATGCGATGACTTTGTCAGTAAAATGCCTGACGGCTATAATACCATTATTGGTGAAAATGGCGAAACCCTCTCCGGCGGCGAACGTCAACGCATTTCAATTGCCCGCGCTCTGCTGAAAGATGCGCCTATTGTTTTACTTGATGAGGCTACTGCCTCACTTGATGCAGAAAACGAAACAAAAATACAGGCAGGGATTTCAGCACTGATACGTAATAAAACCGTGCTGATTATTGCCCACCGAATGCGAACCGTGGCTAATGCTGATAAGATTGTGGTGCTTGCCAATGGCGGAGTCGCAGAAATCGGTTCCCCGTCAGAATTGAAAACAAAAAAGGGAATTTTCTCTAAAATGATGGAGCGCCAGATGAAGGTGACTAGTTAATAATAATTATCAGTTGAAGTTGGCAGTTCTCTTATTATTACTGCTACCAAGAATCAATTTGAAATCAAAAAAACAACATTATGAAAATCAAAAAAATCAACATTTTTTTCAAAAAAATGGGAGCGTTTCAAATCAGGTACCGTTGGCCTTTGATAATTTTTGCCTTACTACTCACTATATTCGGGATTTTTGGCCTTCAGAAAATGTACATTGCCAATGCACGCGATGACTGGTTTGACGATAAAGAAGCTATTGAAATTGCCACCAAAGAATTTGAAAACCAGTTTGGCAATAACGAGAATATCAGCATCCTTATTGAATCAGACGATGTTTTCGACCCCGAAGTGCTTGCCATGATAAAAAATATTGGACAGGAACTGGTTGATAGTGTGCCTTATGCTGATGAAATTACATCTCTGGTTGATATGGAAATATCGGTAGGAACCGAAGAAGGACTTGAGGTCATCAATCCCTTTGAAGATAGTATTCCTACCAATCCTGAAAAACTGGAAGAGATCCGTCAGTTGGTGATGTCCCGAAAAGCCTTGAAAGGGAAAATCGTATCGGAAGATTGTACTGAAACCTGGCTCGCCCTTTCATTACTGAAATATCCTGAAAAAGAAGAATGGGAAAAAGTAACCGATAAAGACCCGATGTTTCAATCGGGCGAAGTAGCTATACGTATTATTACCAATCCTAAATGGGAAAGTGACAAATACAAATTGAAGCCGGCAGGTACCCCTTATACTGAAACCGAAGAACGCGATTTTTTTGGGGCGGAAATGATGAAACGGTTCCTGTCAGCTTTTATCGCCATGATTATCCTGCTAACACTGTTTATTCGTTCCTTACGGGGTGTTGTTGTTCCTTCTGTTACTACCATTCTCGGAGTAATAGTTGTATTCGGAGGCATGGGCTGGCTGGGTATTGGTATCGACCAAAATATGATGATCCTTCCCATGATTCTGGGTATGGCGCTGTCGGTTGGCTATTCTATTCACCTGATTAATGCGTTTAAGCGTATTTTTAGAAAAACAGGAAAACGCAAAGAAGCAGTTATAAAAGCCGTTGAAGAAACTGGCTGGCCTATCTTTTTTACTGCAATAACAACTATTGGTTCTGTATTGTCCTTCGTTACTGCCGGAATAATGACCATTGCATGGGTCGGTTATGCATGTGCTGCATTTGTTCTTATCGATTACCTGTTTGTGATTATCCTTATCCCAATATTAATGAGTTTTGGAAAAGACAAAGCAATAAAAGAAGAAGATATAAGCAAAACTCCTTTGTTTGAAAAATGGATGGAAAATATCGGGCAGTTTGTTTTAAGAAAAAAAGTTGCTATTCTTATTTTCTTTGCTGCCTGTATTGTAATTATAGCCCCGAGAATTCGCAATGTAACTACCAATATGGATATATTTGAATTCATGGGAACTAAAGCACCTTATGTTAAGCGGATTTACGAAGTAACTCAATCACAATTAGGCTCTTATCTTACCTATAATATTACGGTAAAATTTGACGAAGCCGATGCCATAAAAAACCCCGAAGTACTTCGAAAATTTGATGCCTTGCTGGATACCGTATCTACATTTGAACTCACTAAAAAAAATAAAAATGCTGCTTCGGTTTTTTCTATCCTCGATATTATTAAAGAGATGAACCAAACTTTGCATGGTGATAGTGCTAAATACTATAGCATTCCCGACAACAGCGATATGGTTGCACAGGTATTGTTGCTGTATGAAATGTCTGGTGGAACAAAAACCTTTAATTGGATAGACGAAGATTATTCAATGTTACGGGCACAAGTACAGGTTGAAAAATTTGCAACAAATGAAATTGTCAGGGAACTGGATATTATAAAAAAAATAGGAGGTGAAAGTTTTGACGGAGCAAAGGTAAACTACGTGGGAAGCGCAGTACAGTTTGCCGAATTAAACAAAAAAATTGTAGTCGGAGAATTAAAATCGGTGATTTGGGCATTTGTAATCATTGGTATTTTGCTTATTCTTGTATTCGGCAATATTAAAACCGGGCTTATCGGAATGATTCCCAATCTGATGCCAATGATAGTTATCGGGGGTTATATGGGACATTTTAACTCACCACTTGATATGATGACCATGACCATCCTGCCTATGTTACTGGGTATTGCTGTGGACGACACCATCCATTTCATCAATCAAATTAAAGTTGAGTTTGAAGAATACGGGAATTACAACCAGGCAATAATAAATGCCTTTCACACAGTGGGTAAAAACCTGGCCATGACAACAATAATTCTGTGTGCAAGCTTTTTTATGTTTGTCTTTTCACCAATAGCAAATATAGTTCGCATGGGCTATCTGGCTCCAATGGGTTTGCTTGCTGCTTTAATTGTAGATTATTTTGTGACTCCGGCTTTAATAAGTTTAACCAAACCTTTTGGAAAAGAAAAGAACCAAAAGTGAACAGTAGCAATAACAATAAAAACTGAATAGTAAACAAATAGAAAAAATGAAACAAAAGGAAAGATACTGGTCGCGATTTGCTAACGATTTCGAAGAAAGAAATTACTATGTAATAGGTAAGGCTGATGTTGAGCTTATTCTGAAAAAGGTGGCCTTGTTAAGGAATATGAAAAATATGCTTGAACTTGGATGTGGCAACGGCACTTATTCAAAAATACTGGCAAAAAATGCAGATGCTTTATTGGCTACCGACTTATCTGACGAAATGGTTAAAGCATCAAAAAACCGTCTTAAAGATTTCAGCAATATCCGGGTTGAAAAGGCCGATTGTTTTAATCTTCCATATTCCCAAAACAGTTTCGACACAGTATTTATGGCCAATCTTATTCATATTATTCCCCGGCCGGAAGATGCCATCAGGGAATGCGCAAGGGTGCTGAAAAAAGGCGGCCATTTAATCATAATCAGCTATACCCTTAAAGGAATGAAATTCCGTCATAAAATAGGGTTGATTTACCGTTATCTTAAAACATATGGAAAACCTCCCAAAGGCGGCAAAAATTTTAAATTGGAAGATGCAACCAGCCTTTTAAAAACCTATAAATTCAATGTAATAGAAGCGGAATTAATTGGCAAAAAATCGAAAGCACTCTTTATAAAATGTAAAAAACAATAAAAACAAAAAAGATATGGCACATTACGACGAACACCATCATCACAACAAAAACCTGCAAGGGAAAAGGCTTTTGTGGGTTACCCTGCTAAACCTCTCTATAACGTTAGTGCAAATAATTGGGGGACTAATAGCCAACAGCTTGTCCTTGTTGTCTGATGCCCTGCACAACCTGGGTGATTCTTCAGCAATATTTATTGCTTTCGTCGCCGGGAAAATCAGTAAAAGAAAACCCGATACAAAGAACACATTCGGGTATAAGCGGGTAGAAATACTGGCAGCGCTCTTCAATGCCATCGTGCTTATTGCAATCTGTATTTTCCTGTTCTACGAAGCTTATAAGCGATTTATGCATCCCGAATCGATAAAAGGCGGATTGATGTTGGTGGTAGCTACATTCGGATTATTAGCCAATTTTATTTCTATATTGATTTTACATAAAGATAAATCTCACAACCTGAATGTAAAAGCAGCCTACCTGCATTTGCTGGGCGATACACTTTCGTCGGTAGCTGTTATTGCCGGCGGATTAGCAATATGGATTTGGAAAGTTTACTGGATAGACCCGTTAATCACCGTTCTCGTGGGAATCTATATTATCTGGCACACCTGGGGAGTTGTCAAAGAAACCATTGATATCCTCATGCAATCTACTCCTCATGAAATCAACCTTGACGAATTAAAGGCTCAAGTTGAACAGCTGGACCAGGTTGACAACATTCACCATGTTCATGTGTGGAAACTCAACGATTCCCAAACACACCTTGAAGCCCATCTTAACCTGAAAAATAATATTGATATGATGGAAATGATGGCGGTGAGGGAACAAACGGAAAAACTGTTGCACGAAAAATTCGGGATCGATCATATTACCCTGCAAATAGAGTATAACAGTTGTCCCCAAAACTCACTATTAATTAATCGTAGCAATTGAATTAAAAATTACAAACAATAAAACAAAATAATATGAAAACGTGGAAAATTTCTTTTTTGCTTGTCTGTTTTTTTATAGCAACAACACCTCAGGCACAAACACTTACCGGTCGCGAAATCATTCAAAAAGTTAAAGACCTTCCTGATGGGGATACACGCTCCTCAGAAATGATTTTGAAACTCATTAACAAACGAGGGAAAGTGCGTGAACGTAAAGTCATTTCCTATGCCATGGATGTGGGAAAAAATAAAAAAGACCAAAAAACCCTGATATTTTTTCAATATCCCGGAGATGTGAAAGGCACAGGGTTTCTTACTTGGGATTATGACGAAATTGGAAAAAACGACGACAAATGGCTGTATCTTCCTGCCATGAAAAAAACACGCCGTATTAGTGGCTCATCGGCCAAAAAAGATTATTTTATGGGAACTGATTTTACGTATGACGACATGGGGAGCCGTAACGTGGATGAAGATGAACATCAACTTCTGCGAGAAGAAACTGTGGATGGTCATAAATGCTGGGTGGTGGAATCTACATCGAAAGATGACCGCGATATTTATTCAAAAAAAATATCATGGATACGCCAGGATTGCTATATCGCTGTTAAAGTAGAATACTACGACAAACAAGCAAAACTTCATCGGGAACTAATTTTATCTGAAATTGGAAAAGTAGATGGTTTCTGGGTAGCTAAAAAAATGCACATGACCAATGTACAAACCAATCACCAGACCATTATTCTTATTGAAAATCCTAAATACAACATCCCAATTGATGAAAATTCGTTTACTGTGGCAAAGTTGGAAAAGGGAAGTATTTAACCGTATTTGGGCATAATTGGTATAGCAATAAATCTCAACTTTCTCCGATTTGCCAGAAAAACTGAAAACAAAAATAATTTATCAATTTTCGCAAAGCCCGATGTGTTAAAAGAAAAATCGTAGTTATGAAAAATAAAATTCTTCTTTTTTTGATATACTGTTTTCCGATCTTCTCGTTTGCCCAAGACGATGAGTTACAGTTTCGTTTCAACGGTTTTGCCGATACGTATCATGCTGTGCGAAGCCAGTCCCCTTACAACTTTATGAGTTCACGGAGCCGTTTGCGCACTGAATTTAATATAACCAAAGGCAAATCGTACATGTTCGCATCGCTCAATTCGGTTTATAATAGCCTGATTAAAAACCAAACTAAAATTGAACTGCGCGAAGCGTTTTTTCAATACACCAGTAACACCTGGGATTTAAAAGTAGGTAAACAAATTGTAATTTGGGGCGTTGCCGACGGCTTGCGCATTACCGATATTATTTCACCAATGGATTACAGTGAGTTTCTCGCCCGTGATTATGATGACATTCGCATTCCAGTAAATGCATTCCAGCTGAAATATCTTCAGCCAAATTATAATATAGAACTGATTTTTGTCCCTGTTTCCGAGTTTTTTATATTACCGGTCGAAAAAGAAAATCCCTGGTCAATCACCCACTCTTTTAAAATGCCAAGTCAGGTCGACATGAATAATACCCCGGCTAAAAACCTTAAAAACAGTGAATTTGGCGGTCGTTTTTCATTCTACCTAAGCGGAATAGATTTTTCGGTATCGGCACTCCACAGTTGGAACAAAATCCCTGTTTTTAGTTACGGATATTCTGAAAATAATGACACGCTTCAGCTTACTGCCAAGTACGACCGATTAAATATGTTAGGCATGGACATTTCGATGCCTGTTGGTGAGTTTGTGATTAGAGGTGAGTTTGCCGAATATTTCAACGAACTCCTGGAAATCAGCAATGATAAATTTATAAAAAAGAACACAACCAATCTTTTACTTGGTATTGACTGGTATGCAGGAAATAACTGGGCAATTATGGGTCAATATTACCACAGGCTGATCAATGGCTATGAAAATCGGATGACAAGCGATAAAACTACATCTTATGCTACATTAAGCATTTCTAAAAAGCTATTACGAAACACTTTAAATTTAGGCACTTATTCTTATATAGATATGATTAATAAAGCTTTCTTTACACGCTTTTCATCCGATTTTTCCCTCACCGACCAAATTCATTTAATGGCAGGGTATGATTGGTTCTACGGTAATAAAGGTATGTTTTCTTACTACAAAGACAATTCAGAATTTTGGGTAAAAGCAAAATTCAGTTTTTAAGTTTCAGCGTTCAGCTTCTAAACACAAAAGGTTATACCACAAAGCAAACTGCTTGCTTATTTGCTCTCTTGTGCTGTTGTTGTAACTCCATCCCAGCCTGCAATGCGGGCTAATATCCACCACATAGCATAAGCCTTACGATTTGCTGTAATGTGTTGGTCGTTGTGTGCACCATATTTAATTTCTCCACCCGGCTTTGTTTTGTTTTCAAACCAATCAACCCCAAGTTGATGCGCATTCTGCCAGTCTTTATAAAAATTACCGCCATAAGCCTCCGAGTTACCATTATCGCCAACATCTTCCCAATAATTTCCATCCATATCGTGCGAATCAATGCTGTAATAATCCAGGCAAAATTGTTTTTTGTCGATGCAGTTTTTCACAATTATATCGGCTTGGTTTTTGGGTTTACCGTCCCCAACATTATCACCAGCATTGGGGTGGCCTGTCATAAAAATGAAAGTAACCGGGTTTTCACGCTGGCCTTCTCCTGTTCCGATTTTTGACCCATTGACACCATATTCAGCAATCAGCAAATCCATTCCCGGAATATAATTTTCTACAGGTTTATGTCCGGCAATATTACACCACGACCACATAACCACGTTTATCACAGCATTTTGAGGGTCATCGAGATAATTTCTTGTGGCTTGGATAAAAGCAGTTTCTACCCGGCTCAAATCCGAGGCATCAATACCTTCAGCGGCATAATCAACTAAAGCATAATCACGAAAATCGAGTTTCCCGGGGATTGGCACAGGCACACCCCCAGGTTTATCATCTATGTATGAAAGACCGAATAAAACATCGTCGCCATCTTTGTAGTCATTCAAACCTGACAAGCCCCTGGAAACATGCGTTCCATGTGAAGTGTGCTGGTAAGCAACATGTAAAGTAGTTCTGGCTTTATCGATGTATTCACGAGGAATTGACCTCAGTGTTTTCTCTGTAGCAATCTCGTAGTCAGCAATAAATTTAGCTTTATCGTAATCGCAACTATCAACGCCTGTTTTTTCATTGTCGAGTATATTTTTCGCCTTACAACCTTCAAACAATAACAGACAAAATAAAATCAAAATTGGGAAAATAATATTTTTCATAATGTTGTTTTTTAATAGTTATTTTATTTTCAATATCGCTTTATAAATAAGGACTGCAACGTTAATCAAACCTTCTTTTCCATTACTAACCGAGTAAGAAAATAAATCAAGGAATTGAGGTATTTGTTAGTTCCTTTTTTCATATTTTGGTTTTAGCGCAAACTAAAAACACGATGATTAAAAGTACAGAAAAGAATTTAGTCGGTCAGCCAATTTTAAAATAATTATTAGGATTTATTTTTCAGAAACTAATTCAACCTTATTCTAAAAGATTATAAATCAGGTAAATATGACTAATTAAACAAAATAGTTATTTAAATTTAAGCAAACAAAAAAGCGGAGAATTCATCAATTCTGATAAAATCTCCGCTTAGGTGAACCTGGAGGGACTCGAACCCCCAACCTTCTGGTCCGTAGCCAGATGCTCTATCCATTAAGCTACAGGTCCGTTTGCTTTAAAAGCGGTGCAAATATAATACTTTTTACAAAATACCTTTAACAAATTAATCGTACTTCTCCATTTTATCTTCAATGGTTACGTCGCCATAAAAATCAGCCTGAATTCTTACGTTCGTAATCATTTTTTCCGTTCCGGCCTTTTTACAATGTTCGTGAATGGCAATCAATAGTTCCTGCAATTCACTTAACGTGCATTCTACAACAGTGTCAAACGGGCAAACACGATACCTGTGGCCCGAATTCTTAATAGTTGCAATGGCTTCATCAACCAGAGCGTATTTCAATTTACCGCCTGCTTCCGGCAGTACTTGTATAGCTGCATTAATTTTGTTTACCATCATTTTTTTCTGTTAAATTATTTTTAAACTGGTGTATCGCCTGTAATATTTCGCTACCTGACAAGATTTTCACATTGGTAACCAGTACATCTTCTTCCAGGAAGTTACCATATTGATTGCATTCGTCAATAATATCGTTAAAAAACTGCTGAATTTCTATTTGCAATGGCAATAACACCAATGCTGAAGTAAATCCTTCTTTAAAATCCATTGACTCCAAATCACCGTTATTTTGCTTCAGCGAAAAAACCATTTCATCGTGCAGTATTTTTTGTTGCGTATCATCAGGCATTTCATTATGAACACGATGAATAAAAACTACAAAATAGCGTAGTGATTTTCCTTTTCCACCCAATCCTGTTGAAATAAGTACCTGCTGCTCCTCAAGTAACGAAGTCTGCAACAACATACGGCTTTCCTGCAACGCCAAAACAGCCCATTGCCTTATTTCTCCTTCCGATGATTCAACAAATTTTTCGATGGTTCTGAAAGCTTTTGCATCGTCTATTGTTGCCAGAGCCGAAAGTATTTCACGTTTACGCTCCTCTCCCATATCCGGCAGAAAAAGCTCTTCACGCTGTTCAAAACATTCCTCAACATTGTCCTTTTTGCGTACTTTGCGTGCAAAATCAAAATATTTCATCTGAAGCTCAATTTCAATCTGCTCTTCCAGAATACTGAAATTATCAGGCAAATTTTCAAATGCCTGCTGAATATTCTGGAATATATCCTCCTCCTTGTTTCGCTCGTTTTTCATTTAACAAAAATAGTTACTTGTTATTATTTGTAAAGAAGATTTATGATTTATTTCGATTCATGGGAAATGGTAATATATTTGTAATTTTGAATGATTATAAATACCAACCAGTAAAAGGATAATGACGGCGGTAAGATTAAGCGAAGTAAAATATGGCGAATCAGTAGTAATTACCAAGGTTTTAGGACACGGATCTTTCCGGAAACGAATAGCAGAAATGGGATTTGTTAAAGGCAAAGAGGTTAAGGTTTTAAAAGTTGCCCCTTTGAACGGTCCATTGGAGTGTAAAATACTTAATTACAACATTTCACTTCGAAAGTCGGAGGCTGATTTAATTGAAGTAACACCACTAAACAAATTTATTGGGGCGAAAAACGGCAATTTTGAAGGTGTAATCGACCGTAAAATTGACCAAATCAACCAAGCAGAGCATTCACGAACAATTAACATTGCATTAGTAGGAAACCCCAATTGCGGTAAAACCACGCTATTTAATTTCATTTCAGGTGCGAAAGAAAAAGTAGGCAATTATCCGGGTGTTACTGTTGATGTTAAAAAAGCAACTTTTAAACAAAACGGTTATACTTTTAACCTTTATGACTTACCCGGAACTTACAGTTTAACTGCCTACTCACAAGAAGAAATATTTGTCAGGAAATTTATTTATGAACAGACGCCCGACATAGTTATCAACATACTGGATTCCACCAACTTAGAAAGAAACCTTTTTCTCACTACCCAGCTAATTGACATGGATCTGCGCATTGTAGTTGCATTAAACATGTTTGACGAACTGGAACGTAAAAAGCTTGATTTTAATCGGGACGGGCTGGCAAAACTACTGGGGATTCCTTTTGTACCAACCATAAGCACAAAAGGAATAGGGTTAAAAAACCTGATGGATAAAGTTGTGGAAGTTTTTGAAGGACGTGACAATATTTCGAGGCATATTCACATCAACTACGGAGATGACCTGGAAAAATCAATTCGCAATATCAGGGATAAAATTCAGGAATATAAACCGATTACTGATAAAATTTCGTCACGTTTCCTGGCCATTAAGTTGCTGGAAAAAGACGAGCAGGTAATTCAGCTTTTGTCATCGTATTCCAACTTTAGTGAGATTGAACAGTGCACAAACAATGAGATACAAAAAATGGAAGCGCTTGAAAATGAAGAAAGCGAAACCATGATTACAGATGCAAAATACGGATTTATAACCGGCGCCTTAAGAGAAACATTAAAGGACACTACAAAGGAGCTTAAAACAAGATCCGAAAAAATTGACAGCGTACTCACTAACCGTTACCTCGGGCTTCCTATTTTCTTTATAATTTTATTTCTGATATTTTACGCCACATTTAATCTGGGTGCCTATCCTATGGACTGGATCGACCAGGGAATAATTTCACTGGGCAACCTTATTGGCCGTATCATGCCTCCCGGTATGCTAAGAGACCTGTTGGTTAATGGTATTATCAGTGGTGCAGGAAGCGTGCTGGTATTTTTACCTAATATCCTTATCCTCTTTCTGTTCATCTCTCTGCTCGAAGGAACAGGCTATATGGCACGTACAGCGTTTATTATGGACAAAATTATGCATCGTTTTGGATTGCATGGCCGCTCTTTCATACCTATGATCATGGGTTTTGGATGCAATGTTCCCGCCATTCTTGCAACACGTTCCATGCGCAGCCGCGGAAACCGCATCCTGACCATGCTGATAATACCCTTTATGTCGTGTAGTGCCAGGTTACCCGTTTATTTACTCATAATTTCAGCTTTTTTCAAAAAATACCAGGCACTGTACCTCATCGGGATTTACTTTACGGGTATCGTATTTGCCTTTGTTACCGCGCAAATACTTAATAAAGCTATTTTTAAAAATAAAGAGACACCATTTGTTATGGAGCTTCCCTCCTACCGCCTGCCAACAATAAGAAACGTGGTGTTTCATATGTGGGACAAAACACAACATTATCTCAAAAAAATTGGTACGATAATCTTAGTAGGCGTAATAATAATATGGGCGCTTGAATATTTTCCGAGAGAAACCAGCCAAACAGCCAACCTGAAAAAAGAGATAGAAGCAATTAGTAATAATACCTCATTAAATAATTTGGAAAAAAACAAAAAAATAGATGAAATAAACTCTAAAATCGAATCCGACCGTCTCGAGAATTCATATCTTGGCCAGCTGGGCAAGGTAGTTACTCCCGTGATGCAACCTCTGGGTTTCGACTGGAAAATAACTATAGCACTATTGGCTGGACTTCCCGCTAAAGAGATTATAATCAGCACAATGGGAGTCTTATTCCAGTCTGACGATGATGATACGGTAAATCTTCAGAATAAGCTTCAGAATGAAAAATTTCAATACGGAAAATACAAAGGCAAAAAGGTTTTTACCACTACCACAGCACTTGCCTTTCTTGTATTTATTTTGATCTATTTCCCCTGCATAGGAGTGGTGGCAGCTATTAAAAACGAATCGGGATCATGGAAATGGGCTGCTTTTTCTGTATTTTACACCACTGCCTTAGCATGGGTTGCCGCTTTTCTTGTTCAAAATATCAGTAATCTTTTTATTTGATATGATACAGGAAATTGTAACATATATTATTATTACCCTGGCCGTTGTGTATGTTTTCTATCGATTTTTTGGAAAAAAAACGAAAAAAACTGATAGCACTTTCACCCGTGTTACCTACGGGCACAATTGTTCTGACTGCTCTGCAGATTGTTTATCACGCGACATTACCAGGCCTTTATCAGGCGAGGATAAAAACATTTGCAAAAAAACAAAAGTGAACAATTTTTAAAGGTGTTGCATATTCTTTATCGTAGCTAATGGATCATCAGAACTGAATATAAAACTTCCAGCCACCAGAACATTAGCACCACATTCAAACAGCTTTTTACCGGTTTCGTAATTTACGCCCCCATCAACCTCTATATTACACCCGGGGTTTAATTTTGAAGTCATTTCGCGAAGCTGGCGAACTTTTTTATAGGTATTTTCTATAAAAGCCTGGCCACCGAAACCGGGGTTTACCGACATCAGTAGCACCATGTCCAATTCACCAATAATATCTTCCAAAAGAGATATAGGCGTGTGAGGATTAAGGCATACACTTGCTTTGGCACCAAGGCTTTTTATTAGTTTCACTGTTCTGTGTAAGTGCGTACACGCCTCATAATGAACCGTTATAATTGAAGCGCCCGCTTTAACAAAAGGTTCTATCATATGATCAGGATTAACGATCATAAGATGAACATCGAGTGGTTTTTCTGCAATTTTGGATACATGCTGGATAACCGGAATACCGAAAGAAATATTGGGGACAAATACACCATCCATTACATCAAAATGAATGTAACCGGCTTCACTGCGGTTTATCATTGAAATTGCTTCTCCAAGGTAGCAAAAGTCAGCAGAAAGAATAGAAGGTGCAATAATACGGTCCATTTTTTTATTGCGCAAGATACGACTTTAAAAGCTGGTTTTGAAATTGATTTTTCAATTTTTTTATAGCCTTTTCCTTTATTTGTCTTACGCGCTCCCTTGTCAGTCCAATTTTGGCGCCTATTTCTTCCAAAGTATGCTGTCTGTAGTTGTTCAAGCCAAAATAAAGCCTTAGTACATCTGCTTCACGATCTTTTAGCAACGACAGGAAGCGTTCAACTTCCACCATTAGAGAATCACTTATAAGCGGCTCTTCCGGATTCAATGAGTCGTCGTTTTTCATCAAATCATACAAATTTGTTACTTCGTTGTCGCACACAGGTGCATCCAATGACAAATGGTCTTTGGCGAAGCCTACAGTACTCTCAATTAGTTCCGGTTTAGCATCCATTAAGGCTGCAACCTCATCAACAGTTGGTTCACGCTGAAATTCCTGCTCCAATTTATTAAATGCCTGTTGAACTTTATTAATAGAACCTATTTTATTCAATGGCAACCTAACTATCCTGGCTTGCTCTGCTAAAGCCTGCAAAATAGATTGCCTTATCCACCATACGGCATATGAAATAAATTTAAACCCCCTGGTTTCATCGAATCGCTCGGCAGCCTTTATTAAACCCAAATTTCCCTCATTGATCAAATCGGGTAAGCTAAATCCCTGATTTTGATACTGTTTAGCAACTGAAACAACGAATCTCAAATTCGCCCTCACCAATGCTTCAAAAGCTTGTTGGTCACCTTTTTTTATCCTTTTAGCCAGTTCAACCTCCTTTTCCGGCATAAGCAACTCCACTTTGCTGATCTCCTTCAAATAGGTATCAAGCGATTTTGTGTTACGGTTGGTAACTTGTTTAGTGATTTTAAGCTGCCTCATCTGTATTGGTTATACTAACAATTCAAGATTATCTCTGGGCTTAAAATTACAAATTGTTTATCGGCCAATAAAATAAACAAGAACAAAAATACATACGTAGAAATACGGTTTTTGTTTGATCTTTAGCCAATTAACTGACAACCAACTTCATAAAAAGAACAAAGAAGTAGTTTTTCCTGAACAAATCAGTCGGAGAAAGTTATAATGCAACTATCTGTTGCCATTTAGCAAGAAGTTTTTAAAGTCTTCGAAGCCGGAGGAGAGCAGATGACGGCTTTTCTTTCCTTTCATAAAAGCAGCAAGTTTTTCGGGCAATTTAACAGTACCTTTCCCAACGACTTGTTCCATTGTTTCCATGAATTTTGCAGGGTGGGCCGTTTCAAGAAAAACACCGGTTTCTGCTTCCCGAAGGTTATCTTTAAGTGCCTGGAAACCACATGCTCCATGTGGATCGCAAATGTATCCGGTATTTTTATAAACTTTTTTTATAATCTGCTTTATCTCATCGTTGGAATACCATGCTCCTTTGATTGTTTCAGCTATTCTTTCGTGTGAATGGCCATATAAATCGAGTATGCGGACAAAATTACTCGGTGCACCAACGTCCATGGCATTTGCAATGGTTTCAACAGATGCCCGCGCTTCATAATTGCCATTGTTGAGGTAATCAAAAACAACATTATTAGCATTGTTGGCAGCTATAAAATATTTTACCGGTAAACCCATCTTATGCGCAACCAATCCTGCGGTAATATTGCCCAAATTACCACTGGGAACGGAAAAAACAAGTTCTTTATTATCAAGCACACCTTGTTCTTTTAAACGTGCAAAAGCATTGAAATAATAAAAAGACTGTGGCAGAAAACGTGCAATATTAATAGAATTAGCTGATGTCAGATTCAGGGTTTTATTAAGTTCTCTGTCAAGGAATGCAAGTTTCACCAAACGTTGGCAATCGTCAAAAGTTCCTTCTATTTCCAGCGCTGTAATATTTTTACCTAACGTAGTAAACTGCGACTCCTGAATAGCACTGACTTTTCCCGAAGGATAAAGTACGTAAACATGGATTCCATCAACTCCCAGAAAACCGTTGGCAACTGCACTTCCCGTATCACCTGAAGTGGCAACCAAAACGTTAACTATTTTATCTTTTTTCCCAAGAAAATGATTAAGCAGCCGGGCCATAAACCGTGCCCCCACATCTTTAAATGCCAATGTCGGCCCGTGGAACAATTCCAACGAAAATATGTTTTCTTCCAATTTAACCACCGGACAATCAAATGCGAGCGTATCAAAAACAATATCCCGCAGGCGGCTATCTTCCACGTTGTTGCCGAAAAACTTTTTTGCAACTTCAAAAGCAATCTCCCTAAACGATAAGTTTTGTATATTATCGAAAAAAGCTGCATCAAAACGTGCAATGCTCTCCGGCATAAAAAGGCCGTTGTCGGCTGCAAGCCCTTGTATAACTGCCTCTTTTAAGGTTACTTCCGGAACATTGTGGTTGGTACTATAGTATTTCATATTTAAAGAATAAAGATCAAGCAAAAAAGACTTTTGATCGCACGCTACCCATTGGTGCTTAATAATTTATTTGTTTAAATTTTTAATCACGATTATTTCCTCAGGGGCATTTAAATCATTAAAAAAGTTTTCATAAACTCATTTCCTTTCAGCAATCCAAAACCGCCCTTTTCTACCGAAAATTCATCATAGCTTACTACGTCATCGGCTATTTCACCGGGATAATAAATTAAAAAAGGCACAGGTTTATGGGTGTGGGTTCGCAATGCACACGGAGTAGGATGATCGGGTAAAATGGCAATGGCAACTTTTTCCTTCATTTTTGATGTTTCATTAATGATGTATTTCACCACCCTTTGATCGAGGTATTCAATGGTTTTTGTTTTCAACTGCACATCCCCTTCGTGCCCGGCTTCGTCACTTGCTTCTATGTGTAAATAAACCAGGTCGTGGTTTTTCAAAGCGTCTACTGCAGCTTTTGCTTTTCCTTCGTAATTGGTATCCCACAAACCGGTAGCCCCTTCCACATGAACAACATCCATTCCGGCATACACTCCTATTCCATGAATAAGGTCTACAGCAGAAATAACTGCCGACCGCCCGATACCATACATTTCGGAAAGGGTGGCCATTTGAGGTTTATAGCCGGGAGACCATGGCCAGATACTATTGGCAGGTTGTTTCCCGCTTTCCCGTCGCTTTTTGTTAACCGGATGATCCTCTAAAAGCTTTTGCGACCGGAGAATAAGGCCGTTTAAAAGTTCTGCGGTTGCAGCTGCTTGCTTTGTTTTCGGATTGATTAATACATTTTTAAAAGGTGTGCCGGGGACATCATGCGGTGGCGTGCAATCCAGGTGTTTATTTCCGTTTTTTACAACCAGTAGATGACGGTAAGAGACTCCCGGATAAAAAGCTATTTCACTATTTCCCAGTTCATCATTCAAAGCACGGATGAGTTCTGCAGCTTCAGGTGTAGAAATATGGCCTGCCGAATGATTTTTTATTTTCTCTTCTTCAATCGTCAGCAAATTACACCTTAAAGCCAAGTCACCGGGATTTATTGTCACACCCATACTGGCGGCTTCCAACACACCACGTCCTTCGTAAACGTTCTCCACATCGTAACCCAGAACCGACATATTAGCTATTTCACTTCCGGGATGCATGGTTAACGGAACAGTACTGAGAAGTCCTGATATTCCGCGTTTTGCCAAACGATCTATATGCGGTTTATTAGCTACCTGCAAAGGTGTTTTACCCCCCAATTCCTCAAGAGGTTCATCTGCCATACCGTCACCGAGTATAATTATATGTTTCATTTTCTAGAGCGAAGTATTATTTATTATGAATGATATTTTCACTATTTAAATATTTGAGACTTTTATTAAATCAGCAAAAACACCAGCCGCTGTTACCGAAGCTCCTGCCCCGTAGCCCTTTATCAACATAGGGAATTCCTGGTATCTTTCGGTGGTATAAATCACCAAATTATTACTTCCTTCCAGGTCGTAAAAAGGATGGGTAGAACCTACTTCCTGCAACCCTGCTTCTGCCTGTCCGTTTTCGAATTTAGCCACGAAACGCCATTTTTTATTTTCCTTTTCCAGTTTTTTTCTCTTTTCTTCGAAATGATCATCTAATTCCGGAATTTTTTTCCAGAATTCCTCCAATGTGCTGTCAAAGTAAATATCAGGTATAAAACGATGGATATTAATATCTTCCATTTCAATCTGGTAGCCCGATTCACGTGCCAGTATAAGTATTTTCCGGGCTACATCCACACCGCTAAGGTCAACTCGCGGATCGGGTTCTGAAAAGCCCTCCTCCTTAGCTTGCTTTATTACTTTGCTAAAAGGTTTTTGTGCCGAAATATTATTAAAAATAAAATTCAAAGTACCTGATAGAACTGCTTCAATCTTCAAAATTTTGTCGCCTGAATTTACCAGGTCATTCAGTGTATTGATAATAGGTAAACCTGCTCCCACATTGGTTTCAAACAGGAATTTCACCCCCTTTTCCTTTGCCAATTTTTTTAATTCCAAATAATTACGGTAAGGCGACGATGCTGCCACTTTATTGGCGGCAACTACAGCTACATTTGATGCAAGCAGTTCCCGGTAAGTTGTTGCCACTTTTTCCGAGGCAGTACAATCTACAAACACCGAATTATAGATGTTCATTTTTTTGATTTCATCTACGAAACCTTTAAGAGTAGACTTTTCCCCCTTGTTTTCCAACAGGTTACGGAAAGAAGAAATATCAATACCATCGCGGCAAAAAAGCATTTTTCTGGAGTTGGCAACTCCGGTAAGTTTCAGGTTCAGGTGTTTGTCACGCAATAATCTTTCCTTTTGCTGGCCAATCTGTTGTAATAAGTTTCCTCCTACAGTTCCAATACCCATCAGAAAAACGTTCAGTTCAATATTCTCCGAAAGGAAAAACGATTCGTGTACTACATTTAGGGTTTTGCGCAGTTCATCGTTTTTTACCACCCACGATATATTCAGCTCTGATGCACCCTGGGCTATAGCAATAATATTTATGCCACTTTTCCCAATCGTGGAGAAAAGTTTTCCTGCAATACCTGTGGTATGCTTCATATTTTCACCTACAATGGCAACGATGGACAATCCTGTTTCAATTTCAACTTTACTTATCTGTTCCTTTTTAATTTCTCTCTCAAATTCAGTGCGAATGGCATTGTTTGCTATTTTTACCGATTGATCTTCGACTGCTACACTTATAGAGTTTTCTGATGAAGCCTGGGAGATAAGGATAACATTCACATTTACCCGAGCCAGAGCAGTAAAAAGGCGCATAGATATGCCCGTTACTCCCACCATGCCAATTCCCTGGAGTGTAATGAGCGTTATTCCCGAAATGGAAGAAATACCTTTAATGAGCCTTTCGGTACCGGTTTTCACCGATTTAGAGATACGTGTTCCATCGTTATATGGTTCAAAAGTGTTTTTAATAAGAACAGGAATACCTTTTTGATATACCGGCAATATGGTTGGCGGATAGATAACTTTAGCCCCAAAGTGCGATAATTCCATCGCTTCGGAATAGGTTAATTCGGGAATGGTGTAAGCTTTACTTATCACCCTGGGGTCGGCCGTCATAAAGCCGTTAACATCGGTCCATATTTCCAGAATTTCGGCATCGAGGGCAGCAGCAATTATCGCCGCTGTAAAATCAGAACCGCCACGCCCGAGAGTGGTGAATTCACCTTTTTCGTTTTTAGAAATAAAGCCCGGCACCACTGCAACTCCTGAAAAACCAGAAAAAGCATTACGTATGTTGGTATTGGTTACAGTAAAATCTACAGTTGCTTTACCAAAATTACTGTCAGTGCGGATTAATTCAGAGGTATCGTACCGTTGGGCATGAAGGTACTTGGCAACAATATGCGATGAAATACGTTCGCCGATACCTGCAATTCGATCGAGTGTTTTCGAAGTTAGTTCGCCCACGAGTGTAATGCCGGTTAATATTTGTTCCAGTTCATCAATGAGGCGCTGTACGGTGCTAATAATTTCGTCCTGCTTTCCAAATAAACCCCCAATGGTTTCGCTATGACGGCTTTTTATCTCAGCCAAAAGGCCTTTATAATTACCTGTTCCTGTTGCCGCCAGTTTTGCTGCCTGCAGAATTTTATCAGTAATGCCGCCCAACGCAGAAACGACAACCATAACATTGCCTTGCTGTTGTTTGACAATTGCCTTTACCTTTTTAATATTTTCGGCTGAAGCCACGGAAGTACCGCCAAATTTTATTACTTTCATCAATCAATCCATTACTTTGTGGTTACAAAAAAACCGGGTGAATCGACAGATAGGTTCGGTTCACCCGGAATATGCTATCTAAATCATTTTATCTATGATATAACGGTAGGGTTATCTGTTAGCGTTTCCATTATCTTTGATTCCAGTTCCTGCATTAGCTCCGGATTATCCATCAACAATTTACGCACAGTTTCGCGCCCCTGCCCCAACTTTGTTTCTCCGTAACTAAACCAGGAACCACTTTTTTTAATGATATTTAGCTGCACACCCATATCAATTATTTCTCCCGATTTTGAGATTCCTTCGCCATACATAATATCGAATTCCGCTTTGCGGAATGGCGGAGCCACTTTATTCTTCACCACCTTAACACGTATATTGTTCCCCTGTACATCTTCACCCTCTTTGATCTGGCCAATACGGCGTATATCTAACCGCACTGAGGCATAAAACTTGAGTGCATTACCACCGGTTGTGGTTTCAGGATTACCAAACATTACGCCTATTTTTTCCCGCAACTGGTTAATAAAAATACAGCAGGTTTTTGTTTTACTGATATTTCCTGTAAGCTTCCTCAGTGCCTGCGACATCAGTCTGGCCTGCAAGCCCATTTTAGACTCGCCCATTTCACCTTCCAGTTCTGCTTTTGGTGTTAGCGCTGCAACCGAGTCGATAACAATCATATCCAGCGCCCCCGAACGAACAAGGTTATCCACTATTTCGAGTGCCTGTTCACCATTATCGGGCTGCGAAATCAACAGTTCGTCAATATTTACGCCAAGGCTTCTGGCATAGTATGGATCAAAAGCATGTTCGGCATCAACAATGGCTGCTATGCCACCCGCCTGCTGTGCTTCTGCAATGGCATGTATCGCCAGTGTTGTTTTTCCCGATGATTCGGGTCCGTAAATTTCAATTATTCTTCCTTTGGGATAGCCTCCCACCCCCAAGGCAAGGTCGAGCCCCAGCGAACCTGAAGATATGGCAGCAACATTGTCAATAACCTGATCGCCCATGCGCATAATAGAACCTTTGCCATAGCTTTTTTCAATTTTATCCATAGTAAGCTGAAGAGCCTTCAACTTTTCCTTGTTTATTTCCGACCTTTCTTCTTTTGTCATGGTAAATTAACTTATTTGTTCAATGTTTCGAGAATCTGATTCGTATGATCCTTGGTTTTAACTTTTTTGTACACTGCGGAAATAATGCCATTTTCATCAATTACAAAAGTGCTACGCAATACACCCATATACTTTTTTCCGTACATATTCTTTTCGCCCCAGGCACCATATTTCTGAAGAATTTCTTTATCAGTGTCAGCAATCAGATTAAACTTTAATCCATATTTTTTTATAAAACCAGTATGCGATTTTTCACTATCAGGGCTTACACCAACTACGTCGAAGCCTTTTTCCAGCCACATTTCGTAATTTTCATTTAAGTTGCATGCTTCGGCAGTACATCCCGGAGTATTGTCCTTAGGATAAAAATAAAGAATCAAATTTTTACCTTTAAAATCGTCCAAACTAATTTTTTTTCCGTCCTGATTAACTCCTTCGAACCCGGGTGCTTTATCGCCAGCTTTAAATTTTGTCATTTTCTGATTTTTTTATGATGTACAAATATATGTTTTTAATGACAAATTGCAGCTTTTCAGTATTGCTTTATTGTTATCAAAAAGCCGGATAAGATTATACCAAGGCCTATTTTTTTTGTATTTTTACCAAAAAAAGAGCTTCAGATTTACCCTATGCAAAAACTGGTCAACATATTTGCAATAATTGTTATGCTTTTTTGTACTGCTTTCACTCAGCGCACACAGTTATCTGATTTTCAGCAGAAAGAACTAACAAAAGCTATTCAGTTATTTGACAGGAAGCAGTTTGTTGAAGCCGAAAAGCTTTTTGCCCGGCTGCATAACGAACGCCCAGATGATTTTATGGTCAATTATTTTTACGGTGCCTGCCGCACAGAAAACGGTCATTATTCTGACACCGAACTTGGTTTTCTTATAAAAGCAAGCAAAGAAGTTTCACCGCTGGATATAGACTATTATTTCGGGGTACAATACCATGCTAAAGGCAAATGGGACAAAGCTTTGCTGCATTATGGAATTTTCAGTAAAACTGCCGAAAGAGCTGAAATAAAACGGGTAAAACTGAATGAAAAAATGGAACAATGCCGTAATCATTTCAACCCGTATCTCACTAGTTATGAAGTAAAAGAAGAACCATTTTCAGAAATAAAGCCTTCAATTCTGGATACTTCGAAACCAAATAAAACCATTGTTAGCGAAATTCAGCCCAACGAAATTGAAGATAAAGATACTGTTATTGAGATTGGGAAAGCGAATGACGACACTATTCCGGAAGTTGCTGACGACCAGTTTTATCCCGAACAGGAAATAGAAGTGAGTAAAGAAATTGTTAATAATGAAAACAATGGCAACCGGGAAGAAGTTACTGTTTTTAAAGAAGAACAGGCTAAATCTATCGACCGTCCGGTAGAATTCATTGTAAACACAGAAATTACATACGCCCGCTTGTCTGATTTTAGAACACAGGAAGGGCGCTTGTTTTTTGAACAGGCAGAAAAAAAGCAACAGGAATTAAATTCGGCTTTGGAGTTGGCCAAATCTCTTAGAGAAAAATACAGTTCTACACGTAATTACGAAGTGAAAGATTCTATTGGTGCAAAGATACTGAATTTAGAAAGCGAAACGTACGACTTAAAACGTAAAGTAAATCAACTATTTACAGAATCGAAACTAATAGAAAACGAATATTGGGACAAGGCAACTTATGAGGAAAAAGAACATTTTTTAAATCGGCAGCCTGACCCGATGCAGGTAGAAAATACCCCGCCAGAGAAAACTGCGCCCCCCCTACCGGTTTCCATTTCACAGATTATGGTGGGAAAAAGCACAGCTACAAATACCGGCAGCACTACTACCACAGTTAAAGACCTTAGCTACAAAATCCAGATCGGATCGTTCAGCAAAGGAATTCCTTCGTCGAAACAAAAACTCTTCGATAAACTTTCCATGATCAGAAAAATTGATCAATATACCGACGAAAAAGGAGTAAAAATATATACAACAGGCAACCTGTTTACTTTTAAAAATGCACAAATAATGGTTAATCAGGTGCAGCAGGAAGGTGTAAAAGATGCCTTTATTGCTGCGTTTTATAAAGGAAAAAGAATATCTTTGGATCAAGCTAAAGAAATGGAAGGAATTAAATGACATCAAAAGAAATAAAAAAACAGAGGCAGGAACAGAACAGTGAAGACCTTTCAGAAGCCAGATCGCTGGTGTTGCATAATGATGATATACATTCATTCGAATATGTTACTGATGCGCTTATTGAAATTTGTGACCACAATTACGAACAAGCACTGCAATGCGCCCTTATTACGCACAACAAAGGAAAATGTGATATTAAAAAAGGGTGGTTACAAACACTAAGGGCTATGCGTACAGCCCTTTTGGAACGGGAACTCAACGTAACTATAGATTAATATGCCGCTACTAGCCATTATTTTATTTATTATTCTCGGACTGGTATTACTACTAATAGAATTTGCGGTGATACCCGGTGTTACCATAGCCGGCATTGGCGGTTTACTGTTGTTGGCCGGAAGCATAATTATTGCTTTTAAAGCCTATGGCAACTTTGCCGGATTCCTGACCTTGCTGGTGGTAATTATTGTTGCCCCGTTAATGCTTTATTACTTTTTCAAATCGCGTTCAGGAAAAAAAATGATACTTGATTCGCAGATTTCAGGGAAAGTGAAAACCATTAACACCGATAAAATTAAGCCGGGAGAAACAGGCAAAACCATTGGGCGTTTGGCACCTTCGGGAAAAGTAAAAATAAATGGCGAAGTACTGGCAGCACAGTCAACAGGAGCATTTATCGATCAACAAACTGAAATTAAGGTACTAAAAGTACTGTCGAATAAAATAATAGTTGAACCATTAAAAAAAGAATAAAATGTTTGATACAGTTGGAATTGGACCGCTTGGAATAGTGATTGGAATTATCGTATTATTGGTTATAATCCTTTACTTTGTCCCCGTGGGGCTTTGGTTTTCGGCCTTAGTTTCGGGTGTAAGAATTTCGCTTTTACAACTTTTCCTTATGCGATTCAGGAAAGTACCTCCGGGTATTATTGTGAGAGCATTGATTGAAGGAACTAAAGCTGACGTTCCGCTGAGCCGCGATGCTCTGGAAGCCCATTATCTTGCCGGCGGCCACGTTCCGAAAGTAGTACATGCACTGGTATCGGCAGCCAAGGCAAACATCGACCTTCCGTTTAACATGGCTACAGCCATCGACCTGGCAGGTCGAGATGTGTTCGAAGCCGTTCAGATGTCAGTCAACCCAAAAGTAATCAACACTCCCCCGGTTACCGCAGTGGCCAAAGATGGTATTCAGCTAATTGCCAAGGCAAGGGTTACCGTGCGTGCCAATATTAATCAGTTAGTAGGAGGTGCCGGCGAAGAAACGGTACTTGCCCGTGTAGGTGAAGGGATTGTTTCTTCTATCGGTTCGTCGCATTCGCATAAAGCCGTATTGGAAAACCCTGATTTCATTTCGCGTGTAGTACTTGAAAAAGGGCTCGATGCCGGAACTGCTTTCGAAATTCTCTCCATTGATATAGCAGATATCGACATTGGAAAAAACATTGGAGCCGTATTGCAGATAGACCAAGCAGAAGCTGATAAAAATATTGCCCAGGCCAAAGCAGAAGAACGGCGGGCAATGGCTATAGCACTGGAACAGGAGATGAAAGCTAAAGCCCAGGAGATGAAAGCTAAAGTAATTGAAGCAGAAGCTAAAGTACCACTAGCCATCGCCGGTGCTTTTAAAGACGGCAACCTGGGAATTATGGACTATATGAAATACAAAAATATTATGGCCGACACTTCCATGCGCGATTCCATTGCCGGAGACCCGGAAAATGAGTCGAACATTTAGGGCCTGGATTAATTTTATTTTTTTAGGGATATTACAAAGTATTGCCTGCCTGATGGCAATAAGGTTTTGCCATAATTAAGGCGAAATTAACGTAATTCATATTGAATATAAGCCATAATTTTTCATATTCAAACCGAAATAACGTGAACCAAACAAAAAACAATCCCCAATGGAAAAAAGAAATTGCCTTGAATGTGGTGAACCTTTGCGAGGAAGAGCTGATCAGAAATTTTGTAACGATAGCTGCAGAAACGCTTATAACAACAAAAAGCTGAGTAAATCAACCAATTTTATTCGAAAAGTAAACCGAATTTTGAAAAACAACCACACTATCTTAGAAAGCTTGAATCCGGAGGAAAAAGCAATTACCTACAAGAGTATTCTCAAAAAACAGGGCTTTAATTTCGACTATTACACAAACGCCTACACAACCCGTGCAGGGAGAATTTACTATTTTTGCTACGATCAGGGATACTCAGAACTTGAGAACAATAAATTTATGTTGGTAAAAAAAGAAAACGAATGATCTATATTTTCAAAAAAAGAGATTTTAAAATCTTGTAAAATAAATTCTAATTTAAATAATAAAAAATGAAACGATTATTAACTATTTTATTTGTTGTGGTTCTTGCAAGCACCACATACGTATTATCAGCAAAAACCGGCAACAAAGAAATTACAGGACAATGGAAATACGAAGTTTCTAATGCGCCTTATGGTTATGAAAAAGGAACCATCGAAATTAGTGAAAAAGATGGAGGGCTTGTCGGCAAAGTTATTTTTACTGATGGATCAGCAGTTGAACTGAAAAACATTACTTATGTCAAAAAGAATCTTTCTTGCGGTGTATATGTTGAAGGCATGTACATAACTGCTAAAGCAAAAGTAGAAGGCAAAAACATGAAAGGCACCGTTGACACCCCCAATGGAAAAATGGAAATAAAAGCACAAAAACAAATAAAATAATCAATTGAGGGGATAAAGTTAAAGCCACATTTTAGCAAATGTGGCTTTTTTTACAACTCAATTTAATGGAAAATGAATATTATTTCACACGAAGCTTGATCACTTCACTTCCGGCAAGCAGAAATGCCCCCGTTCCATAAACTTCCCAACTGTCAGCCGAAAAATTCTTACGCGGATCGGCACCTATGGGCTGGCACCACCCCACATGGCCATCAGGCTGAATCAGGCTATTTAGGCCTATCCACGCTTTTTTAACCACCGGCAAATAGGTTGTACGGTCGAGGATTCCGTTGTTAATACCCCATGCTAATGCATAAATATAGAAACCTGACCCGCTTGCCTCGCCTCCCGGATAAGAATCTGGATCGAGCAAACTCGATCTCCACAATCCATCGGGTTGTTGTAGCGAAATAATCCGCTGTGCCATTTCTTTAAAATTCTGAACATAAAAATCGCGTGTAGGATAGTTCTGTGGTAATTCGGCAAGCAATCTTACCAATCCACCCATTACCCAGCCATTTCCTCTCGACCAGAATATTTTTTTACCATTGGCTTCTTTTAAAACCTCAATGCCTGGTTCATCCCATTTGTACCTTATATCGCGGGCATACAAATGTTCATTTTTGTCATAAAGCAAATCGTAACACTCCCTGAAAAGTGTATCGCTTTTTTGCAGATAAGCGTAATCGTCAAGGGCCATCCCCAGCTTTACAAAAGCCGGTGGCCCCATGAAAAGCGCATCACACCACCACCATGTACATTTTCGTATATCAGCAACTTCGTATGGCATAACCATAAACTTATTTGCAGTCGTCCTGAAAGGTTCAATCTGTTTTTCATTGCCACTTTCACGATACATATCCACATACGTCTGGCAAATAGCATAGTCATCAGCATGTTGCAGGCGTGGCCCAGGTTTCCACTTGTTGACTTCTCCCATAGCTTCGAGCTCTTTCCATATTTTTTTCGATCTGGTGGTTTCCCAGGCTGCAAAAACACCTGCATAAAAAGCGCCGTTTGTCCAGTCGTAAAGTTTATGTTTAGGATGCTCCAATTGCCAGAACAATGCCTTGTTCATGGTCTTTTTTATATAACTTTTTTTAAAAAGCTGTTTTTCCGTTTTGTTGGTAGCCGATATACTAACAACCAGAAATACCAGAGCCGCAATAGAAAATAATATTCTTTTCATTTTAACTAAATGTTTATTTTATACTGTTACAAATACTATTCAGAAATAAAAAGTTTTAAAACCAAATTATTGACTTTTTTCAAAAGTTTGCAATCGATTGCAAATCTAAGAATATAAAACAACTATTTTATTTAAATTTTAAATTATAATGTATTTTCCTTGAACGTTTGAAATTTATAACTATTATTGTACTATAATTTATCAAATTATTACTATGCGTTTTGACAAATTACATTATGGCCATCATACTTTCATCTGCTTTTCAGGTAGGCCGTAATTCTATTGTCCGATAAAATGATATTTTAATGAAGGCTTGCCCAAAAAAGGCAGGCCTTTTTCAATTTTAGAATAAATAATATAACTGATAATAAAAAATAAAACAGAATGGAAAACCGATTGAAAATAGCCATACAAACCAAAGGGCGTTTAAATGAAGATTCGATGAAACTAATTCGGGAAACCGGTATCAATCTTGAACCTGGCAGACGTACACTGGTTGCTTCGTCTAAAAATTTTCCGGTTGATGCCCTTTTTTTACGCGACGACGATATACCACAAACCGTGGCCGACGGCGTGGCTGATATTGGTATTATTGGTGAAAACGAAGTGGTTGAAAAAGGAGAAAATGTATATATCGCAAAAAGACTGGGATTCAGCAGGTGCCGATTGTCACTGGCAATACCTAAAAACATGGAATACAATGGAATAGAATTCTTCAACCACAAAAAAATTGCTACCTCCTACCCTGCTACTCTACAAAAGTTCTTCGATGAAAACGAAATTAAGGCAGAAATACATGTAATTACAGGATCGGTAGAAATTGCCCCGGGAATTGGTCTTGCAGATGCTATTTTTGATATTGTTAGCTCAGGCTCTACACTGGTAAGCAACCGTTTGAAAGAAGTAGAAGTTGTTCTCAAATCGGAAGCAGTATTGGTAGCCAATCCCAACCTTTCAGCAGAAAAAAAGGAAATGCTGGATGAATTGATATTCAGGCTGGAATCTGTGCAACGCGCCAAGGGTAAAAAATATATTTTATTGAATTCGCCCAATGAAAAAATTACGGAAATTGCCGCTTTGTTGCCCGGAATGAAATCGCCAACTATTGTGCCTCTTGCACAAGAAGGCTGGAGCTCAATGCACTCGGTTATCGAAGAAGATGATTTTTGGGAAGTGATTGGAAAACTGAAAAAAGCCGGTGCCGAAGGAATTTTAGTCATTCCCATAGAAAAAATGATTTTTTAAAATGAAACGACCATGAGAAAATCTTTCACACACAGGCGAATGATTATAATCATGGGAGTTCCATCTGTTACCATAAAAAAATAAATAATTATAAACAGATGAAATTTTATAGTGATCCACCCAAAGAAGTATGGCCTGAAATATTAAAAAGGCCGGTTATCGATACAACATCTTTGCACGACAAAGTATCCACAATTTTAGCTCAGATAAAAAAGGAAGGCGATAACGCATTACGGAAATTTACACAACAGTTTGATAACGTATCGATCACAGAGTTTGCAGTATCCGAAACAGATTTTGTTGAAGCCTATGACCAAATAGACACATCGTTAAAAGAAGCCATTGCCCTGGCATCAGAAAATATTTGGAAATTTCATTCTTCACAGGCATCTGATGTGCAAAAAATTGAGACTTCGCCTGGTGTCACCTGTTGGCAAAAAGCCGTAGCCATCGAAAAAGTGGGGCTGTATATTCCGGGAGGAACAGCACCATTGTTTTCGTCGGTTTTAATGCTTGCCATCCCGGCCAAAATTGCTGGTTGCAAAAAAATAGTACTGTGTACCCCACCCGCTAAAGACGGAAAAATCAATCCGGCTATCCTCTATGCAGCAAAAGTTTCGGGCGTAACAAATGTCTTTAAACTTGGTGGTATTCAAGCTATTGCAGCAATGGCATATGGTAGCGAAACAGTACCTAAAGTGGATAAAATATTTGGCCCGGGCAACCAATATGTAACGGCGGCAAAACAATTAGTAAGCATGCACGATGTAGCTATTGATATGCCAGCCGGCCCTTCTGAATTACTTGTAGTTGCCGATGCTACATCAAACCCGGTTTTTGTGGCATCCGACTTGCTCTCGCAGGCCGAACATGGCGCAGACAGCCAGGTGATACTGGTAGCCAGCAACGAAAAAACAATTGAACAGGTAAAATCAGAAATAACAAAACAACTCGACAAGCTTCCGCGCAAAGATATTGCACAGAAAGCGTTGAATAACAGTGTGTCTATCTTTCTAAAACAGAAAAAAGATATTATCAGCCTGATTAACGAATATGCACCTGAACACCTGATCATTCAAACGAAAAACCCTACAGATATTGCAGATCATGTACTGAATGCCGGCTCTGTTTTCTTAGGCAGTTTTACACCCGAAAGTGCAGGCGATTACGCATCGGGCACCAACCATACTTTGCCTACCAACGGATGGGCAAAAGTTTATAGTGGTGTAAACCTTGATAGCTTTGTAAAAAAAATAACCTTTCAGGAGATAACTCCTGAAGGATTAAAAAATATAGGCCCCGCTATTGAAAAAATGGCGCAAACGGAGCAACTAACAGCCCACAAGAATGCTACAACCTTTCGTTTAAATGAAACCTGAGTAAACCATGGACATCGATAAAATTCTTCGAAAAAATATAAAAACACTTCGTCCCTATTCCTCTGCCCGCGATGAGTACAGTGGCGAAGCAATGGTTTTTCTTGATGCCAATGAAAATCCTTTTAATCAACCCTATAACCGCTACCCCGACCCGCTACAAAAAAAATTAAAGGAAAAAATTGCAGGGCTGAAGGGTATTTCCGAAACAAATATTTTTCTCGGAAATGGTAGCGACGAACCTATTGACCTTTTAATCAGAGCTTTTTGCGAGCCAGGCTGCGATAACATCGTTACCATTTCACCCACTTACGGGATGTACAAAGTGGCTGCCGGAATCAATAACATCGAAATAAAAGAGGCTCCCCTTAGCAATAATTTCGAACTTGATACTGAAACACTGTTAAATAGCGTAAATGCTGCCACAAAACTTATTTTCCTTTGTTCTCCCAACAACCCAAC
>PDWI01000404.1_pt1 | contig 69799 bp, 56 predicted proteins | sample 1430891 | NCBI WGS metagenome assembly PDWI01 (sample SAMN01162508, study PRJNA174530) | Oral metagenome, whole genome shotgun sequencing project. | biome: Marine environment; feature: Marine mammal; material: Swab sample of the gingival sulcus; isolation source: swab sample of gingival sulcus...
AACGAAGACTTGATAAATAATGAGGGTAGGTTTTACGAACATTACACAGGGAAGAGAAAAAGTAGTCTTGACTTTCTTTGCCTACTTTCTTGTGTCAAGGCAAGAAAGTAATACCACTTCTGATTTAAAATTACTCAAATAAAAATTAGTTATTTTTTGTTCAGACGAAAAAGAAAATTCAAGCATAGCCTTAGCTACGGTTGTATTTTATTTTGAAGTATTAACAGGAAAGAGCATTTTTTAATAAGTCAATTTTGAGTTAGAAATGGTATAAGGCAGGGGTTGGGACAAAGTCCCAAAAAGAAAATGAAAAATTAAATAACTCAAATATTAATCTTCCGTCTTTGGGGCTCCTTTTTTGTGGATTTTGTTTCCTGCAATATAGCACATATACAGCTGATATACATCATATTAACCACTCCTGAGCGTGCCTAATTTTCACGGGTAAACATAGGTTTTTCCGGTGTAGAAAGGCGTGGGTTATAATTATATCCCACAGCATCGAAAGCCAGTAAATCTTCGGCAGTTGTAATATTGTTTTCCAAAACAAAGCGAGTCATTAACCCCCTCGCCTTTTTCGCATAAAACGAAATCATAATGTATTTACCATTTTTGTATTCTTTGAAAGCAGGTGTCACAATTTTTGCTTTAAGTTTTTTTGTGTCTATGCTTTTGAAATACTCCTGAGAGGCGAGATTTACCAAAAGGCCGCTACCCGATTCGTCAACAGCCTGTTTTATCTTCCTGGTAATAGAGGTTGACCAGAAAGCATACAGGTCTTTTGAACGGTAATACCCTAACTTTGTTCCCATCTCCAGTCGGTATGGCTGTATAAGGTCTAATGGTTTTAGAACACCGTATAAACCAGATAATATTCTTAACCTTTTTTGTGCAAGCAGCAACTCTTTTTCATTCAAAGAACCGGCATCAAGCCCCTGATATACATCGCCGTTAAAGGCCAGCACAGCTTGTTTGGCATTTTCAGGTGTAAATGGGGTATGCCAATCCTGGTAGCGCTGAAAATTCAATTCTCCAAGCTGCTTTGAAACATTCATTAATTTTGAAAGCTGATCAGGACTCATTTTTTTTAGTTTACCACTAAGCTTTTCAGCTTCATCCAGCATTTCCGGCATGGTAAACTCTTTAGTAACATATTGATTTTCAAAATCAAGCGACTTGGCAGGAGAAATTACTATCAACATAATTCAGAAATTTAGCTTTAAAATGCAGCAAAAATATTACGGGTTATTTTACAAAGGTTTTCAATGCTCATTTCAGCTATAAATAGCTCAAACAATTTGATTATCGGGGTAGTTAGCACCATCAAAACTATTTACTATTTAACTGGTCGAGAATAAATGCATATTCCAATGCTGTCTCTTTAATCCACTCAAAGCGGCCAGAAGCACCTACGTGGCCATAGTCCATATTTATTTTGAAAATCAGCATATTATCATCTGTTTTCATATCGCGAAGCTTCGCTACCCACTTGGCGGGTTCAAAATACTGTACCTGCGAATCGTGTAACCCGGTGGTTACCAACATTGCCGGATAACTTTTCGCTTCAACATTATCATAAGGTGAATAAGACTTCATGTAGTAATAATATTTTTCTTCTTTGGGGTTTCCCCATTCGTCGAATTCTCCGGTAGTAAGCGGAATACTTTCGTCGAGCATGGTAGTAACCACATCAACAAATGGAACAGCGGCAATCACTCCTTTATAGAGGTTGGGTTTCAGGTTTATAATGGCACCCATTAACAAGCCCCCTGCGCTACCACCCATAGCAAACAATTTTTCGGAACTCGTGTAACCATCATCAATCAGAAACTGTGCACAGTCGTTAAAATCAGTAAAAGTGTTCATCTTTTTCAGCAGCTTTCCATCCTCGTACCACTGCCGGCCATTTATTTGTCCGCCGCGTATATGCGCTATGGCATAAACAAAGCCACGGTCGAGCAACGGCAGAATGGATAGCCTGAAAGCGGGATCCATAGTGTACCCATAAGAACCATATCCGTAAATTAGTGTCGGATTATTACCATTCTTTTCCAACCCCTTTTGGTAAACCAATGTCATCGGAATTTTTGTTCCATCGGTAGCAGTTGCGTACATGCGTTTTGTTTCATAATTATTTTTATCGAAACCGCCCAGCACCGGCTGCTCTTTCAATAGTGTTCTCTCTTTGGTTTTCAAATTGAAATCGAAAACCGATGACGGCGTAGTAAGCGATGTATAGCTAAAACGGAACAAATCAGTATCAAATTCAGGATTTATAGAAGAATAAACTGTGTAAACGTCCTCATCAAAACTAATAAAATACTCTTCACCTTTCCAGGAGACAACACGAAAATGGTTAATTCCTTCGATACGTTCTGTCACCACAAGGTAATCCTTAAATATGTCGAAATCAGAGAAATACACATCATATCGACCTCTAATCACATCTTTCCAATTTGATTTTTCAGTTGCGGTAACCGGCGTTTTCACCAGTTTAAAATTTTTGGCATCGAGATTTGTACGTATGTAAAAATCATTACCAAAATGATCAACCTGGTATTCGAGACCTCTTGTCCGCGGCTGAATTATTTTAAACGTACCGTTAGGTGTATCGGCATCCAGAAAACGGTATTCCGATGTGAGCGTACTTTCGCTGCCAATCATCAGGTATTTTTTCGATTTAGTTTTAAAAATGAAGGCGTTAAAGGTATCATCGGCTTCAAAATATACCACTTCGTCGTTTTCGGTTGGGGTACCCAGCGTATGCTTCATAATTGTTGCCGAACGCAGTGTTACGGTATCTTTAAGCACATAAAAAACAGTTTTATTGTCGTTAGCCCAAACTACCCCGCCTGTTGTAAGTGCTATTTCATCTGACAGGTTTTCGCCTGTTTCCAGATTTTTAAAATGAACCGTATATTTTCGGCGGCTAACGGTATCAACACCATAAGCAAGAATTTTATTATCCTCGCTCACTGCAGTGCCGCCCAATTGGAAAAAACTATGTCCCTGAGCCAATTTATTTACATCAAGCATCACCTCTTCTTCAGCATCCAGATTGCCTTTTTTTCGGCAAACAAGAAAATACTCGGTTTCAGGAACAGTGCGTGTATAATAATAATAACCATTTTTTTTGTAGGGAACCGATTCGTCATCCTGTTTTATTTTCGATTTTATTTCGTCGTAAATTTCCTCCTGTAAGGCTTCAGTATGCTTCATAACTGCGCTGGTATAAGCATTCTCAGCATTCAGATAATCAATTACTTCAGGGTTTTCACGTTCGTTTAGCCAATAGTAATTATCCACCCGCGTATCGCCGTGAATAGTAAGCTCTTTAGGAACTTTTTTGGCTACAGGAGGCTTGGAAGTTTTCCGCTTTTTCGTACAAGATGAAAAAATTACAATGGCCGCCAATAACAATAAAACCCATCCGTTACTACTTTGAAAATAATTCATTTTATTTTTTATTTATTTACTACTTAGAGATTATTTAAAATTTTATCAAAAGAAAGTGATTTTTCCTCAAATTTAAAATGATTTAACACCAAATTCTCTTCTGATTTTTAATGTTTTTATTTGCTTTCTACAGATTGTAACTTACTGATAGATAACAATATAGATATATTTCTATCGACAAATACTTTAATATATTAAAAGCAATGGTACACGGTCAGTTCGACAAGCCTACAAAGCCGTTTTACCCAGTTGCACAACACATAAAACTCACTGACTAACAACACCTTGCAAGGAAATCTATATAAAAAGTAAAATAGCGAAACCGTCACTATTGCATTCTAAAGGTAACTACCTATGGAACTTTTCGGTAATAAACTTTAACCCATCATACAATCCTGTCCGCCAATAGTTCCACTTGTGGCCACCATCTCGCACCCTGTATTGATGGGGAATTTTATGGTCACGCATTTTAATATGAAGTGTGGCATTTCCTTTATAGAGGAAATCATCGTCTCCGCAGTCGATATAATAACGTACTGATTTTAATTTTTCATGATCAACGGAATCAATCAAATAAAGAGGATTATTTGCTTTCCAGTGCTCACTGGCCCCTTCTTCTGTCCTGGGGCCATAAATAGCACCAAAAAGATGATCATACTGGTCATCTTCCATCATTTCTTCATCAGTAAATGTTCCTGAACTCATAGCCACACATGATGAAAACAGGTCGGTATGGCGCATCGCCAGCTTCAATGCCCCATAGCCTCCCATAGAAAGGCCGGCAATGGCCCGGAACTCCTTCTTGTCGCGCACACGATACTTCTCCTCAACAAAAGGTATAAACTCTTCAATAAACATCGTCTCCCACAAATCTTTTCCGTCATAACTATCTGAATACCATGTTACTTTAGCATCAGGCATTACAATAATACACGGCGTTGCATCACCTGCTGCAATGGCCATATCAGCAACAGCATTCACTTCACCAAATTGCGTCCACCCGGTTTCGTCATCGGAATAACCATGCAACAGGTATAATATGGGGTAGCTACGGTCGGAACTACCATAACCAGGCGGAAAATAAACCGAGTATTTAACCGGATAATTCACCTTTTTGCTTTGAAATTCAAGAGACTCTATTACTCTTCCATTCTGGGCAATAGCTCCACTCATAAAAAACAATGTTGCTATCAATGAAATTAGTCGCTTCATAATTATTTTCGATTTAAATGAAATTTAGCATGGCAAAGCACACAACTTAAAAGAATATTTTATTCGGAAACCTCCGGAGGTTGAACTGAAGAAGGCTCGTTAATCACCTGAATACCATCAACCTCTGTTTCTACTTCCGGCTTCTTTTTGCGATAGGCAATAAGTGCCCACCCCATTATAAAGCTGGTGGCAATAATAATCATAAACAATATCCCACTTTCAAACAATGTGGTTTGCAGTTCTTCGGGAATAGCAAAAAACAGCAGAATAGTGATGAGCCCTCGTGGAGCAATAAAAGTTTGCGGCATGGTTTTTTTGTTTTCAATTGCGAAAAACAAACCGAACCTCAACAGGTACGAAACAAAAAGGAATATTAAACTGATTATCCACACTTTCCAGCTTAAAAGGGAATCAATCGGCAGTATCATCCCGAAAACAACAAAAAAGAACGTTCGTACAAGAAAAGCCGTTTCCGCTGTTATCATTTTAAACTGATAAAATACACTGTCTATGCGTTCGTCCACAAGCCACTTTTCCAGATTACCGAATAACAATACTTTATGATTCCTAAGTAATAATCCAAACATCAGGATGATGATAAGTGATGACAAGTGAAAAAGCTTACCTACCGAGTAAAGCAATACCAACACCGAAAGGAAAAGAAAAAACTTTGCCTGTCCACCAATATTCTGAATAACATAGAGTAACAGGTAGCTTAAAACGATCGATATTAACAAGGTTAAAACAATGTTTCCCCCAATCGAGAAAGTAAGCTGGCGAATGCCTTCCACATTCAAGTTTTCAGCTATCATATAAAAAGCCATAATTCCCAGAATATCAGAGAAAGTCCCTTCGTAAATGAGAAACTCCTTTTTGTATTCATCAAGGTTGGAAACACTGGGGATGATTATGGCACTGCTTAAAATAGATAGTGGCAATGCATATATAATTGAAGACAATACTTCCAGCCCGGGAATAAAATAACGAAGTATAAACGACAAAGCAAAAGTGGTGACTACCAATGAAATGGCAGCTATCAGAAATGATTTCCAGATAATGGGCCACTTTTCTTTTTTCAATTCAAGGTCGAGAGCCGCCTCAAGAACAATCATTATTAAACCTACAATTCCGAGTACTTCAAGTGTGCTAAAAAAGTCTGGTTCAATCTCAAAATATTGCAACAATTGATTGATTCCTACTCCAAGAAGGATGAGAATAAGTACGCTGGGAATGTTGGTTTTTTTTGATAATAAATTGGTAAAAAATGAAATAATTATGACCACACAAAGCCCAATCAAAAAAATATAAGCATTCATTGTTTTTATTTTCACTTTCCCCGTTCAAATGAACGGGAGGTTGGGATAAAGATAGAAAAAATATCAAAATTCAATTTTGAAAAAAACAGCCATGATATCTGTTTGACGTTCAGGGATTGTTATTATCGATCCGGTGCTGGCTGTTTCCTTCCATTGTAGCCTAAAAGTTCATTTTTTACAAGTTTACTTTCCTTCCAGACTTGCGGATACAAAAGCTTGGCATTACATCTTTTGTTCGTTTTTATGCAGCTATGGCTTCTGGTTGGCTTCTATTGTTTAACGAAATTCGGTACAAAGCATAAGCGCCAATTATTACAAAGCAGATAAGTGGTAAAATATATGAAAAGCTAACACCTACAATATCAACCAAAGCTCCCTGTAACGGGGTTATCAAAGCACCTCCCAATATGGCCATAATCATTCCTGATGAACCGACTTTTGTTTCTTCGTCGTTTAATCCACTGCTTCCAAGGCCAAAAATGGTGGGAAACATCAGCGACATAAAACCCGAAATACCTATCAATGCGTAAACGCCCACTCTGCCACCAATGAAAATTACTCCTAATGACAAAACTGAAGCAGCAACAGCTGCAAAAAGCAGCAACGAACGTCCGGTAAAAATTTTCATTAGTGCCGTAAATACCCACCTGGAGGCACCAAACAAAATAAGGGCACCGGTATGGTAACGAAGCGCAACCTCAGGTGTTACATGTATATGTTCGGGGATATAGAAATTGGTGTAGGTCCAAACAGTAATTTGAGCGCCCACATAAAAAAACTGTGCAACAACGGCAAAAACATAATTTTTATTTTTCGATAGTTGCCTGAATGTTTTCAACAGGTGCACATCACCACTTGTGTCCGACATTTTGGGCATGCGCGTAATGGCAATAAGTATCCAAACCACTACCAAAACAGCAGCAACAGACAGATAAGGAGAAATCACTATGTTCAGTACCTCGTTTATTTTTTCCGAAGGAATGGATATGTTACCCTCTGCATCCAGGGGCATACGTGCCATAATCAGTATCTGGCACATTAGTATTCCAACAACTGCTCCGATAGGATTAAATGACTGGGCAAAATTAAGCCTGCGCGTAGCTGTTTCTCTGGGGCCCAATACCAAAATATAGGGATTTGCGTTGGTTTCCAGAATGCCCAGGCCGCTGGCCAAAATATAATAGGATATACAGAAATAAACGAATTTCTGCATTTGTGTTGAAGGATACAACAAAAAACATCCCAGTGCATAAATGCCGAGACCAACCAATACGCCGGTTTTATATGAATACTTTCGGGAAATTATTGCACCGGGTATTGCCATACAGAAATAACCAAAATAAAAAGCAAACTGAATTAACGATGCCTGAAAAGTACTCAACTCACCAAAAACTGCTTTAAAAACCCTCACTAACGGATCGGTAAGGTTATTAGCAATCCCCCACCACATAAAACAGCTGGACAATAATACGAACGGGAGAATATATTTTCTCTCCAACAGAGCCGTCTTTTTTTGTACAGTTTTCATTAGGTTTAATTTGGTTATCTATTCTGTTAGTACAATTTAAACAATATTCTTCAACCAGCAACTATAAAAACTGATCCTTTCTTTCGGATCGAAGTTGTTCCACAATTTTTTTTACTTCTTCTGCCTGATTGCGTTTGCACACCAGTATAGTGTTGCCTTCCTGCACAACAATAACGTCATCGAGGCCAACCAGAGCCACAAGGTTTTCATTGGCTTTAATGTAAGAGTTCTTTGAGTTAACAAGAATAGCATTTCCGGAAGCAACATTGCCGTTCTCATCTTTCTGAGCCACCTGATACACCGATTCCCAGCTTCCGAGGTCATTCCATACAAAATTCCCTTCTACCAGATAGACATTTTTAGCATGTTCCATAATTCCATAATCCATGGAGATTCCTTTAAGAGACCTGTACACTGTGTCGAGTGTCACTTCGTAAAAAGGTTTATCCATGTCGGCCTGTATTTTTCGCAAATCGGCATACAAATCGGGGGCAAACTGCTTCACAGCATCCAAAAATACAGCAATTTTAAAAATGAAAAGGCCACTGTTCCAGTAATACCCACCTTCTTTCAAATATTTTATTGCTGTATCCCTGTCAGGTTTCTCAACAAAACAGCCCACTTTAAACTGCCTGATTTTGTCGTTACCGGTAATTTCTTTGGCGGTTTTAATGTAACCATAACCCGTTGCAGGATATGCAGGTGTAATTCCCAAAGTTACTATTCCATCCTTTTCATCAGCTATTTTTACAGCTGTCAGTACCGAATCATGAAACAACGCATAATTGTCAATAAGGTGGTCGGAAGGAGAAACCACCATAATCCCTTCAGGGTTTTCTTTTTCCACTACCATTGCTGCCAAACCTATACAAGGCAGTGTATTTTTTCCCACAGGCTCATAAATAAGGTTCTGTATCGGGAGCATAGGGGTTTGTTGTTCAAGCACTTCCGCCTGGTCTTTACCAGAAACAACATAAATATTATCTTCGGGCATAAATCCTGAAAACCGCTTTATGGTGGATTGCAACAGCGATTCGTTACCAAAAATGTTCAGGTACTGTTTTGGCTTTGCCACCTTACTGCCAGGCCAAAAACGAGTCCCTGCGCCACCTGCCATAATAAGGCAAAATAAATCTTCCATAATCAAAATTTTGTACAGATAGAATTGATTGATATTTACTTACACAAAAGAAACAAAAAAAAATTAAAGGGTACAAGCAGGTAATCTGTTAAAAAGAATTCGATACTGTTTCAATGTTCTCTTTACAAAACCTTGCTTATAAGGCATTGAATGCCTGAATTACACATAACTTTTTATTTTAAATCATTACTATTTTATCAACAAACAAACCCATTCAAGATACTGATTTTAAACAAGATAACAACTCTTCTTCCTAAACCAAAAAAGCCATTCTTCATTGCAGAATTTATGACAATAAGCCTGGCTCTAATCGCTTCTATTTCAGTTTTCAACCGGAACAGTAAAACTGTACTTACCCGAACCCAGTTTCCTTAATTCATTTTCTCCCGGCAGCTTTACTGTTGCATCGGTATTGGCCGGAATTTCAAAATCATAAATAACATTGCCGCCTTCTATTCTCCAGGAAGAACGAATATGTCCATACATAGAAATATGGTCGGCTGTAGCGTTGGTTAACCCACCACCGGGGTGCGGTTCAAGGAAGAAATGCTTATAACCTGGATTTTTCTCATCAATTTTTATACCGGCAACATAGGTATAGAGCCATTCACCGATGGCACCATAAGCATAATGGTTAAAACTGTTCATTCCTACATCCTGAAAAGTTCCATCGGGTTTTTGTCCGTCCCATCGCTCCCATATCGTGGTAGCTCCCTGGGTCACCGGATAGAGCCATGAGGGGTATTCTTTACGGTTGAGTAACATAAAAGCCAGATCGGTATAGCCCTGTGACGACAGGGCACTACACAACAATGGCGTTCCCACAAAACCGGTAGTAAGATGGCCCATTTTTTTCACATCGTCAGCAAGGTATTGTGCCGCTTTAGCAATTTTCTCATTGGGTAATAATTGAAACGCAATAGCCAGTGCATAGGCAGTTTGCGTGTTGGAAACAAGCCGACCGGCCAATGTAACAAATTCGGTGTTGAATGATTTTTTTATGTTTTCTGACAATACACTATATTTCTTTGCATCAGCATCGTTACCAATAATTTCAGCAATTTTTGAAAGCAACTTGCTGGAATAAGCGTAATATGCAGTGGCAATCAGGTCTTTTTCGGTGGTTGCCCCCGGATAATCAGACCGTGTTGTTGCAAAAGCCAGCCAGTCGCCATAATGTTTATCTCCTGTCCACAAAAAATCATCGCCAGCACGAGAAGACATGTAATCCACCCATTTTTTCATGCTGGGATACTGCACCTCCAAAATACGTTTGTCGCCATAGGCCAAGTAGGTGTTCCACGGCACAATAAGGGCAGCATCAGCCCAGGCAGTTGCTCCACCACTACCCCTGAGGACATCGGGAATAACATGGGGGACTATGCCATTTTCCTGCTGATCGGCAGTAATGTCTTTTGCCCATTTGGTATAAAATGCCGCTACGTCAAAATTAAAAGCTGCCGTTGGGCTAAAAACCTGTGCATCGCCAGTCCAGCCAAGGCGTTCGTCGCGTTGCGGACAGTCGGTAGGCACATCAAGAAAATTACCTTTTTGTCCCCACTGAATGTTATGTTGCAGTTGATTGATCAAGGAATCGGAACAGAAAAAATCGCCGGTTTTTGCCATTTTTGAATGTATAACCACACCGGTAACATGATCCAAGTCCGGGTTACCTTTTAACCCTTCGATTTGCACATACCTGAACCCATGAAAAGTGAAATGTGGCTCGAGCACCTCTTCGCCTTTACCACTTAAATAATAGGTATCAGTCGCCCTTGCTTTACGAAGGTTAGCAGTATAAAAATTTCCATCTTTATCGAGTACTTCGGCAAATTTTAAAACTATTTTATCGCCTTTCTTCCCTTTCACTTTCAATCGTACCCAGCCAACCATATTCTGGCCCATGTCTAACACTACCTCACCTTTGGGAGTAATAATAAGTTCCACCGGGCTAATTTCCTCAATAGCTTCTACAGGATCTCCCTGGGGTGCAATTAACGTCTCTTTGGTATGGCTCAAAATACCAACGCTGTTCCACTCTTTATCCTTAAAACCTGTTTCCGACCAACCGTTCATTTCCAATCGTGCATCGTAGATTTCGCCATTGTAGATATCAGACTCTAAAATAGGGCCATTTGCCGTTTTCCAATTTTCATCACTAATAATAAGGTCACTGGAACCATCTTCATAATCAATTTTCAGCTGCAACAGCAGCGCCAGCTCTTTACCATAATATCCATCCTGGCTTTCCCAGCCAATATTGCCGCGATACCATCCATCGCCAACAATAGCGCCAATAGCATTGTTTTTATTCAGTTTATTCGTTACATCGTAGGTTTGGTATTGTAAACGCTTATTGTAGCTTGTCCATCCTGGTGTAAACAACTGGCTACCAATTTTTTCTCCATTTAAAAACAGTTGATACAGCCCGAGTGACGTAACATATACCCGGGCAGATTTAATATTCTTTTTTGCCGAAAATTCAGTACGGTAATAGTGTGCTGGTTTCGACCCTTTATTTTTTGTTTCTCCTTTCAGTGTTATCCACGATGCTTTCCACAACGAGGAATTGAGGATACCTATTTCCCAGAAAGCGGCGTTGCTCCAATCGCTTGACTTGTTGTTTTCGTCCCACACTCGTACCTGCCAGTAAACCCGTTGCATAGATGAAAGTTCAGGCCCTTCGTACACCACGTTTACTGATTGTCCGGATTGTACTTTGCCGGAGTTCCACAATTGTGCTCTCTTTTTCCCAAGGTTTTTGGGTGAGTCTGCTACGCGGATTTCGTAGGCTGTTTGCATCATATTCTGTCCATCGGAAATGATTTGCCAGCTTAAACGAGGTTGAGCAATATCGATACCTACCGGATTTTTATGGTATTCGCAAACAAGGTTTACAACCTGATTTTTTGCCTGTGTAAACATTGAGAATATGCCCAACATTAGCAACAAAGTGATTGTTTTAACTGGTTTCATAATTTAAATATTAAGTTTATTTATTCGTATTTTTAAGTTGTCCTCTCAGGATGCTGCTTCTCAAAACGTTGCCTCTATGCTGAATTTATCTTTTTTTCAGTCTGAAAAGATAATTAAAAATGTATTGAGTCTATATATTCCAAAACATTAAATCAGCAGTTACTTCCACCACAAAATTTCGGGAAAGTGGTCTCTATTTTATTTTTAACAAATACAACCTGCTGGGTTCAGGCCAGGGCTTTTTACGCGGTTTGTCCCGATTTCTATTAATAGTTTCCCATTTTAACACATATTTAAAACCATCGTTCGGCTCCCCGAGATCATTTGCTGTTTGTATCAGCAAACCAGGAAATGTTCCTTCTATCTCTAAAGTTTTCTCTGGTGACAACGGTTTTATAACTTTGCCAATTTTACAGAAGTTACTGTCCAGCAGAATGGTTCCGTTTCCATATTTAATATGTCGGTAATCCACTTCATAACTTCCATCATCCCGCTGCCTGAACCCATTCAATTTTATTTCACTGTTTATACTACCGTTTCCGGAAAAAAACCAACGATACCCCCAATCGGTAATAGCATGATATACCCACTTATCTTCTTGAATTTGAGCTACATATAATTGTGTGTTTCCGTTCTCATCGAACTTATGGTAAACAAATACAGGTTTGTCGTTTTCATCCAGTAACAGCCTAGCAGCAAGATTTATCAAACCGCCTTCCACTGGTACGGGATCTACAATAAGTGATTGCTGCCCCATAGTAGCCGGCAAAACATGTAAATCGAAGTTTTTGTCGCCAATATTCCTCTGGCCTAACACCATTCTTCGTTCGGCATTGTAATAAGCAATATACTGGCGGTTACCATGTGATAATAATGAGAAGCCTACCGGGTGGCCTGCCCAAACACTATCGACATAAACAATTTGCTCAATGGAACCGTAATTGCCCGATTCATCAATTACAACTTCATTTTCCTGAGCAAGAACAAGCAAAATTGCCAGGCTTAATAAAACAATTAACAGTATTCTTTTCATATATAAATTTTCATTAAATAGCTTGAACCCTTTGCGGGGCTCTGCTTTTTACCGTTGACCACCTGCCCTATTGGGGCTTTATTTAAACATGATAGTTTCATTGGAATTCTACTCATTCAATATTAAAGTTCCCTTTTTCTGAAGGAAGCTATAACGATAGATTTCACCGTTAAACAAAAACGATAATGTCAGGCTTCCGTTGTTATCCCGGGATATCTTTTTAGAGGCGACTATTTCCCCGGCATCTTTTTCATCTTTTACCGGAAGGATGATGGTTGTTATAACAGACCTATTTTGTTTTGCTTTAAGCTCTATATCAAAATAGTCTATCCATGTAAATGGTTTAGTGGCATTTACAAATTGTGAAGCATGTCTCCCGGGCACTATCGAAAACTCCTGTTCCAAAACGGGCATCAACACCATATTTCCCTTATCACCCTTTAGAAAAGCAAATTCTTTGTGATTTTCAAAATCGACACCGGAGTGAAAGCGTACTTCAATCAAAGATCCCGGCTGACATTCAATCTCATCTACAACCACTACAACATCTGGTTTTTGCAGTATAACATGGCGGCGCCATTGTTTTAACTCTCTGTTCTTATAAGCTTTTGTGGGGTTCATAACTATATAATCCTGCTTTTCGGAACTTTTAAACAGCTCTACCTTTCCACCAACATCGAAATTCCAGGGTTGCTTTCTCAGTTTTCCGGGAATTTGCTTTTCACCGTTCACAAAAACAACATTATGGCCTTCACTTGAAGCCTGCGGATAATCCCATCGGACATCATCGAAATACTTTTCATCGTAAGATCCACTTCCCAAATCTCTTATAAAATACTCATTTTGCCAGTAAACTATAAAATGGCCAACATCAAGGTGTCCATGGTGAGGATCGTCGTTTTTGCCTGCTTTTCCAGCCACCAAGACTTTTCCAGGGCTGATAAAATCACTGCGCAACACCCACCAGTCGATGGTTTTAAAATGAATAGACGGATTAGGGGGAATTTCGGGTTTAACCGAATGTTTAGGCCAGATAATATCAAAAATATCGTTACGCGGGCCAAGCAGGTTTTCGCTGTACCAGGCAGCTTGGCGGTTTCCGGTTTCGGCAGCCAGCTTGTTGATTAAAAAAGGGCTTCCGATAAGGCGTCCGCCGCCAGAATCTTCAAAATTCAATGATTTATTTCCCGGCAAAGAGATAAAAAGAGGGAAAGTAGCCGGATTGGCTTTCAGTTTTTTGTTGTCGAACAAATTATATTTTCCTTTTGTCGCTCTTTTTAATGCGTCGGCAAAAAATACCGAGGTGTGGATTCCGTAGTTCCAGTAGCCACCACCTTCCTGCCATCCTCCGCTTTCGCCCAACTCGTTCATCATGCTGTTTATGCGGTTATATGATTCGGCAACGATGTCGGTAAGCTGAGGGTTTTCGGTCAACAAAGCGAGCCCGGTGAGTCCTACACCTGAATTACATACACCGCACCAGTTGCAACGATAAGCTGTTGCCCACCAGTGAAACTCGTAATTGCCGCGCACACGTGTCACCACTTTTTCCAGCAAAGCCCCCCTGATTCGGTCGCGCTGCGCCGGTGTTAACGCAGGATACAGCCAGTCGTACACTGCTGCCATCATGCGCCCTGAATCTCCGTTGTAGTGATCAAAGTTAAAGTTCACCTGATCGTCGGACACATTCCATGGCATGATGCGCGAATAGATAATCGGAAATTCGTGCGCCCGCCGGGTCCAGGTTGTTAAATCGCAAAAAGCATCGGCAAATTCAAAAGCCTTGTCGGCATAATTTTGCTCACCGGTAACCTGATATAAAAAAGCCAGGTAAAAAGCATTGTTTCTGTTGGTTTGATAATAGCGTGCATATTTACCGTCATTATCGTATTCCGACCATCCGGCACGGGTATTTTTGCCTTGCACAGGAATATTTTTATCCACCGGCATTGCCAGCCACATTTTTGCCTGCGCTTCCAGCCTGCGAAAAATATCGGCACATTCAGGGTCGTTCTTAATACGTTCCAGCATTGCAGGTTTCTCATTTTCAGAAAAATAAAGATATGGGTGTTGTAAAGTTCCTATATCAATAGCTATATCGAGGTCTGATTTTGTCGCCTGGGCGCTGACACTGGTCGAAAAAAAAGCCAGTAAAACAAGAATTGGTAAAATCATAAAATAATTTCTCATAAGATAAAATTTTTAACTTCAACTAAAATTGACAAACAACTAATTTCTGACTCAATATTCAGGTATATTTATGGTTACACTTTTCCCTTTATAATTTCCTATTGGCAGGTCGATGGAAATATTTGAAAGTTGTTCTTTTCCGTTATACACAGCGGTGTAATCCTCGCCTCTTTCATTCAACACTCCTGTTACCGACAAATTATATTTCCACAATTGCCGCGTTGGATCCATTACTGAAATTTCAGTTATTTTGTTGTTATTCATTTTTACTATTACAATCCCCGGATTATTGGATACCAGCCTGATTTTTTCCGTTAAATCCATCTCGCCGGCAGTATAAAATACCGCTTGGACAATATTCAGCTTCTTATTCATAACAGCTTGTATATCAGTGGTGTTTTTCAGAATTTCAATATTGTTTAAAGAAACGCTTTGTGCCAATACATCAGTGGTGGTTGCAGGAACTACAATATAAGCATAAGAAGCATCGGAAGGCTCTTCCCCATGGTTAATCCATAGCTTAAATATTTCCTCATTAACAATATTTTTAGATGAATTAGATTGTTTATTGATTTCCCACCATGATCCGGAAACAACATCGTTTTTAACATTTATTTTCTGCGGATTCGGGAAAACGTAACCTATTCCATCCTGAAATATCCATTCTACATTGTCCAGTTCGTGTTCACCTTTTTCCAGTGTTTTCATTGAATGATTTGCCACCACGGTAACTTCGCCACGCAACAAGCACTGGTTAACTGTTGTTGCCACCGGCAAGCTCTGCCGGCATGATATTCCTGCACCGAGGCAAACAAATTCATCATCGAAGAAGAACCATGCCTTGCGGGCAATCAACGGATCATGCGGGCTTTGAAAATCAAATGCCGCCGCACCGTATTTGCCATCGGTTACTCCGCCCACAAAATCAGTTAACCCGAGTTTTTGTATCTCTCCGGGTGGTGGAAGTTCCGGTTTCTGTAAAATGGTAGCTCCGGGCACTTTTTGATAATCGAAAACCGGGGAAATATCATAATATTCATCGCCGGTACGCGAAATATGGCTTGCACCATCGCCCCGGTGATGATTTTTCAAACCTTCGCTATTGTATGGAACTTCCATATTATAGTTACGCTTAGAATACATTCGTACCGAAGCAAACCACTGAGGCCGCTGAAAGGTAAAATGCTCGCTGTTAGGAAAAAATGTAGCATGAGATAGTGTTGTTTCGGCATTATGATCGCGAATATTTTTTATCTCTTCCAGTTCGTCCATTCTGTATTCGGTTACCTTAAGTAGTGCTTTAATATCGCCCGTACCATAAGGATCTAAGGCTCCTTCTCGCGAAACGCTTCTGTTTTTTGCCCCCGGATCGGGAAACTTCCCAAAAATGAGGTGCTTACAAATCCCGTCGAGATAATAATCGACAAGTTGTTCTATTTTTTCTTTTGAGAATGCATAGGGCGTACCTGCAACATAAGATGCCCACTCGATAAAAGCCGAAGCATAGCCCGTTCCGTAAGACAAGGTGTTGTTAACGCCATCTACACGGTGGTGAAAACTATTATCGTACTGAATGCCTCTGCCGACTTCGTTGCGGTTTTTAAAGCTACCTTCTATTTTGCGAAAACCATAACCGTAAACTGCACCGACCCAGGGTACGTACTTAATTTCATTTTCGATTATGCGGATTACCTCATCGAATTTCTCCCTGTTATTAACAAAAAGCATATTTTTTGCTTCGATACCGGCAATTTTTATGCGGTCACCTCCCGGTCGTGCTCCCGGCGCATCAATGTTTGCCCTGCCAATTATGGGCTGTGCCTTTTCTATCAGTTCGTTGGGCAATTCGTCTCCAATAATCAGCATAAGGATAACAAGATTCTCTGGTGTATTAATTTGATTATACCACCAATTTTCACAAATATAATCGTTATATACCCAGTTTTTCAGGGCTTTTTCAATCGTATTTTTTACATTCTTTTTCATGAAAAAACGCGATGATTTAGTACGATATGCCTTTGCAAGGATTACCATGTTGGAAAGGTGGTTATGGTGTTCAAACCCTTCACGTGAAACATCCTGATAATTTATCCCCGGCCACGTACCATCTTCACGAATGGTTGCAAGCAACTCAGCAACATTCTCATCGTCAACCGGGTTAAACAGAAGTTCTGCGATTACCCGTTTTTTTACTGTTTCGAGGCTGGTTTCAGTGGCAAGCGTTTTATCAAAACAGCATATAATAAGAAATATCCAGGCTAATTTCAAAATTCGACTCATCATAATCAACTGTTATTTAATGTTAGAAAGCCTTATTTTTAAAACACATTCTCCCCCTTCTATTGTCCAGGCAGGTATGCGTAATTCTATTCGCTTCAATCCTTTTATCTGGCGGTCGAGTTGCAAAGGAGCCGGATACAATGAAACAACTGAGAACATTAACCCGGGCATAGACAAATTTTCTACTTTCAATTTTTTCCCATCCTGATGAAGCAAAACACCGCCTGGAAAAATTTCCACATTTGCTGTGGTGATCAATTGCCAGGTAATGAGGTCTGTATTTTCATTGGTCTCCAACTGATCTTCAATAACCAGTGAAGCCGGGCCGTCCTTTTGAAAAGTTCTAACCGCTTTATCTATATTTTCTCCATAAACTGCTGTAAGATCGAAGGAGGCTTTTGGATTATCGCCATCGGAAAAATCTACGAGCGGCGCATAACCTTCGTTCACAAATAGCTGGTTATTAATAGTTAAAGTACTGTGTCCGAAATTATTTTTTGTAAGCAAAGTCCAACGTTGACAATCCTGGCAACGCCCCCAAAGGTCAAAGCCGGTTTTTTCAAGGTCATGATACCCCTGATTTCCCGGATCGATGGACCAACGGACACCATTGTATTCAAAAATAAAAGAGCCGGCATCCATGTTACCGTGGTTAGTAGTTGCCCTTCCTCCTTTTCCACCAAAATAATACTGATAAGGATCGTTTTCGCCACCACGAAAAATTACCACCGGATTATCGCCTTCGCCCTTCCAGACGGCAGGCATTTTTTCGCTACCACTTTTTTTGAACTGAGAAATCCAAACCAGGGCAGCACCACCCAACCGTGGTAATTTGCCCATTTCCTCGCATGGCATCAGAAAACGATCGCGCTCAAAATATACTTCATTACCCGTTTTTGTTGCAAACCAGGCGAGTATCATATCACCTTTATTGCTTCTTTTGTCACCACAATCGGCAAAGTTATAGTACCAGCCGGAAGGAGCATTCATTAGCGACCTGAAAACTGCGCTCTTTTTAAATGCCGGATAATCGGCCAGGCCAAAATCGGTACCAAAGGCGCTTTCGAGCATGGCTGCCGTCAACACAGAAAAGCTTGTTCCATAACCCCAATAGGTCGATCCTTCCGGATATACACCATCGGGACTGTATTCTATCAGGGCATGGGGCATTCCGTCCATTGCCCGCGATATGGTTTTAGCAGCTAACTCCGGCTCCTCTTCTGCTACAGCTATGGAAGCAGCAATCATGCCCCCGTTACAAACCTGATTCCAGTTATTTGTTCCATAGGCCCAGCCAGGAACATTACCATTCTCTGGCCAACTTGGTTGAATACCTTTTTCTATGAGTGCCCTTTTTGCCAGTTCGATTGTTGATTTTGGAAGCTTCCCGGCTGTCCAGTCAAGGGCAAGGGCAACTGCCATCGACATTTCTGCCACATCGAGATAATGCGAAGGATTCCAGTCTGTAAAATTACTTACGGCAACCACTTCATTGTTGATCCTTTTCAGGACTACCGGGTCATTTTCCATTCTATAAACCATACCCAGCATATTGATGCGGTAAAGCATTTCCCGCGAAACCCCCAAGAGGCGCCTACCTTCAAGTTTTCGTTCCAGATAAGGTTCATCCATAATTTTCTGTGCATTTAACTTTATCGCCTTATAAAGGTTTTGTATAACAGAATCTGTTTTAAGCTTCTTTTTCAATTCCCTTTCGATAGATGTATTTAAAACAAGCCTAGGTTGTGACTTTTTCAGATTTTTTTTCAGATAAGCAGTTGTAAAAGGGTTTTGGAGTGGAGGAATTTGCTTTTTCGGAGAATCTGCCATTAACGAAACCGGAAGAATAAAGATTACAAATAAGAGAAAAAAGAAAGAAATAGTTTTAGTTTTCATTATTGCTGGTTTTAGTATTATCAAAACAAACAGTGCAGAAGTTTTCGTTTTCCGTTATAAGTTAAAAGAATATCAATGCCATTGTCGCTTATGTTGTTTTTTGGGATTTTTATTTCAGGAATTATTGATTTGTAAGGCACAACAAATGTTATAAAATACAGTAGCAATATAATAAAGAAATCATTACTAATTGGCTTAACTACTGTTAATTTTATACCATATTATATGCTAAATTACTCAAAAAAAAACCATAGCCCCCACGAAAGAGGACTATGGTCTTAATCTATATAAAAAATAACTTCCTCGTTAGTTTATTTTACCATCCGGGCGTTTGTGTTATATTTTCGTTTTGCGAAATAACGCTTAGCGGTATAGGCCACAAATAATGTTTGCTTTCGTCAAACACCGGGTTTGCCCAGTCGGTTCCCTGATAAACATCGACATATGGAATACCATCAACCAGGGTTGATTTAACCACTGAAAGTTCTTCCGGGTCAATTTCAGCCTTCATGGTATCGTCCCAGCGAATACCAAGATCCGGGTTTTCCAATTTTTTGCCTTGTTTCCATCTTCTCAGGTCATCGTAACGAAATCCTTCCATAAATAATTCAATCCGGCGTTCACGCCTAATTTCAACTATCAAAGAAGATACTCCATCGTTTGCGTACCTTGGATCCATTGGAGGATTAAGGTCAAGATGTGGCATAGCCACCCTGTCGCGCAACAGATTTATACTTATATCCAGGTCCTCTTGTGTAATTGTACCTAATTCTGCCTTTGCTTCGGCATAGTTCAACAGAGCTTCTCCAAACCTTAATATAATTGCCGGAGTGTCTGAAGTGTTATAAGTAGCATGAGCAGCTATGGGCTCATATACTTTACATATCATATAACCTGTTTCACAGGTCATACCTCCCATACCAGACAAACGTGGATAAGTACGTGTTTGGTCATTTTTATTCCATTGCCAGCGCGCAACATCATCGGGATGCAAAATAGTTTGTCGCAGGCGTGGGTCGCGGTTCTTAAAAACGTCCCTTAGATGCTCATCTCCCTGGTATTGAGCCGATAACGTTATTGGCAAACCATCTGTACAGAGATAATCCTCAACAAAGCTTTTAGTCGCTCCTCCGTTGTAACCTCTGTGATAAGCTTGAACATGATTTGTTAAGACTCCTAACTGATATCTTCTCCAATACATCACTTCCGGAACACCGGTAAGGTCTGAACGCATTTTATGAATAGCCTGATAGTCGTTTTCCGGATCGCCGGTTGTGTACAAGGTGTAAGGCCCGTTGTCCATGATTTCTTTAGCAGCATCAGCAGCTTGCTGAAGCCACATATCGGCATCGGAACCTATACCATGATATTTACGCCAGGTACCTTCAAAAAGGCATACCCTTGACTTTATTAACAATGCTGCCCAGCGGTTTAGCCTACCGGGACCTCCACCATCGCCCCAATCATCGGGCAGCCATTCACAGGCAAAATCTAAGTCGGCCAACACTTTAGTCATAACCTCTTCTCTTGAATTAAGAGGAGCATAAAGTTCCTCAGAATCAACAGTCAACCCATGTTCTACCCATGGGGCACGCCCAAATTTAGATATTTTATCGGCATAAAACCAACCTCGGAATAAACGTGCTTCAGCCTTATATTTGTTAACCTTAGCTTCTTCAACTCCCTTGTCCAGGACTTTATCGTAGTTATCCATACCAACATTAATAGCTCTGACAAAAACCCAACCACCATCTTTCCAACCAAACCACTGTGGGTCAGTTGGTATAGTATGTTTACCCGCACGCACCTGCTGATAACGTGTATGCCGGGCAACTTTTGGAGCTATATTATCGGTAAATTCATCTAACATCCACACACTTGCCCAATGACTATGAAAACCAGCATCATGTGCAAATAATATTGGAACATTTTTGTCATTTCTGGCAAGTTCGTACAAACTATTATTGTAAACCATTAGGTCATTTTCCGTGTTCCAGAATGTTTCATTTCTGCTTTTGTCGAGTGGAGTCCTTTCTAAAAAGTCGCTGTTTAGTTCACAACCGAAAAGTAAAACAACCCACACTAACAGGCTTAATTTTATCTTATTCTTATTCATTTCTTTTCAAATTTAGCTATTATTAAAATGTAACCTTAATACCGAGCGAATAAGCACGATTAAAGTAATACTCCTGTTTAACTGTTTCAGTTTGCTCAGGATCCAGTGGTTTACGCATTCCGGAAGCTTCCCAGAGGTTAAAACCGGCAATATATACCTGCGCATTGCTCATACCTACTTTTCTGACTAAATTTTCCGGCACCCAATAGCTTAGTGTCAGACTTTTTAGTCGAATATAGGCTGCATTTTGCACGTAGCGTGATTGTGGCTGAATGTTCTTTTTGGTATTAGGACCAAGAGTAGGAGCAGCAAAATAAGCATCACGATTTGTTTCACTCCAGGAGTCGGTGAGATAAAATTTCTCTATATGCCCTGCGTTGAAAGGATAAAAAGCATTCCAGCTTCCATTATCCGGGAGGTAATCTCTTTTTAAACGCCCCTGAAAGAAAACATTTAATGTCCAGCTTTTATATTGCAGATCGGGCGTAATACCGAAATTGTAACGCGGTGTGCTGTTACCAATTATTATCCCGTCTCCATGATCATCAATGGTATAGCTTCCAGCAGTTATTTTTCCATCGCCGTCCCGGTCTTTGTACATTATATCACCCGGCCTCCAGTTCGCACCTAAAGTTGACTGGTCGGCATGTGCTGCAACCTCTTCTTCATTTTGGAAAATACCTTCAGTTTCATAGCCCCACATTTCTCCTATTTTCTGGCCAACACGGTATTCTGATAAAGATCCGGACGGATTATCATATTTTGTAATCTCCGCCTGGGCATCACCTAATACAACAGAAAGGCTATACATCCAATCCTGGCCAATACGGTCGCGCCAGGTTGCAGATATTTCCCAACCTTTATTCCGTAAATCAGCAGCATTCGATTTTGGTGCCGAAGTACCTAACAAAGACGGATACTCCACACCCATAAGCATATTTTTTGTATCCCTTATAAAATAATCGAACGATAGATCAAACCGCTGGTTCAAAGTGGTAAGGTCGAATCCTATATTTTGTGTAGCTACAGTTTCCCAGGTAAGTGAAGGGCTCACCAACCCGGCAGCAGCTACATAAGGAATACGTCCGGCAGATGACATCATGTAAGGAGACGCACCACTTTCCATAGTTGCAATATAAGGATAATATTCTATATTCTCTTTATCCTCTTTATACAGTAGTTGATTACCCAAAGTACCATAAGAAGCACGAATTTTCAGGTTATCCAGCCAATTGGAAGCTGAAGCCATAAATGATTCGTTGGAGATACGCCATCCAAGTGATACCGAAGGGAAAAATCCAAATCTATCCTTGGAAGGGAAGCGCGAGGAACCATCATAACGACCATTTGCTTCAAACAAATAACGGTCTTTATAACTATAATTCAAACGATAAAAAATACCTCTGAGTGATACATGCGATTTTGAACCAAAAGTCTGTTGAGTTCCTGTTGTTGCATTAAGGTCGGTAATAAGCGGCGTAATAAGGGTATTTGCTTCTGCGCCTACATATGTATTTCGCCCCCATTCCTGGTTAAACCCAACCATCGCTTTAAAATAATGGTCTACATTACTGTCAAATGTATATTCAGCATAAGCATTCATTACATAATACTGATCGTAATAATCATAATTTCCTATCCAATCGTTGCCACTAAAGCCGTTGCTAATTATCAGGTTAGCAAGGTCAGCATCTTGTATACCTTCAATTTTACTTGCTACCTCCTGCTTTTCACGGTGGTAAGTACTGTAAGAGAAATCTCCACGCAACCTTAATCCTTTTAATGGTGTGATGGTTATTCCTTGTTTTAATAATAATCTTTGTTTGTCGTCAACATCACGGCCTCCATCTTCCCAGTAAGGAATTGCATTCAGCCCGAGAAAATGTTTTCCAATATAGCGAGCATAATCATCATGGTCTCCCTCCACAAGGTAATAGGGCAAGTCAGGGAAAGTTACCATTTGGTTTGGGGCAACCCTGGCCAAAGTATTAATGTTTACATCCCAATTGTAAAAGTGGGGTTGATCATTATGTTCTGAACTCCAACTTACCTGCTCATCCAGCGTTAACCAGTCGTTAATTTTAAAATCAGTTTTCATCAGCACATTGTACCTTTTGTACATATAGTTTTTGTCGCGTGGCAAATTTGCCCAGCCCTCCTTATCGAGGTAACCAAAAGACACATAATATGATGCGTTATCCGATGCTCCGGAAATACTCATATCGTACTTTTGCTGAAGCGACCATTTGGCGACGGTCATTCCTTTATAATCGGTATAACTATATTTACGCAGTGTTCCATCGTAAACACCCCATTCATTGGCTGGTATTGGATTATCTCTCCAACGCAAAAAACCTTCAAGGTAATCATCGTCGTATTTGGGAGTACCTTTAGTTCTTTCATTAGCTATATTCCAAGCCAAAGCAGCTTCATAAGGGTCTGTAAGAGGGTCTATAAGTGATATTGGCACAGTTGCTGATTGTTCGGTAGCCAATGTTACATTCACTTTTCCCTGCTTTCCTTTTTTAGTTTCAACCAGTACTACACCAAAGGCAGCCCTGGCTCCGTAAACTGCTGCTGCTGCAGCATCTTTCAGTACAGTTATACTCTCAATATCATTAGGATTGAGTTTATCCATATTGCCTGGCACACCATCGATCAAAATAAGCGGGCTACCTCCATTAATAGATTCCATACCACGAATGTTGAAATCTGCTGTGCGGTTAGGGTCTCCATTCCGAATGTTAATATTAAAGTTAGGAATCACACCTTGCAGCCCCTGAGCAACAGAACTAATAGGGCGATTCTCTAAAACATCTCCGGAAACGACACCTACCGATCCGGTAAGGTTAGCTTTTTTCTGCGTACCATAACCAATAGCTATTACTTCGTCAAGCCCGATTGTTGACGTGTTCATTGTAATGTTAAAGTCAGATTGATCTCCTACCTTCACTTCTTGTTGTTCCATACCAACAAAAGTGAATACAAGTGTATTGTCATTGTTAACACCTGATAATGAAAAATCTCCATCAATTCCGGTAACTGTACCGGTTGAGGTTCCCTGAACAAGCACTGCAACTCCGGGGAGAGGCAGCCCTCCTTCATCTTTAACAACTCCTGTAACCGTTTTTTGAGCGTAAGCTCCAATTGTCACAGAAATAAAAAGAAACCATAACATCAGATAGCGCATAACTATCTTCAATCTGTTTTTCTCTTTCATAAAAATAATTTTTAGGTTAATAAATAATTTAATGTAAAATAAATAATGCAAAATGAGTTCCTTAATGAGCTTTTGCTTTATTTTTTTCTATACGTTTTTTTCTAATTATAGATTCTAATAAATAATAATCGGCATAAACCATAGGTACATCAACTTCCGAATTTTTGGGGAAGTGCCCCGTTGTATGCATAAGCAAAAAACCATGATTGGTACCAACCTCTGCCAAAAATTGTGGTGATTCCAGGGTTGACAACAGCTTTTCAGCTACCGTTTTATATGTATTATTTCCTGTTATTTCGAATAGTTCGAAGAAAGCTGAAGTAATTACTGCCGCTGCAGAAGCATCGTAGGGTTCGTCTGGTATGTTGGGTGCATCAAAATCCCAATAAGGAACTTTACCTTCACTTATACCGGGCTGAGTTAATAAAAACCCGGCAATTTTCTCTGCCTGTTCAAGAAATTCTGACAAACCTGTTTCCCTATACATCATTGTAAAGCCATACAACCCCCATGCCTGACCCCTTGCCCAGGCACTATCATCAGCATAGCCCTGATGGGTATTACGATGTTCCACTTCGCCTGTTTCCGGGTTATAATCTATTACATGATAAGAAGAATTATTTTCCCTAAAGTGATTTTTAATGGTCGTTCTTGCATGGCTAATAGCTATGTTTGACAGCGTTGTATCATTAGTATGCTTTGCCACCCACATTAATAATTCCAGGTTCATCATATTGTCAATAATTACCGGAAACTTCCAGGAACCAAAATCCCATGAACGGATGCAACCAACAGTTGGATTATAACGGGTTGCTAACGATCGTGCAGATTGAATAAGTACAGCTTTATATGCACTGTCTCCTGTATGCTTATAGGCTTTTCCGAAACTACCAAACATTTTGAAACCCAAATCGTGGGTACCCGTATCCCATTGCTCATTTTCCAGAGGCAATGTATATTGTATTGCAGCTTCTTTCCATTTTTCATTTTTGGTAAGTTCATAAACCATCCAAAGGTTTCCCGGGAAAAAACCACTGGTCCAGTCGCGCCCGGCAACCAGTTTTATCTGGCCACCTAACACTGTGCGGGGTGCTATATTTATACTATCCCTTAAACTATCGGCAACCTGCAAAGCATAATCCATTTGACTGGATACGTGGGAGATAATATCTTTTGAATCGGATTTTGTGGTGTGATTTTTACAACTGAAAAATATTGTCAATAAAATCGAAGCAATAATTAAACTTCTTAAGGTTTTCATAAATTAATTTAGTTTTTTGTCAAAATAGCAATCGATTGCATAAAGATAAAAATTTATTCTGGTACAATTACCTTTTTCTCAAAAAAATCAGTTTTTTATTTCCTAAAAGCTAAATAATTTTTATCGTCAGTCAGGATAAATTACAAACTAATCACGATTACTTTTTTACTGCGGGCTTCATATTATTTACCCTCTTCTCTTTGCTCTTTCAGGCTTTTCCTTTATACTCTTTCACCTCCACTTCACCCCGGGCAGCCATTAGTGCATTCATGGCTAGTGACTGTAGCTCGTCTTCTCCGGGATAAACATAAACCGGGGCAATAAACCCTGCCTTCTTTTTTATATATTTTTCAATTTCAACATTGTAGGCCATGCCACCTGTTAAAATTATTGCATCTACCCTGCCTTCAAATACGACAGAAAGTTCTCCAATCATTTTGGCAACCTGGTAAAATAGCGCTTCCTGAATAAATTGCGCCTTACTGTCACCGGCTTTTGCCATAGCCTCTACTTTTTGTGCATCGTTAGTACCCAGATAACTCACAAAGCCACCTTCTCCCACAATCCATCTACTTATTTCTTCTTTCGAATATTTACCACTAAAGCACATATCAACCAACTGCCCGGCGGGCAATGTTCCCGACCTTTCGGGGCTGAAAGCTCCTTCCCCGTTCAGGCCATTGTTCACATCCACAATCCGGCCATTCTTGTGGGCACCCACAGATATACCTCCTCCCAAATGCGCCACAATAAGGTTTAATGCTTCGTATTTTTCACCTACGTTGTGCGCGTGCAAGCGTGCTGTCGCCTTTTGGTTCAGTGCATGAAAAACAGATAGCCGTGCAAACATTTTATGGCCGGCTATTCGCGCAATATCATCCATTTCGTCGGTAACTACCGGATCGGCGATATATGCACGCGCCATGGGAATCTGCATGGCTATAAAATCGGCAAGCATTGGCCCAAGATTACTGGCATGTTGCCCCATAACACCTTCGCGTACATGATTCAACATCAGATGATTAACGGCATACACACCAGACTCAACCGGATAAGTTAAGCCTCCACGCCCAATAATAATTTTTATGGAATCAATATCGATATCTTTCTCCACCAGTGTATCGATAATAACACTTTTTCGAAAATCGAACTGATCTGCAATTGTTTTATAACCATAAAGGTCATCGAAAGAGTGGCGTATAGTTGTATTGAAAACGCACTCAGTTTCAAAATATACGGCAAACTTTGTTGAAGTAGAACCCGGGTTTATAGCCAAAATTCGATGCATCAGCTAACTTATTATTGAGGCCAGAGCTATGGAATTAAGTTTTGTTTTCTCACTATCGCCACGCGATGAAACCACCGCCGGCACTTTTGCTCCGGCAATTATCCCTGCCATTTCTGCTTTGCACAGTTTTGAATTGGTTTTATAAAAAACATTGGCAGCATCAATATTGGGAAACAACAGACAATCGGCATCGCCGGCAACAGGTGAGGTAAAACCCTTAATTTCAGCAGCCTCCTTATTTAAAGCCACATCCAGAGCCATGGGACCGTCAACAAAGCCACCTTCAATCTGGCCGTGTTCAGCCATTTTTGCTATTGTGGCGCCATCCATACATGACTGAATAGATATAATAATCTGTTCAGTTGGTGCGATGACGGCAACTTTGGGATTTTTAATACCCAATCTCCTGGCAGCCTGAATAAGATATCCCGTCATTAATATTTTCAATTTTAAATCAGGGTATGGAATAACTCCTGCATCACTAAATATCAACAGCTTATTATAATTCGGATTATCCATGACAGCAATATGGCTAAGGGTTCCTTTGGAAGGTACAAGTCCGTAATCTTTCTTCAACAATACTTTCATAAATTTGTCTGTAGAAACCATGCCTTTCATTATCAGGTCAGCCTCTCCGTTATGAATTAATTCCACCGATTTTTCGGCTGCTTCTTTTGAAGAGTTGCAATGAATAATTTCATACTTATCTGTAGCTATACCAAGGCTTTTCAGTTTCTCCAATATTTTTTTCTCGTCACCGGTTAATATGGGCTGAACAAATCCCAAATCAACTGCCTCATCTAATGCCCCAAGCGTATTGATATCCAGACCATTAACAACAACAAGTTTTTTCCGGGGCTGTTTCCCGGCCGCTTCCAGCAAAATTTTAAAACTTTTTATCTGTACCATTTTTTTCGAAGGTAAACCAATCTTTCCTCAGAAAGAAAAGTTTATCTGAACTATTTTTATGTTATTAACTATTTTAATAAATTTCGTAATACTATTTTACAGAAGTTTTTTTCAATAAAAACAGCATTGTATTCAACTGTAAAGATATTAATTTATCAGTTGTTTTATCTCATGTAAGATCATCAGCTCTTCGTTGGCGGGCAAAACTACCACTTTTACAGGTGTTTCATCAGGGCTTATTATCCTGGTATCAGGTTATACCCTTTCATTTTTTTTCTTCCGAAATGGCAATACCACCTGTAAAATCTTCTGCCAGTTTTAATATAGATTTATTTTTGTATATTAAAACGCAGCAATAACATTTAAACGCTCCGGACTATCAAAACAAAATGTTCAGGTTTTTCTATGATTTTTCTTACCGAAAAGCCTCTTGGAGTATATATAAACACCTAATATAAAGGATAATAAATAATACATAAAACTATGATGAATAAAATTTCAAATTTTGCGGAATACTTTCAGAAATATAACGAAAGCGTTGCCAATCCTGACCAGTTTTGGGGAAGCATTGCAGAAAGCCATTTTTGGCGCAAGAAATGGGATAAAGTACTCGATTATAGTTTTACCGGCGAAGACGCCCCTTGGGTAAATTGGTTTGTAAACGGTAAACTTAATATCACTGAAAATATTTTTGAACGCAACCTACACATGAGAAAAGATCAGGTTGCCTTGATTTGGGAGCCTAACGATCCGAATGAGAACGAAATTAAACTTACCTATGGTGAACTGTTCGATAAAGTGAAACAATTTGCCAATGCACTGAAAAAAATCGGGGTTGAAAAAGGTGATCGTGTAGCCATTTACCTGCCGATGGTACCAGAATTAGCCATTGCCATGATGGCCTGCGCGCGCATTGGAGCCATTCATTCTATTGTTTTTGCCGGCTTTTCGGCTACAGCGCTTTCCGACAGGATAATCGATGCCGAAGCCAAAGTGGTAATCACTTCTGACGGTGCCTTTCGTGGCACAAAGTCAATACCGCTAAAAAGCATTGTTGATGAAGCTTTAAAAAGTTGTCCATCAGTAAAAAATTCGGTGGTACTAAACCGCACTAGCGAAGATATTAATATGGTTGAAGGGCGAGATATTTGGTGGCACGATTTGATTGAAGGCGTATCTACCGACAATGTAGCTGAAGTGATGGATGCCGAAGATATTCTTTTTATATTGTACACTTCAGGATCGACAGGAAAACCTAAAGGTGTTGTACACACTACCGGAGGCTACATGGTTTATACCGAATACACTTTTAAAAATGTGTTTCAATACAGCGATGGGGATATTTACTGGTGTACCGCAGACATTGGCTGGGTTACCGGCCACTCTTATATTATTTACGGGCCTCTATTGGCAGGTGCTACTTCCATCATGTTCGAAGGTGTGCCCACATGGCCAGATCCGGGCCGCTTCTGGAACATAGTTGATAAATACAAAGTGAACCATTTTTATACTGCACCTACTGCCATCCGTGCGTTAGTGGCACAAGGCGATGAATGGGTAACAAAGCACGATCTTAGCTCTCTGAAAGTGCTGGGAACAGTGGGAGAACCCATTAACGAGGAAGCATGGCGCTGGTACCACGATCTTGTGGGCAAAGCGAAATGCCCAATTGTGGACACCTGGTGGCAAACAGAAACCGGTGGAATAATGATCTCGCCAATAGCAGGAATAACACCTACAAAACCTTCCTTGGCAACTTTACCATTGCCTGGAATTCAGCCTATATTGGTTGATCCATCGGGAGAGGAACTAAAAGGCAACAGTGTAGAAGGAATTTTATGTATCAAATATCCCTGGCCAGGGATGCTGCGCACAACTTATGGCGACCATAAAAGATGTTATCAAACCTATTTTTCAGCATTCCCGGGGCTCTATTTAACCGGTGACGGTGCAAAACGCGATGAAGAAGGCTACTACCGGATTATCGGTCGTATTGATGATGTAATTAATGTTTCGGGCCACCGCATTGGAACCGCGGAAGTGGAAGATGCCATTAACCAACACCCGAAAGTAGTTGAATCGGCAGTTGTCGGTTATCCTCATGAAATAAAGGGTTCTGGAATATATGCCTACGTAATTTGCGAGGAACTATCTGATTCAGAACTTCAGAATATCGAAAACGAAATCAGGGCAACGGTAACGAAATTTATCGGCCCCATAGCTAAGCCTGATGAAATACAGATTGTTAGCGGATTACCCAAAACCCGATCAGGAAAAATCATGCGTCGTATCCTTCGTAAGATCGGTGAAGGTGATGCTACCAACCTGGGTGACACCTCTACCCTGCTCGATCCGGGTGTTGTAGAAGACATTATTCAAGGTGCAAAAATTGAAGTAAAACGTTAATCGTTGAGTTTTAAATAAATTAAAGACATCTCCGGGAAGAGATGTCTTTTTCTTTTCTACATAAAAACCCAAATTATGGAAAACAAAAAAGTTATGAACAGATGGCTGGTCGTTATCGGTGCTATTTTAATTCAGCTTGCACTGGGCGCTATTTATGCATGGTCTGTTTTTACGCCTAAATTAACCGACACCCAGGGTATTTATCAGTTTTCAGCCGGAGAAGCTGCCTGGATCTTTTCTGCTGGTTTGTTCTTTTTTTCCCTTGTAATGATTTGGGCAGGGAGAAAACTTGCAGCCATTAATCCGCAAAAACTGGCAATAGCCGGTGGCATTACGCTGGGGCTTGGATATATCCTTGCCGGTTTATTCGGAAGCAGTTTCCTTGCCCAGCTTGTTTTCATAGGAATTATTGGTGGTTCGGGCATCGGTTTGGCTTATGTAGTCCCCATAGCAGTTGGAGTAAAATGGTTTCCCGACAAGAAAGGTATGCTTACCGGGCTTGCTGTGGCGGGTTTCGGGTTTGGTGCCACCATCTGGGTAAAATGGGCTGGTTCATGGGGTGGAGGCCTCCTAAACAACCTCAACCTTTTTTACCTCGATAATGTGAGGAGCGTTTTTGTTCTATACGGAATTATTTTCGCCATTATGGTTATCATCGGCAGCCTGGTAATGAAAGACCCTCCGGCAGGATGGTTGCCCAAAGGGTATATGCCTCCTGAAGCAGGCACAGCAAAAGCCACCGGACAGGTTAATTTCAAAACCGGAGAAATGCTCAAAACACCCCAATTTTATATGCTATTCATCACTTTTGTTTTTTCTGCATTGGCAGGACTAATGGTTATATACTGCATTAAACTTTTCGGGGTTGACTCACTTACTTTTAGCAAATTAGGATCGTTAAACCCATCTAATCCTGAATTTAAAGAAACTACAATGTGGGCAAGCTCGATAGCTGGAACTGCAATGGCAATATATGCTATATTCAACGGGTTTGGGCGCATTATTTGGGGCATACTCTCCGATAAACTTGGAAGAAAAACGGCCATCTTTTTAATGTGCCTGCTACAAGGAATTATTATGCTATTGTTGTATAGATATGGTGGCACTACAGTCACTTTTATTCTTGCAGCATCCATTATCGGGTTTAACTTTGGTGGTAATTTTGCCCTTTTCCCGGCTGTAACTACAGATTTTTTTGGCAACAAAACAGTTGGAGAAAATTATGGATTCGTATTTTTTGCCTACGGCATTGCCGGCATAGCAGGGCCGCAAATAGCCGGATTGTTTAAAGATGCTGCCTATGGAGCCAACGACCCTTCGGCATGGCTTACACCGTTCATAATTGCCGGCGTAGCCTGTATTTTAGGAGCTGCTATTATCCTTTTCATTAAAACACCTTCAAAATAGTATATTGATGATATAATAAACGATAAAAACTACTAACCTCACAAGGTTGAAGTTTTTCAAAATAGAAAAGCTTTTATGCTGTAGTCCGGTAACAACTACAACTCCACAATTATCTGTCAGTAAATCAATTTGCAAATGCTGCCAAAACAAATTATATACGGATGATAAAATAATTTTGGCCAACAATCAATCAGATATGTTGTAAAACATATAAAAAGAGACATCTAAACAACAAACTTTTAAATAATCTTTAACCCTTTTCGTGAAAGTGCAAATGATCGAATATAAATTTCATTAAATGACTTCTTTTCATGAATTTTATAATCAAAATCACACATCTTTGTAGTCAAATTAAAAAAGTAAGAAATAATTATTTAATATAAAAAATATACCGATGACCATCAAAAAGTTAAATAGCATTTTTCGACCCAAACGCATTGCATTAATAGGTGTCTCCAATAATCCCGACAGCGTAGGAGGTATTACGCTTCGCAACCTTGTTGGCGGCGGATACAATGGCGTAATTTACCCGGTAAACCCGAAACGCGAAGCAGTTTTTGGCATACCCTGTTTCCCCGATGTAAAAAGTCTCCCTAAAACGCCTGACCTGGCTGTTATTATGACGGCAGCGAAATTTGTACCGCAACTAATCCGGGAATGTGGAGAAGCTGGCATCCATGGCGTCATTATTATGTCGGCCGGGTTCAAAGAGTCTGGCTCCGAGGGAAAAGCCCTCGAAGAACAGGTAAAAGCCGAAAAGGCCAAATTCCCCAACATGCGTGTTATCGGGCCAAACTGCCTGGGAATACTTGTGCCGGGACTAAACATGAATGTGAGTTTTGCAACAGGAATGCCTAAAAAAGGGCACGTAGCCTTTATTTCACAATCGGGGGCACTTTGTACTTCCGTACTCGACTGGGCTTACGAATCGAACATAGGCTTTTCTTATTTCGTTTCCATAGGTAACTCTATGGACGTAAATTTTGGCGACCTCATCGACTATTTCGGACAGGATCCCAATACAAAATCCATTGTTTTGTATGTTGAATCACTCTCCGATGTGCGCACTTTTATGTCGGCTGCACGTGCTTTTTCGCGTGAAAAGCCGATTATTGTTTACAAATCAGGGCGTTTCCCGGAATCAGCAGCGGCAGCAGCTTCGCACACAGGCGCAATGGCTTCGGAAGATTCTATCTATGATGCTGTTTTCCGCAGAGCAGGGCTTGCACGTGTTTTTGAGTTCGGAAATATCTTTGATTTTACCGACCTTGTTGGCAGGCGACGCATACCCAGAGGCAATCGCCTGGCTATCGTCACCAACGCCGGAGGACCAGGTGTTATGGCTACCGACTCGCTTATATCAATGGGTGGCAAACTGGTTACCCTCAGTGATGATACCATGAAAAAATTGAATGACTACCTGCCACCGTTCTGGTCGCACGGCAACCCCATTGATGTGCTGGGAGATGCTACTCCAGAACGCTTTGCAAAAGCTACGGAAATTGTTCTTGAAGATGAAAATGTGGATGCCGTACTGGTATTGCTTACACCACAGGCAATGACAGCCCCGACAGAAACAGCAGAGTCCATCTCAAAACTGGCATCGAAAACCACAAAATCAATTATGGCAGCCTGGCTTGGTGGCCTGAGCATGCACGAAGGAATTCAAATTTTCAACAACGCCGGTATATCAAGCTATACCCATCCGGAGCAGGCCATACGAGCATTTATGACGCTTTCCAACTATTCGCAAAACCAAGAAATGCTTTATGAAACGCCAGAAGAGGTACCGGTTTCATTTAAATACGACAGGAACGAGCTACGGGAAAAATACCTGAAAGAGGTATTTCCAAAAGCCAGAATATTAAATGAAGACGACTCGAAAATGCTTGTGAACGATTACGGCATTGACACTACCCATCCGACGCCGACAGCCACCGAAGATGAAGCTGTTGCCATTGCTGAACAAAAAGGATATCCGGTTGTGCTGAAAATATATTCACCCGATATTACACATAAATCTGACGTTGGCGGTGTTGCATTGAACATTAAAAACGAAGAGATGGTGCGTGCAACATTCCGCAATATGGTAAAAACAGCAGCAGCCAAACGCCCCGATGCAAAAATTGAAGGGGTTACCGTACAAAAAATGGTAGATACTCGCGATGGTATAGAACTAATTGTTGGCACTAAAAAAGATCCGGGATTTGGAACTGTTATGCTCGTTGGAATGGGTGGTACAACCGCCGAATTGTTCAAAGACAACCGATTGGAGTTTCCTCCTCTTAACGAGAAACTGGCCAATCAGATGCTGCGATCACTAAAAATTTATCCTTTGTTAAAAGGGTACCGTGGCGACACACCAAAAAACATTGAAAAACTGATTGAAACACTAATCAGAATGTCTTACCTGGCCGCCGATTATCCAGAGATTAAAGAACTGGATATCAACCCCTTAATAGTAACACCCTCCGATGTTATTGCTCTGGATGCCCGCATTGTTGTTGACGAAGAGGTGATGCAAAATCCTGTGAAGGAATATTCCCACCTTATTTTACGGCCTTACCCAGAAAGATTGATAAAACATGCCTCTTTAAAAGATGGCAGCGAGATAAAACTTCGACCCATTAAACCCGAAGACGAACCACTGTGGCTCGATATGCTGACAAGTTGCTCCAAAGAGTCAATATACCACCGTTTCCGTTACGATTTTTATTTCAATTCGCATGAAGTGGCCAGCAAATATTGCTTTATAGATTACGATCGTGAAATCGCCATTGTTGCCGAAGTTGAAGAAAACGGGGTTAAAAAGCTTATAGGTGTGGGACGACTTATTGCCGACCCCGATGTTGAAAATATGGAGTATGCCGTGTTAATTACCGATGCATGGCAGAAAAAAGAACTTGGCTTTATATTGACGGAATATTGTGTGGAAATTGCAAAAACACGAGGCATTAAAACACTTGCTGCAGAAACAACAAAAGACAATAAACCGATGATTTCCGTATTCAAAAAACTCAATTTTAAAATCCGTTTTAATGAGGACACTACGGTATCTGTTGTTAAAGACCTATCAGCAGAAGATTAATTGTAAATATTTTACTCCCGGCAGGTTATTACACCACTGAGCCGGGAGGTTTCAAATCATTATATGGATTTCGCAAACATTGAAAAGGCTGCCAAAACAATACGAAAAGCCAGGTATGCAGTAGCTTTCACTGGTGCAGGAATTTCAGTTGAAAGTGGAATTCCCCCCTTTCGCGGGGAAAATGGCCTATGGAATACGGTGGATCCTATGTTTCTCGAGATAAACTATTTTAAGAAAAAGCCGTTACAGTCGTGGCTAAAAATAAAGGAATTTTTTTATGACAGCCTTGGCGATGCCCAACCCAACCTTGCCCACGAGGTACTGGCAAAAATGGAGCAGAGAAGTTTTCTTGAATCCGTGATTACACAAAACATAGACCACTTACACCAAAAAGCAGGCAGCAGCTATGTTTACGAGCTTCATGGCACATACAAGCAATTAATTTGTACCGAATGCAGTTCGGAATACGACATAAGTTTTGCCAATCTTAACTACCTGCCGCCAACCTGTTTTGTTTGCAAGGGAATTTTAAAACCCGATATCGTTTTTTTCAATGAAGACATTCCTACTTTTGTCAGCAAACGGTCGTTCCAAGAGGCAGAAAAAGCTGATTTAATGATTATTATAGGAACCAATGCCGAAGTTTTGCCTGCAGCTGACATCCCGGTACTGGCAAAAGATACTGGTGCAGAAATTATAGAAATCAATATTGAACCCTCGCATTTTACCAATACGTTGACAGACATTTTTTTGCAAATGAAGGCTACAGAGGCCATGAAAAAAATAGCAGAATTACTGTACCTGTAAGCTGTTTTCTCTGGATCTTCAACCCGACAGAAAAGGCAGTTAGTTGGCTTGAAAATAAATTACAGCATAATTGGGCAGTCAAATTGGAACTCAATAAAAAAATAATTTATTTTGCTTTTGATTTCAGCATAAATATTAAAAAAAACAAAAATTAAGAATATGAATCAACTGGAATGGCTTCTGGACTATAATCCTGTTTTGCTAGCCCTGGCAGCAACACTCTTCACATGGTTTTTAACAGCTCTTGGAGCTGCTATGGTTTTCTTTTTCAAGAGAATTAATAAGAAAGTATTGAATTCCATGCTTGGTTTTGCTGCCGGAGTAATGATTGCAGCAAGTTTCTGGTCGTTGTTAAATCCGGCTATCAGCATGGCCGAAGCACAGGGAGTAGTACCGTGGGTTCCTGCTGTTGTAGGTTTTATAGCTGGTGGAGTATTCCTGTTTGCAATTGACAAGTTGTTGCCACACCTCCATATGGGATTGGCAACAAGTAAAGCAGAAGGTATAAAAACAAACTGGCAACGCAGTATATTACTGGTACTTGCCATTACATTACATAATATCCCGGAAGGGCTGGCTGTGGGTGTTGCTTTTGGTGCACTGGCTAATAACCCTGATGCCGGATTACTTGCAGGAGCAATTGTTTTAGCTATCGGCATCGGGCTACAAAACTTCCCTGAAGGGGCTGCTGTTTCTATTCCCCTGCGACGCGAAGGGCTATCGCGGCTAAAAGCTTTCAACTATGGCCAGTTATCTGGTATTGTAGAACCCCTGGCCGGAGTTTTTGGAGCTTATCTGGTATTAACGGTAGAGCCGCTTTTGCCTTATGCTTTGTCGTTTGCTGCCGGAGCCATGATTTTTGTTGTAGTAGAAGAATTAATCCCGGAATCACAATTAGGTCACGAAACCGACTTTTCAACTACAGGCGCCATGATAGGCTTTACAATAATGATGCTTTTAGATGTGGCTCTGGGTTAACAACCTACTATATGCCAGTATTATGCCATTCTGTTGGTGTTTTTAAAACATGTTGTTGATAATCCCGCAACTGATAAAAATTACTGTGGGGGCATAAAAAATAAACAATTATAAGCAAATGAATAAATATCTGTTAGCAATAATCATTATTGCAATAGGTTTTCCTTTAAAATCACATGCCAGCGACCTTCCGTCGTTAAAAGGCAAAAAAGTATTAATGGTTTGGGGCGGCTGGAATGGCCATCACCCCAGAGAGTTGACAGAGAAAGTGAAGACTTTTCTGGAGCAAGAAGGTGCCATCGTTACAATATCCAATTCTCTGGATGTTTATACCAACAAGAAAATTATGGATAATACCGACCTTATCTTTCAGTCTTTTACAATGGGAACCATCACTTTAGAACAGGAAAAAGGCTTGCTCAAAGCTGTAAAAAATGGTGCCGGCCTGGCAGGTACCCATGGTGGCCTGGGCGATTCTTTCCGCAAAAACACAGAATATCAGTTTATGGTTGGCGGTCAGTGGGTAGCCCATCCTGGTAATATAACAGACTACACTGTGGAAATTACAGACCATAGCGATCCTGTTACAAAAGGTGTAGATGATTTTAAAATGCACTCCGAACAATACTACATGCACGTTGACCCGAATGTGAAGGTATTGGCAACTACAACTTTTACCAGCGAGCATGCAGACTGGATAGGCGGTGCTGTAATGCCCGTTGTATGGAAAAAAAATTACGGCAAAGGAAGGGTTTTTTATATCTCGGTAGGCCACACACCAGCTGATTTTGATATGCCCGAAGCCTGGGAAATATTAAAAAGGGGCATTAAATGGGCAAGCGCAAGTAAATACGACCCCGCAGAAGAATGGGTTAGCCCTGTATATCAGGAGAAATAAAACTTTCAATAACATTTCGCTGCGTTAGATAATATCATTACAAAAACAGTTTGATCCTGTATTTTGGGGAGAGGTTATATCCGGGTCAGATTACCCAACCTGATGTACATGGCCAACTTTAAAAACATGAAACCCAACAAAACACCCTGAAAAGCTTCTCGCGAACATCCGTATTGGAAAAAGTTACCGGGAATGGAAGAATACCAGAATACTATTTTCCACATTGGCAAATGGCTGCCACATTCAACAGCCGGTTCGACCATTTAAGAGTTTTCCAAAATGGGAACGATTAAAACTGATAATATACACCTGTATAAAAACCAATCCGGTAAGGCCTGAAATTAACATTGGGGCTTTTGTTAATTGAGCTTAAGAAGTAACTAAATCGAGGTTCTGCCGACAAGGAGAAACGTTTTCCAAGTTGATAGTTTACACCTACGCCAACTGTTCCGGAAATATTTAGTGTAGAAATATCCTGTGTTTTTCCAATATTTTGCAATCCATATTCATTGTCGATATAGGCATTATTGCCCACCACCATTCCTGCGTTTATACCCCCCAGCATTTCTACGTCAAATCGTTTATCTATCATCTTATATCTAAGGTAAAGCGGTACTTCTATAAAATCGAAAACCTGCGAAAAATTGCCGGATGTAATCAGGGTGCCTCTCGATTGGTAATCCGAAGCTTCCAAATCGCTATTAACCTCTACCCCTTTGGGAGTATTGTCAAGTGCAACTGCCCCTGCCATACTGTTTAAAACAATATTTCCGTTGTCGATATTAACATTATTGCTATAGGCAACAACATTTTTTGTTAGCTCCAATGGTGAAAAATCCGCTGCTTCATAATTTTTTCCAAACGCAAAAAACTGGTCTGGCCGCTGAAATTTTTGCCCGTTTTGATCGTAATAAATACCACTTTCAATACTCCACCGTTTGCCCGTTTGTACTTGTACTGAAATACCTCCTGTTACATTTGTATTTCCTTCTGTTGCAGAATACGTCATATTTGTAGCGTAAGCTTCTGAATGACTAGACACCTGCGATGAATAGCCGGGTGATATCAACATTCCCAGCTTCCAGGTGCGGGGAGTGCTTTTAGTTTTGGGTTTCTCTTGCACATTTAATGCCATTATTTTGCGATCTGCATCTGTTAATCTTTCTTTTGGTAATATGTTAAAGGGTGTCAAATATTTTTCATTTTCCCTGTTTTGATAAACAACAGGATCCTTTGCCGGCAGAAAAGCCAATGCAAGGGGCCTCTTTCGCTTTATTGGCCGTAAAGCCACGTGGTGTTCTTCGGATAAGACAGAAATAGTGGGCATATGCCGGTAATTTCGTGCCGGCAACATAGCAATAACCCCATTATCTATTTGTTGGTCATTGCTTTTAAAGTTCTGGTTTTCGGCGATCTGAGAAACATCTAAACCATTTGATTTGCCAGGCAGGTCAACTTTATTCGGTCTCTCCTCCCTACTCAGAACGGTTACTTCGGGCGTGTTTTTTGTGAAATACCAGCCACCTACCAAGGCCAGCAAAAGAACTGCTGCTACTGCTGCAATCCTGCTAATATAGGCTAGTCTCCGCCTTTTTCGCACTGACACCATACTTCCCAGAATATTATCCCAAACATGCGCTGGTGGGTCAACAGCATAGTTTTCCAACTTACTTTGGAAAACCTGATCGATATTATTTTCTTGCTTCATTTTCATTCCAATTTACGGCATTACCCATCCAATTTGTGCTTACCGTTATGTTTGTTCAAAAAATATTGATTTTTAGTTTGCTTATCCATGCTACTTTTTTCGCCATAGACAATTGCCAGTCTTTGCTTTAAAAAGATTCGCGCCCGCGCAAGGTTCGATTTCGATGTTCCTACCGATATACCCATCTTTTCACTAATTTCCTTATGGTTTAATCCATCCAAAACATACATATTGAAAACCATTTTGTACCGAGGAGGCAATTCCTTTATCAGCTCCAAAAGCTCGCTGGCCGTAATTTTTCCAATTATGTCATCATCGAAACCAGGTTTTTCAAATTGTTGCACATCTTCTACCGGGTACATCAGCTGTTCCTTTCTGAGTTTTTCATATGAAACATTCACCATAATCCTCCTCACCCAACCTTCCAAAGAACCTTCATGACGAAACTTACCTATATGCGAAAAAACACGAATAAAACCTTCCTGAAGATTATCTTCTGCATCAGCATTATCTTTGGCATACCGCAAACAAACCCCAAACATTTTTGGTGCCAACATCCGGTAAAGCTTCTCCTGTGCGCGAACATCTCCGGAGATGCATCCTTTTATAACTTCTTTTATTTCTTTCAATCTACGTTTATAAATGCCAGCATAAAATTAAGGATATTCATTTAATCAGAGCTGGCTCAGGCTATTATTCCCTGTCTTTGATCCACAAGCTTAATCCAACTATTAAAATTCAGCTGTAAGATGTAATAACCTGAATAAAGGTTGCGTTAAAAATTAAAAAACCGGCGCAACCGTTCTAATACTTTTCACATCTATCAACACCATGTCGGTTATTTTTGATTATAAAAATTTTATAATACGCTGAATATCAATTAATTTAATTTACAATAATTAGAAACAATGAAACAACTTATAACAGCCATCATTTTTTTACTGGTTATTTTAACATCATGCAACCGGGATGATGAAGTTCCGGTATTAACCGGAGAAGGCACCATTTTGGATTTTTCGGGAACAGGAAACTGCAACATAGTTATTGATATGGATAATGGCACCCAACTACAGCCCTTGTTTTACCCATCGGGTTTTCTTTTTACTTCGGGGCAAAGGCTGCATATACAATACCAAATACTGGAGAACAATATATCTTCCTGTGAAAAAGGCCAGGCTTGTGAAATACTTTATCTCGAAGAGTTAAGCTGCAAGTCTTTCATCACTTTTAACGGAGATTCGGTTTCTGCTCCTGTTGGCGACCTTTTTTTCCTGAGAGATGCACTTATCGATGGAAATTGTCTTCAGGCAAAAGTTTCTTTTTCAGGTGGTTGCAGAAATCATTATTTTGATCTCGTAAGGATTAAGAGCGAAACCAACGATACCATTTCGGCACCGGTTTTCGTAATCAATCATAACGCCAATAACGATCCGTGTGAAGCTTTTCTTACACGTTATTTAAGGTTCGATATTTCGCCAATAATTAGTGAAGGCTATAAACAATTTATTTTGAAAGTACCCCTTGCCAACGGAAATTCAAAATCACTTACATTCGACATTTCCGATACTTAAAAAAGCTTCAGATTCGTTCTACATGCACTTAAAATTTCTAAAGATTCAAAAAAAGCTGCCTGAAAAGACAGCTTTTTTCTTTATATGTCAAACGTTTAGAAAATACTAAAGGATAAACCTACTGCACAAGACAAAGTTGTTTTTCCGTAAACATCTTCATAGCTTCCAATATCCGGATCATTAAAAATAACCGTCTGATCCTGATAGTAAGAGTTGGAAACTCCAGCATCCAGTGTTATCTTATCAGTTATTTTCCACATAATTCCGGCAGCCGGAGTAAAAGAAGGATTACTATAGCTAAAATCGCTTTGATAGCTTGGAGCTACACCCATATCGCCATAAAGGCCGCCAATACTAAACGAAAAATTATCGAGAATATTAAACTGCAACCCCAGCCCCAATTCAAAGCCATTTTTTTCGATTGCACGATGCTGTATTTTAGTTTGGTCAACAGTTTTCCACACTGCCAAATCACGAACATTCATTCCCCAGTCTACTCCCTTGTTAAAATAGAGGTTATAAGAAACTTGTGCTTCCAGCCATTCCAAGCCACGATAGCCGACTCCCACACCTAAAATAGCCGGCACATTGCTGCTACTCTCTGCGCCATCAGGAAATAATCCCAAACCATCAACTTTTGTTTTGTTTTTAAGTTTGAGGTAGGTAATATGCTCGTATTTTAAAGCAATATTCCAATCTTCATTAGGAGAAATATTAACACCGATAATTGGCGTAAAGCCGGCACCAGTCTGTTCCGTTTCAACCTCTTTATCAGCAAGCTGGCCACTTGTTGCGGATAATGTTTCGGCAGTATTATTTAAAGCCTCTGCTTTTGAATTAAACTGGTTTCCTGCTGATGTGAAATTACCTTGGATAGTAGAAATATTCATGGCATTAATTTCTTCTGTGTTAAAGCCAATCATACCCAATCCGGCTTTAATAAGTGCGCTTTGTGCAGGAGAAATAATTGAGTTGTTTTCAAGCTGTTCCAGAGTTAATGCCCCGGCGCCACCATCAATAACAGGCTGAAGTGCTCCTGCCGTAGCATGAAAAGTATTTGCTGCACCAGTAGCCTGTGTAGCTAAATCGCTAACTGTACCGGCAGTACCCAACAACCATTCGGGTGCACCATAGCTTTCTCCTCCAACTTCAACCATAATATCGCGTATATAACCACTATAGGAATTTTTTGCTGGCATATACCTAACGCCTCCATATACAGAAATAAAATCGCTTATCTTGTAGGTAGCCCCCAGTTGTATTCCCCAATAAACCGAACTGCCGTTAAAATAAAGGTTGGCATCGTAACCCGTTACATTTAGCATAGGATCTATCTGGGTAAGTCCTGCCAATTTGGGTACCACTTTCGTGATAGGTATTTCGAAAGAAGGAAGCCCCCTTTCGAAATCTGCTAAACCACCACCACTATTAGGCCCAAATCCAAGCGAAAAAGCCCAGTTTTTGTTTTTATAAACGGCAAAAGCAGTAGGGAAAAAAGGAATTTTTACGCCTCCTTTGTACACACCATCATTCAATAACAGAAACTTGCTTTCAACGTTTTTATCCTGAAAAATAGTTTGATTGTATAAAGCAAAATGCCAGCCATCCTCCAATTTAATTAATCCTGCCGGATTAAAATAAACGGCGTCAATGTCAAACGAGGCGTTCCTCGACATCATTCGGATAAATTGCGCACTTTGGTTAGTATTGGTTAATAATCCACCGGAAAAAGCAATATCAGACAGAATCAATAATATTGCAAATAATACTAGTTTTTTCATAAGTCTATAAATTAAATTTTATAATTCAGATTTTTTATCTGTTACTATCAACTTCGTATAGTTAGCATCGCAAACAAACGTAAAGCTAACTATTTAATAAGCAAAACAATCTTATTAGCTTTAAGTTTTTTAATACATATTCGGATTTATTTTGCTCTTTTTTCAAAATAAAACATTGAAAATACCATGATCAGCCTGATTGCCCAAATGGTATCAGATATGTATTACTTCGTCATAGGCTGCTGCGGCAGCTTCCATAATGGCTTCACTCATGGTAGGGTGCGGGTGGATTGTTTTCAACAACTCGTGCCCCGTAATTTCCAGTTTTCTGGCAACCACAAGTTCAGCAACCATTTCGGTAACGTTGCCACCAATCATATGGGCACCAAGCAGTTCACCATATTTCGCGTCGAAAATAAGTTTCACGAAACCATCTTTTTGGCCGGCAGCACTGGCTTTTCCGCTGGCTGAATAAGGGAACTTACCCACTTTTATTTCGTAACCAGCTTCTTTGGCTTTTGCTTCGGTCATACCTACTGACGACACCTCCGGGTTTGTATAGGTGCATCCGGGAATATTACCGTAGTTAATAGGTTCAGGATTCAGCCCTGCAATTTTTTCGATGCAGGTAATTCCCTCGGCTGATGCTACATGGGCAAGGGCAGGCCCCGCAATAATATCGCCTATTGCATACACACCTTCCACATTTGTACGATAAAATTCATCAACTTTTATCCGCCCCTTATCTACTTCAACGTTCAGGGCTTCCAGTCCAATATTTTCAATATTTGGCGTTATTCCCACTGCCGACAGCACAACTTCAGCTTCTGTTATCTCTTCACCTTTTTTTGTTTTAATGGTCACTTTACACAATTTTCCGGATGTGTCAACTTTTTCGACCGAAGAATTGGTTAACACCTTCATTTTCATCTTTTTGAAAGAGCGCTCCAACTGTTTAGAAACTTCTTCGTCTTCATTAGGAACTACATTGGGCAAAAACTCCACCAATGTTACTTTTGTACCAATAGACTGGTAAAAATAAGCAAACTCACTGCCTATGGCTCCTGATCCGACCACAACCATGCTTGCAGGTTGTTTTTTTAAAGTCAGTGCCTGGCGGTAGCCTATTATTTTTTCGCCATCCTGTGGCAGATTAGGCAATTCTCTGGATCTGGCTCCGGTAGCCAAAATAATATGTTTTGCCGTGTATTTATTTTTTTTGCCATCTGCATCAGTAACTTCAACGGTGTTTTTTCCTGCCAGTTTTGCGAAACCTAAAATTGTTTCTATTTTATTTTTTTTGAACAGGTACTGAATTCCTTTGCTCATGCCATTTGCCACATCACGGCTTCGTTTTACCATTCCCTCAAAATCAGCTTTCACTTTTCCACCAATTGACACCCCATAATCGGCAGCATGGGTTGCATATTCAAAAACCTGTGCACTTTTTAGCAACGATTTTGTAGGAATACAGCCCCAGTTAAGACATATGCCTCCAAGATTTTCCTTTTCGGCAACAGCAACTTTTAAACCCAACTGGGCAGCACGGATTGCTGTTACATAACCACCCGGGCCGCTTCCTATTACAATCACATCATAATTCATATACTAATATTTTTAAGTTATTGTTTTTATCTTAAACAGTTATAACCCCTGAGGGTTGTTTTGCAAAGATAATGCATTTTAAATGGTTTTTCATTGCTGCATTTCTGTTGCGGAAACAAAAAACTTATCCTGATTACTGATTTGATCATCAGGTTTTACTGTTTTTTTTGTGAATTTCTATAAGTTTCCCTGCTGCTGCAAAAGGACTTATGCTATTGTCTAACACCTGGCTTTCCATTGCATTCATAAGCTTTCTTACAGCCTGATCCTGATAAAAACTTATTTTCAGTTGTTCTTTAATGGTTTCGTGCATCCAATAAATAGACTGGCGTTTCCGGTTTAAATCGAAAAAACCGTTTTCTTTTACAGTTTTTAAATAACGTTCTGCTTCGTTCCATATTTCGGCAATACCACTATTTTTTAATGCCGAGCACATTAAAACTTTTGTATTCCACCCTGATTCTTTATTAGGAAAAAGGTGAATGGCATTCTTATACTGAATCTGAGCCACCTTTGCTTTATCAAGATTAGGGCCTTCGGCTTTGTTGATAGCCATAAGGTCTGCCATTTCCATGATACCTCGTTTTATGCCCTGCAACTCATCTCCTGCACCGGCCAGCATCAACAATAGAAAAAAGTCGGTCATAGAGTGCACTGCTGTTTCGCTCTGCCCTACCCCTACTGTCTCAATAAAAATATGATCGAACCCGGCAGCTTCACATAAAATAATGGTTTCCCGCGTTTTCCGAGCCACCCCTCCCAGTGACCCTGCCGACGGACTGGGACGGATATATGCATTTTGGTTTCCGGAAAGTTTCTCCATACGGGTTTTATCACCAAGAATACTCCCTTTTGTTCGTTCACTACTGGGGTCGATGGCTAATACACCCAACCGTCCGCCGCGGGAAGTAATATATTCACCTAAAACCTCTATAAATGTACTTTTTCCTACACCGGGAACTCCTGTAATCCCCACCCGAATAGATTTACCACTGTACGGAAGGCACTGCTTTATGATCTCCTGGGCTAACTCCTGGTGCCGTATATTGGAACTTTCAACAAGTGTAACCGCCTTACTCAGCAAGGCAATGTTGCCACCAAGAATACCTTTTACATATTCTTCAACAGGCAACAGTGTTCTTTTTTTACTCAGAAATTGTTGCACCGATTCACTGTTAACCACCTCTGGCTGCTGAATGCCCTCTTTCACTTTCAATCCTTTAAAACTTTGATTGTTTTCGAAATGTTGATGGCTATTCTTTTCGGGCATAGTCTGTTTTTTTTTACAAAAATATCATATTTCGGTTACGAACAGGTAAACACGGCCATATTCAATAAAAAAGGTGCTGCAATATTTAATCACAACACCTTTTTTGATTTGTTAAATAACCAATATATACCTTAACTCTTTGTTTTTACATTACTTGTTATCCGCAAGGTAGAAGTCGGGTTTTTGGGGTCGTTGGTGATCACCGTTATGGATTTGCTTTGGCGGCCACGTTTTCCACGCGAATTAAAAGTAACTTTAATGGGTGCTGTTTCACCAGGAGCAATTACTTTGGTTGACGGTGCAACTGCCGTACATCCGCAAGATGACCTTATGTTGCGAATTATGAGGTCTGATTTGCCTTCATTGGAAAGCAAGAAAGTATGCTCTTTCTTATCGCCCTGAATCATATCGCCAAAATCGAATGAGGCTTCCTGGAATTTTGCAACAGGTGCCTTTGCTAACTCCTCTGGTGTAAGCGCTGAAAAATCTTCGTTGATGGTTGCACTAACACCTATTGAGTTTTTATAATTTCTACTTCCGTTTTCAGAAAGATAAATACGATGAGAAGCAAAACCAAAGGTATTAGCTTTCGTTGCATCATACGTAACAGTGAGCATGCCTTTTCCATGTGCAGGTATGGTTTCAGGATTAATTTTGGCTATTATATGATTTGGAACCGACTGAAGTCCGATTTTTACAGGCTGATCTGTATCGTTTATAAGTTCAAGTTCCCGCGTTTGCGATTCATTTGATTTGATATTGCCAAAAGATATGTAGTTGTTTTTAGCCCTTAAATTGCCTACTTTTCGTGGATAAAGTTCTGCCAAAGTTTTTTCACGCTGCTCAACTGTTCCGGAAATACGAAGCGATACTGTTGCATTTTCAGCATTAGAACTAACCGTAATAGATTTTGTAAACGATCCCGGGCGGTTTTTCGGATTATAGCTCACTTCTATCTCACCGGTACCATTGGGCAAAACAGGTTCGCGGGTCCATTTTGGTGTTGTACAGCCACAAGATGCCCTAACATTGGTTAGTAAAAGCGGAACATTACCTTTGTTGGTAAACTTAAAGGTTGTTGTCTGGTTACCATCCGATTCTTTAAAAGAGCCAAAATTATGTTGTAATTTATCAAAAACAATTTTAGGCTTCTCCTGCGCCAGCACAACGGTGTATGCAGCAAAGAAAAAAAGTACTGCATTCAATAGTAAAAAACGTTTCATAATGTATGTGTTTAAAATTATTAATTTATTCTCTTTAATTTTGTATTACAAAAATAAACGGTATGCAGTAATTTGGTGTTAACCTGTTCTAATATTTTGTTAATGAAATGTTAACCCTTGGCAAAACTACTATAAACAACTGTATTTAAATGCATTAACAGGAACAATGAAAGGAAAAGGGCTGAAATATATAATTTTTTTGGCAACACTTCTGGTTGCAGGTATATTGGTTATACAGTTTGGCTTTTTAAAAAGTTCTTATAACTACACCGAAAAACAGTTCAGGGAAAGCGCTACTGTAGCCTTGAAAGAAGTTGCCTGGCAAATGCTACTGGCTACCGGCAATACGGCCAATTTCGACAGTCTTGCACCCGTTGAGATTGTAAATAACAACTATTATCTGGTAAATGTAAACGCCCAAATCGACAAAGACCTGCTAAAAAAACACCTGATTGAAGAGTTGAAAAAACATGAGATTTATACCGATTTTGAATTTGCCATATATAACAATGAGTTGGAACAAATGGAAGAAGGCCTTCTGGTAAGCCATCAGGGAGAGAAGCCTTCAGATTTTAACTTTCAGCTGAGCAATGGATTTTCCAGCTATTTTGGCATACATTTCCCTGATCGTACTAACTTTTTTTATTCCCAGTTATCGGTATGGTATCTTTTTACAGGTTTGCTTATTGCTGTTTTATTATTTTTCGGATACACCCTTTCAGTAATTATACGGCAACGACAATTATCTGAGATTCAAAAGAACTTCATTAATAATCTTACCCACGAACTTAAAACGCCTATTTCATCTATTGCCATTGCATCGGGTGTTATAAATAATAAAAAGATATTAAACACACCCGATAGGCTCTTCGAATATGCCCGCATAATCCAGGAACAAAACCAGCGGCTTTCAAAAAATGTTGAGAAGGTGCTCAACCTTGCATCCCTGGAAAAAAGCAGGATTGTATTAAACCGTGAATCATTGCCACTAACGGCTACCCTAAAAGAGATAACCAACCACTTTGGCCAGTCTGATTTCGGGCAAAAAGCCCAAATTACGTTAAAGCCCGATCAATCTGACATTGTTATATCTACGGATAAGTTCCATTTCACCAACCTGGTTATGAACATCTTGGAAAACGGCGTAAAATACTGTGAGAAAGTCCCGAAAATTACAATAGAAACAATTCGGGACAAAAAACAAGTGTCTATCCACTTTATTGATAATGGCATTGGTATTCCCGTCGACCAGCACAAAAAAATATTTAAAAAGTTTTACCGCGTACCCACCGGAAATATCCATAACGTAAAAGGGTTCGGCCTGGGCCTCGATTACGTGAATAAGATCGTGATTGCACATAAGTGGAATATAAAAGTTGAAGATAATCCAACGGGAGGTAGCATTTTTACACTAACTTTACCGGTTTAACAATGAATAATCCTATTTTAAAAATATTACTGGTTGAAGACGATGATGCGCTGAGTTTTATCGTAAAAGATAATCTCGAACAGCATGGCTATGTTGTCGATGTAGCGGAAAACGGACAAATTGCACTCGAACTTTTCAACAACCAACAGTTCGACCTGATAATCCTTGATGTTATGCTACCAAAAATCGACGGCTTTCAGGTGGCAAAAACCATACGTGCTAAAAATGAGCAGGTTCCAATTATTTTTTTAACAGCGCGGTCGATGACAGAAGACAAGATAAAAGCGTTAACATTAGGTGCCGATGACTATATACCCAAGCCTTTCAGCATGGAGGAATTGTTGTTGAAGATAAAAATATTCATCAAACGGAGCCAGGCACAACCCGTTGGTAATCCTAATCCTGAAAAAGTGGTAGCCATTGGCCGTTTTAATTTCGACCCCGAGGAACTTACACTTACCATAGGTAACAAAAACCGAAACCTTACACTTAAAGAAGCAGAACTTATTCAGTTTTTCTCGGCACACCAAAATAAAGTTTTAAGTCGCAATGAAATATTAGATAACGTATGGGGTTCCAACGACTATTTTCTTGGCCGCAGCCTCGATGTTTTTATATCGCGACTTCGAAAATATTTTAAAGACGACCCGGGAATTAAAATTATTAACTTACACGGTATCGGGTTCAGGTTTTCGGTAAAAAAAGACGAATAGACTATGAGTGCAATGCAAATTATTGTTTTAATAATTATTGGCATCCTTTCGGGCCTGCTTGCCGGTATTTTTGGAGTTGGAGGTGCCGTTGTTGTTATTCCCGCCTTGGTGTTTATACTTGGGTTATCGCAACACGAAGCACAAGGCACAAGCCTGGCATTTATGCTTCCTCCGGTAGGCATCCTCGCCACCTGGAATTATTGGAAGCAGGGTTATGTTAACTGGAAATTTGCACTCATTCTCGCCCTCGCTTTCGTGATAGGGGCATATCTTGGCTCCCATTTCTCCATTACTCTCCCCGACCGCACACTTCGTCGGATTTTCGGTGTACTGATGATATTGATTGCTATAAAAATGATTTTTTCTAAATAAAATATTGTAAATTAGTTAATACAACGCTCAAAATACGACCAAAAAACTGATTATGTTTTTGGAAGAGATAAAAAAAGAACTATTTTTGCACTCCGAAAATAAGAAATACATAAAATTAGATAGAAATGAAACGTACATTTCAACCATCCAACAGGAAAAGAAAAAACAAACATGGTTTCAGGGAAAGAATGTCAACAGTAAATGGCCGTAAAGTCCTGAAAGCACGTCGTGCCAAAGGAAGAAAAAAACTATCTGTTTCTGACGAACCAAGGCATAAAAGGTAAAAAATTATAATTTTGAGAACTTTTCATGAAAAGGTAAAGAGTAATTTCTTTACCTTTTTGTGTTTAAAACCGTTTCTTTGAGGTAGCCCCAAAAGTTTTTTGTTCAGTAAAAAGATTATGAATACGAATAAAAAATTAATAAGTATTTCGAAATTACCAGTTGAGCTAAAAGAAATAGCCCAAAAGGTATTTGATAATGAGTCTATTACAACAAAAGATGCCCTAACACTCTACCAATGCTCCAACCTTCCTTTTTTAGGAATACTGGCTACCGAAGTAAAAAAAAGGCTGAGCGGCAACTATGTTTATTTCAATCAGAATTTTCATTTCGAACCTACTAACATTTGTATACACCATTGTAAATTTTGTTCGTACCGAAGAAGAAAAGGACAAAAAGGGGCCTGGGAATGTAGCATAGATGATGTGATAGCCGAAGTAAAAAAATTTAAAGCCAAAGGAGCTACTGAGATTCATATTGTTGGAGGCGTGCATCCCGACCGCAACGTAAACTACTATGTTGAAATGCTTAAAGCCATAAAAAAAGAAGCACCAGCATTATTTATTAAGGCTTTTACGGCGGTTGAAATTGATCAAATGTGCCAAATGGGCAACGTAACCATTGAACATGGTTTGAAGATGCTGATAGATGCAGGGTTAGACTCCATGCCGGGTGGTGGTGCCGAAATATTTGATGAAACATTACGTAAACAGATATGCCCCGACAAGGCTACCGGCAAAGAATGGCTGAATATACACACAATAGCCCATAAAATGGGTATTCCTACGAATGCCACCATGCTTTACGGATTGCTGGAAAATTATGAGCACCGCGTTGACCATTTAAACCTTTTGCGCGAAACACAGAAAAAAACCGGAGGGTTCAATGCTTTTATACCCCTGAAATTTAAACGCGAAAACAACGAATATTCCCGCATAAAAGAAACAACTCTGGTAGAAGACCTGAAAAATTACGCTGTATCGCGCATCTTTTTAGACAATATACCTCACCTGAAAGCCTATTGGCCAATGATTGGAAAACAGGCAGCCCGCTTGTCACTCGGTTATGGTGTTGACGACCTTGATGGAACAATCGACGACTCAACACGCATTTATTCTATGGCAGGTAGCATTGAAAACCCTTCTGCAAGCCGCATTGAACTGATTGGAATGATAAAAGAAATGAACCTGGTGCCCGCTGAACGTGATACACTTTACAACACCATTGAGGTTTTTTGACCATAATTTTTAACTGAAAAGTTGCTTTATTAATTCTGACATACTTTTTTTGGATTATTTTTGTTTCTTAATAATAATCCTGAAAATAAAAATGAGCTTACGAAACTTCTTAACAAGCCGCCTCTTTTTGAAAAATCTGCTTTTAGCCATTGCTCTGCTATTCTTTATAGTATTTCTGGTAATGCAATGGTTAAAAATATATACCCATCACGGAGAAGCCTATCCGGTACCCGATTTTACAGGGCTGACCTTTACCGAAGCAACTGCTCTTGCAGAAAAAAAACACCTTAAAGTTGAAATAGCAGATTCGGTTTATGCCAACGATGCTTTGCCTGGAACAGTAGTAGAACAGGAATTCGATCCTGGTTTCAAAGTAAAAGCAAACCGTATTGTTTTTCTGATTATTAACTCTGTACAACGCGAACAGGTTATCCTGCCAAAACTAACAGATATATCTTTCAGGCAGGCACAGGTATTGGCCGAAAATAAAGGTATTCTAATAGGCAATATTTCTTACGAGCCTTCGGAATATAAAGATCTGGTATTAAAAGTATTACAGAATTCAGAAGAATTACATCCGGGTAAAAAAATATACAAAGGGAGCATGGTTGATTTGGTAGTAGGAGTCAACAACAGAGGATCAATCACCAGGTTACCGGATTTAACAGGTACTACGCTTGATGAAGCCCATACTTTACTTACTAACGCAATGTTAAAACTTGGCGTTGTCGTTTACGATGAGACCATAGTTTCAGCCAGTGACTCGTTAGATGCTTTTATATGGCGGCAAGAGCCATCGGTAAAAAAAGATTCAATGATTGGGGCAGGTTCAAACGTTGACCTGTGGGTAACTACCGATACGTTTAAAATTTCAATCGAACAATAACCCTGATAAGGCATGACCAATTTTATTGAGGATATTGAAGACCACGATGACGAAGGCAGTTTGTACGAACACTACCGGCTAACTGTTGATGCAGGCCAGTCGCCTGTAAGAATCGATAAATTCCTTTCAAACCGGATAAACAATGCCTCCCGAAGCAGATTACAACAGGCAGCAGAAGCTGGCAACATACTGGTTAACAACGTCTCCGTAAAATCAAATTATAAAGTAAAGCCCAACGACGACATCCAAATTGTAATGGATTATCCAAAACAGGAATTAAAAATTATCCCTGAGGATATTCCACTTAATATAGAGTACGAAGACGACCAGCTTGTTGTGGTAAATAAACCTGCGGGGTTAGTTGTACATCCCGGGCATGGCAATTACTCCGGCACACTTGTCAATGCGTTAGCATGGCACTTTAGAGACCTGCCGCTATTTAACTCAGACGACCCCCGGCCCGGCCTTGTCCACCGTATAGATAAAGACACCTCGGGCTTACTGGTGGTTGCAAAAACAGAACAGGCCAAAAGCCACCTGGGAATGCAATTTTTTAATAAAACTACAGAACGAAAATACCAGGCACTGGTTTGGGGAAGTGTAAAAGAAGATAACGGTACCATTGAAGGAAACATAGGCAGAAGTCTAAAAAACAGACAGGTTTTTATGGTATTTCCCGATGGTGAATATGGCAAACACGCCATCACACATTACCGTGTTTTAAAGCGCATTGGCTATGTTACACTGGTAGAATGCATACTAGAAACCGGCAGAACACACCAGATAAGGGTACATATGAAATATATTAACCACCCGCTTTTTAATGATAGCAATTATGGTGGCGACCAGATTTTACGTGGCACAACATTTACTAAATACCGCCAGTTTGTACAAAACTGTTTTAAAATATTGCCACGTCAGGCGCTACATGCAAAAACACTGGGATTTATACATCCTACAACAAAAGAAAAACTCACATTCGACTCTCCTTTGCCTGAAGATATGGTTGCGGCAGTTGAAAAATGGGAAAATTATATAGCTTTCAGAAATGAATAATAAACCGAATATTGCAGTTATAGCCGGTGGTGATTCATCGGAATTTGTGGTATCGATAAAAAGCGGCACCAATGTTTTTAATGCTATTGATACCGAAAAATTTACCCCGTGGCTGATACAAATGAAAGGCAAAGAGTGGATTGTCCTTTCCAATAGCAGAAAAATAGCTGATGTTAACAAGGCTGACTTCAGTTTTAATCTGAATGGAAAGCAAATAATGATAGATTTTGCCTACATTACCATCCATGGAACTCCCGGAGAAGATGGAATCCTGCAAGGCTATTTCGATTTATTGGGTATTCCTTACTCCACGCCAGGTGTACATGCATCGTCGCTTACATTTAATAAATGGTTTTGTAACAATTACCTCAGAAGCTTTGGCATCAAAATGGCCAAATCATATATGGTAAGAAAAGGACAACCAGCTGATAAAGAAGCTATTTTAAAAGAACTCGGATTACCTGTTTTTGTAAAACCCAATGCAGGAGGGTCGAGTTTTGGCATAACGAAAGTGAAAAATGCGGAAGAGCTTTTACCTGCCATACAAAAAGCCTGGGAAGAAAGCGATGAAGCACTCATAGAACAGTTTATTGAGGGTACTGAGTTTACCTGCGGGCTGGTAAGTATTGGTGAGGAAAAAGTAATTTTTCCGGTAACAGAGGTACTTCCCAAAAACGATTTTTTTGACTTTGAAGCCAAATATACCCCGGGCGCTGCCGATGAAATTACTCCTGCCCGGCTTCCCGAGAATCTTTTCAGGAAATGCCAGCAACTTAGCTCACAGATTTACGACCTCTGTCAATGTAGTGGAATAGCCCGTATTGATTATATATTGAAAGGCGATATTTTCTATTTCCTCGAAGTGAACACTACACCCGGAATGACTGCCACCAGCTTTATTCCACAGCAAATAATCGCAATGGGATCAACACTCAAATCAATAATTACAAAAATTATTGAAGATAAACTGGAAAGCAGACGTTATTAACAATTGTGAAAAACTCCTGGTTAACATTTTAAAAAACTATTAGCTTCCTTCCAAAACACGATTTTGTACTTTTGCCCCTCTCAAAAAACCAGTTTTGTAGCAAAATGGCTGAAAAGAAAAAGAAAACATCGCAAAATATAATAGAACAGATTAATGCACAATACGGAAAGTTGCCACCACAGGCTACGGAAGTAGAAGAGGCAGTGCTTGGGGCATTAATGCTGGAACGCGATGCCTATGTTACTGTAGCCGATATTATCGACACAAACTATTTCTATAAGGAAGACCACCAAAAAATTTTCGAAGCCATAAAAAAGCTTTCCCAAAAAGAAAAACCCGTTGATCTACTGATGGTTACACAGGAGCTAAAAGACCGCGGGCAGTTGGATGAAATTGGCGGGCCAGCCTACATTACACAGCTCACAAGAAGGGTAGCATCGGCAGCGCATATCGAGTTTCATGCGCGAATTATCGCTCAGAAATTTATCCAGCGCGAACTGATACGTGTCTCCAGCGAAATACAAACAAAATCCTATGATGACACCATTGACGTGGACGACCTGATTAATTTTTCGGAAACATCACTTTTCAACATTGCTGAAGGCAATATTAAAAAAGAAACATTACCCATTAAGCCGGTGCTGAACGAAGCTATCCTTCAGATTGAAAAAGCAAAAAACCAAAAGGAAGGATTAAGTGGTGTCCCGTCAGGGTTCACGGCACTTGACCGGATTACTTCCGGTTGGCAGCGCACCGACCTGATTATTATTGCAGCCCGCCCTTCTATGGGTAAAACAGCATTTGTGCTTTCCATGGCACGCAATATGGCTGTCGACCATAACAAGCGGGTAGCCCTGTTCTCACTGGAAATGTCTTCTTTACAACTGGTTACGCGTATAATTTCGTCGGAAACAGAGCTGGGTTCACAAAAATTAAAATCGGGACAGTTGGAAGACTGGGAATGGGAACACCTGAATCGCAAAATAGGGACACTCGATGAAGCACCCATTTTTATCGACGACACCCCTGCCCTTTCCATTTTTGAGTTCAGGGCCAAATGTCGTCGGCTGAAAATGCAGCAAAATATTGAGGCAGTTATTGTTGACTATCTACAGTTGATGACTGCCGGATCGGATATGCGGGGCAGTCGCGAACAGGAGGTGAGCACCATTTCACGCTCGCTAAAAGCCATAGCTAAAGAGTTGGATCTGCCTATTATCGCTTTATCTCAGCTCAATCGTTCCGTTGAATCGCGCGAAGGGAAGCGACCACAACTATCCGACCTTCGCGAATCGGGCGCCATTGAACAAGATGCTGACATTGTTGTGTTCATTCACCGCCCCGAATACTACGGTATAGACGAAGACGATTCGGGTAATTCATTGCGTGGCATAGCAGAAATAATCATCGCAAAGCACAGGAACGGAGCTACCGGCGACATTCACCTTGCGTTTAAGAAAGAACTGGCCAAATTTTCTGATATGGAAAATCAGCCTAACCCGGGACTGGATCATCTAAACCGTACATTCAGCTCAAAAATGAATGAAGACGCTATAAGCGAAGGCATTACTTCTAACACTAATTTTTATGACGAGAATCAGGCCAAGGACAATATGCCGTTTTAACATTTCCTTCAAGCTGCTTTTCGGGAGATTTTCAGCAATAACAAACTAAAAATAAAGTGCAATATTTGTTGTAAACCTACTGCCATTTTTCAACGTTCACTTTAAATCAATTGCAGAAGTTTTACCTTTATGCGAAGTTTTTATCATTTGAACTTTGAAGCAAAATAAAAATATGAACCGAAAAATATATATCGCCCTCTTACTATTGCTGGTTGGATTAAATGCACAAAGCATGTATTTGCTCATTCCAATGGACGACAGCCAGAAAAACCACTTAAAAGCCTATGGCATTGCTTATTGGGTACTTAATAACGACATTGAAGTAAAATGGCTCCTTAACTACCGGGGAGGCAGCTTTTTAATGCAGCAATCAAAGGTCATCGAAAATGAATGTACCATAAGGGGCGTATCGTTTGAAACCATGCCCGATGCCCGGGCTACTGCCATTCTAAATGAAATTGCTCAACCGGAAGTTAACCAAGATGCCGTTAGTATGAACAAAGCACCGCGTATAGCCGTGTATTCGCCATCAAACAAGCAGCCCTGGGACGATGCAGTTACATTGGTTTTAACTTACGCCGAAATTGATTATGATGTTATTTATGATGAAGAGATTATCGCCGGCAACCTTTCCGATTACGACTGGCTTCACCTTCACCATGAAGATTTCACAGGGCAATTTGGAAAGTTCTGGCAGGCATATAAAAATGCCCCATGGTACCAACAAGACGTAAGTATTAACCGGGAACTAGCTAAAAAGCTGGGCTTTTTAAAAGTATCGGAGATGAAAGGAAAGGTGACACAGATAATTGAAAATTATGTTATTCGCGGAGGGTTTTTATTTGCCATGTGTGCCGCTACCGACACATACGACATATCGCTGGCAGCAGCCGGAATCGACATTTGTGAGTCTATGTTCGATGGCGACCCGGCAGACAAACAAGCCAACGAAAAGCTTAACTTCACCAACACACTGGCATTTGAGAACTTTAAATTGGTCGAAAGCCCCTATGTTTACGAGTTTTCTGATATCGATGCCACAGAATCGCGAAAGGTGGCTCGTGATAACGACTATTTTACCCTTTTTGAATTTTCTGCAAAATGGGATCCGATACCAACCATGCTTTGCCAAGATCATAAAAATCTGATTAAAGGATTTCTGGGACAAACTACCGCTTTCAGAAAAGATGTTATTAAACCTAATGTGTTGATTATGGGCGAAAACAAACCTGCCAACGAAGCCCGTTATATTCATGGTGAAAAAGGAAAAGGGTTCTGGACTTTTTATGGCGGCCACGATCCGGAAGATTACCGCCATCTGGTCGGTGATCCGCCAACCGATCTCAGCTTACACCCCAACTCCCCCGGTTACAGGCTGATACTGAACAATGTACTTTTTCCGGCGGCCAAAAAAAAGAAGAGAAAAACATAAGAGGCTAATCAGGTAAAAGAAATAGCCAGGATAGATAATTAGGAAATATCTGTGGTTTAAAGTATTACTACAAAATATTTTTTAAGCTTGAAAGATGTTCAATCGTGCATATTTTTTTACCATGCCCGTAGTTTTTAATTATTTCACGTTGCTGTTGGCTAAAACCATTGTTTGCAAAATAAACCGCATCCATTCCAAATTCTACTGCCCCGATAATATCGCTGTTAAAATCGTCTCCAATCATCAAACTTTTACGTTTTCTGGCATTTGCCGATTTAATGGCATACTCAAATATCTCTCTGCCGGGCTTAGGCACTTTTACCTTTTCGGAAATAAATATTTTTGTAAAAAAGCCAATTATACCTGTATTTTTCAGTTTTTTTATTTGAACCTCTTCAAAACCGTTGGTTATAATGAACAATTGGTATTTCTTCAACCATAAATAATCGAGAATTTCATAAGCACCGTCGACTAATTTTTTTTGTTTTGCCATTTCCGACAGATAGCTTGAATTCATTTCCAAAGGATCTGTATCAAGCAGGCCTAATTCGTCGAAAGTTCGTTGAAACCTGCTGTGCACAAGATTATCTTTACTGATTTGTCGGTTTTTGTAGTTTTCCCACAATTGTTTATTATGCTTACTATAGACTTCAAAAAAATCATCATAAGCTATTGTGGTTTCTGGAAAATACTGACTGAAAATACGCTTTAACGCCAGGTATGAATTTTTCTCAAAATCCCACAAAGTATTGTCCAGGTCGAAAAAGATATGTGTATATTTTGTGTTTACTTTTAAATCCATTTTAAAATTACGCCCTTACTGAAATAACAGATGTTACCAATAAATTGATTTTACAACCATAATATCTCTTTTTTTACCCCATACTAAATACCACTTCTACCCGCCCCTTCAACTACAAGAACAATTTCTCCTTTGGGATTGTTATTCACATAATATTCAGCCAGTTCCGACAGTGTCCCACGTTTTATTTCTTCAAACATTTTAGTCAATTCGCGAGCTACACAAGCTCTCCTGTCGGCGCCCAAAACTTCACTCAACTGTTTAAGGCTTTTTGCAAGGCGAAATGGTGATTCATAAAACACCATCGTCCGTGTTTCTGCAACCAACTGAGAGAGGCGCTTTTGCCTGCCTTTTTTTTGTGGCAGAAACCCTTCAAATACAAACCTGTCGGTGGGCAACCCCGAAACGGCTAATGCAGGGATAAGCGCAGTTGGTCCGGGCAGGCATTCCACTTCAATTCCTTTTTCGACACAGGCTCTGACAAGTAAAAATCCCGGGTCGGAAATTCCGGGTGTACCGGCATCTGATATCAGGGCAATACGATTTCCCTCAGCTATTTTCGCCACAAGCGAGGGTATAGCTGCATGTTCGTTGTATTTGTGGTGTGCCCAAATCTTTTTTTCTATTTCAAGATGCTTTAACAGATGCGAGGAGACCCTTGTATCTTCTGCAAGAATAATATCGGCTTCGCGTAAAACCTTAACTGCCCGTAAAGTTATATCTTCAAGATTGCCGATTGGTGTTGGCACAAGCAGTAGTTTGCCGGGCTTATTCATCAGGAAATCTTCTTTTTACCAGGTGCAGAAATTTGAGGCTGGTTTCGTTTTTCTTCCATATAAAATTTTGCTGGAGATATTCCACTGCTTCTTTGAGGCTATTCAAGGCATCGAGGTGCTTAACTGTCTTTCCAAATTCATCTGCATTACCATTAAATAGCTCCCGTATATATTGAAAACGGTCGTTAATACCTACGGCAGCCTGAATGCTGTTTACAGGCAGGCTGGACAGTTTATTTTCCAGTTTGTTGGCATCAGAAACGATGTCGTTTACCGATTTTTCTTTTAAAAAAGTGTCGCCCAATCGTTTATCCTCAACAGCTTTATCTTCCATTTGAATATTTTCCGGTTTGCTTTCCACCTCTTCGTCTGCTTTCTTTTCCAAAGGAGTTTCCGTTTCATCAACCACTTTATTTTCTTCCGGCTTGCCCTCCACAACTGGTTTTTCAGCATCTGCCGACTTCACAGATGGCGCTTTAGCAACGGCACTGCTTTCAACAAAACCCTGTTTATCAATAACTTCCAGATTATTTGCATTTACAACTGCATCAGCTGTATGCCCCTCCCGCTCAAGTAATAACTTCACCAATCTTCCGGCGCCACTTACCCGGTTGCGAATAAATTCAAATTCTATAGCATCAAAACGGTCGTTGCCCTTTTCCATAAGCAACTCATTGAGTTCATTTAAATCCCGCAACAGAAAAACCAATAGTTTTTTATTCTCCATTCTTTACAAGCTAATGTGTTAAAATTTTACTTTTGTAAAAATAAGAAAATCTTATACAATAGGCGTTAGATGTTTATCGAAAGAAATATTGGCGGCACAAAAAAGGCCGGATCTGTTGAAGTTATTGCAGGATCGATGTTTTCGGGAAAAACCGAAGAGTTAATACGCAGGCTGAAAAGGGCGCAGTTTGCCCGGCAAAAGGTAGAAATTTTCATGCCTGAACTGGATACTCGTTATTCGGTATCGGAAGTGGTATCGCACGACGAAAATTCTATCCGCTCAACACCTGTTGAAAACTCTTCCAATATTCTGCTTTATTCCGGCGGTGCCGATGTTATTGGCATTGATGAAGCACAGTTTTTCGATAAAGGGCTTGTGGATGTGGCTGTTAAACTTGCTGATCTGGGCATTCGCGTTATCATTGCTGGTCTTGACATGGATTTCAAAGGCATTCCCTTTGGCCCCATCCCCGATCTTATGGCCATTGCCGACGATGTAACAAAAGTTCATGCTATTTGCGTAAAATGTGGCAATATTGCCCAATTCTCGCACCGTTTGTCGAAGAAAGAACAGGTGGTATTGCTTGGTGAAAAAGATGTTTATGAACCGCTCTGCCGCAAATGCTTCCGGCAGACGAACGCCCAACCATGAAAACTTACACGCTAAAAGAAATAGGAAATATTGTTGACGGAAAGCTCTTTTGCAACAACGAGGATTATGAAATCACCCGAGTTGTTATCGACAGCAGGCTTCATTTTGCACCCCGGAATGTACTTTTTTTTGCCCTTACCGGCCCCCGAAACAACGGGCATAATTTTATCGACCAACTTATAAAAAAAGGGGTAACTGCATTTGTAGTTTCCAATCCTGAAAGTGTTAACAAACAGGCAAATTTTATTTTGGTTGACGATACCACAAGGGCACTTCAACAACTGGCTGCCTTTCATCGCCAGCAATTTCGCTATCCTGTTATGGGCATTACAGGCAGCAACGGAAAAACAATTGTTAAAGAGTGGCTACATATGTTGTTGGGCAATCACTTTCAAATTGTGAAAAGTCCCAAAAGCTATAACTCGCAAATCGGGGTACCGCTTTCGGTTTTGCTCATGGACGACAATTATAACCTTGCCATTTTTGAAGCAGGTATTTCAAAACCTAATGAAATGCCCAATCTTCAAGAGATAATTGCTCCTGATGTTGGTATAATCACCAATATTGGCGATGCGCATCAGGAAAATTTCAAATCGCTTAAAGAAAAAACGCACGAAAAACTACAACTTTTCCTTTCGGCTAAATACCTGATTTACTGTGAAGATCAGGAGAATTCAGGCGAGTATAGCCAGTTTTGCAAAACACATTCAATAAAAAAAATAAATTGGTCGGCCAAAGGAAACAGGGCAGCAATTGCTATTTCGACAAAAAAAACGGAATATGCCACTGCAATAACCGCCAAAACTCCTAAAAAAGAATACCGGTTTACGATTCCTTTTACAGATAACTCGTCGATAGAAAATTCCTGTCATTGTTTTGCAGCTTTATTTGCTTTAACGTCCCAACCCGAAGAAATAACGCCCCTTTTTGAGCAGTTGGAAACGGTGGAAATGCGCCTCGAAATCAAACAGGGAATTAACAACTGCCTGCTTGTTAACGACTACTACAATTCTGATTTACAGTCACTTTTCATAGCTCTGGCGGTATTAAAACAGCAGGCAGCTCAGGCACATCTGCACAAAATAGTTATTCTTTCCGATATTCAGCAAACAGGGCTTGCCCCCGACATTTTGTACCGGCAGATTAATAAAATGCTGGAAGAGTGGGAAATGGATGAAATAATTGGCATTGGAAGCAAAATTTTGGAACATCAGGGCTTGTTTTCAATAAAAAAGAGGTTTTTCCCGTCGCGAAAAGCTTTTGAAAATCATTTTCAACGAACTGATTTCAATAATGCTGCCATTTTAATAAAAGGTGCCCGCCAATTCGAGTTCGAAAAAATATCGGCACTTTTACAACAGAAAGCCCACCAGACAAGACTGGAGATCAGCCTAAACAAGCTGGTTGAAAATCTGAATATTTTTAAAAATCTGTTACACCCCGAAACGAAAATAATGGTTATGGTAAAAGCTTTTTCCTATGGCAGTGGCGATGTGGAAATTGCAAAAGTGCTTCAATACCAAAATGTAGATTATCTGGCTGTAGCAGTAACCGACGAAGGGGTTCAACTGCGCAATTCGGGAATTACAACGCCTATTGTTGTGATGAACCCCGAACCGGGTAGTTTTCAGCAGCTTTTTGAGTACAACCTCGAACCCAATATTTACAGCATAGAGCTCTTAGAACGCTTGCTTAATGCAGCTAAAAACATAGGGGTTAACAGATTTCCGATACACTTGAAAATTGATACCGGCATGAACCGCCTTGGACTGAAAACAGACCGGGAGATTACCGCCGCAGCCAAAATTATCGCTGGCAATACACACGTGCACCTCTCTTCTGTTTTTTCGCACCTTGCAGCTACCGACGATTCTCAAATGGATAATTTCACAAACGCGCAGGTTGAGCGTTTTAAGTATTGCTCCCAACTGATTGAAGATTTCGTGCCTTACCGGTTCTACAAACATATACTTAATTCTGCCGGCACCGAAAGGTTTACTGAATTTCAATTTGACATGATCCGTTTGGGTATTGGATTGTATGGTGTATCGCTGACCGGGCTTCCGGTGCAACCCATTGGTTCTCTGAAAAGTATGGTGTCGCAGGTAAAAAAGGTAAAACCAGAAGAAACAGTTGGATACAACAGAAAAGGCAACATTTATAGTGAAAGCGAAATTGCCATTATTCCATTGGGTTATGCCGATGGCCTTGACCGGAAATTGGGAAATAAAAATGGTTTTGTATGGATAAAAAATACAAGGGCCCCCATAATCGGAAATATTTGTATGGATATGCTTATGGTGGATGTTACCGGCTTGAATGTTCAAACTGGCGACGAAGTGGAATTTTTCGGGCAACACATTTCTTTGATAGAGTTGGCCAAAAGAGCGGGAACAATACCTTACGAAATACTCACTGGTATTTCACAACGCGTGAAAAGGGTCTATTTGCAAGAATAATAAACCGGATCGTTCCACAATAAATATAACTCACTCATATACAACGACTTAATATTTTAACTATATCCCTGAGTTTTAAATATGAGCAATTCTCCTTTTTTATTATACTTTTGTCTATTATACCTTATTTTTTGAAAGCATGATACCTGTTCTTTGATTATCAACAAGGTGGTATTGTTCTTTCTTTTTAACATTCAACTTTTAGCAATTTCTATTATTAAACATTAAAAATAAAATAAGATGGGATTAATTTCATTCATTAAAAACGCCGGTGCAAAAATATTCGGAACCGGGCAAACAGCTGAAGAAAAAGCTGCTGATCTTGAAAATAAACTTAAAAAATCCGTTTCGCAATACGGGCTAAATGTTAGTGATTTTAATATTAAAGTAAATGATGATGTTGTGAGGGTTTGGGGAGAAGCAGACAGCCAGGAAGTGAAAGAAAAGGTTGTTTTGGCTCTTGGCAATGTGGAAGGAGTAGCTTCTGTTGAAGACAATATGACTGTTAAACAGGCAGAAGAAGAAAAACAGCCGGAAGCACAATATTATACTGTGGTTAGAGGAGATTCACTTAGTAAAATTGCCAAGAAATATTATGGAAATGCCATGAAATACCCGGTAATTTTTGAAGCCAACAAACCAATGCTTTCTGATCCGGATAAAATTTATCCCGGCCAGGTTTTGCGTATTCCACCGCTTGATTAAAGTATTTGTTTCTATTGATACAGAAAAATCGCTTTCACTCGATTGGTGAAAGCGATTTTTTTCTACTGATACCTGTTGAAGCACTCTATTTTTTCTTTAAACTGAATGCCATTATTTTCCAACTCATCCAGAATAGGTAAGTAAATTTCAGGGATGGTTGGCAAAAACATTCCTTTTAAATTAAACCTGCCTGTTAAGTACAATTTTGCCGCAACTCCCAGTGGTAAGCCAACGGTTTTTGCCATGGCTGTATCTTCACTGTTTTCGCCTTTTACCACCAGCGAACTGCTTAGCTTGGAAATCTTATCGGCACCTTTTTCGCGATATTCAAAACAGTGCCACATCACAATCATATCTTTGTCTTCAGGGTGCAACAGCCACTTTTTCTTTAAAATATGTTCAAGAATTTGTGCCGGGGTGCCTTCTTTTAAACCTATTTTATCGTTACTGAAAATACCCAGCCAATTTAATTTTTGTATAATATCTGAATCATGGTCGATATGCATGTAGTGATACAATTTCAGCTCTACCGAATCGGTTGGATGGTAATAGAGGAAAGAGTTGATAAACTCGCGATTGGTCATATTTTCAACGTCTTTCATGAGGTAAGAATCGTCGGTTGCGCCAAGCTGAACAAATATATTCCAGGCACGTGAAAAACCGGGTCGCCGGAGTGTCCCGCGATAGATGGTGGGTATACCCTGCAAATGATATTTTTCGATGTATTTCATTGAGTCGCGGTTGGCATAGCCTTCAAACCAGCCATAATCCTCAATTTCTATTAACTCTGTCCGCCTGAAAAGGCGATGATAGGGAATATACTTAAACTTTCCGTTTTGTATGAACCGTGCCGGGCCGTTATGACCTGCCATCACCACGTTGCGCGGGTTCCAGCTAAATTTATAATGCCAGGGGTTATCGTCCGATTCGGGAGCGACCAAACCACCTGTAAACGACTCAAAACTAACAAGTTCTCCCCCATCACTTTTTATGCGGTCGATAATTTTCATCGCCGACATATGGTCAATTCCGGGATCGAGCCCACACTCATTTAAAAAGAACAGCCCTTTTTCCTGCACTGCGTGTTCGAGTGATTTCATTTCCTCCGTTTCGTAAGAGGCAGTCAGCATATTTTTTGAGAACTTAATGCACGACTCTGCCACCAGAAGATGGAACCGGGCCGGAAGCATAGAAATAACCAAATCGGCATTTTTCACCTCTTTTTCCCTTGCAGCAGCAATATTTATGTCTAATTGTTTAATTTTCAACCGCTCATTAGGAGCGAAATCAATTTTTCCATAATCGGCTATTGTAATATTCCAATCGTATTCTTGGGTGTTTTTAAGCAGGTAGGCTATCAACTCACGGCTCGACCTGCCAGCCCCCAAAATAAGGATTCTTTTCATTGCGGTATTTTAAAAACTTGCTTAATTCCTAAAGTATAAAATAAAGAGTCAGGAATTAAAATTACTAATATTGCTAAACGTTCGCATTAGCACCTGGTATTCAGCATGTTAAATATGCGAACAATCGTCTTTTCAGGATTTAATCTTTCTTGGTGTCAAACATTAAACTTTAAACTCAATTCCCTGTGCCAATGGCAATTCAGTACTAAAATTAATGGTATTGGTTTGCCTGCGCATATATGCTTTCCAGGCATCAGAACCCGACTCGCGGCCACCTCCGGTTTCCTTCTCGCCACCAAAAGCGCCGCCAATTTCAGCACCCGACGTGCCAATGTTAACATTAGCGATTCCACAATCGGAACCTTCGTGCGAGAGGAAGCGTTCGGTTTCAAGCATATTGGTGGAAAATATAGCTGATGACAAGCCCTGTGGAACATCGTTATGCATCCTGAGTGCATCATCCAAATCGGTGTAGCGAATCATGTACAGCAATGGTGCAAATGTTTCTTCCTGAACAATTTCATAATGATTTTCTACCTCTGCAATGGCCGGAGTAACATAGCAACCCGAGTCGTATCCGTCTCCTGAAAGCTGCTCTCCACCAGTTAAAATTTTGCCCCCCTGCTCTTTCACTTTCTTTATAGATGCCAGAAAATTGGCTACGGCACCCTGATCCACCAGCGGCCCTACAAGTGTTTCTGGATCGAGGGAATGCCCAATACGAAGTTGCTTATAAACGGCCAGTAATTTCTCTTTAAACCTGTCGTAAACCGAATTGTGCACAATAATCCTGCGAGTTGAAGTACAGCGTTGCCCGCAGGTTCCCACAGCACCAAAAACCACTGCCCTTAGCGCCATTTCCAAATCGGCATCAGGCGTTATGATAATGGCATTGTTGCCACCCAGCTCAAGTATTGATTTGCCAAGTCTTTCGCCAACCAGCCTACCCACTTTTTTGCCAATGCGCGTAGAACCAGTGAACGATATAAGAGGAATATTCTTATCGCTGAAAAGCCGGTCGCCCAACTGCTGAGGGTCGGCAGCCAACAAACTAAGCACACCCTCCGGAACATTATTCTCTTTTAGTACTTTAGCCACAATTTTATGGACTGCAATAGCGCACAAATATGCTTTCGGCGAAGGCTTCCATACCACAACATCGCCTGCCACCATTGCGATCATAGCATTCCATGCCCAAACCGCCACCGGAAAGTTAAACGCCGATACCACACTAACAATTCCCAGCGGATGGTACTGGTCGTACATACGGTGTTTCTCGCGTTCGGAGTGCATGGTAAAGCCATACAATTGCCTCGACTGGCCTACGGCAAAATCGCAAATATCAATCATCTCCTGCACCTCGCCCAGGCCTTCCTGTAAAATTTTACCCATTTCGTAGGCAACCAGTTTTCCAAGTGGCTCCCTGTATTTACGAAGCTCTAAACCAATCTGCCGTACTATTTCACCTCGCTTTGGCGCCGGAACCATTCGCCAGGTTTTAAATGCCTCCTGAGCCGTTTCAATCACGTAGCTGTAATCGCTGTCTGAAGCCTGGTATACTCCTGCAATCATTGCGCCATCGCAGGGCGAATAAGATTCCAAATAGTGGCCGTCTGTTTTTTTCCAAACCGTACCGGTGCAAACGCCAACGTTTTCTGCTTCGATACCTAATATTTTTAATTCGTTTTTCAACACTGTTTTTTCTTTCATTCCTTATTTGTTTTTATCTTTTTTAGTTATTGTTTAAGTAATGTTTTATTCTGTTTGCAAGCTTAATCTATCAGAGGGATTTATATTATGAATTAACATTATACAAGTTGTTGATTATCAGCAGAAAACACAATTTTAATTTACTGTTTTAAAGGCATATTAAAATAAAATTTTATACGTATAAGCCCTTACGACATTTTAAATTAGAGTGGGCAAATGCACATTAAGTATGAGAAACTGTTTCGTCATCGAGGCATTCAGGCATCCCGATATAAAAGAAGACCGGACATAAAAACGATTGAACCATGTGCCTAAAATACAAAATCTTCATAAAAGGTAAAATTTAACCAATGTGTTTTAAAGCAATTGTTTATAGGAACTTGAGTGGTATTTTTATGGCACGTTACCTATCACAGTGCAATAAGCAATAGCGGTTATTTACCGGCGCAGGGTGTGAATTGAAAACGCCGCTACGGCGTATTTAACGCTACACATCAGGCACTATATGTAATTGGTTACTATTTTTTTGTTCCCAATAATACAAAACATAGATTTTGAGTATCTTCACAAAAAAAATTGACAACTACGCATAGCACAACATTAGGCACAAGCTTGGGAACTCTGCAACTATGAAGAATAGTACTAATAAAACTAAAAAGAAGACTATAAATTTTGAAAGGTTAAGTATAGAAAATATAAATGAAAAAGAATAGAGAATATAAAAAAGGACTGTCTCAATTCAGAAACAGCCCTAATCTTTATCCAACTTTATTCCACTTAGTACCGTGGCATTTTGGACAAGGAGGAAGTGTGTCAGAATCGTCATCTAATCTGATTACTTCTCCGCATTTTGTACATTCGTATAAGCCTTTTCCAGGCTTTTCTCCTGTTGTGTACATAACAAAACAAATTAAAAAGTTAATAAAAAAATTACTTACTGCGTTTCTTAACCGGACCAACTTTTACTTTTTCAGTAACAGTAGTCTTTGGTCTTCTTGTAGCTTGCTCAGTTGGTACAAATCGACCTGTACCAGCATCTCTAACACGTGTAGATGTTTTACTCATAAAATCAAAGATTTAGTTTATAAACTATGCTTTCAACTTAAAGGGCTGAAAACTTACCCTATAATTTATTGTTTCCCTTTTTTCTATTTGCAGCAGTATTTAAAGGTTGCAAATTATTTAAGTGATCAGTCCCACCTTTTGACTGAGGCTTGCTATGGTCAATTTCCCAACCCATTGGGGTATTTTTTCCATAAGAAGGTTTGTACATTTGATTTCCCAACTTATCTTTTCTATAAAGGTCGGGGTCTTTACCACGTATTTTTTGTCCTTTATTCCAAACATCATCTTTCTTTTGTTGATACGACATAACTAAAAATTTAAATTTCATCTTTATATATGGGAAACCGTGACAAACCCTCAAAAAAAAAGATGTCACGAATTATCATACATTATATTGACAATAGAAATATGGCAAAAACAATAACATTAAAACCTTTGACAAAAGAAGCTTTGGCTGACCTTTTTCTTTCAATGGCAATGAAAGAAGATGACAGCCAAGGTGCAGAAAAGGCTTTTGCTGAATTTTACAATCGCTATAAAAACTACCTATATACAGTTGTCTTAAACGCTTGCAAGGCTTGGACAATGTATGGCGATGATTTGGTTCAGTCTGTGCATCAAAATACATTCTTAATTGTTTACGAAAAGGCAGAGTCTTTCTTGCAGATAGAAGAAGTGCCATTTGAACAACAGGAGAAGCGTATGAAATCTTGGCTTGCTAGAATTGCACAAAGAGAAATGTATAAATTACTAAGAGAACTAAAAGAAGAAAAAGAGAATATGGATTATCACGATGACATAACTCTTTTTGAATCTTCAGATGAAGAACACAAGGTTCAAAAATCAGAAGACTTTCTTTTGGTTGAGAGAGCTTTAAACTCTCTAGGTGAAAAGAGTAGAAATATCTTGGTGACTTATCTGATGTTTGAAGATGGCAATAAGAAACTGCCTAGTGAAGAAATACAAAGACTTGCAGAGATATGGGATGTATTACCTGATAGCTTGAGACAAATAAAGAAACGGGCATTGGAAAAGGTAAAAAAATATATAGAAACTTATAAAAACAAAAAGTAATGACAGATAAGAATAATACTTTGAAAAATGATTTTGAAGATTCTTTTAAGAAGTCATTAAAATCACTTGGTCATTTATTTCCTACTACAGAAGGTGAAGTTGAAGCTTTTGAGGAAAATAATGAAATAAAAGAAGTTCCTGAGAATTATCTTAATGCTTCTGATTTGTTGGCTACATCAAAACAGACTTCTGTCAATAAAATGGAACAAAATAAGTTCAATAAATCATCAGAAAATCTTGCTATGGCAGCACGTAAAGGAGGTAATATTCCTAAGGAAATTCTAAGAAAAATGAAGTCAGATAGAGATAAGGCTGAAAATGACGAAAAATAAATACGACATATCAGAAAGCAGAAAAAAGGAACTTTCAGACTTAGCAGAATTTATTGCAGATGAATATTTTGCTGATACGTTTGTTTGTCCTTATAAACTTGCTAAGATTTATAATCTTTCTTATACATTCGAGGATTATGGAAATGCGTTTGATGGATTATTAGAACATAAGTCAGGTAAGTTTCATATCTATTTGAATAGCCATAATGCTAAGCATATTTACCAACCTAGAGTACGCTTCACTTTAGCACACGAATTGGGTCATTATGTTATTGATGAGCATAGAAATGCTTTAAAAAGTGGTTTAACACCTTCACATCCATCTTTTACAAATTTTTCCTCAGATAATGAAGTTGAATTAGAAGCCGATTTTTTCGCATCCAGTTTATTAATACCTAAATCTAGATTGCTAAAAGATGTGTTTAAACGTAAGTTTTCATTTAATCTTATTGAAGAGCTTGCAACAAAATATCAAACAAGTATAACAGCTACATTATTAAAATTTGCATCAATTGGAAATCATCCAATAATGATTGTTTGTTCAATTGATAAAAGGATTAGATGGTTTAAATATAGTGACGACTTTCCATTTAAATACATTGACGCACTTCCTGGTTTTAAAGTTCCAGTAAATACGTCAGCAGGTCAGTTTTTCTATGAGAACGGTACTAAAAGTGATGATGAATTTGAAGTTGTTAATGCAGAAGATTGGTTTAGATTATATAATGACAATGACTATGGGAGGGAATTATATGAATCTTGTATTTATTCAGATAAAAATAAATTTGTTTTGAGTGTAATTTGGGAAGATTAGACATTGCTCCAAGTAAAAATGCAAAAGTGTATGTTATACCAATGTACCTTAGAAGCAAAAAAATGATAGAAAATAATGAATGCCAGTGCTTAATACGGTGTATAAGCAATAGCGGGTCAGTTTTTTAACCGAAAATTGGTGCATTTTTACCCGCCAAACCTTATTTTAGATTGCTTTTTTATGATTAACTTAGCAACCGAAAATAAGGTTTGTCTAAGGGCAGTGGTAGGTTTGAAGTTTATGGCTCTTTATCCCGCTACTGCTCATACACTAACCGATGTGTAGCATTCGCCTGCGGCGACCTAAATCCCTTCATTTGCTACGCAAATTCTCAGCCTTTAGGAAAATGCTACACATTGGTGTGCTATGCCAATTACATATATCGATTATTTGCTCGTGCAGGATATGAATTAATAACGCCGCTACGGCGGGTTTAACGCTACACATCAAGCACTATATGTAATTGGTTACTATTTTTATGATGAATTACTTTTATTCTCAACTTACATATATAAAGAATTTGAAAGAAATGATCCTGTAGGAATTTACACAACTTTCACCCAACAGTTAAGAACAGTTCTAGAACAAAATGACTACTTAACAACTACTTCTAAAGAATTAAATGAACTTAAAAATGACTTTGGAAATGGTTTTATTATGGCAAAACAAAAAATAGAAGTTATAAAATCTATT
>PDWI01000405.1_pt1 | contig 69790 bp, 58 predicted proteins | sample 1430891 | NCBI WGS metagenome assembly PDWI01 (sample SAMN01162508, study PRJNA174530) | Oral metagenome, whole genome shotgun sequencing project. | biome: Marine environment; feature: Marine mammal; material: Swab sample of the gingival sulcus; isolation source: swab sample of gingival sulcus...
AATTCTTTTCTGATTTCGTTTTGTTCTCATAAGTCCGTTAAATTTGTTATTACATTTTTTACTACAATATTTTGCATTTGCTTTTTTATGCTCAATGTTGTTTTTGCATACTTTACATTGTCTTTTTTTAGTGTTTAAATCGTGTGTTTTTTTAGGGGGTATTTTAGGGGTAAAAATTGTTAATTTTTGGGGGTCTATGTTTACCCCTTTTTGTACACGTTGTAACTTTTCATTTATAAGGGTTAAAACGTGTACATTTTCCTGCTGATAAATTCCATTTTGAGGGCGGTTAAAACGTGTACACTTTTCTGCTGAAAGTTCCGCCCATTTGTTACATAAAATATTATGTATATCTTGTTGAATTGTTGAGCCGTGTTGTTGCATTAATTTAAAAAAATGTTTTTTTGCTCTTTTACGTTGTGTCCTATTAAATTTTTGCCACTTTTTAGGATTTTCATAGACTAATAATTTTTCTCTGTCAAACTCTGATAAGTGCCTATAATTAATACTATTGTCGTAAAATATTATATTATCCCACCACTCTAATAATAAATTAAAAACGCATTGTAATTTATTGGGGTTGGTTAGGTCTGACATTGTTTTAATATCAAAGTCCTTTAAAGCAAACATTTTTTTAAATGCTATTTCAATCCTTATTAGGTTATTCGCTTGTATATTGCTTTGTTTCCCTTTGTTGTATATCTTTAATCGTTGGCGTTGTTGTCGTATTTCATAACCGATATTACACGCATTACTTTTTAGTGTGTCAAATTGGTAGTTTTTGTATGCAACTAAACTTTTTAAAAATTTACTTGCAGTTATTGGCGTGTATATGTTTAACCCTAATTCTAAATTATGAAGTATTGCCGTTGAGGGGTTTATATAAAAATCCCGTTGCAGTTCGTTTATAACGTCCTGCAAATTATCAAAAGTAAATGTATTGTTGTTATGTTTGCCGTTGTTGTAAAACTTATGTAAAGACCCTCTAAAATAACATTCGTGTAATTTATATTTGCCCGTCTTTTTGTCTTTAACTTTCTTTATAACAAATAACAAACCTTTGTATTTTGCTAAGCGTGTACGTTCGTCTATTTCGCCCGTTTGTTCGTTGCAAAAAGAATAAAATGTTAAACGCTTTAACAATGTATCTACTATTGATAAAGGTAGTTCTATTTTTACCCCGTCAATCAATTTATATAATAAAGGTTAAGGCATTTTCTAAATGAAAATGAATTTTGTCCCCTGCTATTGATAAGGGGCAACGGTCTATTATTGCGAGTTGGCTAAAATTCCGTGCATTTGACACGTGCAAGTATGCCCCCAATATATCATTATCGGGCTGTATTGCCGTGCCTTTTGTTCGGGGTTTAGTGTAGTCGCTCAAACAGTTAATAAGCATTTGTAAAACCTCTTTTTGTTGGTCTGCGGGTTGCAATTCAAACCCCGCAAGCAAGTCCATTGCTGACATTACTACGTTTGTGTTATTGTTCATTTTCCTTGCTTAAACAGTTTAAAATATCGCTTTCCTTGTACAATGTTTTGTTTCCTATTCGGTGCGGTTTTAGTATGCCTTTTTTGTCCCATTTCCATAAGGTAACTAACGACACACTTAAAAAATCGGCGGTTTGTTGGCGTGTCATAAAACTGTCTTTTTGTTCCTGTTTTTTCGGTTCTGTGTTTGTTAGTAGTTCTTTAAAGGTGTTTGCTAATTCGTGTACTAATTCGGTTTTTGTGATACCCTCTAAAATAATTTTTTCGTTGCTCATAATGTTAAATTTTTAATTATTGGTTTCTATTTTCCAGCAAACATTTTATTGTAAAAAAATATGCTGTTTATTTAATATATCATATTGTCTATATTTCTGTATTTCGGCAAACATTTTGCTATAAAAAAATATGCCGTTTTGTTGCTCGGGACGTTTATGCCCCGAGCAAAGTATTAATATATTATTTTCTTTGGTTTCTGTATTCCAGCAAACATTTTATTGTAAAAAAATACGCCTGTTATGGCTTGTATTTTTCTTTTAAATGACTTATTATTTTGTGCATATAAAAAACAAACAAATCATTATAAGTATTTGGCAAATCTCGGGTTCTTTTGCTACCCTCTGTAAAAAATTTAAAATATTCTATTGACCTATAAAAATGCAATTTGTTTATATCGTTTACAACTTCGTCAATACTATATTTTAATATTTTAGGTTTTAAATATTCCTTTATTATTTGTTGCGTTTGCTGTCCGTAAAATTCAAATAATGTAATATGTCTTTTTAATTGGTATTTTTCTTTTATGTATTCGTTTAATAAATTTGTGCCAAAGCCTAAAAGAGAATTTTTTTCTTTTTCTTTTAATTCTTTGTCTGTTATCTCCTCTAAATAATATTGCGTAATTCCGTATTTATCCTCTTCCTTTATTTCTCTAAGATTATTTATGTCAGTACTTAAATACTCTCTCTTATACTCTAAAAATATATCTCTCTCGGCAGTTTCATAACTTAAATAAGTTACTTTATTTTTATGAATATCTATACTATTTGAAAAATTAACATAAGCGGAAAAAAACAACGGGTTAAATTCGTTTAGTTCGTTAATTGTTAGCCTTGCGATTTGTTCAATTGCTGTCAATTCGTTTTTTATACTTTCTTTGTCCTCTTTGTCGGTTGAGGTCATTATATCATTATACATTTGTTCGGTGTATAATTCTGTAAAAACTAAACTTTTGAATTTTGTTGTTTTGCGTTTAGCCGTGATTAATACAAAAATAGGGTAATAATTTTCGCCCCCTATTACTGACGGCTTTACATTTGTATTTAAATAATGCTTTATGCTAACTGTATAATCTTTCATTTTATTACTGTTTACTATTTTAACGACACAAAATTAATTACTATTAACAAAAACACAAAGAAAAGTTTAATATTTTTTGTCAAACATTTATTTTGCTTTATATTTGCCCCGTATTTACTCACCACATAAATAATTTTTCATTTATTGTAGATACGCTATTTTAACACATTAAAAGCCGTAATATTTAGTTGTTACGGCTTTTTTGTGTCTCAATATAAAGGGTGTTGTACTTATAATATTTTGTCGGGGTGTTGGTGTGTGCTGAATACTCGCAAGATTACAATTTTATCATTATAAATCTTATACACTATTTTATATGAATAAATAACGGCACGGCGTACATTTTCATTGTTATACAATTCGTCTTTTTGGAATTTATAAGGCTGATTTGTTAAGCCCTTAACAAGTTTCTTTATTCGCCCCGACACTTGTTTTGCGTTTTGGGGGCTTTGTTCCGCTATATAACTAATTGCATTATATAAGTCGGTTTCTGCTCTACTACTCCAAATTATACGCATTACTAATATTTTTAAAAACTTCGTCAGTTGTTTTGCCTTTGTCTTGTTCGGTTTCTACTTCATTTATAACCGTGTCAAGTGCCTGTATATATTCCTTTTTGGTTAAGGGGTTGCCGTTGGTGTCGTACGCTACGGCTTTACGCTTATATATTGACTTTTCTATTTTGGTCAATTCGTTAATATCGGTAATTGTTAAAACTTGCCGTATTATGTTGTTTTGCATTTCAATTGTTGTCATTGTCTTATATATTTGGTGTTAAGTTATTATTAATGTTTACATATTTGCCACTCTTAAAGGGTAGAGTGTTGGGCTTTCTTTTTCCTGTTTTTCGTATAATTTTTGCAAGTTCTTTGCGTGTTGCGTTGGTGTTACTTTTATGTATTTTAAAAACTCCCTTTCTGTTTTGTGTCCTGTTATTCCCATTATTGTAACGTTGTCAATTTTGCCGTATAAGTTAGTAGCAAACGAACGCCTACAAGTGTGCGAGGTTATTAATTCGCATTTTGGAAACTTGCCGTATTCTTTGCGTTTGGTTTTCGGGTTTAGTTTGCCACCGTCCACAATTTGAGTAATACCCACCTTATAACATATCTCTTTTATGTAATCGTTAAAACGTTGGTCAGATATAGGGCGAGGAAACTCCCCGTTATTTTGGGCTAAAATCATTTTTATTTGTTGGTGTAGTGGTATGATAACGGTTGTACCTGTTTTTTTTGTTTTAATGGTTATCATATCGTTATTAATATTGTCTTTGTTTAGTCGCATAATGTCCGACACTCTTAACCCTGTACGTGTGCCAATTACTAATAAATTACGGGCGTTTAATAACCTTAAATCATTGTTAAAGTTGTAAGCAAAAATTTTATTTATTTCGTCATCGGTCAAATAAACGTCTTTTGTTTCGTTGGTCATTGTTTTAAAATCGGACAAATCAATATTACAAAAGCCCCTTTTGTTTGCTTCATTAATCCACGCTTTAAGTATTTTTATTTTTGTCCCTGTTGTGTTTTGCGTGTAGCCTTGAATGTTAATACAGAAGTTTACAAACTCTTTGTAAAAATTATAATTTATGCTTTTTAGTTGAATTTGTTTACCCGAGTAATGCTCAAAAGCAATTAAAGTATTTAATGCGTTTTTGTTCTTTTTCCTTGTTCTGTCTGTTATTGCTTTGCCTGTTTGTCGGTTTAATGTTTCGGTTTCTATATGGAATTTAGCCCACTCGACAAAGTATTTTTTATATTGTTCGCTGTCATCTACACGATTAAAGAATTTATTTACATTGTCTTTTAGCCAATCCTTATAAAAATGGTTGTCGTCTGCAACTGTGTAATTATAACAGTCGGTTAAATAGTCCCTTAATTTAGCAAGTTTTGTGTTTATCTCTACACGGTTTTTAATAGTGCTTTTGTTCTTTATTTTCTGATAGACATTTGAAAAATCGCCCTTATTAACTTGAAAACCTGTTGTAGTACTTTGGTCTATTTGTTTGCTTACCCAAACACGCACATATATTTTTTGTGTATGGTAATTTTCACGGGTATAAAATTTAACTTTCATAAATACACTATTTTTAACAATGCAAATATAAATTATTCCGAAATAATTCCGAAATAATTCCGAAAAAAAGTTAATTTATGGGTATTTAGGTTAATTGTTTTTAATCATTTTAATTAACGCTTATATAGTTAAAACATTAATTTTGTGATGTTTAGGCTGATTTTTTGGGGTTTTTAGAGTGGGTTCGATTAACTGGGTTCTATCCCTGATGGGGGTACTACTTTAAAACTTGAGCGGAACCGCAGTATATTAATATATAAAGTAAAGTTAATTAAAATTGCCTTTTATAAAGGTTTTTGTTTTGTACTTCTAAAATAAGCAACCCATATCTTATTCCCTAATATTTGATAATACAATACAAATTTTCCTTTAAAAAACACTCTTTTGTATAGATTGGTGTGTGTTGAGTATGTAGCTAAAAAGAAAGGATTTTGTGTTAATTGTCCTATAACCTTATTAACGTTATCAATTATTTTGTCAGAATAATCAGACGATTTATTATGCTCATCCCAAAAATCAATATTTGTTTGTAATTATTTTTTTGCGTTATCTGACCAAATTATTTCTATCATTTGTTTTTTCTATTTTTTCTGATTTCTTCCATAACTTCGTCGTGCGTAAAGTATATTCCTTTCTCAAAATCAGCTTTTGCTTGTTTTATGTTTATAACGTCCTGTTCTGTTAAATCAGGGTCTTCAGCTTGAATTTTAGCAAGCTCTTCAGCTGATACTGAAATTTTATCTTTTACTATTGTTTTCATAAACTATTGTTTTTGTCTATTTTATGTTCTTACAAAGATACAATGATTATCTATTGAGAAAAATGTTTTAATAGTTTTTTATAGATAGGTGCAACTAGATATTATCACTCAACCGATAAAAACAAAGGGTGTCGTTCGTTATATTTTCTAAGGTAAAAGAATAGTAATTTCTTTTGTTTTTTACGCCTTAGTGTTGTGTACTCGTTGTATAATGTAGTGTCTTGTTTTATTATCTTTAGTACATTTTCTTTATTGTATTCCTCTACTTTACCCGAATTAAAGTGTAGTAAGTATTGGCGTATTTCTGTTTGGTTAGTAGTAGCCGATGTGTTGTAATATCCATAATTATAATAACCATTGTAAGGGTCGGGGTATAACGATGTTTCGTAAGTAAACCGAGCTACAAAATGGCAGATATTACCAATTATTGTTATGCGGTTAAAGTCGTCGCCTAAGTTTATGTATATAGCTCCTTGTTTGCAAAAACCCCATAAATCCTCAGTTTTTATGGTGTTTACAATTCCGAATTCATCAATATATCTTATAGTATTTTGGTTTAGTAGGTTCTTAAAAAAGTCAAAGCTATTTTTATTTAATTTTGTAACTATGCTTTGTTTTCGTATGGGATTGTTAGTGGCTAAATTCCAATGCGATACGTATAATCCTTCTGTAAATCTAAAGCTGGGTGTGTATTTAATTTTTGGTACAGAATCGGTTTGTGCAAATATGTTTAAACTTGCACAGAGTAATATGCCAATAATGTATTTTGATGCGTACATAAATGCAAAATAACTAAACAAATTTTATTTTCAATGATATTAACATTATTTTTGCACTAAATATAAAAATAAGATTATGAATCATTATTTGGTAGACTATTATAATTGGTTGTTACATTTGGGTTTAACTCCGTTTTGGAGCAATGCTATTAAAATAACAACAGTATTAATAGTTATTGTAATACTTTCTATTCTATCTAATTACATATTTAAAAGAATAATAGTACAAACAATAACACAAGTAATTAAGCGTACAAAAAATAAATGGGATGATATTTTATTAGAACAAAAAGTATTTGATAAATTATCGCATTTTGCCCCCGCAATAGTTATTTATTTTACTATAAAATATGCATTTGTTGAAAAAGATACCTTTGTAGATATCATACAAAAAGGAATGTATATTTACATGATAATAGTGTCGTTAATATTTTTCAAACTATTGTTTAATGCTCTTAATGATATCTATTTACACTCATCAATATCAAAAAACCGACCAATAAAAGGCTACTTGCAATTATTAAATATCTTTTTAGTCAGCATAGGTGTTATTCTGATATACTCATTAATAACTGGTAATGAGGTTAAAGGAGTTTTAACAGGTTTAGGGGCAATGGCTGCAATTCTTTTGCTGATTTTTAAAGATACAATACTTGGTTTTGTTGCAAGTATTCAGCTATCGTCAAACAATATGGTTAAAATTGGCGATTGGATATCAATGCCCTCAAAAGGAGCTGACGGAACAGTATTGGAAATAACATTAAATACGGTAAAAGTACAGAATTGGGACAAAACAATTTCAACCATACCAACTTATGCTTTGGTATCCGAGTCGTTTTCAAATTGGAAAGGCATGGAGGAGTCGGGCGGAAGACGTATAAAACGTTCAATTAATATTGATATGCGTAGTGTACACTTCTGTTCAAAAGAGCAATTAGATAAACTTCAGAAAATTAAATGTTTATCAGATTACATTATTAATTCAAAACATGAGATGGAAAAATACAATGCCGAAAACGGTATTGATGATTCGATAAAAGTAAACGGTAGGCGTTTAACTAACCTCGGATTATTCCGAAAATATTTGGAACTTTATTTGCATAATAACCCAAAAATACACGACGATATGACCTTTTTAGTAAGGCAACTACAACCGTCGGAAAGGGGTATTCCTATTGAGATATACGTGTTTAGTAACGACCAAGAATGGGCTAATTACGAGGCTATACAAGCCGATATATTTGACCATATATTAGCCATTATTCCTGAATTTGAATTAGATGTATTCCAAAACCTATCAGGTAGCGATCTTGTAAAAGCAAAGCAGTTGTTAGGATAGGTGTTATTAATGAGTTACATATTATTCACGTTTACATTGACATATAGAATAAAGACTTTAACATTTCATTAACAATTATTTGTAAAAAAATAAACTGTATTTACAGTTGTTTTATTACTTTTGCAATTCAAGGGTTTTTATTTTTATTTTTCAATAGGCGTTGAATAGCTATTTATTAGTTAATTATAAAATCCTAAAATATTAACAGACCATGTCTGAGATAAATATTGAGGCACAGAATCAGCATGATTAAAATTTGTCTCACACCGAAACAGGGTCATAAAAATTAAACAAATGAAACAGACCATGTCTGAGAGAACTATTGAGATACAGAATCAATATTATTAAAATTCGTCTCATTCCGAACATGGTCATAAAAATTAAACAAATGAAAAGAATTTTTGTAGTATTATTTACATTAAGTAGTTTATTTGCATTAGCTCAAGAGGGAGCTGTAACCAAGTGGGATAGTCCTCGCCATAATTTTGGAGAGGTTAAAGAAGAGGGTGGTTCAGTATCGCATAAATTTAACTTTACTAATACTGGCGACAAACCATTAGTTATAACAAATGTACATGCTTCATGTGGGTGTACATCAACAAATTACACGCGTACTCCTGTAAAACCAGGTGGTAAAGGATTTGTTGAAGCATCGTATAATCCTAAATATCGTCCAGGTAATTTTACCAAAACTATTACTGTAACAACAAACTCAACAAAACAGGCAAAAACCATATTGTATATTATGGGTAACGTGTTACCTCGTCCTAAAACAAAAGAAGATTTATATCCTCGTAAGATAGGGCAGTTAAATTTTAAAACAAACCATTTAGCATTTGGTAAAACTACAGTTAATGATGTTAAAACCGATAGCGTACCTATAGCTAACTTATCAGAGGAGGAATTAACAATTAAATTCACAAACGTACCAAATAACCTTAAGGTAAAAGCTGTACCAGCAAAACTAAAACCACAGCAAACAGGTTATATTGAGGTAACCTACAATGCAAAACAGCGTAAGGATTGGGGTTTTGTTATTGATAGAGTAAGGTTTGCACTTAATGATGACGAGAATAACAAAAGAAATTACTTTTCGGTAAGTGCATCAATATATGATGACTTTTCAAAGATGACAGAAAAGCAAAAAGAGAAAGCTCCTAGAATGGTGTTTGAAAGTAAAACATTTAACTTCGGAAATATAACTGAGGGGCAACAAATACATCATAATTACAAATTCAAGAATGAGGGTAAAACCGATTTGATAATCAGAAAAGTAAAATCATCTTGCGGATGTACAGCAACTAATTTATCATCGAATGTGATAAAAGCAGGAGCAACTGGTGAGTTTAAAGTAACCTTTAATTCACGAGGTAAGCGTAACCGCCAAAACCAAACTGTAACAATAATCACAAATGACCCTAACAATACTCAGGTAACATTACGTTTATCGGGTAATGTTAGTCCTAAGAAATACAAAGATGCTAGATAAGATAAGCTAAATAAAATTATTAAGAGGACGTTTTTTAATGTCCTCTTTTTTATTGAAATTATTTAAATTTTTTACAACTTATAAATACTTTAATAGCTTTTATTTTCAAGGTATTAGGTTTTTAGTGAAAAGTAAAATCTTATACCTTAAATATAGTTTTCAGCTTGTATTTTGACTTTTAAATAAGACAAGATGTAAAAATTACCAATAAAAGCTAATAGCCTAATTACTAACACCTAACACACATTTAAAAAATAGAATAAAAAAGTTTAAACCACTTCATTTTATGATGACCTCTAAAAATGCAAACCTCTGCGTTTGTTTTCATTTCACTTACTAGCTTACAAAAGTATACTGTATTTTTACATTTTCTTACGCCTTGCATTTTACTATTTTATAGATTACCTTATCTTTGCAAATAAAACAATATATTATGCGAATAGACATACTTACAGGAGTACCTCAATTATTAGATAGTCCGTTTAGCCACAGCATTATAAAACGAGCACAAACTAAAGGCTTGGCAGAAATTCACGTACATAATATTAGAGATTACTCAACCAATAAACATAAAAAAATAGATGATTATGCTTTTGGTGGAGCTGCAGGTATGGTTATGACAATTCAGCCTATTGAATCGGCAATAAATGAATTGTGTTCGCAACGTAATTACGATGAAATAATCTACACATCGCCCGATGGCGAGATGTTTGAGCAAGGTATGGCAAATACCTTATCAACCTATACTAACCTTATCATTTTATGCGGACATTATAAGGGCATCGACCACCGAATACGTGAACACTTAATTACAAAAGAAATATCTATCGGTAGCTTTGTGCTTACTGGGGGAGAATTGGCGGCAGCTGTAATTACCGATGCCGTAGTTAGGTTAATACCGGGAGTGTTGTCCGATGAAACTTCTGCATTAAGCGATTCTTTTCAAGATAATTTATTATCAGTACCTGTTTACACTCGCCCTGCCGATTATAAAGGTTGGAAAGTTCCTGAAATATTATTGTCGGGTAATACAAAAAAAATAGAGGAGTGGCAAATGGAACAATCTATTAAACGAACTAAATTGTTACGTCCTGATTTACTTGATGATTAGCTTTCAGTTTAAATAAAAATAAAATCAGTATTTTTTTTGAGAAAAATTTTTTTTTAGTAAATTAATATTTTTATTTGTACCGAATTAAAATAAAAGTATTATTTAGTGAGGAATAAGTCTGTCATAAAATTCTTATTATATCTTAATATTATCGTAATGGGTGCAATGATTACGAACAGAATATTGTACCTACATATTGATGATTTAGGAGATGGTAGATATATTCAGAATGCTCATCCTTTTGATAGAGAGACAGACCCACCAGGGCAACACGACCATACACAAGAGGAACTTTTAGCATTAAACAGTTTATCTTTAATGTTTTTGTTTGAGTTTGTATCTTTTGATTTTTTTGTTGCTTATATCTCATTAAAACAATATACCGGAAAGGTTATCTACTATTCGGTAAATACCCTAAGCAAAGTAGGACGAGCTCCTCCTTGCAGTCTTTCTTAATTTTTTTGAAGCCTGTTAAGTGATAAATGAAATTTATCTAAATACCAAAATTATAGGCTGTTACCAATTATTTTATTTATTTTAAATAAGGTTAGTGAGAGCTAAAATAGACTTGATATTCTTATAAACTAAGACAAGTCTTAATATCGAAAATATGCCTTATTTATTAGAAAAAGAATAACAATTAAGGTAATTTCTACCTAATAACAAATATAAACATAGAATAAAACCAAGTAATAATTAGAGTAATTTAATATTTATTTTAAACATTTAAAAAATTAAAAAAATGAAGTTAAAAATTATGATTTTATCAGCCATACTTTTATTAGGATGGCAAGTTTCAAATGCAGAAAATGGCATTGTAATAACTGGGCATGTAGCTTCTAATGGTGAGCATTTGCCATTTATTAATGTAACCATTAAGGGTACAACTATTGGTGTTGCAACCGACGCTAATGGTCATTATAAAATACCAGATTGTCCGTCGGGGCAAGTTATTTTAGTAGCATCTGCATTAGGTTATAAAACAAAGGAGTTTAAATTGCAAACAGAACCAAACAAATCTTATGAAATTAAATTTGATTTAGAGGAAGATGCTTTAAACATTGATGAGGTTGTGATTACAGGAGATAAGGAGGCTCGTAAACGTAGAGAGGCTTTAACTATTGTAAACGTAATATCACCTAAACTTATGGATGTTACTCAATCGGTAACACTTAGCGAGGGACTTAATTTTAGTACAGGTTTACGTATGGAAACAAACTGTCAGAACTGTGGATTCTCACAAGTCCGCATGAACGGTATGGAGGGCTCATATTCGCAGATACTGATTAATAGTCGCCCTATATTTAGCGGATTAGCTGGAGTTTATGGTTTAGAGCTTATTCCTTCAAACATGATTGAAAAGGTTGAGATTGTACGTGGTGGTGGTTCTGCACTTTATGGTAGTAATGCTATTGCAGGTACTATTAATATGATTTTGAAAGACCAATTGAGCGATTCTTATGAAATAGGAATAAACTCTGGTATTGTTGGTGTTGGTATCGATGGTAGTGGTAGCTCATCTAACGATAATAGTATAAACTTCAGTAGTTCAGTAATATCTGACGATTTTAAACGAGGATTGTCGGTATTTGGTTTTCATCGTAAGCAAGGTCATTTTGACGTAGATAACGATGGTTTCTCAGAATTAACCGACATAAATAATACAACAGTAGGAACACGCCTTTTTAACCAATTCGGTCATCGTGGAAAAATTACATTTAACTATTTCCATATAAACGAAAAAAGACGTGGTGGTAATGAGTTTAAAAAGCCAGAACATGAAGCAGGTATTGCAGAATCGTTAAGTCATAAAATTAATTCAGGTTCATTAGTTTACGATCAATTCTTCAGAGAGCAAGATAAACTTTCAGTTTATTTATCGGCACAAAGTGTTGATAGAGATTCGTATTACGGAGCTGACCAAGATTTAAGTGCTTATGGTATAACTAACGATTTATCGTACAACTTTGGAGCAAGTTATAATGCTAAGTTTGGTGTAATGTCGTCAGTTACTGTTGGTGTTGAAAATACAGGAGGTTGGTTAAAAGATGAAAAACCAGGATATTATACAACTTCGTTAGATACAGTTAATATGCAAATTGTAGAAACACATACAGATAATGTAACTATATCAGACCAACAAACAAATACAACAGGTATGTTTGCACAATATACATTAAAGTACAACAAATTTACAGCAACAGTTGGCGGACGTTTTGATATGTATAACGTAAAAAATAATAAAGAAGATAATCAAGACCATTCAGGAACAGCTTTTATTCCTAGAGTAAATTTACTTTATGATGTATTACCTTCATTACAATTACGTGCAAGTTACTCTCAAGGTTACCGAGCTCCTCAAATGTTTGATGAGGACTTACACATTGTGGTAGCTGGTGCTAAGCAAATTCGTTCAGAAAATTCAGCAGATTTGAAGAAAGAAACAAGTAATAGTTACATGTTATCTGCCGATTTTAATAAGCAATTTGGTAATGCAGTTGTAGGTTTATTGGTTGAAGGTTTTTACACAAAACTTAATGATGCTTTTGTATCATCTCCTGAAATGAAAGACGATGGAACATTATTTAACTTACGTACAAATGCTGAAGACGGAGCAGTTATTGCCGGTGTAAATACAGAGTTAAAACTTATGCCATTTGCCGATTTTTCAATAGTAAGTGGATTAACAATACAAAAGAGTGAATATACTAAAGAACAAGATGTTGATGATTTTGGTATAACTAAAGAAAAGCGTATTTTACGTACTCCAGATGTATACGGATTTACTACATTAGATTGGGATATTGCTGAAAAATTTGAAATATCTGTATCAGGAAATTATATGGGTAAGATGCTAACACCTTATGCTGGTACTGAGTTTAAAAATGATGAAGAAAGAGCAATAGGTAAGCAGATAGAAGATGAAACAGTAGCAAGTGGACAAGCTATAGAAGATGCTCCTTATAATTTAATAAGAGAAACTCCAGCCTTTTTTGATGTTGGTGCAAAATTCTCATATTCATTTAAGGTTAAAGGAGCAGGTATTAAAGTATTTACAGGTATCAAAAATATAATGCAATCGTACCAAACAGACTTTGATAAAGGTACAGCCAGAGATGCTGGTTATATTTATGGACCTCGTACTCCACGAACTATATATTTCGGACTTAAAATAGGTAATCTGTTATAAGATAAAGATATTAAACTTTTAAGTTATGTTGTTTAATCCCTCGTGCAATGTCAAGTTGGCGGGGGATTTTTTTATAAAATTTTATTTAAAAGTTTTGTAATTGTTAATCAAAATATACTTTTGCAAAAATTTTTACGTTGATTAGTTATGAGTATATTTTTAATGTATTTGCGTTTAGGAATGGAGCATATTACCGATTTGCGAGGGTATGACCATATTCTATTTCTTGCGACATTAATAGCTGGTTATCAGTGGAAAAACTGGTTAAAGGTACTAAAACTAATCACAGCATTTACCTTAGGTCATTCGTTATCGTTAGCATTATCGGTAATCGGTTATATTAGTTTCTCAACCGATATAATAGAGTGGCTTATCCCATTTACCATAGCCTTAACATCGGTATCAAATTTATTATCTAATCAAAAATTTGCTCAATATTATTTTAATGTAGAATATACCACTACTACAATATTTGGTTTAATTCATGGTATGGGTTTTTCAGTATTGTTAAAGATGCTAATGGGCGAATCCGCATCAATAACTCTACCATTACTATCATTTAATATAGGGTTAGAATTAGGGCAAATTGTTATAGTTATAATTTTATTAACCTTGTCGTCGTTAGCAAATAAATATCTTAAAATCAGCACAACTACTTGGCAAAAGTCAATAGCTACAATATGTTTAGGTTTTGCCATTTACCTTATGATTGTACGTTGGTTTATTCCGTTAGGTTAAGTATAATGTGTTTATATTGATAATGTATTGATTATTAATGGATATGTAAAACAATCAGAAGTCAGGAGTTTATTCTAACTTCCGACTTCGGTCTTCCGACCTTAAATGTCTTCATAAAAAGAACTATCTTAAATTTTTCACCTTTCACTTTTCTCTTTTAAATATTTGCTTCTTACATAAAAGTATCTACATTTGTGCCTTTAATAAGTGGGGTGCCTTATAATAACGGGCTGAGATCATACCCTTAATATGCTGACTATCAGTTAGTATATTGTACCTGATGCGGATAATGCCGACGTAGGGAAATTGCAGAAATGCTACTGGTCTTACTTCCTCATTGCAATATTTTATTAATTTTTTAAAATTTTAAGCGATGTTAAAATCAAGTAAAATCTCTTTACTTAAAAGAGTATTTGTGCTATGCTTATTACAAGCAATCACATTTTATGGAGTGGCTCAATTTTCGGTAACAGGTAAAGTTGCCGACGAGCAAGGAAATGCACTACAAGGAGCAACTATTGTTGTGAAAAATACCTATTTAGGAACAAGTGCTGATGCTAATGGAAAATATGTTTTTTCAAAATTGAAACAAGGTAAATATACACTTATTGCCTCGTTTATGGGTTACGAAAGTGCCACAAAAACAATCGACTTACAAAAAGACGACGAAGTGAACTTCACTTTAAAATTTTCAGCACTAATGACTGATGAAGTTATTGTTGAAGCGACAAGGGCAGGTGGCAAAACGCCAATGGCTCTTAGTAACTTATCTAACGAGCAGATTGTAGAAAATAACACTGGTCAGGATATTCCTTATCAGTTAAGTTTAATGCCGTCAGTTGTGTCATCATCTGAGGCTGGAGCTGGTGTTGGTAATACTACTATGCGAATACGAGGAACTGACGCAACACGTATAAATGTAACCATAAATGGTATTCCGCTTAACGACTCGGAGTCGCAAGGCGTGTATTGGGTTAATATGCCTGACTTTGGTTCGTCGGTAGATAATGTTCAGGTTCAGCGTGGTGTAGGTACATCAACTAACGGAGCGGCGGCTTTTGGTGCAACCATTAATTTTAAGACTGAAAATGTAAATTCAAAACCTTATGCCGAGGTTAATAATTTAGCTGGTTCGTTTAATACCTTACGTAATACAGTAAAAGTAGGAACAGGTTTGTTAAAAGACCATTTTAGTTTTGATGCTCGTTACTCACGTTTAAGTTCTGACGGTTTTATTGACAGAGCATTCAGTAAACACAGTTCATTATTTTTAAGTGGAAACTATTACACCGAAAAAAGCCTCTTAAAATTTAATGTAATACATGGTAATCAGCGTACCGGCATTAGTTGGTGGGGAAATCCTAATATACATAATCCCGATGTTAAGCCAGAGGATGTTGATAGGCAATATAATCCAGCAGGAGAATATAAAGATGATAATGGACAAACTCAGTTTTATGATAATCAGACAGATAACTATAAGCAAACGCATTATCAACTATTCTACTCACGCGAACTAAATAATAATTTGTATTTGAATACAGCATTGCACTATACTCGTGGCGATGGTTATTACGAGCAATATAAGGACGGCGAGGGTTACGATGAATATGGCTTTAACCCATTTATTATATATGGAGAAGATACAATAACTTCAACTGATTTAATTCGTCAGAAAAAAATGGCAAATGATTTTTATGGTTTTACAGCTTCATTAAAATATAAAAAGAATAGTATTGATGCAGTACTGGGTGGAGCGTGGAATAAGTATGATGGCGACCATTTTGGTAATGTAATCTGGACAAAATACGGAGCTATACCAAACGATTACGAGTGGTATCGTAATAACGGAACAAAAACCGATTTTAATGTGTTTGCAAAAGTTAATTATGCAGTTACTTCGCAATTAAATATTTATGGAGATGTGCAGTATCGCCATATAAATTATGAGATGAGTGGTATTGATGATGATTTTAGAAAATTAGAGCAAGAGCATACTTTTAATTTTGTTAATCCTAAAGCGGGAGTGTTTTATACAATAAATAATAACAATAATGTTTATGCATCGTTTGCGGTTGCACATCGTGAGCCTACTCGTGCTAATTTTAAAGAGGCTCAGGGCGACCTTGATGCATGTCCTAAACCCGAAACTCTTTACGATTATGAAGTTGGTTATAAATATCAATCGGCTAAAGCTACTGCGGGAGTTAATTTGTATTATATGAATTATAAAGACCAGCTTGTGCCAACTGGTGAAAAAAGTAGCGTAGGTTACGACATTATGACTAATGTTGAAAAAAGTTATCGTATGGGTATTGAATTAGTTGGCGGAGTTCAGCTATTTTCAAAACTTAAGTGGGATATGAATTTAACTATTAGTAAAAACAGAATAAAAGACTTTGTATCGTATGCCTCACATTATGATACAACTACTTGGAAAGAAGCATTTTTAGGGACGGAACTAGGAGAAACTCATATAAGTTATTCTCCAGAATTGATAGGAGCAAGTATTATAAATTATGAGCCTTTTAAGAATTTTAATATTTCACTTATTAGTAAGTATGTAGGCGAACAATATTTTGATAATACATCAAGTAATGATAGAAAATTAGATGATTATTTTGTTAATAATGTTAGGTTAAATTATTCATTAACAACAAAGTTAGTAAAACAGATTTCGTTTAATGTGCAGATAAATAATGTATTTAATTTAGAATATGAGAATAATGCTTATGGAGGACATTGGTTTGAGGCTGAACAGGAAAAAACATGGAAATATTACTTTCCACAAGCAGGAATAAACTTTTTAGCAGGAATAAATCTTAAATTCTAAGCTAAAGTTTAAAGCGTATATTATGAATATTTAAGGTCGTTGTTAGGAGTTGGAAGGTATATTTTTTCAACTTCTAACTTCGGTTTTTAAACTAAAAGAATACAAAATGTTACAATTTATTACAGAAAATATAATAGAAATAGTAGCAACAATTTTAGGGTTGTTGTTTTTATATTTAGAGATAAAAGAAAATAAATGGCTTTGGAGTGTAGGTTTAGTCACCTCGTTATTATATATTTATGTGTTTTTTGTAGCAAAATTATATGCTGATATGTCTTTGCAATTATATTATGTTATTGTCAGCATTTACGGTTGGATAAAATGGACACGTACCAATAATGCAAACCAGCAATTAGAGCATCCACCTAAGGAACTACCCATAACCCGATTAACAAAAAAACTATCGGTTAAATTATTATTAGCCACTTCGGTTATTTATCTGTTAATAGCCTATGTGTTAGTAAACTTTACCGATGACCCTCTGCCATATTGGGACGCTTTTACTACAGCTCTTGGCATAGTGGCAACATGGATGTTAGCACAAAAAATATTAGAACAATGGCTTGTGTGGGTAGTAGCCGATGCGGTTTCGTTATGTTTGTATGTTTATAAGGAATTGTATCCAACTGTGTTATTATTTACCGTTTATACGGTTTTAGCAGTTGTCGGATTTTATCAGTGGCGTAGGAAATGTAATAATGAGGCAATGCGGTAATGTGGTAATAACACTACCCGTAAAAAGTATTATTAGAAATATAATTTATTGTGTAATCAAAAAAACATTACGTAATTTAATTAAAATAAAAATAAAAAAGTATCGGATTATTCCAACATTACCAAATTATCACATTACCATATTAACACATTAAAATAATGAATACAGAAATAATAATATTAGCAAACGGATTATTCCCAAGCAGACGAGAATTAATAGAGCGTTTACAATCGTCAAAAATGCTTATTTGTTGCGATGGAGCTATTAATAAATTAGAAAAGATAGGAGTTGAGCCGTTTGCCATAATTGGAGATTTAGATTCGTTGGGTGAAGTAAAAAAAGAGCAATATAGTAAGATTCTGTATTACGATAGCAACCAATATACTAACGATTTAACAAAGGCGGTAAATTGGTCGATAGACAAAGGATTTACTAACATAACAATAATGGGAGCAACTGGCGAACGTGAAGACCACACCATCGGTAATATCTTTTTATTATTACGTTACGCTAGTAAAGTAAATGTTAAAATGCTAACCGATTACGGAACATTTACGCCAATATTAAAAACTACAACATTTGACAGTTACCAAGGTCAGCAGGTGTCAATATTCGCATCCGATATTAATACCTTAATAACAACATATAATTTAAAGTATCCTATTAACCATGAAAGCCTACCGGAATTATGGAATGGTACACTTAACGAGTCGCTTGCCGATAGTTTTAAAATAGGACTTAATGATAATGGCAAGGCTATTATTTATCAGTTGTATTAAGTGTGTTTTTGTAATTGTTTATTATATAGATATATACGTCCCTTATTGACGAAAATTGATAAAAATTGCATTTTTCGTCAATAAGGGTTATATTTGCAGAAAAAACATATGATAAACAGAGAGTTATATTTAGATAAATTAAGGAAATTAAAGGGCGAAAACCTTATAAAAGTTATCACAGGTATTAGGCGAAGTGGTAAATCTACTCTTTTAGAATCCTTTAAAAATGAATTATTATCAGAAGGGGTTAGTCCTAACAATATTATTTTCATTAATTTTGAGGAACGTGAGAATATAGATTATAGTTCTTGGACACTTTTGTACGACAAAATTATAGCTGATATTAACTTTAATGAACAATATTATATTTTCTTAGATGAAGTTCAATTAGTTGATGATTTTGAAAAACTGATTAACAGTTTATTCGTTAAAAAAAATATTGATTTGTATGTTACAGGTTCCAATGCCTATTTATTATCAAGCGAGTTAGCCACCCTTTTAACAGGACGATATATTGCAATAAATGTTTTACCCTATTCTTTTAAAGAATATTTGTTGGCTCATAATGAGAGTAATAATACAGACCGCTTGTTTCGTAATTACATAAATGAAAGTTGTTTTCCTGAGGCAGTTACTTTATCAAAAAATAGTCAAGAGTTAGTTAATGATTATTTGCAGTCAATTTACGATACTGTTATAATTAAAGATATTGCACAACGCCATAAGTTGAGAAATTCCAATAATTTACATCGTATTGTTAGTTTTTTATTTGATTCCGTTGGCTCTTATATATCTCCAACTAATATATCAAAACATTTAAATAAAAATTCTCAGAAGAGTATATCACATAATACCATTATTAAATATTTAGATTTTTTTACTCAAGCATATATTTTATATAAAGCCCCTCGGTATGATATCAAAGGGAAAGAGCTATTAACAACTAATGAAAAATATTATGTTGTTGATTTAGGATTAAGAAATATTACTTCAACTAACCAATACGATAGAGATTTGGGGCATAAGTTAGAAAATGTTGTTTATTTTGAATTATTGAGAAGAGGTGGAAAGGTTTATGTAGGAAAAAATAATGATAAGGAGATAGATTTTATTGTAGAAAAAACTAATAATAGAAGGGAATATTATCAAGTTGCGTTTAGTGTTAGTGATGAGCAAACTTATCAAAGAGAGGTTTCAGCCTTTAATAATATTCGTGATAATTATCCTAAATACTTATTAACCCTTGACTTTGATAATGCAAATATTAATGGTATAAGTAAAATTAATGTTATTGACTGGTTATTAGAGTAATCGGGTACATTATGTATAGTTGGAACTATAGTTTTAAAAAATCTAAAATTCTAAAAAGACTAATTACCCCAATCACAAAATATACCCAATAAAAAGCATAATAATTTTCAAAAGCAATAAATATAATATATTTTAGTGGCTCTGAATTTAGAATTATGATTAACACCTTGTGTTTTTCTATAAAATAAAATATTATGCATATAGCAATAGCAGGAAATATAGGCTCAGGTAAAACAACATTAACCAAGCAATTAGCAAAGCATTATGGGTGGGAACCCCATTTTGAAAATGCTGACGATAATCCGTATCTGAACGATTTTTATAACGACATGCAACGTTGGGCATTCAACTTACAGATTAGTTTTTTAAATAGTAGGTTTAATCAGATTTTAGAGATGCGAAAATCGGGAAAAACCGTTGTGCAAGACCGCACCATATACGAAGATGCTCATATATTTGCACCCAACCTACACTCAATGGGTTTAATGAGTCGTCGCGATTTTGAAAATTATTTCTTCCTATTTCAGATGATTAGTTCGCTTATTGACCCACCAGATTTATTAATCTACCTTAGGGCAACCGTGCCAACTTTGGTAAATCAGATACAAAAACGAGGACGCGATTATGAGGTGTCGATACGTTTAGATTATCTGCAAAGGTTAAATGAGCGTTACGAGGCATGGATTTCAAAATACGATTTAGGAAAACTGCTTATTGTAAATGTCGATGAATGTAATTTCTCAGAAAATCAGCAAGATTTAAGTCAAGTAGTAACAAAAATAGATACCGAATTATACGGATTATTCTAAATAAATAAATATAAAACATAATAACAATGAACCCCAAAGTAAGTATAATTATGGGAAGTACATCAGACCTTCCCGTTATGGAAAAAGCAGCAAAAATATTAGATAGTTTAAAAATACCTTTCGAGATAAATGCTTTATCGGCACACCGCACACCTGAGCAAGTTGAGAGCTTTGCAAAAAGTACAGTAGAACGTGGTGTTAAAGTAATAATTGCAGGAGCAGGTATGGCGGCACATTTACCTGGAGTAATAGCTGCAAGTACACCAATCCCTGTTATCGGAGTGCCAATAAATGCCACCCTTGACGGATTAGATGCCTTATTAGCAATAGTACAAATGCCACCGGGGATACCAGTAGCAACAGTAGGAATTAACGCTGCACAAAATGCAGGTATATTAGCAGCACAAATGTTAGGTATTGATAATGCCGAAATATTTAAGGCTAACGTTGAATATAAGGAAAGTTTAAAGCAAAAAATTGTAAAAGCCAACGAGGATTTAAAGGCTGTACAATATGAATATAAAACTAATTAGTTTAATGTAACTTAACATTTAAGAGTTAAAAATTAAGAATGGATAAGCTTTAAGTGTACATCATTTTTAATATTTAACTCTTAATTGATATATTATAATTTATTATAAATGAACAAGAAACACATTTTAATATATTTATTTATGTGTTTGAGTGTAGTTACAACCTTCTCTCAAAACGCACGATTTGATGGTGTAGCTAACACTTCAGTTACGCTGTACGATGTTTGGTCAACATTAAGCAATCAGGCAGGGTTGGCAGGCGTACAAAACCCTACAATAGCAGTTGGGTATAGCAATAGATTTTTACTATCGCAAACATCAACACAGATGCTAACCGCAACAATGCCTACGCGTACAGGTAATTTTAGTTTAGCATTTAAACGTTTTGGGTATAGTTTATATTCCGAAAATAATTTTGGACTTGCTTATTCGCGAAGTTTAGGGAAATATATCGATGCAGGTGTACAATTTGATTATCTACATTATATACAATCGGAGGATTACGGAAACAAAGGAGCAATTTTATTCCAATTAGGAGTAATAGCAAAACCAATCGACCGTCTATTTATAGGTCTGCATGTTTATAACCCCATGAAAGCTAAATTAAGTAAGAGTGCCGATGAACGAGTTCCTACAATAATGCGTCTGGGAGTTGGTTATTACTTTTCGGAACAGGTTGTTGTAACTGCCGAAACTGAGAAAAACCTTGACCTACCAGCACGTTTTAAAACAGGAATAGAATATCAACCAGTATCAAAGTTATTTGTCCGTACAGGATTTTGCACTCAACCCACTCAGTTTAGTTTTGGGGCAGGGTATTCCTTAAAAAAACTAACAGTAGATATGGCAATACTTACACATCAATATCTACCTCTATCAAGCAGTATATCAGTTAAATATATGTTTTAGTGAATAAACGTATTTACATCATATTATTTATATTTGTAATTTGTGCAAAGCCATTGTTTGCTCAAGAGCACGATAATAGTTTTATTCAAGAAATAATTGAGGCTATATCGGAAGAAACCGAAGACGAAGTTGATTTTAGTGCTTTGGCAGAAGAGTTGGAAAATCTGTACGACAATCCGTTAGATATAAATAATGCTACTGCCGAACAGCTTGAAAAACTGATAATGTTAAACGATTTTCAGATACAAAGTTTAACCGATTACATTCACAAACACGGCAAATTGCTAACTAAATATGAGCTGAAAAATATTGACGGATTTAACATGAAAACCGTGAATATGGTTTTACCATTTATATATATTAATAGCACTAAGGAGGTTCGGCAGTGGACTATAAAAAATGCGTTTAAGTACGGACGTAACGATTTATTTGTTAGGTTCACAACCTTGGCACAAGAGCCTGTTGGTTATAAATCGGTATCCGATTCTGTAATGAATGCAGAGCCTAATAAACATTATATTGGTAATAGGCATCGTGTGTATTCAAGGTATAAATTTAATTACAAGAATAAACTACAATTTGGCATAACTGCCGAAAAAGACCCTGGGGAGCAATTCTTTAAAGGAAACCAAAAATACGGATTTGATTATTATTCAGGACATCTGATGGTAAAGGATGTAGGTATTTTAAAGACTGCTGTTGTGGGCGATTATCAAGTTTTGTTAGGGCAGGGCTTAACAATGTGGTCGTATGTTAGTGGAGGTAAGTCGGCATATGTTATGGATATTCGCCGAAAGGGGCAAGGACTAAAAAAATATTCGTCGGTAGATGAAAACTCCTTTTTACGAGGAGTAGGGGCAACCGTATCATTTAAAAATATTAGTTTAACCACATTTGGTTCGTATAAAAAAGTTGATGCTAATTTATCAAAACCTACCGACACGCTTACTCTTGACGAGAATTTATTTACCTCATTCGATAAAATGGGAATACACGCTACACCAAGGCAAATTGACAATAAAGATGCTATTGCTGAGATGTTGGCAGGAGCAAATATTAGTTGGAGTATGCCAAAGTTTAAACTAGGTTTGTCGGGCGTTGGTTTAAAGTACGATACTGAGCTTCAAAAATCGGATAGGTTATATAAGATACATCAGTTTTCTGGTAAACAGAATTATAATGTAAGTGCCGATTTTCAGTTTATGTTTAGGCGAATACACTTTTTTGGCGAGGCGGCAATGTCGAAAAATGGTGGTTGGGCATTGGTGTCGGGGGCGTTGCTTAAACTTTCGGATATGGCACAAGCATCGGTTTTGTATCGTAACTTTGCTACCGATTATCAATCGCTTTACGGTAACGCTTTCCGCGAAAGCGGACAAGTGGCAAATGAGCAAGGTATGTTTATGGGTTTGGAGGTGCATCCAATAAAAAAAATCACACTTACAGCTTATTATGACTTCTTTAAATTTCCTTGGCTGAAAACTTATAGTTATGCACCGTCGGAGGGTTACGATTATTTAGTAAAAGCAGATTATAAAACCACTCGTAGTTTAAGTATGTACGTGCAATTTAAGTGTAAGGATAAGGAACGTAACATATCATCGGAGGAAACAGGATTAAGGCAACTGGGCGATGAGCAACGTATGTCGGGGCGTTATCATTTGGCGTATAGTATTAATCGGCAGTGGCGTATTCAGAGTAGGGTGGAGCTAAGTAGGTACAATATGCAGAATAAAGATACGGAATATGGGTATATGATATATCAAGACCTCAGCTGTGTGCCATTGGTTAATATTCCGCTAAAAATAACAATGCGCTATGCTTTGTTTGATACTGATGGTTATAGCTCACGTATTTATGCCTATGAGTCCGATGTGCTGTATGCGTATTCATTGCCCTCAATGTATAACAGAGGTACACGGGTTTATGCACTTGTAAAATATTCGGTTGGGCGAAAGCTCGATTTTTGGTTACGTTATCATCATACATGGTATGCTAATCAAACAAGCATAGGTTCTGGGCTTAACCAGATAAATAGTAATGTTAAGTCCGAAATAAAATTACAGATGCGTTACAGATTTTAATAAAAATTAACACATTATCACATTAAAAAACATTAAATATATGAAACGAATTTTAGTAACAGGAGGAGCAGGTTTTGTAGGCTCACATTTATGCGAACGTCTTTTAAAAGAGGGGCATCAGGTTATATGTTTAGACAATTATTTTACAGGAGATAAGGATAATATCTTACACCTTATGGATAATAAATATTTTGAGGTTGTAAGGCACGATGTTATTGTTCCTTATTTAGCCGAAGTTGATGAGATATATAATTTAGCTTGTCCAGCATCGCCTATCCATTACCAGTATAATCCGATAAAAACTACAAAGACTTCGGTAATGGGAGCAATAAATATGTTAGGCTTGGCAAAGAGGGTAAAGGCTCGTATATTACAGGCTTCAACCAGCGAGGTTTATGGTAATCCGCATGTTCATCCACAAACTGAGGATTATTGGGGGCATGTAAACCCAATTGGTATCCGTTCGTGTTACGATGAGGGTAAGCGTTGTGCCGAAACATTATTTATGGACTATCATAACCAAAATGGTGTAGATATAAAAATAATACGAATATTTAACACTTATGGACCTCGTATGCACCCAAATGATGGCAGGGTAGTTTCTAATTTTATAATACAAGCTCTTAAAAACGAGGATATTACAGTTTATGGCGATGGCTCGCAAACGCGTAGTTTTCAGTACGTTGATGATTTAGTTGAGGCTATGGTGCGAATGATGAGAACCGAAGATTTTATAGGTCCTGTAAATATTGGTAATCCTAATGAATTTACCATATTGGAGTTGGCAAATAAGGTTATTGAACTTACAAACTCCAAATCGAAGATAAAATATTTACCAATGCCTCAGGACGACCCAACTCAGCGTAAACCTGATATTACCTTAGCGAAAGAAAAATTAGATGGTTGGCAACCAAATATTCAGTTAAACGAGGGTTTAAAACATACTATTGAATATTTTGCACAAAAAATAAAAAAGTAACTTTTATCTTTAAACTGAAATAACATGCAAGTAATAAAAACACCAATAAAAGATTTAGTAATAATAGAGCCAAAAGTTATAAAAGACTCACGAGGGTATTTTTTTGAAGCCTATCAGAAGGAGAAATATTCTGCTAATGGAATAACAGCTAATTTTTTACAAGATAATCAGGCATTTTCCACTTATGGCGTAATACGTGGGTTGCATTATCAGAAAGGCGAATTTAGTCAGGCAAAATTAGTTAGCGTAGTGCAAGGCAAAGTGTTTGATGTTGCAGTAGATTTACGTAAAAATTCCGAAACCTTTGGTCAGTGGTATGGTGTGGAATTAACCGAAGAGAATAAACGTCAGTTTTTTATACCAAAGGGTTTTGCTCATGGTTATTCAGTTTTGTCTGAAACAGCTTTATTTACTTACAAATGCGATGAGGTATATGCTCCGCATAGCGAGGGCGGAGTAAACCTGCACGATGAAGCATTAAATATTGATTGGCAAATTCCACGCGATAAGCAAATAATATCAGATAAAGATAAGAATTGGGCAAATTTGGAGAATGCAGATTTTTAATTAAGCACTCCCAATACTGTAGTTTGGGTGCTATCAATTAAGAATATTTTGTCGGTTTTTGTTGTTGGAAGGTCGCCCTCCTTGAATTTTATTCTTGCCGAAATACTAAAACCTATAATTTTATTAGGATTAGCAGAATAACTTTCTATTAAGTTGTCAAATTGTTGAATTTGAGTAGTTTGTGGTTTGTCTTTGTAGCGTTCTATTGCAGATAATAATTTCTGTTTATCTTTTTTTACGTATTTAATTCTGCCACTTATCATTTTTGCAAGTGGAATTTGTTTGCAATTATCACGTTGGTGTTTTAGTGTATCTAAGCGTTTATTTATCTCTTTTAGTTGGGTATTAAGCTCATACATTTTATGTTTTATAAACTCTTTTTTTGCCTTTTGTATAATTTTTATGCTATCAGAATAATAAAAGGGTTTAGCCGATTGGTTTAGCTTAATATTCAATACATTAATATGATAGTTAGCCTGTTCGTAATCCTTAATATTCTTCTCTAATTTATTATTTTTACTACACGAATATGTAGTTATTAGGCTTATTATTAATATTTTAATGTATTTGCTCATCTCCATTATCTATAATAAAAGATAAAAAAAATATAAATATTTAAAAAACTAAAATAAAAATGGTATTTTTATTCTTTTACTAAAACAATTACCGAAGACTTTTTACATTACAAATAGTCTATTATTATGATTTATGTCTATAAATCATAATAGGGAATTCTATTATTATGATTTTACGAAATAAATCATAATAAAATATTTCTTTATTATGATTTTTTATATATTTGTATAATACAGTTAATAAAATAGACAAGATATTGGGGCTATAATAATTAACCTTATACTTCAATTAGGTCGTAATATTAAAAATATGAAATCGTTTAAATCAGGTGTTTATCAAGACCATAAATATTATAAGAGTTTTAAACCAACTCTAATAAATAGAGAATGGTTGTTAGATGATATGGAAGTATTAAAATTACTTAGTATTGCTGACCGTCAGATAGGTAGATTAGATATGTATTCTGAATATGTAAATATTGAGTTATATATACAAATGCATATAGCTAAAGAAGCTACACAATCTTCTAAAATAGAAGGAACTCAAACTAATATTGAAGAAGCTTTTCTTAAAGAAAATGAAATTTCAGATGATAAAAGGAATGATTGGGAGGAGGTGCAGAATTATATTAAAGCAATGAATCATGCTGTAGAATTATTACATACCTTGCCCTTTTCTACTCGTTTGATAAAGCAAACGCATAAAATTCTTTTACAAGGGGTTAGAGGGAAACATAGGTTGCCAGGTGAATATCGAACTAGTCAAAATTGGATAGGAGGGGCATCTATTAATGATGCAATATTTATACCTCCAGAGCAAAATTATATTAATGACCTATTATCGGATATTGAAAAATTTGCCAATGATGAGAATAACCTTATGCCCGAATTGTTAAAAATAGCATTAATTCATTATCAGTTTGAAACTATACATCCATTTTTAGATGGTAATGGTAGGGTGGGGCGATTATTAATAACCTTATATTTAGTAAATAGAGGCATATTAAAGCGACCTATTTTATATTTGTCAGATTTTTTTGAAAGACATAGAATGCTATATTATGATAATTTAATGAGGGTACGAACCCATAATGATATAGCTCAATGGTTTAAATTCTTTTTAACAGGTATTATAGAAACTGCAAAAAAAGGAGTTGAAACTTTTAATGATATTATGTTATTGTCTAAATTTATTGATGACAAAATTAATAAATTAAAAGGAAGAAGTTTAGATGCCCATAAGGTAATTGAATTTTTATATTCACAACCTATTGTTGATGCCCAAAAAGTTAGTGCTATTATTGGTAAAAACCCACAATCTGCATATAACCTAATTAGCATTCTTGAAGATTTACATATACTTAAAGAAATAACGGGAGCACAGCGAAATAGGTTATATCTTTTTAAAGAATATTTAGATGTTTTTAAGAATTGATAATTAATATGCAGATAAATGACCGAAGACTTTTTACATTATATATGGAAATATCAGCTACAACCAACGCCAATGACACTGACCTCTGGCAAACGGTTGGAAGTGCTTTCGGCAGGTGTTTATAATACTGATTCGGGTCCCGATTTCTTTAATGCAAAAATTCAAATTGATGATATTGTATGGGTCGGAAATATTGAGATACATATAAATGCGTCGGATTGGTATAAGCACCAGCATCAACATGACGATGCATATAATAATGTAATACTGCACGTGGTAAAAAATAACGATAAGCCTGTAACCGATGTTAATGGCAACCAATTACCTACGCTTGAAATAGTAGCCCCTGAACATGCCTATCAGCAGTATAATTTTCTGATGAAAAATAATAACTGGGTTCCTTGCGAAACATTTATAAATAAGATAGATTATTTTACTTTTCTGCAAAGTAAAGAGGCGTTATTAGTTGAGCGTTTGCAAGATAAAACCAAAATAATAGCACAGCGTTTATCCGACAATAAAGCGGATTGGGAGGAAACTACTTATCAGACCTTAGCCATTAATTTTGGAATTAAAACTAATGCCTTACCGTTTGAGATATTAGCTAAAACCTTGCCTTTAAACTACTTAGCTAAACATCGCGACCAACTCGATTTACTTGAGGCTATGTTATTTGGTCAAGCAGGATTAATACCAAAACAGCACTCCGATAGCTATGTCAAAGGTTTGCAACAGAACTATCAGCATCTGGCAAATAAATTTGGACTAATGCCCTTAGATGCTACTATTTGGAAGTTTATGCGTTTGCGTCCGCCAAATTTCCCAACCATACGGATATCGCAGTTTGCACAATTAATACATAAAAATAACAGTCTGTTTTCGCAGATAATTGAGGTGGACGACATTAAGCAGTTGCAAGATATGTTTTCAGTTCAAGCCTCTAAATTTTGGGATACTCATTATTCGTTTAATAAGGAATCGGATGCTAAACCTAAGCGTTTAGGTAAAACAACTTTCTATAATATAATAATTAATAGTGTTGTGCCAATTGTATTTTTATATGGTAGAGAGCATAATAATCAGGCACTTATAAATAAATCGTTGCAATGGCTTAGCGATATTCCTGCCGAGCAGAATAGTATAGTTAAGCAATGGAAAAAGTTAGGAGTAACCGCCGATAATGCTTTTGACACACAGGCACTTATCCAATTAAAAAATACATATTGCAATAGTAAAAAATGCTTAAATTGTAAGATAGGTAATAAGGTTATCCGACACCTTGTGTAAGGTTATTTTGAACGCCATAATTCCCTTATTTTAATCTCTCTAAGGTACGAGGCGTAAGCCGAATTTCGGCAAACTATAAATCCGTAATAGCCATCTAAAAAGCCTAATTTTACAAAATACATTAAAAAGAATTTAAACCAAGGTTTAAATATAATTTTCAGTAGATTGGTGCGTTTGCCTTTATCAAATCGCGATTTAGCTTCAATACTCGAAAAGCTATTCATAGTATTAATATGTCCGATTATGGTGGGGAAGGTATAATGTAGTAAATCCATTTTTATGCGTTTTACCACAGCCGTTTCGTCGTGCATCATAAATTTATCATGAGGATTCTGTCCGCCCCATTTACCCTTACGCTTGTCCCATAAACGTAGTTTTTTGTCGGGATACCAACCGCAATGCCTTACCCAGTGTCCGCAATAGTTTGATACACGGTTTACATAATATCCATCAGCATCAAAATCTTGTTTTATTTTATTTATCTCGGCTTGTAGTTTTTCCGATAGAACTTCGTCAGCATCTAACGACAGAACATGGTTGTAAGTAGCTATATCGGCAGCATAGTTTTTTTGTTGTATATGTCCGTCAAATTTATGTTCAACAAACCTAACCCCAAACTTCTCACAAATAGTTTTTGTTTTATCTGTAGAAAATGAATCAACAACAAGAATCTCATCAGCAACGCTTTGTACCGATTGTAAACAGCGTTCAATATTTTTTTCTTCGTTAAAAGTAATGATAACTACCGATAACTTAACTTTATTCATAATTATTGCTTATCGCGGAATATTGTAATATGACCGCGTTCGGGTTTGTATTCCTTTTGTGAGTCAGATGCTTGTATTTCGTAAAAGTAAGTTCCGCTTTGTACAGTAGAGCCATCGGGCATTGTTCCGTCCCAAACTATTTGTTGTACATTGTCGCGTTTAAATACTAAGTTTCCCCAACGGCTAAATATCTGTATGCTAAATTTTTCTACTCCATTTACTGTAACTACAAATAAATCGTTTATTCCGTCGCCATTAGGTGTAAATACATTTGGTACTCTGTAAATATCTGTTATGCTTACTTTTTTTGTTATTGAATCGTGGCAACCATACTTGTCAATAACCTTGTGCCAAACAGAAAATTCGCCTTCTGAACTAAATTTATATTCCGCCTTATTGCTTTCTAATTCAGCTACTGCACCGTTACCAAAATCCCAAATATATTTAACAAATTCATTAGTTTTTGATGTTGAGCTATCGGTAAACACTCTTGTAAATGATGAAAAATAAACCGTATCTATTACAAAATCACAAATAGGGTGTTCGTGAATGGTAATGTCTTTTTGTGTCATAAATGAGTTCCCAGCTATTTTAACTCTTAGTGTAACAGTATATACACCTGCACTGGTATAAGTGTGTTCTATTGTTGCATTTCCGTTTGTTGTTTGTCCGTCGCCAAATTCCCAAGTCCAGTCATCAACAAAGTTGCCTGTTTTGTCAATAAATGTTATTTTAGAGTTTATGCAAGTACTCCCTTTATATTCAAAATCAACATCTTGCGAAAAGGCTGAAAATATTAATAGAAAGAAACTACTTATGGTTAATAAATATCTCATTTACAATTTAGTTTTTGTTAATTTACAAAAATAAGAAAGTTAAGTAAAATATAAAATTAAACTATTTATTTATTTCAACCTTTTTAGTTTGTTCTTGCTCGTTGTTTCGCTGATTTAATGAACTAATAAATCCTTTAGCAACTTGTTTAAAAGCATTGAGAGTTATGGGGTTAGCATGCATCAATAATGGTTCGCCACTATCTCCAACCTCGCAAATGCTTTGTATTATAGGTATCTGCCCTAATAAAGGAACGTTAAGTTTTTCGGCAAGTTTTTTACAGCCATCTTTACCAAATATGTAATACTTATTATCAGGTAATTCAGCAGGAGTAAACCATGCCATATTTTCAATTAGCCCCAATACTGGTACTTTTACCGATTCGCCAGTAAACATATTTATTCCTTTTATAACATCGGCAAGGGCTATGTTCTGCGGTGTGCTTACAATAATAGCTCCAGTAACGGCAACTGTTTGTACTAAGGTAAGATGAATGTCGCTTGTACCGGGAGGAAGGTCGATAAGTAGATAATCTAATTCGCCCCATTCGGTTTGCATTAGCATTTGTTTTAGAGCATTACCTGCCATAGGACCTCGCCAAACTAAGGCACTATCAGCATCAACAAAGAAACCGATAGATAAAACTTTTACCCCAAATTTATTTATTGGAACAACAATATCGGTGTTTGCCACTTGTTTTACTTCAGGTATAGCTCCCTCTAATCCGAACATCTTTGGAATAGATGGTCCAGATATGTCGGCATCAACTAAGCCAACTTTATAACCTTGTTCGGCTAAGGTTACTGCCAGATGAGTTGAAACAGTAGATTTTCCTACTCCGCCTTTGCCCGAAGATATAGCAATAATATTTTTTACATCTTTTATAAAATGGTCGGGAGCTAAGCTTTCTTCTTGTTTAGTAACAGCTTTAATATTGCCCCTTATACTTGCTTGGTCGCCTAATTCCTCCTCAATAATATTAACACATTGTTTTTTCAGATTAACAATATTAGTTGAATTATTCTTGTCAAAAACTAATGAAAATGATATTTCATTATTATCAATTTCTAACGACTGAACCATTCCTAACGATATAATATCTTTATTGAGTTCAGGATGAGTTACTTTGCGTAATGCCGAAAAAACTTGCTCTGCGGTAAATGCCATATATTTTAAGATTTTATGTTTTTTTATAAAAAAAATCGATTCCGATTAAACAAAAAATATGTTATATTTGTTTTTAATATTACAAAGAAAAGTATAAAATTTTAAATTTAGAAAATTATGTATGATTTAATCATTATAGGAGGCGGACCATCTGCCATTAATTGTGGACTAATATTAGGTTCAGCACATAAAAAACCTTATGTTGCTAATAAAAAAATAGGAATAATAGCTAATCAGCTAACATCAGATATGCAAGCAGGAACTTACAATAATTTTTATGGTGTAAGTTACGGAACATCAGGTAAAGATTTATTAAAAAGCTCACTTGAGCAGTTAAATAAATTCTCAAACATTGAGCAATTAACACCTGATTTAGTATCAGCTATAGTTAAAAACGCTGAAGGTTTTGAGATAAAAACTAAAAACGACACTTACCAAGCTAAGCAAGTAGTAGTAGCAATAGGGCATAACCCTAAAGTAAGAAAGATTGAAGGTTTAGAGCCTTATCTTGCACAACACGAAAAAAGTTTAGAGGGTCAGGACAAAGTGGCACTAAAAAATAACGATTTAAAAGTAACTGAAGGCATGTACGTTGCTGGAGTTTTAAGTGGTTGTGCAAGTCAGGCAGTTATAGCTGCTGGTACAGGTGCCGACGTTGGAGTTAAAATACTAACTGATTGGAATGATGGAGTATTTGATCATCATCATGACAAGCCAGAATAAGAATAGTTTGTAATGAGTTTTTTCATTTTGATTAATGAGGCTGTTCCAAAATATTGGGCAGCCTTTTTTTATACCTCTTGACAAGGTATTCAGACATTCACTAAAAAAGCTAAAAAGACAAAAATAGCTAGCTTATACCTTTCAATGTTTAACTTCTGCTGTATTTTCAGATTCTGACTTCCGACTATTTTTACAAAATCATATTAAACAGATAACCAGATATAATAATACATAAGGTAACTACGCTAAAAAATATACCGATTAGTTTTAAAGTCATAACCTTTTTTAATAACATAGCTTCAGGAAGTGATAGTCCTACAACACCCATCATAAATGCAATAGCTGTACCTAACGGAATACCCTTTAATACAAGTACTTGTACAACAGGTAATACCCCTGATGCATTCATATAAAAAGGCACAGCCATTAGAGTAGCTAATGGAACAGCAAATAACTGCTTTTTATTCATATATTTAAAGAAGAAGTTCTCGGGTACATATCCGTGAATTAATCCGCCTATTGCTACCCCAAGTAGTACATAAGGAATAACGCCTTTTAAAATTGATAATGCTTCCTTAAATATAATATGTAATCTTTGTTTAAAAGCTTGGTTTTCAGCTTTAAAAGAGTCCTGTTCCTTTTCTGATTTTTCTAAAATATTTTTCACCCACGGTGTAAGGTGCTTTTCAAGTTTTAGTTTCTGCAAGATAATTCCCGATAAGGTACCCAATAAAATACCACTGATAATATATATTATGGTAGTTTTTACTCCAAATAAACCTATAAATAAACCAATTGCAATTTCGTTTACAAGTGGTGAGGTTACTAAAAAGGCAAAGGTTACACCTAACGGAATACCTCCTTTTACAAAGCCTATAAATAATGGTACTGATGAGCAGGAACAGAAAGGTGTTACTACACCAAATAAACTTGCAAAAAGGTACTGAAACCCGTAAAGTTTTTTGCGTGACAGAAAATTCCTAACCCGCTCAATAGGAAAGTAGCTGTTAATAAAACCCATAAGGAACACAACAATAACAAGTAGTAAAAGTATCTTAATACTGTCGTATATAAAAAAGTTTAGTGCATTTGCTAAGTGTGAATCTTTGTCTAATTGAAATAAGTTGAAAACTAACCAATCGGACGTGTGTTGTAGCCAATTAAACATTTATTTGTAATTAACAGCAGTCGCCCGAGCCACAGCAGTATGAAACATCATTAAAGTTGTTGCCAACAAGTAACTTTATTAATTCAGCTTTTTCAGGGACTCTTCCTTTTACTAAAACCTTATTATCAACTACTAAAGCAGGGGTATTCATAACATCGTATTCCATTATTTTTTCAATGTCTTCTACTTTTTCAATATTTGCATCAATGTTATGTTCTTTAACAATTTCAACAACAAGATTATTTAGTGTTGTGCATTTTGTACAGCCTGTACCTAATATTTTTATTTCCATAATTTTACAATTACAACCAAGTGTGGTATTTAGCTATTTATGCTAATTAAGAGTTAATAATTAACCAAAAATAGCTTGTTTTTTTTATATCTTCAAACTTATTCTATTTGTTTAACAAATGTAAATATACTTATGTTTAAATAAAAAGAATAATACAATGTTTAATCGTTTAGTACGTTATAAATACTAAATATTTTTAGTTATTATTGTAAATAAATCATAAATTTTAACAGACCATATTGGTCATAAACTTTAAGAATATGAACAAAGTAGTTGCAAAAAAGATTATCCTTGTATCATTACCTGTAATGTTAGTATGTATTTGGGGATTTAAGAGCAAGGATAGTAAAATTAAACTCCCTAAAGTAATGCAAAAACAATTTGCGTTTGTACCACAAGGCAAAGTGTTTAATGGAACGGATACCGTATCTGTCCAATCGTTTTATATGAGTAAATACGAGGTTACCAATCAGGAATACAAAGAGTTTTTATCTGCATTAAAACAACAAGGACGAACAAAAGATTTTAATATAGCACAAGTAGATTCTGCTAAATGGACAAAGTATAGTGGGTACAATGCACCTTATGTTGAATATTATTACCAACACCCTGCATATAATAATTATCCTGTTGTTAATATATCTATTGAGGGAGCAAAATTATATTGCGAGTGGCTAACAAAAAAGCTAAATGCTGAAAACCCCAAATATGATTACATAATAAAAGTTAAATTGCCAAACCGTAATGAGTGGTTAAGTGCGGCTAATGGTAATAAAGTAAATAAGACCTATTCGTGGGGAAGTCCTTATTTAAGGTGTAAAGGACAATTTTTGTGTAACTTTAGAGTTGTAGGTGAAGAAAATTTAACTTTTGATAAAAAAACACGTAAACTTAAAGTAACATATTATTTATCCGATTCTAATTTTGACTCAGGTAAATTAAGTGATGAGGCTGACATAACTTGCGATGTACATCAATACTCGCCAAATGAGTTTGGAATTTTCAACTTAAATGGCAATGTAGCTGAATTAGTAACGGACAGAGTAGCATGTGGAGGTAGTTGGAATTCATTAGGTTATGATGTACGTAATCAAAGTACTATAAAGTATGAAGAACCATCGTGTATTATCGGATTTCGACCAATATTAATACTAACTAAAAAATAAATTTAATTTGATAATTTGTTAATACGCTAATTTGGTAGTTTGTGAGATAAAGTAAATAATAACATTAGTTTTTGTAAAAAAAGAGAGATACAATTTTGTATCTCTCTTTTTTAAGATATCTAATAATATGCTATTATTCTTCAATCTGATTGATAGTATCAATTATAGAACCATCACGATATTCAACAACAGCAACTACTCTGTCTTTGTATTTAATTGGCTTTGGTTCGCCACAAATTTCTCTTACTTCTTGTTCAATGTCGTTAATATTACGTAAAGGTAATGATGTTTGCTCTAATTTTTCAATTAAATCTTTACGTAGAGGATTAACGCAAATACCTCTTTCAGTAACAACAACATCAACTGATTCCCCCGGAGTAACTACATTGTTTACTTTCTTCTTAATAATAGGAATTCTACCTCTGAACGAAGGACAAACAATAACTGTTAAACGAGCACCAGCAGCAGTGTCAGAGTGTCCACCTGATGCACCACGTATACTACCGTCAGAACCTGTAATTACGTTTACATTAAAGTCAGTATCAACCTCTAATGCACCTAATACCACAACGTCAAGTTTGTTAGTTATACTACCTGTGTTGTAAGGGTTAGCATACAAACCACCTGATATTTCAACGTGGTTAGGGTTGTTAAGTAACGATGAACTTACAGCAGCGTCAAAGCTCTGAACATCAAAGATAGCTTTGAATAATCCTTCTTCAAGCATATCAACTCCGTATGAAGTAATACCGCCAAGTAAGAAACTTCCTTTTACCTCTTTCTTCTTCATTTCAGAGCGGATAAATTTAGCCACAGCTAATGATGCACCACCTGCTCCAACTTGGAATGAGATACCATCTTTAAAATATTCAGTATTGATAATTACATCAGATGCTAAACGTGCTATATGTAAATCAAGAGGCGATTTAGTTATACGAGTTGTACCAGTTGCAATTTTTTGAGGGTCGCCAATTGACTCTACCTCAACTACATGGTCAACAAAATTTTGACGTATTGATGGTGGTAAACAAGGATATTCTACCAAGTTATCGGTTACAACCACTACATTTTTAGCGTATCTTGAATCAATTGCTGAGTATCCCATTGACCCAAAAGCACTTTTTCCGTGTGAGCCAGTAGCATTACCCTCCTCATCGGCAGCCGATGCTGCTACAAAAGCAATATCAATATTTATTCGACCTGTGTGTACGTCTCTTACACGACCTCCGTGTGAGTGAATTACAGCAGTCTTTTTTAGGTAACCTAATGATATTGTTCTACCAAGTTCGCCACGAATACCTGACGAGAATATCTTAGTTATAGTTCCGTCCTTTACTAATGGTACTAAATCCTCGTGAGCCGATGTTAGTGACGATGATGCTAAAGTTATGTCTTTAATACCTAATTCAACAAGTATATTCATAACCTGCATTAATACTCCATCGCCTCCACGTAAGTGGTGGTGGAATGATATTGTTATACCATCTTTAGGATTACAAGCTTGGATAGCTTCTTTTAATGTTGCTTTTAATTTTTTTGAATGAGGTCTGTAAGCTCTGTTTGGTGCTGGAATAGTAGGTTCATCCATCACTGTTTTATCTATTTTAGCAAAAGGTCCAGAATAATGTTCTACTGTTCCAAAGCCCTCAATATGTTCAGGAATTACTTTTCCTAATATATTTTTCTTTTCCATTTTCTTGTTTTTTTAGGCATTAATTAAATGTGTCTAAATCGATTCCAGATATTTCTAATACTCGTTTAGCTCTTTCCATAACAGGAGCATCTATCATTTTTCCGTCGATAGCAAATACTCCGATACCTTCTTTTTTAGCTTTAACCCAACCAGCATATATTTTTGATGCTTTGCGAATTTCTTGTTCGGTAGGCATAAATACTTCGTTTACAACTGATATCTGACGTGGGTTGATAACAGCTTTTCCTGAGAATCCTATCTTCTTGATGTATTCAGTTTCAGCTATTAACCCTTCTTCGTCCTCAATGTCGGCAAATACTGTGTCGATAGCATCAATTTTAGCTGCCTTAGCTGCCATTACAATTCTTTTTCGTGCATAATCGATACCTGCATTGTCTTTTGTTTTAACAATACCCATATCTGCGGTAAGGTCTTGACCTCCAATAGTTATAGCATCAACACGCTTTGAGTAAGTTGCTATATCGTAAACGTTTTTAACGCCGATAGCTGTTTCTATCATAGCGTGTATAGTCATTTTATCGTGAGGTAGATTATGTTTATTTTCTATATCTTCAATTCTTTTTATTAAAGTAGCTAATTCCTCAACTGTTTCAGTTTTAGGGAATCGGATAGCAGCTGGTTGTAACGGTACAATCTCCTCTAAATCAGCATCGCCAAAAGGTGTGCTTGTATGATTTAAACGCACTGTAACCTCACATCCGTAGTAGCTAATCTCTTTTATCATATTTCTGACCAAAATTCGGGCAGCATCTTTCTGATTTAGAGCTACTGCGTCCTCTAGGTCTAACAATACACTGTCGGCACCGTAAACACCTCCGTTTTGCAACATTGCAGGATTATTTCCTGGAATGTAAAGCATACTTCTGCGGTTTCTCTTTTTGCTCATTTTGTATATTTTTTAATATTTTATTTTTTAATTAAGAATGTAAAAATTGGAGTTACTAATTAAAAATGAGGTAATATTATATTGCCCCATTAATTATTAATCATTAATTACAAAGTTCCTTCTTGTTGGTTTAGTGCTCTTTTTATAGCTGTTTCAACTCTGGCACGTATTGTCGGATTTAAAGCTCCTTTGTCGGTAGCTACCATTTTTACATCAGCAATTTCAAATTGGTCTAACACCTCGTTTATTATGGTTTTTATAGAATCTCCATATTCCATAATTACATCAGAAACAAGCTCTATATCTCTACCTGCTCCTTTAGTATTTGGTTCTATCAGAATCATTATATCGCTTGATTCAAATGTACCTACTTGTGCTTTTTGAACTAATTCCATCTTTTTTTAATTAAGAATTTTAAGTATTAGAATTTGGTGTTTTTTTTTAGGTGTTGGGCGTTAGGTGTTGGCTTTTAGGTGTTAGGAGTTAAAAACCTAATACCTAATGCCTAAAACCTAATACCTATACCCCAAAACTAATACCTTTATAAATTTATTATAGTCTTCAAATATTCTATGTTTAATTATTAATATAAAGTAATTATGACTAAAACAGTTAATTACTTGTAAAGCAGCCAAATTCTCCAATTAATCATTAAACATTAACCATTAATAATTAAACAAGGGAGTACTACACTCCCTTGTTTAAATTTTATATACTAGCAATAATATCGTTAAATACTTTACTTGGACGCATAGCTTTTGTAGCTAAATCAAAGTCAGGCTTATAGTAACCACCTATATCGGTTGGTTGTCCCTGAGCTTTTAGTAAGTCCTCAGCTATTTGAGCTTCATTGTCAGCAAGTTGTTTAGCAACAGGCTCAAAACGTGCTTTTAATTCTTGGTCTTGAGTTTGCTTAGCAAGTTCCTCAGCCCAGAACATTGTTAAATAGAAATGACTACCACGGTTGTCAATCTCACCACACTTACGTGATGGCGACTTGTCATTTTCTAAGAATTTCTCAATAGCTTTATCTAACGTATCAGCTAAAATTTTAGCTTTACCGTTATTGAAAGTATTACTTAAGTGCTCTAATGATGCAACAAGAGCCATAAACTCACCAAGTGAATCCCAACGTAAGTGTCCTTCAGCGTTAAACTGTTGTACGTGCTTAGGTGCTGAACCACCTGCTCCTGTTTCAAATAAACCTCCACCTTTCATAAGTGGTACTATTGATAACATTTTTGCACTTGTTCCAACCTCTAAAATAGGGAATAAGTCAGTATTGTAATCACGTAATACGTTACCAGTTACTGATATTGTGTCTTTTCCCTCTTTCATTCTTTGGCAAGAGAAACGAGTAGCTTCAGCTGGAGACATAATGTGTATTTCTAAGCCATTAGTATCGTGCTGAGGTAAGTATTTTTCAACTTTCTTTATTAACTGAGCATCGTGAGCTCTATTCTTATCTAACCAGAATACAGCAGGAGAACTAGTTGCTCTTGCACGGTTTACAGCTAACTTAATCCAATCTTGTATTGGTAAGTCTTTTGCTTGGCACATACGCCAGATGTCGCCTTTTTCAACTTTAGTTTCAAGTAATACAGTTCCGTTTTCAGCAACAACTTTTACAGTTCCGTTTGCAGGACACTCAAAAGTTTTGTCGTGTGAACCATATTCCTCAGCTTTTTGAGCCATAAGTCCAACGTTAGGCACTGTTCCCATAGTAGATGGGTCAAATGCTCCGTTTTCTTTACAGAAAGATATAACTTCTTGGTATGAAGTAGCATAGCAACGGTCTGGAATAACTGCTTTTGCTTCTTGCAATTCGCCTTTTTCATTCCACATACATCCCGAGTTACGTATCATTGTAGGCATTGAGTTATCTACAATAATATCACTAGGAACGTGTAGGTTAGTAATTCCTTTATCAGAATTTACCATTGCAAGTTGTGGACGTTTTGCCTGACAAGCTGCAATATCAGCTTTAATAGCTTCTTGCTCGTTTGCTGGTAATGAGCTTATTCTGTTGTATAAGTCGCCAAGTCCGTTGTTAGGATTAACACCTAATTTCTTGAATGTATCAGCATATTTTTCAAATACTTCTTTAAAATATATTTCAACAAAATGTCCGAACATAATTGGGTCAGACACTTTCATCATAGTAGCTTTTAAGTGTACCGAAAATAATATGTTTTTAGCTTTAGCGTCTTCTAATTCTTTCTCGATGAATGAGCGTAATTTTTTTACGTTCATTGCAGTAGCGTCGATAACTTCTTCAGCAATAAGAGGTTGTTTTTCCTTTAATGTAATTACGTTTCCGTTATCTTCAACTAACTCAATACGAGCTGTTCCTGCATTATCAGCTGAAACTATGGTTGAAGTTTCGTTGCCGAAGAAGTCGCCCTCGTTCATGTGTGATACGTGTGATTGAGAATCAGACTTCCATGCTCCCATTGAGTGTGGGTGTTTTTTAGCGTAATTCTTAACTGCTTTTGGAGCTCTACGGTCAGAGTTTCCTTCACGTAACACAGGGTTTACTGCACTACCTTTAATTTTATCGTAACGTGCTTTAATTTCTTTTTCCTCGTCGTTAGCAGGAGCGTCAGGATAATCTGGTAATTTATATCCTTTATCTTGTAGCTCTTTTATAGCTGCTTTTAATTGAGGTATTGATGCACTAATGTTAGGAAGTTTAATTATGTTAGCTTCAGGTATTTGTGTCATTTCGCCTAATTCAGCTAAGTCGTCTGATTGTCTTTGGCTTTCCTCCAAAAACTCAGAGAAGTTGGCGATAATTCGTCCAGACAATGAAATGTCTCTTGTCTCAACCTTTACGCCAGATGCTTTTGAAAAAGCTTCTAATATAGGTAAAAATGAGTATGTTGCTAAAGCTGGAGCTTCGTCAACATTAGTGTAAATGATTTTTGCTTTGTCTTGTAACATTTTTTAAAAGTTTAATTTATTATATTTATTCATTATTAAATTTTGTAGAGACGCAATTAATTGCATCTCTACGTTTTATATTTTCATTAAATTAAAGGTCTCTACGACTATAAATTAATGATGGTTCTTGTTCGTCTAATTGTAGATATTTATAAATATCTTCTTGATTTGGAGCTATGTGTTTTTCATAATACTGCATATATTCCTCGTATGTTGGTATTTTACCAAGAACAGAAATTACAGCACCTAACTCAGCTGAACCAAGATAAACCTGAGCTCCATTACCCATACGGTTGTTAAAGTTACGTGTTGATGTTGAGTAAACAGTAGCATTATCAGGTACTCTAAGCTGATTACCCATACATAATGAACATCCAGGGGTTTCAATACGTGCACCTATCTTACTAAAGTTAGTAAACAATGCTTCGCTCTTTAGCTTTGATTGATCCATACGTGTAGGAGGAGCTAAATAAGTACGTACTTTGTCGCTTACTTTTTCTTGTTCCCAAACCTTAGCTGCTGCTCTAAAGTGTCCTATGTTAGTCATACATGAACCGATGAATACATCATCAACTTTAGTTCCTGCTACATCTGCCAATGTTTTTACATCATCAGGGTCGTTAGGACAAGCTAAAATAGGTTCTTTTATTTCCGATAGATTTACTTCTAATACCTCAGCGTATTCAGCACCTTCGTCGGCACGTAATAACTTCGGATTTTTCAACCATTCTTGCATATCGTTAATACGATTACGTATGGTATCAGCATCTCTATATCCGCTTAATATCATTGATTCTAACAATGCAATGTTAGATTTCATATATGTAACTATTGACTCTTCCGACAAGTTAAAACAAGCTGCTGCCGCACTACGTTCAGCCGATGCGTCAGTAATTTCAAATGCTTGTTCTACAGTTATGTTTTCTAAGCCTTCAAATTCTAATATTTTACCGTTGAATACGTTTATTTTATTCTTTTTAGGAACGGTAAGTTTGCCTTGTTGTATTGCAACATAAGGGATAGCGTTTACAATATCACGTAAAGTTATACCAGGTTGCATTTCGCCAGTGAATTTAATAAGTACCGATTCAGGCATATTTAAAGGCATAAAACCTAATGCACCAGCAAAGGCAACAAGTCCTGAACCCGCAGGGAACGATATTCCTAATGGGAAACGTGTGTGCGAGTCGCCACCAGTACCAACGGTGTCAGGTATTAACATACGGTTTAACCATGAGTGAATAACGCCGTCGCCCTGACGTAAAGCAACACCCTTACGTGATGTTATAAATGGTGGCATGCTTTTGTGCATATTTACGTCGGCTGGTTTTGGATAAGCCGCTGTATGACAGAACGATTGCATAAATAAAGGCGACTGGAATTTAAGACAAGCCAACTCGGTTAATTCGTCGGCAGTCATAGGACCTGTTGTGTCTTGTGAACCTACTGTTGTCATTTTAGGTTCGCATGCCATACCTGGTAAAACACCGTCCATTCCGCATGCTCTACCTACCATTTTTTGTGCTAAAGTATATTTCTGATTTGGTTTAGGTTGAGGGTTGTCAGGACGTACGAAGATATCATCTTCAGGCATGCCCATTGCTGCACGTGCTTTTTGAGTTAATGCTCGTCCTATTATTAAGTTAATACGTCCACCTGCTCTAAATTCATCAGCTATTGTGTTTGGCGAAAGCTCAAAGGTTGTTATTTCTTTTCCGCTTTCGTTTTTTATTTTTCCATTTTTAGTATCTATAATAATAATTTCTCCGTTTTCTATTTTTGACACATCTGTCATAATAGGTAAACTTCCAGAGTCTTCAGCAGTATTATAGAAAATAGGAGCTATTGCTCCACCTAATATAATAGCATCGTTTCTTTTGTTAGGGATAAAAGGTATATCTTCGCCAATATGCCAAAGTAGTGAGTTACACGCCGATTTACGTGATGATCCAGTACCTACAACATCTCCTACGAAGGCTACTTTATGTCCCTCTTTACGCCATTGGGCAATAGTTGCATTTCCGTCTTCAAAACGACCTTTACCCATTGATAATGCATGAAGAGGAATGTCTGGACGACTCCATGCTTCTGATGCTGGTGAAAAGTCATCGGTGTTTATTTCACCTGCTACTTTATATACTTTTACTTTTATTTCTTCAGGCAATTCAGGGCGTAGGGTAAACCATTCGGCGTTAGCCCACGACTCTAATACTTGTTTTGCATATTTATTTGTTTTTGATAGCTCAACAACTGTATCAAAAGTATCGTAAACAAGCGTTACTTTCTGTAATGCTTTTACTGATGCCTCAGCAAGATTATCTATGCTTAAAGCATCAACAAGAGGCGTAACATTGTAGCCACCAACCATTGTGCCTAATATCTCTATCGCTTTTAATTCGTCGATAAGTGGGCATTTTGTTTTGCCTTTTATTATTTCATCTAAAAACGCAGCTTTTACTTGTGCTGAAGGTGTTACCCCTGGTGATATTCTATTGATAAATAAGTGTTGTAATAATTCTTTTTTATCATCATCAGGATTTTTTAGCATTTCGCACAATTCTTTTGTGTCGTTTTCGTCTAATGGTAATGGTGGAATTCCTTGTTCTGCACGTTCTTGTTCGTGTTTTGCATAACGTTGTAACAAATTGTCTGTTTCCATTTTTTTATTTTAATTTAAGATTTATAGTTTTTTACCTTTTTATTTAATTAAGCATTAAATATATTATAAGAACATAAAAATACCCTAAATTGTTAAAACTTATTTTTCAGCAATCATCTTTTTAGCCTTTGTTATATAAAGAATTTTTACGCTCTTTATTAAGATAATATTCTGCTTGTCAACAATTTAAAGTCCTTGTGTTTTTTATGTTTTCTTACTGATATAGTAATACTTATTCTATATTAAAGCACAAAGAAATAACTAAACATCTTTTTTTCAAAAAAATATAGCGTTCTAAAAAACAATGTTATGTAATTGTGTTGTAAAACATGTTTTATATGCTTTTTTGTAGTAATTATGGTTGAAAAATAGTCTTTTAATCTATTCTTTGTAAAAGAATAAGTAGAAGTGATTTAACCTTTTTTATGGGTGTTGGGTTTTAGGTATTAGGTTAGTAGCTTTTATTGGTAATCTTCACATTTGTTCTTATCTAAAATTCAAAAAACAAGCTAAAAACTATAATTTTAGGTATAAGATTTTATTTTACTATTTACTAAAAACCTAAAGCCCAAAACCTAACACCTTGAAAATAAGAGCTATTAAAATATTTGTAAATTGTAAAAAGTTTAAATGAGTTCGTCTTGAGGATTTTAGGTTTAAACACAAAAAAATGTAAATTTTATTAATTTAAATATCTTTGCACCTTAATAAGTAGAATTTTTTAGGATATGTCAAAAAGACGCAGAAATAAATTTGTAAACAGAGGGGAAATTCTTACCCTAAAAATAGAAGATTATGCTTTTGGGGGCAAGGGTATTGCTCGTATTTGTAACGAAGAGGGGGAGTTTGTAGTTTTTGTACCAAACACCTTACCGGGTCAAACAGTAAAAGCTCAAGTAAGCAAAACAAGTAAAAAATATGCTGAGTGTAAGTTGTTTGAGGTTTTAGAGCCTTCTGCCGATGAGCTTGAAACTCCATACCAAGAGATTTCAGGAGCACCGTATATTAAGCTACCAATAGAAAAACAACATGCTTATAAGTACGAAAGTACAATGTCGCTTTTCAAAAAAATTGGCAAAATAGAGCAGATTGAGGATTATTTTGATGAATTTGTATCATCTCCAAATTTGTACCATTACCGTAATAAAATGGAGTATGCATTTTCGGCAATAGGTTACGATAAGGAGCAAGATGATAATATCGATAAATTCACATTAGGTTTCAAAAAACGAGGAACGTGGTGGTGTGGCGTTAATTTAGATAAGAATAGCGGTCTGTTAGACAAAGAATTTGAAGATTGTCTTAAAGATATCCGACAATATTGTGAGAATACAGGTTTAGAGCCTTGGCATTATCCTCAAAGGAAAGGTTTTTTTCGCTATTTAGTAGTTCGTAAATCGTATAAAACAAATCAGCTGTTATTTAATATAGTAACAACCTCGCACGACGCTCCTAAGTTTAATTTTAATGCGTTTGCTGATTATTTGGTGTCTTTATTGGGCGATAGGGTAGCAGGGCTTTTGCATACTATTAACGATGAGGTGGGCGACCGAACTATTGCTACGTCAGGCTCGGTAGAATTAATATATGGCGAAGATAAAATTGTAGAACAGCTATTGAACTTAAATTTTGAAATTAGCATTAAAAGTTTCTTTCAAACTAATCCGCGATGTGCTGAAAAATTGTACTCTAAGGTAGTTGAGTATGCTTTGGAGGACAAGTCAGCCATAGATAATACGGTAGTGTTAGATTTATTTTGTGGAACGGGAACAATAGGGCAGATTATTGCATCGCAATCGGATAATGCGAAAATTGTTGGTGTGGATATTGTAGCATCTGCTATTGAAGATGCAAAAAAGAATGCAGAGCGTAATAATATTGAGGGCTTAGAGTTTTATGCAGCCGATGTGGGTAAATTTTTATACGAGCACCCTCAATATAAAAATAAAATAAGAACAATTATTTTAGACCCAGCAAGGGCAGGTATTGCTCCTAAAACATTAAATAAAATTATTGCCTTAAATGCCGATAGAATGGTTTATGTGTCTTGTAATCCGGCAACTCAAGCTCGCGATACAGAGGTGCTTACAAATGCAGGTTATCAGATAAAAAAAATCAGTTTAGTTGACCAATTTCCGCATACAGCACATATTGAAACAGTTGTGCTTTTTGAGAAAAATTATGTCTGAAAAGGTTATTGAGATTTATAATAGAAACATAAGTAGTACACAATATAATATATGTATTATTTCTATTAATATTACTCTACTTTATAACTATATAGATGTAATGTGTTGAATGTTAGTCTATTGTTTTTAAAAGTGCATGTTTTATATGTTATAAAGTTTTTTCTGCAAATAATAAAAAACTACAATAATTAAATTATTTTTGCAATCTTAAGTATGTTTTTGTTTGGCTAATGATACGAAAACAGATTCATGTTGGAAGTCAGAAATCCGAAGGCGAAAGTATAGAGGTGGTAAATATATTAAATATGAAACAATGCAGTTTCTTTACTTCTGACTCTCGATATGAAAATAAATTTTAACTTTTAAATATTAATTCTTAACTAAGATGACGCTGAATTCAAAAGAAATACGTAATAAGTTTAAGGACTTTTTTAAAACAAAAGAACATAAAATAGTTGATAGTGCCCCAATGGTAATCAAAAACGACCCAACGCTTATGTTTACCAATGCAGGTATGAATCAATTTAAAGATATTTTCCTTGGATATTCTCCTGCTAAAGCTAAGCGAATTGCTAACTCGCAAAAATGCTTGCGTGTGTCGGGTAAGCATAATGATTTAGAGGAAGTTGGGCACGATACTTATCATCACACAATGTTTGAGATGTTGGGTAACTGGTCGTTTGGCGACTATTTTAAGCAAGAGGCTATTGATTGGGCGTGGGAGTTGCTTGTTGGTGAGTTGAAGATTGACCCTAATCGCTTATATGCTACCATTTTTGAGGGCGACAAAACTGACAATTTAAAACAAGATACTGAGGCAAAAGAGATTTGGTTAAAACATTTGCCAGAGGACAGAATTCTTAATGGAAATAAAAAAGATAACTTTTGGGAAATGGGAAATGTAGGACCTTGCGGACCTTGTTCGGAAATCCACATTGACATTAGAGATGATGAAGAACGTAAGAAAATTGACGGTAAGGATTTGGTAAATAAAGACCACCCATTGGTTATTGAAATTTGGAATTTGGTGTTTATGCAATATAATCGCAAGGCGGATAATTCGCTTGAACTGTTGCCAAATCAGCACGTTGATACAGGAATGGGCTTTGAACGTTTATGTATGGTTTTGCAAGGCAAACAGTCAAATTACGATACCGATTTATTCCAGCCAATAATTCAAACTATTGCTAAGCAATCAGGTTTTGAGTATGGTAAAAATATTGAGCAAGATATTGCGATGCGTGTAATTGCCGACCACTTGCGTACTGTGTCGTTCTCAATTACTGACGGACAATTGCCTTCAAATAACAAAGCTGGGTACGTTATCCGTAGAATTTTACGCCGAGCAATCCGCTATGCCTTCACTTTCTTAAATCAGAAAGATGCGTTTATATACAAACTTACACCTGTGTTGATTGAGACTATGGGCGAGGCTTATCCTGAACTTACAACGCAAAAAGATTTAATTACTGAAGTTATTAAAACTGAGGAAGAAGCATTTTTACAGACTTTGGCAACAGGTATAAAATTGTTAGACCAAATTGTTGAAGCTACTAAAAAAGAAAAATCCGACAAGGTAAATGGCAAGCAAGCCTTTGAATTGTACGACACTTACGGATTCCCATTGGATTTGACTGAGTTAATTCTGAAAGAACATAATTTGTCGGTAAACAAAGAGGAATTTGATAAGGAAATGGCAGCCCAAAAGCAACGTTCACGTAGCGATGCGGAGACTGAAACAGAGGATTGGACTATCCTAAAAGAGGACGACCGTCAGGAGTTTATTGGCTATGATTATACTGAGGCAGATGTACATATTACCAAATACCGAAAGGTTACTGTTAAGGGCAAACATTTGTATCAATTGGTATTTAACATTACGCCTTTTTATGGCGAAAGTGGTGGTCAGATTGGCGACAAAGGATATATTGAAGCTAACGGAAAAAAGACTTCAATTATTGATGTAAAAAAGGAGCATAATCAGATTGTACACCTGACAAAGGAATTGCCAGAATTCCCTGAAAGCCTGTTTAAAGCGGTTGTTCACAACGAAAAACGAGAGGCTATAAAATGTAATCACACCGCTACTCACTTATTACATTTTGCTTTACGTAAGGTATTAGGAACTCACGTTGAACAAAAAGGTTCGTTGGTAAACGATGAACATTTACGTTTTGATTTTTCTCACTTTCATAAAGTTACTGATGAGGAAATAAGTCAAGTTGAAACTATTGTTAATAAAATGATTAGACAAAATATTCAACTTGATGAACACCGAGAAGTGCCAATTGAAAAAGCCAAAGAAATGGGAGCAATGGCTCTGTTTGGCGAAAAATATGGCGATGTGGTGCGTGTAATTCAGTTTGGCGAGTCGGTTGAGTTGTGTGGAGGAACGCACGTGAGTGCAACAGGTAATATCGGCTTGTTTAAGATAGTTTCAGAAAGCTCTACTGCGGCAGGAATCCGCCGTATTGAGGCAATTACAGCAAAAGTAGCTGAGCAATATGTTAATGATAATTTGGATAGTTTAAAGGCGGTTACAGAGTTGATGCAGAGCAAGAAAAATCTGTTTGACGATGTGCAAAAATTAATTGCCGAAAAGGAGCAACTTGCAAAAAAAGTACAGGAATTTGTAAAACAGGCGGAACTTGGTATAAAGAAAGGTTTAAAGCAGTCTGTTAAAGAAATAAACGGAACAAATGTAATTATAGAAAAGGTGCAAGTATCATCGGCAGGAAGCCTTAAAGATATTGCCTTCCAATTAAAAGGCGAGATTGACAATCTGTTTTTAGTGCTTGGTGCTGAAATTGACGGAAAAGCAAATTTAGCAATAATGCTATCTGATAATTTGGTGAAAGATAAAGGATTAAATGCAGGAGCAATCATCCGAGATATTGCAAAAGAAGTACAAGGTGGTGGCGGTGGTCAGCCATTTTTTGCTACTGCTGGGGGTAAAAATCCGCAAGGAATTGAAAAGGCATTAAAAAAATCGGAGGAGTATTTAAAATAAGGTAATCTTTAAAAATAGTAAAGTTCAGGGCGTAAGAAAATTTAAAAACGGAGTTTACTGTTGTAAATGAGGCTTTTAAATTTTCGCAACAACGCAGAAATTTGCATTTTTAGAGGTTACCATAAACCGACTTATGTTTAGATGATTACAAAAAAACAAGGTTGAAGTAACCCAAAACCAAAAAAAAGTTTTTGTATTTATCCTTCAAAAAATTGTTTTTTTTAGTTACCTTGCAAACCTAAATTACAAGTATAATAATGTTATTATCTACTTGTAAATCAATGATTTTTGTTTAAAACTTAAAATAAAATAAAAATGGCTAAAATAATCGCATTGGCAAATCAGAAAGGTGGAGTTGGAAAAACAACTTCATCAATAAACTTAGCTGCAAGCTTAGCAGTTTTAGAGTATAAAGTATTACTTGTTGATGCTGACCCTCAGGGTAATAGCTCTTCTGGATTTGGTTTTGACGTAAACAATATAAAAAACGGATTATACGAATGCTTAATTGATGATATTGACCCTGCAACAAATTATCTGGAAACAGAGATAGAGGGCTTGCATGTGTTACCATCAAATATTGATTTGGTAGGAGCTGAAATAGAAATGTTGGAGCAACCTAATCGTGAGCAAATAATGCGAGGTGTTTTAGATAAAATAAGAGATAATTACGATTTTATTTTAATAGACTGTGCTCCATCGTTAGGTTTAATAACTGTAAACTCATTAGCAGCTGCCGACTCGGTAATTATTCCTGTGCAGTGTGAGTATTTTGCATTAGAGGGATTAGGAAAATTATTAAATACTATAAAGATAATTCAAAATCGTGTAAACCCTGATTTAGAGATTGAAGGCTTTTTATGTACAATGTACGATTCGCGTTTACGCTTATCAAATCAAGTAGTTGAGGAGGTACGTAGGCATTTTGAAGATATGGTATTTGATACACTAATTCAGCGAAATGTTAAACTTAGCGAATCGCCAAGTTATGGCAAACCAATAGTATTATACGATGCAAACTCAACAGGGTCAGCTAATTACCTAAGTTTAGCTCGTGAGGTATTGCAAAAAAATAATATGACTAAAATTGATTCTGAACAAAAAATAGTAAAATAAAATATATGAGTGGTAAAAGAAACGCGTTAGGAAAAGGACTTGGTGCTTTAATAGAAGATGCTGGTAAAGTTAATAAACAAGAACACGCAAAAAATCCATCTATTAGTGAAATAGATATTAATAATATAGAAACTAATCCGTTTCAACCTCGTTCTGAATTTAATGAGGAGGCATTACAGGAATTAGCCGATTCTATTAAAGAATTAGGTATAATTCAGCCTATAACATTACGTGAGGTAGGTAAAAATCAATATCAATTAATTTCTGGAGAAAGGCGTTTTAGAGCCTCAAAACTTGCAGGGTTACGCACAATACCTGCCTATGTGCGTAAGGTAAACGACCAAGAGATGCTTGAAATGGCATTGGTTGAGAATACTCATCGTGAGGACTTAGACGCTATTGAAATAGCAATAAGCTATCAGCGATTAATGGAGGAATGTAAGTTAACTCAAGATAAAATGAGTGTGCGTGTAGGTAAAAAACGTGCAACTGTAACTAATTATCTGCGTTTGCTAAAGTTACCACCAGAGATACAAATGGGTATACGTAAGCGAATGTTATCAATGGGACAGGCAAGAGCATTGGTAAGTATCGAGGATAAAAACGACCAGTTATATATTTTTGAACAAATAATAACCGAAGGTTTATCTGTTAGAAAGATAGAGGAAATGGTAAGGCAATTAAAAGAGCCTAAACCCCAAGAGTCGGATAAACCTAAAAAAGAACCGAAAGACGAAATTTATACCGAATTAGAAAATCATTTAGGAAAATTCTTTAACTCGAAGGTTAAGTTTCAGCGTTCGGATAAAGGAAACGGTAAAATTGTTATTCCATTTAAAAACGATTCCGATTTAGAGCGAATTGTTGGTATTTTTGATAAATTAAAATAATAGTAGTAAGTGTTTAAAGGTAAAACAAATAAGTGGCAACTTGTTGTTATTGTTTTATTTATTACAATCTGTGGTAAGCCCAAGGCAGAAGCTCAGTATGTAAAGGATTATAAACCTAATGACACTACTTACTTTACAAAACATTTACCACATAAAGCAACATTTTTATCGTCGTTAATACCGGGCTTAGGTCAGATATACAATAAAAAGTATTGGAAATTACCTCTTATTTACGGAGGGTTTACAGCCTTAGCCTATTATGCTGGATATAATAATTTTGTGTATAAAGAGTACAAAAAAGGTTATAAGGTAAAGCTATTAATTGCTAATGGCGATAGTACTTTAACCGATAAATTTAAATATGCATCGGCAGAAAACCTTTTAACACAGCGTGATAACTGGCGTAGGAATAGAGACCTTTGTATTATTGGTATGGGGCTATTGTATGTAGCTCAAATTATTGATGCAAATGTTGATGCTCATCTGTTCGATTATGATATTAGTGAAGATTTATCAATGAGGGTAGAGCCTGTTTATATTGACCCACGAATGTTTATGTATAAAAATTCACAAGCATCAATTGGTTTGCGTTGTACCATAAGTTTTTAGCAGATACAATAAAATATCACATTAATAGTTATATATATTAATTAAAAGTTAAGAATGAGAAATTAAGAGTGAAGAATGAATAAGCTTTTAATTTATTAAGTGATTTAGTTCTTAAAGATATATAGAAAATTAAGAAAATTAGCCAGTTAGGAACATTAACAAATTGAAAAACGATGAAATACAGATTACTTATAATATTTACCCTAATTAGTTTAATGGCAGTAGCCAAAGGTATCACAAACGAATTTGTAGCACCTGATAAAGATGAGATAATAGATATTGAGAATATTGATAGCTTAACTAATTTGTGGTTTAAAACCCAAGTATCGCAAGGAAACGAAATGTCGTTTTTATTGTCCAATTTTAACGATTCTGTAAATGTAGCGTCTGATTATCCTGATTCTGTATATATCAAGCGTTTAGACGATTTGCCATTAGTTATTGAAATATCGTATAATAGGATAGTTAGGAATTACATAAATATGTACACTCGCAAAAAGCCTGAACTTGTAAGTACAATGTTAGGTTTAACCGATTACTATTTTCCAATATTAGAGGAAATATTAGATGCTAATAATATGCCATTGGAATTAAAGTATTTAGCGGTAATTGAATCGGCGTTAAACCCTAATGCTGTGTCGCGAGTAGGAGCTACTGGAATGTGGCAATTTATGTATTATACAGGACGTTTATATAAATTAGAAATTAATAGCTTGGTTGATGAGCGTAGAGACCCAATAAAAGCAACCTATGCGGCTATTAATTTCATGAAGGATTTATATAATATTTATCATGATTGGATTTTGGTTATAGCAGCATATAATTGTGGTCCGGGTAATGTAAATAAAGCAATACGCCGTAGTGGAGGTAAAAAAGATTATTGGCAAATTTATTATCATTTACCTCGTGAAACAAGGGGCTATGTTCCTGCCTTTATAGCAGCTACTTATGTTATGAATTATTATAAATATCATAATATAACTGTTGAAAAGTCAGATATGCCAATACTTTGCGACACATTGCTTATTACTAGCAAATTGCATTTTGAGCAGGTTGCCAAATTTACAAATGTTTCGGTAAGCGAGTTAAGAAGTTTAAATCCACAATACCGTAGAGATATAATCCCCGGCAATACCAAGCCTTATGCTTTGCGTTTGCCTTATAATGAGGTTAATACATTTATTGATAACCAAGATACTATATTCCACTACAAAGATTCAATATTCTTTAACCCTGCTAATATGGCTAAAAAGCCTGTTAATAGTAGGTATATACCATCTGCTCCAAGTAAGAATCATGTTAAGTTACTCTATACAGTAAAATCAGGAGATAATTTAGGATATATTGCTGAGTGGTATCATGTAAAAGCATCGAGCATACGTTATTGGAATGGCTTGCGTAGTAGTAGAATAAGGGCAGGGCAGAAGTTAGCTATTTATAAACCAAAATCGAAGGCTAAAAAATACAAAGCTATTAATAAAATGACCTTTGCTCAAAAACAAGCAAGAATAGGTAAGCAAGTTGCTGAAACACAGCCTAAACCAGCTGTTCAGCTTAAAGAAGGAGAGTATAAATACTACACTATAAAACGTGGCGATACACTTTGGGATATAGCAAAATTATTCCCCGGAGTAAGCGAAAGTGATATAAAGAGCTGGAACGGAATAAATAATGTTTCAAAGATTAAACCGGGTCAAAGATTAAAGATAAAAATCTTATAATATTGCTAATAAAAATGCAAATTTTTGCATTATCCTAAATTAGTTGAGAGTAGTATTTTAGTGAGTGCCTAAATCATATATTTCTCTAATATTTGAGAAAATTTTATCTAAGTCAATATTTAAATCAATTAATTTTCCTGAGTGCATATCAAATACCCAGCCGTGTACAGTAGGTCTGCCAGTTGCAAGAAACCGTTTTTGCCAAACTGCCATTTTAATAATATTTACACATTGTTCTTGTACATTTAATTCTACCAATCTGTTATATTTTTCGGTTTCGTCGGTTATTGCATTTAATTCGTTTTTATGTAGGCGATATACATCACGAATGTTTCGTAGCCATGGATTTAAAATTCCTAAATCTTTTGATTGCATGGCTGCTTTTACACCTCCGCAAAAGTAATGTCCACAAATAACAATATGCCTTACTTTTAAGTAATCAACCGCATATGTAATAACCGATGCAGAACTATTATCGTTATTAGGAACAAGATTTGCAATATTACGATGCACAAACATCTGCCCAGGTTCTACACCTGTCATTTCCTCGGCAGTTACTCTACTATCGCTACATCCAATGTACAGAATTTCAGGGTTTTGTCCTTTTGATAAATGCTTAAAAAAGTCGTCGGTATTATTTGCTTTCTTCTCTTTGAGCCATTTCTTGTTGTTTTCAAAAATTTGTTTGTATAATTTCATACGTTTATAATTTGTTAATTTGATAATGAGGCAATATCCTAAAAAGTTGTGAACTATCGTGCTTTTAGGACATTCTTCTTACTCCCAACCTTATAATCATGCGTTTTATGTCTATCAAGAATACTTTCAGAAAAGGTATGTTTATCATATGCTGAATATTATATATCCACTTGTAATTTGTAGCCATCGCGTACAACAACCATAGTGTTTTCATATTCTTGGTTTGTTCCTTCTATTTTAGGGATATAAAGCGAACTAGCAATTCTAAAAGCAGTATCCTCAACGCTTAAAGGTTTTTGCTGACCTATTTCTAGCATAAATTTGTATAGAGCTTTAGGGTCAATATTGCGTAACATTCCATTTTCTAAAACCCCTGGCATATACCAAATAAGATGATTATTCTTTTTAAATAACTCGCCACTCATTGAACCCATTACGCCATGTAAACTGCGTTTTGCCGAGATAAAACTTTCTATTTCGGTAACATTTACATCTTCCGATGCTGCACCAACAAATAAGGCTGTTCCTGTAATATTATTAAATATCTGCTTAAATAAATGTAATGGCGATAAGTAGTTTATATTCATAACCTTATTGGGTTGTCGGCTAAGTAATACGCCTACTGCATTTACAAAATAATCAATTTGGGTATGTTGCTTATTTATTTCCTCAGCAAAATGGTTTACGCTATTTAAATCGTTAAAATCCGACTGATAACTATAAATATTAACCGATTGTTGTTTGGCATATTCTGCAATCTTGTTTATAACTTCGGTGTTTTTATTGTATTGAAGTATAACATTTGACCCTCTGCGGATTAATTCATAAGCTATTTGTGAGCCTAGAGCTCCACTTCCACCTAAAACTAAGGTAGTTCTGTTTTTTAGGTCGTTAGCAAATAGTTTATCGGTATTGCATTTAGGTTTATTTTTAGGAACTATGTAGGTAAAAGCACCATAATTTCCGCCCACGCCAGCAACTGGGCATAATAGTTTATCGCCAGCCTTTAAAGTATTAGCCTCGTTTAGCATTGATAAGGCGATAGGAACGGTAGCTCCTGATACATTGCCATATTTATATTGTGCATCAAGATACATTTTTTTTCTGTCTAACTCCAGTCTGTCGGCAGCCTCAAAAAGTATGGCACTTCCTGTTTGATGAGGTACACACAAATCAATATCGCTGGTTTGCCAACCCGATTGCTTTAATACGTCTACCGATGCTTTAGGTATATTGTGTGTTGCTCGGTCTTTAATTACCGAGTCAGTCATGTACAGGTTACTTTTAATATCAACGCCTACGTAATCAACCATTTGCAAATCTTGAAAATTATTTATGGCTATTACTCCTTCTTTTTGTTCCGCTTGTGTGCGTGATAATATTACAAAAGCAGCACCATCGCCAAAGGTAACAAAGGGTATTACTTTTACACGTTGGGTTAAAAAGGTGGACATTGTTTCGGTGTGTCCAACAACAATATGCTTAGCCTCAGGGTGGTTGTTTAAATACTCCAATGCTGATTGTAAATTCAAATTAAAACCCGAACAACCCGATGTTATTGTAAAGGCAGGGGAGTAGTTATTAACATCAACAAAATGCGATTTTATTATAGATGCTATACCAGGTGCTTTTTGTTTTGGAGAAACAGTACTTACAAACCACGCATCAATATCTTTAGGACTAATATTTGCGTCAAGTATGGCATTCTGTACGGCTTTTACTCCTAATTCAACTGATGTTTCAGCATAGTTAAGTTTTTTGCGAGTAGGGGGGAAGGGTGTAACGTGTTGGCGAGCTACAAATCCCATCTTCTCACGTACAAAATAATCAAATGGACTAATATTAGGATGCTCGGTTTTATATTGCAAATAGTTTTTGCTTTTTGCCATTCTGTTCTCGTCAAAACCTGTTAAAAAGCCTTTGCGTAAAGCATCGGCAATGTAATCGTTAGTTATTGTGTACTTACCAGCCGAGTGCCCTATTCCTGAAAATATATAGTTAGTTTCCATTGATTTTATTTTTTTTACAAAAAAACAGATTTTTTTACAAAAAAGCTAACTTATTTGAAGTAAGTGTTGTTGGGGGAGGTTTTGTTTATGAATTTTTACTTTTTATATAGGATTCTGGGGTTAAAACAGCTAATTTACTTGTCTTAAAATCTTTTATATTTCTTGTAATTATAATTCTTATATCTTTATTTTTAACTGCTGAAAAATTCTGTAAAGCATCCTCAAAATCTGTAAAATTAGAATTTAATGCTTTTATAACCACGTCCCTATTCATATTAACAATATCAATAAAAGTTAATAATTGATTTAGTTTGTTAATTACCACTTCGTGTTTTGCAGTTTTTCTTAACAAATAATAAGTATTTGCAATTATTACAGGGGTTGAATATCCTTTAATTATATCTTTTTTACATAAACTTAAAACTTTTGTAGCATAATTGGAGAAAGGTTTTCTGTCAAAAAAGAAATCTAATAAAACATCTGTATCTATGAGTACTTTTTCCATCTATAAATATTTTTCGCTACGTCTATTTTTTAATTCTTTTTTATAGTCAAAATTTTCAGGCATTTTAAATGAGCCTCTTAATGATTCAATTGTAGGGTCTAAGTTTTCTTTTGTATCAATGTCCGAAAACGTTAATAGTTTTAAATAGTTCCCTATAATATCAGATAGACTACGATTTTTAGTTTTAGCGTATTCTTTAGCTTTGATGATTATATCTTGTTCTATGGTTAGAGTAAGTCTTGTATTCATGATTTATAATTCTTTTTACAAAGATAACGAAAAATGCTACATATGTAGCATTTTTCGTTAATTGATTATAAAATAACTATTATCTAAATAAATTACTAAGCCCCAGAAAAAGGATATTCAGCCTGAATATCAACCGCTAACATTGTAAATAGTTTTTCTATTAGTTCGTCGGTAACGTCAAGGGCTTTACGCATTGTTTTGTCGGCAAAGTTTTGTATTAACTCTTTTGCCTTTAATGGCTGATGTTTGTAGATATTCATATATTCATATTCCATCTCCTTTTGTTGTAGAGCTGTTTGTTGTTCAAATTCGGCATATGCTTTTTGTATAATAGGAGCGTATTTATTGTAATTTATCATACCTAAGGATTGTACTTTCTTAAACTTCCAGTAAGCCGAATCATTCGACGAATAATCTTCGCCTTTGGTGTATTCATCAAGGTATTTGCTTGTGCCTTGATAGAACGGAATAAATACGCCTAAAGCAGCCATTCCCATAGCAATGTAATTGATGTTACCAATTTCTTGTGGTAGGTTAGGTCGTATTTGTAATATGTGTGTTTCTAAGGTTCTGAATATCGATATTGGGCGATATTCTTCTTTAGGATTGTTGTTAAAATAAGGGTCGTGTTCTGTGCCTTGGTAATGATAGCGGAATACTTGTTTAACTTGCTCTACAGTTATTGGGTTTTCTGCTTCGGCATAAACAGGGAAGGTATTTTTATCAACCTCATTTTTTATGCTTGGACTAAGCATTTGCTGTACACCCCACACTCGAGGGTAATTATAGGTTTTGTCTAATTCAGTATCGCCAATATATGCTTTATGGAAGTTAAATTCTTCGGTTTTAGCATCGTATAGATTATGCTTTTGAGCAAATTCAATTAGGTCTGCCGATGCCAAATAATTATTCGTATCATTTGGATTATATTCAATAAAACGGCTTTGGTTACCTGTAATAAAGTATGCTTTGTCAGGAATACGACAAGCTAACCATCTGTGTCCACATGCTGTTTCAAGATACCATATTTCATTCTTGTCGAATAATGCTACGCCAAAACCTTCGGCAACACCATGTTGCTCTATCATTTTGCCTAAATGAATTATTCCCTCTTTAGCAGTAGGTGCAAACGGAATGGTAATATTATAAACCGTATTTTCAGCTATTCCACTATCTACCATAGGGTCGGCTTGTAGAGCTTTTTCGCTACTGAATATACTTTCGGTAGCACTCATACCTACACCTGCAGTGTTAAAACCAGCTTCACCCCATTGCTCGGTAAAGCAAAATGGTTCAATAGCTGTATATCCTAAGGCTTTGTTAGGTAATTTACATTTAAAGCTACTGTCTTTAGCTTCAAAGTTTGTATTGGCATTATCGTTGTCTTTAAATATTTTTAGTCTTTTTGATTCTAACACATCGTAATCTTCCGAACGTGCTACTATCATTGAATTATCGTTGGTCATTTCCTTGCCCACTAACATTGTAGTGCACTCAGAGTGTAGTTTTGTTTGCATATGTTTAAATTTTTTGACCAAGCTAAGATATACGACAACATTTTAATGATGCTCATTGTGTACCTCACTCATATACTCAGACATGGTCTGTTTAAATAATTTTAATTTTTAAGTTTGTTTATTATACTTGATATTTTTTGTTCTGTTTGTTGTGCATATTCTAAATGTTCTTTCTGCAATTGTTTATAATCCTCTTGTAGGTTTTGGAATAATTTATTTGTTTCCTTTTGTTCGTGTAGTAATTCACTTATTTTATCAGATAGAATTGTCATTTGCTGTTCATGTTCAGCTTGTATTTTCATCAGAAACTCTGTCAGTTGTTTTTCTTCTTTTTCAGTCATTCTATATATTATATTCTTAATGCAAATTAATTAGCCAAATTTCTCTGAAAATCTACCATTTTAATAGCTGTATATGCAGCCTCGTCGCCTTTATTACCATGTTTACCTCCAGCTCGGTCGATAGCTTGTTGCTCATTATCAGTAGTTAATACACCGAAGATAACGGGTTTTTTGTATTTTATATTTAAGTCGGTAATACCATTGGTTACACCATTACAAATAAAATCAAAATGACGCGTATCGCCTTGAATAACACAGCCTAAAACTATAACTGCATCAACATCTAAGAATTCCAAAACGCTTTGAGCACCTAAAGTTAATTCAAAAGTACCCGGTACTTTATACGATACTATATCATCACTGCTTACACCACTATCAATTAAGGTATTATACGCTCCTTGATATAATTTGGCGGTAATATTATTATTCCACTCGGCAGTAACAATGCCAATTTTCATACCCTCAGCATTTACTGTTTGTTGGTTGTCCGATAAGTTTTTTAATTCCGTTGCCATATTTTTTATTTTTAAAGTTTACAACCAAGCTCAATTAATTATTTAAAGGCATGGTTATATATAAAAAAAAGCGGTTTTTATGATTTTGCAACCATATAAAACCGCTTACTATTAAGTATAATTAAAATATTAAAATGAAAAGTTATTTATTTAGTAAACCTTTTACTCGTGCAATATATTTTTCAGCATTTTTACCCTCTTGTGTTTCAGGGTAGTCATTTTTAATAGTTTCGTACAGTTTTAAAGCTGATTTATTATCTCCCTCTAATTCATAAAGCATAGCTGCTTTCTTCAAATAAATAGGAGTAGTAAAATTATTAGCTTTTCTGTCAGCAGCTTTTTCGTAATACGAAATTGCCTCTTTATTATTATTATTTAACTCAGCATAAGCATCTCCAATAGCTCCTAAAGCTACTGTTCCTACTATCATATCCTTTGACTTAAACTTTTTTAAGTAAGTTATAGCCTCCTCGTAGTTACCTAAGTGTAGGTATGATATTCCTGTATAATATTTTGCTAAATTAGCCGATTTGGTTAGTCCATATTCATCAATTATATCTAAAAACCCCCAATTATTACCATCGCCATTTATAGCTAAATTGAAAGAATCTTTTTCAAAATATTGCTCTGCAACAAACATACTTGCTTGAGCTTCTGTCTCCAACGGAGCTAGATAAAAACGTTGAAACCCTAAAAATGCCGAAACAACTATAATAACTCCTAAAACAATGTAGGTTAATAATTTACTTTTATCTTCAATAAATTGTTCTGTTTTTGTAAGAGCCTGCTCTACATTTTCTAAATTATGATTTCCTGTTTCTGTATTTTCTTTATTTGCCATTTTTTATTGTTTTTTTATTTATGAACTAAAAATATCCGCAAAAATAAACCTTTTTCTGTTTTATTAAAATATATTTCGATATAAAATTAAATTTATTTTTTTTTCATCTTCTTTACAGTTAAATTTAAAAAATAATTAGTACTTTTGTTTGTTGTACTAACTAACAATTAACAAACTATATGTTCCTAAATATTATAAGTACAACCTAACAAAACAAACAAACAATACAGCTATAAAAGGAACACATTAATTACAATTATAACACAGACCATGTAGGAAAATATTATTAAAACATTTTTTTATTGACTTAATTATCCTATGATAATAAAAAACAATATTTTCATTAATATTTTGCCTAAACTTGGTCGTAATTTTTAAACTAATGAAAATTATCATTATAGATGATGAAGCTTTTGCCAGACAATGTATAAAGACTATTTTGAACAAGAAATTCCCAGAAATAGAAGTTGTAGGCGAAGCAGAATCGATAAAAGATGCTATTAAAATAATAAAAGAAAAAACACCCGATTTGGTATTTCTAGACATAGACCTTACTGACGGAACAGGATTTGAATTACTGCATCAATTTGACGAAATTAATTTTAAAATAATATTTGTTACTGCCCACAATGAATTTGCCATTAAGGCTATAAAATTCAGTGCATTAGATTACTTATTAAAACCTGTTGATTCAGCAGAATTAGAAAATGCAATAAACAAGGCAGAGAAAGAATTAAACAAACATAACGAAAAGGAAAAAGTAAATACGTTTATTCATAATTTGTCATCAAATGACAATAAAAAGATAGTAGTAAATACTGCTGACAAAATTCATATATTAAACATTGAAGACATTATACATTGCGAATCAAAAAGCAATTACACCATATTATTTTTAAACAATGGTACCGACATTATTGTTTCTAAAAGTATTAAATCATACTCTACCTTGCTAGAGGAATATGGTTTTGTTAGAGTACATCGCTCTCATCTTATAAACATCAAATATATTGAGTTTTTTGACAAACGAGGAGATGGTTTTATTCTGCTTAACAACAAAACAAAAATACCTGTAAGTAGCAGAAACAAGCAATCATTGTTAGACACTCTATCGCAATTTCAATCGATATAACCCCCTTATTGCTATGAAAATACAAGATTTAGACAAAATTATAAACAACATAACAAAATACAACTACAAAAAGCACTTTAATAACTGGATAGAGTATGCTCAAGAGTTTGCATACCCACTAATAGACTCCATACCTTATCCTATAATAATAAAGGATATTAAAAACAACATTATAAAAATTAACATAAAAGCTACTAATACTTTCAAAATAAATACCGACAAAATAGTAGCATATGAGATATATAGTAAAAACCAATGTACTCAAGATACATTACTAAAGCATTTACAAGATTCTACAAACACAAAATACTCACACGTAAAATCAGCCCCTGTTATTGAGAATGGAAAAACAACACACATAATTGAATATGCTTACAAAAATAGAATAGAAGAAGCTCTACACAACACATCTCCTTGTACACAACAGCTATTAACCCAGATGCCATTAGGTATATACTCGTCCGATTTATGCGGAAACATATTATATGCAAACGAAACCTTTAAAAAAATATTTGATATTAAAGACGACGACGAACTTAAGCAAATAAAAACCACCGAACTATATCTGGACAAAAATGAAAGAGAAATAGGAATTAAAGAAATCAAAACAAGTAAAACTGGCGAATTAGAGATAATGCTAAGTTTAAAAACTAGCAAAGGAAAACTTAGATATGTATTAAATAGGATAAGAGCTATCAAGAATAATAATGGAGAAATAGTTAATTTAGAAGGTATAATTGAAGATATGACTTATCACTTCAAAGTATCTTTTATAAAGTCAATGCTAATACAAATTTACGAACAAACAAAAACAACAACTAATATTCAAGAAATAATATACTCTATACAAAATTATTTAGACAATTTCTTATACATAAAGAACTTTTACATAGCAACTTACAACAAAAAAACAGACAAATTCTGTTCTCCAATAAGCAAAAATTCAGAACAAGAAGTATTATATGAAGAACATTCATTAGAAAACTCAATAATAAGAGAATCTATTAAACAAAAAAAAGGACTACATATAACCAATAAAGAAGAAGATGTGATTTTCTCTCACGGCAAAATAAAAAAACAAAAAACACTTACTAAATCAGCAATTTCCATACCCCTAACAAATTCAAAACACGAAATTATAGGTGTATTTGGGCTATTTAACTACGAACACTCAACATTTTACGACCAAGAGGACTTTGAATTAATAAAACTAACAGCAAAAAACATTAGCATATTGCTAGAACAAAAAAACGCTATTTCATCATTAAAAGCCAGCGAAGAGAAATACAAATATATATTTGACAGTGTATTAGAAGGATTATTTCTTGTAGACAAAACAGGTATAATTATAAATGTGAATGAAAAATTATGCGAAATGGCAAACATTGAAGAAAATAAATTCATTGGCATGAGTGCATTTGCATTTGCAGAACAAATTATTCACAATGATGATTTAGAAAAATTTAAAAACGAAGTAAGCAAAAATATATTTGGACAAAGCACTCATAAATTTGAAGTAAGAGATAAACTTGGCAATACTTATCTAATGTCAACAAATGCCAACAATAAAGAAGGCATTACGGGTATAATTGTAGATATAACAAAAGAACGAGAACTAACTAATAAGTTAATATTAGCAAAGCAAAAAGCCGAAGAGAATGAACAATTAAAAATGACATTCCTATCGAATATGAGCCACGAAATACGCACACCCATGAATGCCATTGTCGGATTTTGCGAATTACTTGCCGAAGGGGATCTACCTGACAAACAAATTAAACAATTTACAGGCATCATAACAGATAGTAGTAAGCTATTACTACAAACTATAAATGATATTCTTGATTTATCAAAAATAGAAACCAATCAAGTAAAAATAAAAAATAGCACCTTCCAAATAGACAAATTATTAAACGAATTGGAAGAAATACATAGTGCAGATGCTCAGAAGAAATCGTTACAATTACATATTGAAAAAACAACAGAAGATTCTATTGAATTTTATACTGACAGACAAAAACTAAAACAGATTTTAGAAAATTTAATAAGCAATGCTATCAAATTCACAAAAGAAGGCACTATTACAGTAAAACATGAATATAAAAACAACATATTATCATTTCGGATAAAAGATACTGGAATTGGCATATCAAAAGAAAAACAAAAAATAATATTCGACCGTTTTACACAAATAAAAGACAAAGAAAGCGAATATCAAACAGGAACAGGATTAGGCTTAGCAATATCAAAAGCATACGTAGAAATGTTAGGAGGCAAAATATCTGTAATATCTGAAATAGGCAAAGGCTCAACATTTACATTTACCATTACGCAACAAACAAACAAACAAACAAACAAACAAACAAACAAACAAACAAACAAACAAACAAACAAACAAACAAATACTTTAAACTATAAATAAAACAAGGAGCTAAATACTCCTTGTTTTATTTTCACCAAATACTACAACTACAATACTATATATTTAAATTTATTTATAATAAACTATTTCATCTTTTAATACAAAAAAAAACTTCAACTATTCAATTCTAAAACATAAATAATACAATTAATATTGTATATTTGCAAGAACAAAATAAAGAAGTAATAACATAATGGTTTGTAAATGACACAAACCCTTAAAAGACGCGAACTACACACGTAGTTCAAAAAATAATTAAATAATGAATATTATAACAAAAAAAATTGATTTAGGTGATGGAAGAATCATCGAAATTGAAACTGGAAAATTAGCAAAACAAGCTGATGGTTCAGTAGTTGTAAAAATGGGTAACACAATGTTGTTAGCCACAGTAGTAACCGCAAAAGAGGCAAAACCAGACGTTGATTTTATGCCTTTATCGGTTGAGTATCGCGAGAATTTCGCCGCAGCAGGACGCTTCCCTGGTGGATTCTTAAAAAGAGAAGGACGTCCTTCAGATTCAGAAATATTAGTTGCACGTTTAATCGACCGTGCTTTACGCCCATTATTCCCAGAAGATTACCACGCTGATACTTTTGTAAACGTATCACTTATATCTGGCGAAAAAGACGTAATGCCTGACGCATTAGCAGGATTAGCTGCATCGGCAGCCTTAGCTGTTTCTGATATTCCATTTAATGGACCTATATCAGAATGTCGCGTTGCAAGAGTAAATGGCGAATTTAAAATAAATCCCTCAGTTACCGAACTAGAAAATGCCGACTTAGACATTATGGTAGGAGCTACCGAAAAGAATATATTAATGGTAGAGGGCGAAATGCAAGAGGTGTCAGAAGCTGAAATGTTAGAAGCAATAAAATTAGCTCACGACACAATAAAAATCCACTGTCAGGTACAGATGGAGCTATCACAAGAAGTAGGTACACTTACCAAAAGAGAATATTGCCACGAGGAAAAAGACGAAGCTTTAAAAGAAAAAATCTGGAAAGAAACTTACGACAAAGCATATGCTGTAGCAGCAAAAGGAAACGCAAACAAGCATCAGCGTTCTGAAGATTTTGCAGCTGTAAAAGAAGAGTTTTTAGCTCAATATTCTGAAGAAGAATTAGAGGAGTTAAACATGACATTAGTAAACAAATACTACCACGACGTTGAAAAAGAAGCTGTTCGCAACTTAGTTCTTGACGAAAGAATACGTTTAGATGGTCGTAAAACCGATGAAATCCGTCCTATTTGGAGCGAAGTTAATTACTTACCTTCAGCACACGGTTCATCAATATTTACACGTGGCGAAACACAATCGTTATCTACCGTAACACTTGGCACAAAGCTAGACAATAAAATGGTTGATGAACCATTACGTCAAGGTTCAGAAAGATTCTTATTACATTACAACTTTCCTCCTTTTTCAACAGGAGATGCACGTCCACAACGTGGAACAGGAAGACGTGAAATAGGACACGGAAACTTAGCACACCGTGCATTAAAAAACATGTTACCTTCCGATGACGAGAATCCTTACACAATACGTATTGTATCGGATATTTTAGAATCAAACGGTTCGTCATCAATGGCAACTGTATGTGCGGGAACATTAGCATTAATGGACGCTGGTATCCAAATTAAAAAGCCCGTTACAGGTATCGCTATGGGATTAATTACCAAAGGCGACAAATACGCTGTACTTAGCGATATCCTTGGCGATGAAGACCATTTAGGCGACATGGACTTTAAGGTAACAGGAACTAAAGACGGTATAACCGCAACACAAATGGACATTAAGGTAGATGGTCTTCCTTACGAGGTTCTTGCACAAGCATTAGAACAAGCTCGTGAGGGGCGTTTACACATATTAGGCGAAATACTTAAAACTATTGATAAGCCTCGAGAAGACCTTAAAGAACACGCTCCAAGAGTTGTAAGCCTTACTATCCCTAAAGATACTATTGGTGCTGTAATAGGGCCTGGTGGTAAAATCATTCAAGAGATACAAGCATCAACTGAAACTACAATTATAATTGAAGAAATGGACAATGAAGGTAAAGTTGAGGTTGTAGGTTCAAACAAAAAATCAATTGATGAGGCGTTAGCTCGAATTAAAGGTATTGTTGCAGTGCCTGAGGTTGGCGAAATTTACAAAGGTAAAGTTAAGAGCGTTGTTGCTTTTGGTGCTTTTGTTGAAATTATGCCAGGTAAAGAAGGATTATTGCACATATCTGAAATAGAATGGAGAAGATTAGAAAAAGTTGATGAAGTACTAAAAGAAGGCGATGAGGTTGAAGTTAAATTATTAGACATTGATAAGTCTGGTAAAATGAAACTTTCACGTAAAGTATTATTACCTCGTCCTCCTAAAAATTAGTTTATTTTTACAATTCTTTCATAAGATGATAAGGGCTATCCAAAATAATATTGGATAGCCTTTTTTTTTATTTATATAAGTAGATTATCGAATTAAATTAGCATTAAAAAAAACTCCCAAAGCAATAAGTTTTGGGAGTTTTTTTAATCGCTTAAAGTAAATTTACTTCTTATAAACAGGAGTTAAACCAAGTTCCTGAAATAAGAACGAATAAACATCGGTATATTCATCAATAATTTTTGAGATAGGTTTACCAGCACCGTGTCCTGCTTGAGTTTCAATGCGGATAAGCGTTGGGTTATTACCTTTATGTTTTTCCTGCAAAGTAGCAATGTACTTAAATGAGTGAGCTGGAACAACACGGTCGTCGTGGTCGCCAGTAGTTACCAAAACAGCAGGATAATCAACATTTTCCTTAACTGTGTGAACAGGCGAATATCCTAATAAATATTTGAACATTTCCTCTGAATCCTCGCTTGTTCCGTAGTCAGTAGCCCAATATCTACCGATAGTAAATTTGTGGTAACGCAACATATCCATAACGCCAACAGCAGGTAACGACACACCAAATAAATCTGGTCGCTGATTAGTTACAGCACCCACTAAAAGTCCACCATTTGAACCGCCCTGTAAACCAATTTTACCTTTTTCAGTGTATTTTTCCTTAATTAAATATTCCGCTGCTGCGATGCAATCGTCAAATACATTTTGCTTTTGCATAATTGTACCAGCTTTGTGCCATTCCTCGCCATATTCACCACCGCCTCTAAGGTTCATCATTGCATACACACCACCTTGCTCTAACCAAACCAAACGCATTGCACTAAATGAAGGTGTTAAACTGATGTTAAAACCACCATATCCGTAAAGCAATACAGGATTTGTTCCGTCCTTTTTCAAGCCTTTTTTGTACACTATAAACATTGGCACTTTCGTACCATCCTTACTTGTGTAGAATACTTGCTCAGTAACATAATCATCAGCTTTAAAATCAATATCAGTTTCCTGATAAAGCTCTGATTTATTATCTTTTACAAAATATTTATAAACTGTTGCAGGAGTAGTAAACGATGTTACTGTATAAAAAGTCATATCGTCATCCATTTTACCACTAAAACCACTAACAGTACCCAATACAGGCAATTCTATATCATACTGATACTCGCCTTTCGTTGAATAAACTTCAATCTGACTATGAGCATCTTTAATGTAAGACGCAATCATTTTACCACCAACAAGATGAATGCCTTTTAATACGCTTTTCTTTTCAGGAATTACGTCTTTCCAATTTTCCTTAGCAGGATTTTTCAAATCAATAGCAATCAATTTGTAGTTTGGTGCTTGGTAATTAGTCATTACAAGTAATTTCCCGTCAATATGGTCAACAGCCATATAATCGGTGTCAAAAGTTTCTACTAACTTTTGTACTTTACCATCTTTTTCAAGATTTTTAACATACAAAGCATTACCCGAGGTTGACTCTGTTACACTTAAAATCAAATATTTATCATCATCACTTACACCAACGCTAAATCCCCATTTTGGGTTCTTAGTGTCTTCGTAAATTAACTTATCCTCGTCTTGCGAAGTTCCTAATTTATGATAATAAACCTTGTTGTTTTCATTTACGCCTTTTAGCACATCGCCGTCAGCTGGTTTTGGGTAACGAGAATAGAAAAATCCGTTCTTGTACCAAGATATATTTGAGAATTTTGCCCACATAATATGGTCGTCAAGGTCTTTACCTGTAGCTATATCCTTAACGTATAACTCACGCCAGTCCGAACCTCCTCGGGACACTCCATAACCAAGATATTTTCCGTCCTCCGAAGGGGTAAAATTAGTTAATGAAACAGTTCCGTCTTCCGACAATTTATTTGGGTCTAAAATTACACGCTCCTCGCCATTCAAATCATCCTTAATGTAGGCTACGCTTTGGTTTTGCAAACCGTCGTTTTTAAACACAAAATAATGTCCGCCACGCTTAAATGGTGCAGAAATTTTAGGATAGTCGATTAACTTAGTTAAACGATTTTTTACATCTTCACGGAAAGAAATTTTGTCTAAAAAGTTACGAGTAACAGCATTTTGCTCCTTTACCCACGCTTTTGTTTCTTCGGAATTATCGTCCTCCAACCAACGATAAGGGTCAGCAACTTCGTGTCCGAAATACACATCTACGGTGTCTGTTTTTTTAGTCATCGGATAGTTAATTTTTTCTGTTTTAGTTTGCGACTGACAGCCCACAAGCAGTCCCATCACAATTACTGGAATTAATTTTTTCATTTGTTTTTTAATTTGTGACTAAGCCAAGACTTACGAGGTTATTATAATCATACTACCTATAAAACCTCACTAATCATCTCAGACATGGTCTGTTTAATTCTTAAATCAATAAAATAAATTGTCAACAAAATTAATATTCTAAATTTAAAAACGAACAAAAGGAAAGGGTAAATACATATATAAAAATAAAAAAATCCTGCTTCTATTATACAAAAGCAGGATTACAATATTATTTATAGTTATCGCTAGATTTTAGCTTTGTCTCTTGATATTTCTAATAACTTATTAACCGTTTTAGTTAATTCTTTTTCATACTTATTAACCATATCGGTTGTTAGCTGATTTGCAGCTTGCCAAAATGTTTTACCTTCCTCGTCAGGCTTTTTAATGAAAGTTAAAGTTTTAACCGAACGTTTATGGTTCATACGTATAATTATACGCTCGTTTGACAATAATCGTAATGATGTTTTACCATCAGCAATAGAGTTACCCCCTCTTATATCTTTAAAGTTATCTACTATCTCGTCAAATATTTTCTCATAAGCAACAGGTAAATTTTGAGCCTGTATTGCATTGTTTAAAAATAATAACGTTAATCCGATTGTTGCAATTCTTAAAATCTGTTTCATTTTTCTAAAAGTTTATGACCAAGTTTAAAGTTTGTCAATCAAGGTCTGTGTTGATAATTAATTTGATTTAATAGGTGCTAAAATAATGCTTTTTTTTACAATATACAAACTATTTATTGTATCCATTTTTCAACATCTGACAATTGCAAAGCATTAATTTGCAGTTTATTTTTTTTACGATAGCCATTCAATTTCTGATGAATCTGCGTTGCTTTATTTTCCTTTAAAAATTCTGTTGTTTTGTATCCAGCATCAATAACATGCTGTGCCCACTCCTCTGGAACACCAATAGCTACAAAGTCCTCAGTGGTTTCCACTTTGGCTTTTTTCTCAGGCTTCATCTGCGGGAAGAACAACACATCTTGAATAGAATCCTGACCTGTCATAAACATAGTTAAGCGGTCGATACCAATTCCCATACCCGATGTTGGAGGCATTCCGTACTCTAAGGCACGAACAAAATCATGGTCGATAAACATAGCTTCGTCATCGCCTTTTTCTGACAATTTTAACTGCTCTTTAAACCTTTCCATTTGGTCGATTGGGTCGTTAAGCTCTGTGTAAGCATTACACAATTCTTTTCCATTTACCATTAACTCAAAACGCTCGGTAAGTTCTGGGTTATCTCTGTGCTTTTTACACAATGGCGACATCTCAACTGGATAATCGGTAATAAATGTTGGCTGAATCATCTGTTTTTCACACTTCTCGCCAAAAATCTCATCTATAATCTTACCCTTACCAAAAGTCTCGTCTATTTCTATATCTAATTTCTTACAAACCTCTCGCAACTCGTCCTCATTCATTCCACTAATATCAATTCCCGTATGCTCTTTAATTGCATCTAACATTGATAAACGGCGATATGGAGCTTTAAAATCAATGGTATTTTCGCCAATTTGTACGGTAGTTTTTCCGTGCAATTCCATTGCAATTTTCTCCAACATCTGCTCGGTAAATTCCATCATCCACAGATAGTCTTTGTAGGCAACGTAAATCTCCATTACCGTAAATTCAGGATTGTGCGTTCTGTCCATTCCCTCGTTACGGAAGTCCTTTGCAAATTCATATACTCCGTTAAATCCGCCAACAATCAGCCTTTTTAGGTAAAGTTCATTAGCAATTCGCAAATACAATGGAATATTCAAAGCATTATGATGTGTGGTAAACGGACGAGCCGCTGCCCCACCAGGTATTGATTGCAAAATAGGTGTTTCAACCTCCAAATATCCTTGCTCGTTAAACATATTACGCATTGTGTTC
>PDWI01000454.1_pt1 | contig 69753 bp, 59 predicted proteins | sample 1430891 | NCBI WGS metagenome assembly PDWI01 (sample SAMN01162508, study PRJNA174530) | Oral metagenome, whole genome shotgun sequencing project. | biome: Marine environment; feature: Marine mammal; material: Swab sample of the gingival sulcus; isolation source: swab sample of gingival sulcus...
GCCGAGGCTGCCTGATGCCTATTTTTAATTTTTTAATCTCAGGGCTTGTAGCTTATCTCACCCATCAGGCTGTCCAATCAATTGGGTCCGCCGCCGCGATTGCGGGAGGATGCCTCCGGCGGGGCTTCCGCAATAGGATGAAAACTATGGGCAGAAAAGAGCGATTTCTCTAATTTAGGTTGGCACTAAAAAAGGGGATGTTGACACAAGGCTCCTACGCCTACAGACACCAAAAATCAGGTAGAAGGGAAAGAGACCAGTATTGACCGTACGCGGCGCCTTTTCTACGTAACATGCAGCAGGGCGGAGGAAAGTCTAGCTATTGTTGCTTATACAAAAGAACCTCAAAAGGTTGAAAATTTCACTCTTGGGCAAAACTGGTTTGATAAGGAAGAGATAATTCATATCTAAACAGTCAAATAATGAAAATATGCTGTTCTGTTTTAAGTGAGACAAGGCGCGAAATTCATAATATTTCAAAAGGTTAGAGTGGTTTTGCCTAAGAAGTATACTATTTGAGAATATTGGTCGAAATAATTAAAAAAAACGGATCCCTGCGGGGAATAAGCATTATGAGTGATACAGTCTTTAAACAGGTGAATTACGATCTTGGTTCTTTAACAAAATTTATAGAGCTGGGCGTAATTGGACTTCCAGATATACAGCGGCCATTTGTTTGGAAGAATGCAAAAGTTCGAGATCTTTTTGACTCAATGTATCAGGGCTATCCTGTAGGGTATCTGCTGCTATGGCAAAATGCGTATGAAGATCAGAGTAAGGCCATTGGTACTGACAATAAACAGAAACCACCGAAATTGTTGATTGTAGACGGGCAGCAACGCCTTACTTCTTTGTATGCTGTGGTAAAGGGAATTGCCGTTGTGCGTGAAAACTATGATGCTGAGAAAATTGAAATTGCCTTCAACCCGATACAGGAAAAGTTTGAGGTCGCAGACGCTGCAATTCGGAAGGACAAAAGCTATATTCCGAATATTTCGAAAGTATGGGATAGTGATGTTGACCTGTTTGAGCTCGTTGATGATTATATGGAAGGATTAGAGGCAACGAGGGAAGTCAATTCAGGAGAGAAAAAACAAATAAGAAAGGCCATTACAAAGTTATTAGGCTTGTTGAGTTTCCCTTTTACAGCCTTGGAGCTTGCTTCACACATTAGTGAGGAGCAGGTTGCGGATGTTTTTGTAAGGATCAACAGTAAAGGTACTCCATTGAATCAGGCAGACTTCATATTGACATTGATGTCTGTATTCTGGGATGAAGGGCGATTTGCATTAGAAAAGTTCTGTAAAGAGGCTCGAACGCCTGCTGCGGGCCAACCTTCTCCATTTAATCATTACATCCATCCCGACCCTGATCAGTTGCTCAGGGTATGTGTTGGCTTGGGCTTTAAAAGGGGGCGGATGAAATATGTTTACTCTATTTTGAGAGGGAAAGATCTTGAAACGGAGACTTTCAGCATCGAAAGAAGAGATGAACAGTTTGGGGTCTTGAAGCAAGCTCAGGAGCGAGCTTTAAATCTTCAACATTGGCATGATTTCCTAAAGGCGTTGCTTGCTGCTGGTTAACGTTCGGGTAAGCTTATCAGTTCCCAGAATAATCTTTTGTTTGCATATATTCTTTATCTTATGGGAAGAACTGAATACGGTGTTGAGGAATATCGATTACGTAGACTTATTGCCCGCTGGTTCTTTATGTCGGCATTGACCGGGCGCTACACCGGCTCTCCTGAATCTCAAATGGAATTTGATCTCGCTCGATTTAGAGGATTGAGCAGTCCAGAGCACTTTGTCACGGTGTTAATTGATATCTGCAATTCAACTCTCACTGCCGATTTTTGGACTATTACGTTGCCAACAGAGCTTGCAACGTCTTCGGCACGAAGCCCGTCAATGTTTGCTTATTTTGCATCGCTGAATCTTCTGGATGCCAGAGTTCTCTTTTCCCATCAAAAAGTTGGTGAGCTAATGGATCCGACGACGACAAGTAATCGCTCTTCATTGGAGCGACATCACTTATTCCCAAAGGCGTATCTAAAAACACTGGGAATTCATGAGGTGAGAGACACGAATCAGATAGCAAATTATGCAATGGTGGAGTGGGGAGATAACATGAAAATTAGCGATTTCCCTCCTGAAGAATATCTTCCTGTTTTACGGGAAAGGTTTACTGGTAAAGAAATGGAGCGGATGTGTTATTGGCATGCGTTACCTGATAATTGGGAAAAAATGGATTATCAGGAATTTCTTAAAAAACGCAGGGAGTTAATGGCTAAGGTAATCCAGGATGGTTACAGCCTCTTAGCAGGAAATGGAGGGAATCCTGAAGTCGAGGAACTGTCTGTAGAGTCCCTCATTAATCAAGGAGAAACAACAACGATTGAATTCAAGTCAACCTTGAGGATCAATCTGCACACAGGAGAGAAGGATCCTAGGATGGAGTTATCGGTACTGAAGACAATTGCTGCATTTGTCAACACACATGGCGGAACTTTGGTTATAGGCGTTGCTGATGATACAAGCCCGGTTGGAATCGAAGTTGATAAATTTCTTGATGAAGACAAGATGTATCTCCATTTGGTCAATTTGGTGAAATCCAGATTGGGTGCTGCTCACATGATGTATCTCCACCCCAGGTTTGATGATTATAATGGAAACCGTGTTTTGATTGTTGAATGTATGCCAGGAAAATCTCCTGTATTTACTAAGGATGGTAATCTAGAGCGATTTTACGTCCGCATGGGGGCTGCAACTGCTGAGCTTACGGGATCTCAGGCACAAGAGTTTATATCGCAGAGATTCTAAGTAGCGTAAACTGTCAGATCGGGCCTGAACCACTACAATTGATGCGATGTAGATGTGTTACTCATCCCTTTGTCTGTTATTTTTCCCCTGCTCTCTTTTTAAGATACTTTTTCCAGTGCCTGTCCGGTGCACACTCAAAAGTAAGGTGTTCTCTGGTGGTTGGATGAGTACAAGATACACTTACTGCATGTAAACCGAGCTGTTTATCTCCAAATGGCACCGGATGCTCTGCGTACCTGTAATCTCCCAGTAGAGGATATCCACGGCTGGAAAACTGCACTCTGATTTGATGATGGCGACCAGTTATGAGTTCGATTTCCACAAGAGAAATATTCCTCCCCTTCCCTACCCTTTTAAACGATAAAATGGCTTGTTTACCTTCCTTGTTTACAAAGCTGGTTGCACCTTTGCGATCCAGATTATCCTGCCACTTCTTTTGAATAGGCACTATGCCCTGTACTAGGGCAAGATACGTCTTTTTCACCCTATATTCTCTGATCTGTTGAGATAACCTCCCGGCAGCTTTAGAAGTTCTGGCAAGCAGCACCACTCCCGATACAGGCCGATCCAGTCGATGCACTAAACCTAAAAACACATTGCCAGGCTTCTCATATTTCGTTTTGAGATACGTTTTAGAGAGGCTTAACAAATCCTCGTCTCCAGTCTTGTCTGCCTGGACTAACAAACCAGCCGGTTTGTTGACCACAAGAAGATGGTTGTCTTCATAAAGAACTGGTATGATGCGGCCCGTTTTACTCTTGATCTGCATACGAGGGTATCAGTTACTTTAAACTCACTGTTTCGGAATCCTTTATGAAAAGGCTGTTGATCATCAATCCCTATAGTCCCTATTTTAAGTACATCCCAATGGGCACTTTTGGATTATGCGATTTTCTCTCCAAGCGCGGTTGTTTTGCTGGGATTATCAATCTGGCACTGTACCCCAGTGCAGAGGGTATTCCAAAGTTGGAAATGATGATTAATGACTTTCAACCTACCCATGTAGCCATTATTTTTCACTGGCAGGAAACAGCTCATGGCATGACTGATCTTATTCACTATTTCAGTACCCACTTTACCCACCTGCCTCTCATCATAGGCGGTTTCACTGCCAGTGTTTTCAAATCACAGATACTTGATCAATTCCCCAGGGTTAATTATCTGGTTACTGGAGATCCAGAGCTTCCATTGCTCCATCTGCTAAGCGATAGACCAGCAACAGAAATCCCCAATTTGATTTACCAGCAGCAGGGGAAAATAATCGAATCTGAACAGCAATGGCTGGTTGATCAAACAACACTAAACACCATATCTTTCTCAACCTATGAAGCGCTGTACGATTACCAACTCTATTTTACAACGATTGAAGACATCCTTGGGGTTCCTCTCTTCTTAGGGCGAGGGTGTGTATTTAACTGTTCCTACTGCGGTGGCAGCAGGGATGCATTTGGTCATCATTCAGCTCGAAAAGCGCCCTGTGCACGCTCCATAGCATCAATTCTAAGAGACCTCCACACGCTGAAAGAAGCAACTGATACCCTTTATATCTGCTATGAAAATAGTCAAAAATTCATCACACAACTCTTTCAAGCTATTGCTGAAGATCCGGCATTACGTGGTCATTTCACCCTTAATTACGGCGCCTGGCATCTTTTGGATGATCACTTTCTTGATCTGTACACCAAAGCGTTTAACACCACTCGTAAAAAACCGATCTTTGAATTTTCGCCAGAAGTTACTGCAGATAACAGCCGCAATACAATCAAAAGACATACAACGTACTCGCTTGATCATTTAATCAATAACTGCAAAAGCATTGAGCGTAGGTTTCAGCATCAGGTAAAAATCGAACTCTTTTTCAGCCGCTACCACCCCACCGAACCTACTTTTGCAAGCTTACTTGAAGAGATCAAAACACTATTCTACCTTAAACACTACTTGTTTATCACTCATTCACCTGCAATCCACGTCTGTTACGATCACCTTTCCACAGACGTTGCCAGCAGGTACTGGAGCGATTACGCTGACCGCTCCTTCTCTACCTTTCTTGCCAAAAAAGAGCTGATCGACAACAATGAACTCTACCCCTATCCGGTGGATAATCTCTGTTTGTATATCCCCGAATCATTGTCATTGGATGATCAGGTCAGGATTGAGGCACTGATTCACATTCTTGAACAGCTGGAACAGGGCTGTCATGAACTCTTTCATACCCTTTTTTTCTGCAGCAAGGCAGTATGGATTGATGATCTTTCCACAATACTCTTTCCTCTTGCAACGAAACAGCCCAAAACGTTTTTTAGCACCATAAGGTTGGATAACATACTTACCTACCTCTCATCCCATCTGGCAGCTGCTGAACCATATAACAACTATGCATTCTGGCCTGACCTGATACGATATAGTTTAACCAAGCAAGAGATGCTTTCACGTGATCAGGACACTGAACCACAGCCGTTTGACATGGACCAAGCCTACATTCTCAATAAACAAAGAGTTGCCATCCATGAACATGAGTATCCTTATCTCTCACATTTCTTGAATCGACTTGATGACACCCCACCGGAAAAGCTTCAGTATCAAAGAACAGTTTTTCTTTTTCTGCGTGATGAGGTACTCACCTTACCGCACCGCAGTTTTCGCGCAACACTGCAAAAATTTGAACAGCCGCTGACCGTGAAACACTACCTGAATCAGCTGAAAAATACGGGTGGAATTGATACTGACAAGCATAGAAGGACTATAGAAAAACTGGTTGAAAATGATGTGCTCCAACCAGGTACAGGTGAAAATCTTTCTTAAGAAACAGCTACTCTGACTGTACAGCTCCAGGAAAGTCCTGGAATACCGTGTCAAAGGGAATAGCAAAACCGATACCTTCTGTATTGTTAATGATCATAGTATTGACCCCGAGCACCTGTCCTTGATCGTTAATCAGGGGACCACCACTGTTTCCCGGGTTAATAGGAGCATCTATCTGAACCAGCTTCTTCCCGTTAATTTCCCGATATCCAGAGATTACCCCGGAAGTGACCGTGTGATGTAAACCAACCGGGCTGCCGATGGTATACACTGTCGCTCCCTGCTGCACATAACTTCTCTTTTCAGGAAGTGGTATAGCTGGCGAATTATACGCATCAATGGAAAGCAGAGCCAAATCGTTGTTCGGGCTTATCTGTAAACTGCTCACCGAATATTCACTCCCATCAATAAGCACCACCTTGCCATCTTGGGTGAAATCACTTTGCTTTATGGTGGCAATCTGCCGCTCCAACTGTTCCAGCTTGCCATTATAGCTGGTATACCGTTTTTCTCGCAGGGAAAGATTTTTTACCATTTGCTGCTTGATCTCTTGATCATGGATGTTCTTTACCTGCTTGCGGTTCAGGTCAAGATTCTTGCGCTCATTTTTGAGTTGTTCAGCAAGCTCCTGTGCTTGGGATTCGAGCGTGCTCAATTGCTTTTGATCCACCTGAACTACGTGGCGATTGGTGATAATGGTGCCAAAGGCATCAATGAAAAAACCAGAGCCACTCCCCCACGGAGCAACCAGAGAAACCGTTGCATTACGGGCTGCCTCAATAGGGCCAACCGGAGCAAACCCTTCGGCCAGTTGCCCTGCAAGCCCGTCCTCAGCAGTTCCTGCACTATCTGATGGCTCACCTTCAAAAACCCCGTCATCCTGACTAATGGACGCATCACGTTCAGTAAAAGATTGAGCGGGAGCGCTGTACGCGGTTTCCCGATTCTCAGGCGCTGGACTCGGTTTGGTGAGAACATATTGCCCACCAACGGCAAGTGCTCCTCCCAAAACGCCCCCAAGTATAACCAGCGAAAGCGCGCTACGTTTCCTGGGCTCTACTGGTGGGGCATTCTTCTGCTTTTTTTGCAGATATGCCTCATATTTTATAAAAATGATCCCGCAATTTGCACACTCTTCACCACCAGCTTGAATATATCCACACTTAGGGCATTTCATAATTCAACACCTGGTTTGCCTTACACTCCATCGCTTAATCAAGCGGATCAAATTGATCCTTTGTGGCATAGCACATGGGGCATACCCACTCTTCAGGTAACTCCTCAAAGCTTGTCCCCGGAGCAATGTCATTCATGGGATCCCCCTGCTCTGGGTCATACACGTAGCCACAGTTCACACAAATATATTTTCCGTTCTCTTCCATATCTTATACCGCAAAATATTTAGCTTGTGGATGATGCACCACAATGGCTGAGGTGGTCTGCTCTGGCACCATCTGCATATTCTCGGTTAAACTCACCCCGATCTTTTCCGGCCTTAAAAACGCAAAAAGCGGCACATGGACGTCCATATCCGGGCAGGCAGGGTAACCAAACCCATAACGCGAGCCCTGATACCCCTGGGTAATAACACCATCTGTTTCCTCTCCACCTATCCCAAGTTCACGTCGCATCCGGGCATGCCAGTACTCTGCCAGGGCATCGGTCACCTCAACACTGAATCCATGAAGCATAAGGTAATCGTGGTAGGCATCATCCTTATACAGCTGGGCTGTCTTTGCTGCTATTCTATCACCAATGGTGACAACAAAAAAGCCCGCAATGTCTCCCCCCTCTTGCCTGGTTTTGAAATAATCGCTTATACAACGAAAAGGCGCGGATTGCTGACGTGGAAACACAAAGGGGTACAGCTTATCGTCAGCAGCAACATGGACGGTCTCCCCTTCTGCATAGCAGTTGAAATACCCATAGCTCACCCTGGGAGTGATAAGCCCCTGCTCAACCGTTGAACGGCACAGCTCCTGATACAAGGGTTCAATCGTGGTGTCGATCAGTTCCTTATATTCCTCAGCGCTCATCCTGCCACGTCGATACCCCCAGCGTCCCCGAATAAGGGCCTGCTTATTGATAAGGGGAAAGAGTACCTCCGGCTCAATTGCTTCTTCATACCGCTGACCAATAAAGGGAGGATCTGGTACAGGAACAGTGCGATCAACCGAAGCATCTTTTACCCCCGGTTTCATGGTTTGGACGGCCTGTTTTTTATTAAAAACCGTTGCAGTAAGCGTTCCTTCTTCAAACTCTCGCACGGCTTTAAGCCCGGCAAAGGCATCCTGACAGTAGACAACCGGCGCGTCATAGCCTGGGACGCACGACTCAGCAACAAATTTGGGAGTGAGTGCAGCTCCACCGAGCAAAATCGGAGCGGTGAGCCCAGCTTCCTTGTATTGCGCCATGGACTCCTGCATCACAATGGCTGATTTAACCAGCAGGCCGCTCAACCCGATTACGTCCACATCATACTCCTTGGCCTTGGCAATAATGGCCTCAGCTGACATCTTGATCCCAACGTTGTACACCTTGTAGCCGTTGTTGGAGAGGATGATATCAACCAGGTTCTTCCCGATATCGTGCACGTCGCCCTGGACCGTTGCCAAAAGCACCCTGGTTGCGCTATCTGCATCAATTTTTTCCATGAACGGTTCCAGAAAACTGACGGATTTCTTCATCACCTCTGCTGACTGGAGCACAAAGGGGAGCAAAATCTCCCCCTTACCAAACAGCTCACCCACATGACGCATGGCTGGAACCAGAATCTGGTTGATAATGGCTAAAGGTTCATAGCGTTGCATGAGCCCAGGTAAAATATCCTCGACACCATCCTTGTCCCCGCTGACCACATGCTGAAACAGTTGTTCTTCCTGGGTCTTTTTCGCAGCTTCTTCCTCATCAAACCCATCATCAGCCATATCGCTGAAATACTCGATAAAGCGCATGAGCGGTGTTTCTTCACGCTCACCCTGACGATCATAGAGTAAATCAAGACACACCTGACGGTCTTCTTCACCAATCCGGGCCAGCGGGATAATTTTCGCCGCATCCACGATGGCAGCATCAAGCCCGCCTGCCACCGCCTCATGGAGAAAAACCGAGTTGAGCACCCGACGTGCTTTGGGAGCGAGACCAAAAGAAATATTGCTCAGCCCCAGAACGGTTAAACAACCAGGCAGCTCTTTTTTGATCAGCTTGATGCCTTCAATGGTCTGGATGGCGGCATCACGCAGGTTTTCATCACCTGAACCAACGGTAAAGGTCAAACAATCAAACATGAGATCACTGGGCCGCAGTCCAAACTCATGCACCGCGATATCATGGATCTGCCTGGCAACAGCGATTTTGTCCTGGGCAGTCATAGCCATACCCTGCTCACCGATGGTAAGCGCCACCAGGGCTGCACCATATTGCTTTGCTGTAGCGCACACCCGCCTCATATTTGTTCCGCCATCTTCCAGGTTAATGGAGTTGATCACGCAGCGACCAGGATAGAGTTTCAGGCAGGCTTCAATACATTCCGGCGTTGTTGAATCGATCATCAACGGTGCTTTCAGCGAGTGTGCACACATCTTCACCAAAGTGGTCATATCAACCAATTCGTCACGTCCAGCATAGGCAGTACACAGGTCGATGATGTGTGCGCCTTTAGCTTCCTGTTCCTGGGCAATCTTCAGGCAGCTCTCGTAATCATCTGCAAGGAGTAACTCACGGAACTTTTTGGAGCCATTGGAATTGGCACGCTCACCGATCAAAAGGGGTGGGATTTCCTGCTGCAGTTCAACTGCCTGGTATAAACTCGCTACAGAAGGCTTCATCTGGAAACCTCCCGTACTGCTGGTTTTACACCTTTAAGCTCCTGCACGAGTGCTTTGGTGTGTTCCGGGGTGGTACCGCAACAACCACCAACAATGGACACTCCAAACTCTTCAATAAACCGCTTCATGTCTTTGGCGTACTGCTCTGGTGAGAGGGGGTAACAGGTCTTGCCATCCACCACTTCAGGAAGCCCCTGATTGGGTACACAGGAAATACGCCCTGGCCAGTTCTGGCTGAGATACCTGATATGCGATTCCATTTCAGCAGGCCCGGTGGCACAGTTTAAGCCAAAAGAGAGGATGGGAAAGGGTTCAAAGGTAACTGCAGCTGCAGCGATATCAGTACCCACCAACATGGTGCCGGTACGCTCAATGGTCACTGAGGCCATCACGGGCACATCCTCCCTGCCCATATCATCCAGCACCTTGAAACAGGTGGTCATGGCTGTTTTTATCTGGAGCAAATCCTGGCAGGTTTCAATGATGAGCACATCCACTCCACCCTTTACCAGAGCCTGGATCTGTTCTTCTGTGGCACGGGCCAGGTCTTCCACTTCAATATGCCCGAGGGATGGCAGCTTGGTCCCTGGGCCGACAGAACCAGCAATATAGGTGTCAGGCTTACCGTTGATAGCTTTGCGGGCACACTCCACTCCCGCAAGGTTAATTTCCTCTACCCGGTCCTCCAGGTCATACTCACTCAATACTATTGAACTGGCCCCAAAGGTATTGGTTTCTATCACCATTGCGCCAGCCTCAACAAAGGCACTATGCAGGGCAATAATGGTTTCCGGAGAGGTCACATTTAAAAGTTCGTTACACCCTTCCCTGCCTTCCCAGGCTGCAAGGGGAATATCCATGAGCTGCAGATTGGTTCCGCAAGCGCCATCCACAATTACCACGTCCTGTTCTGTAATCTGCATTGTTTTTTTTTACCGCTTCCCTTTTGCCGAAGGGGGTATATTGATTGAGTTTACGTCCGATTTGCCCAAATAAGATGGTCACAATACCACTTGTACTTATGAACACAAGTGGTATAATTTCACCTATCCATGAAATCTATTCATAAAAAGACAATAGCAACCTTAGAACGCATCCATCTGGAAATACTCCACGCTGTCGATGAGCACGGTTCACTCACGGCAGCTGCTAAAAGCCTCCATCTCACTCAGTCTGCGTTGAGTCATAGTATTCGTAAACTTGAACGGCAATGGGGAGTTGCGCTGTGGTATCGGGAAGGCCGTAACTTACGTCCTACCCAGGCGGGTGCGTATCTGCTCTCTGTGGCACAGCGGCTGACACCACAGTTTCGTCAAGCAGAAGAGCGTCTCTGGCAGTTTGCCCAGGGACAGCGAGGAACCCTGCGCATCGGTATGGAGTGCCACCCCTGCTACCAGTGGCTATTAAAAATCACGGCTCCATACCTTGCCCAATGGCCGGAAGTTGACCTGGACATTAAACAAAAATTTCAATTTGACGGCATAGATGCCTTGCTCGGCAGTGAGATAGACCTGCTGGTAACACCAGACCCGATGTACCACAAAGGGCTCTTGTTTGAACCGGTATTTGACTATGAGCAGGTGCTGGTGGTTGGAGCAGGTAACCCCCTTGGACAGGCAAAGCATGTTTTACCAGAACACCTTACTGAACAAGTGCTGATTACCTACCCCGTCACCAATGATCGGCTGGATATATTTACCCAATTCTTTCATCCTGCCGGTATCAGGCCCAGGCGTCACAAACTCATCGAGACCACAGATATCATGCTCCAGATGGTTGCCAGTGGCAGGGGGATTACTGCCCTGCCCCGCTGGGTGGTGGAAGAAAATGCGGATCGCTTTGAGCTGTTCCCGGTTCGACTGGGTAAAACCGGTATCCACAAACATATTTATCTTGGTATTCGTGAAGCAGATGCAAACATTGATTATCTGCGGGCATTTGTACACCTTGCGCGGGAGCAGCAAACCTGAGCGAGCTGACAACAATGCAGGTTTGCTCTCCTCACGCCTTTTCCCGCGAGCTATTGCTACGCAGCAATGGGCAGGCTTTCTGCCTGTGGCTCCATGACCATGGTGCCAGCTCCCAGCCACATGGATAAGGGGCTATTGCTTCCTGGAAGGGGGCCGAAAAACCTGGCCGCTGCAGATAAACACATAATCTGGTCACTACTTATTCGGCCTAAAGGTTCGGTTCCAGGAATAAAAAAATCGACCTGTCCATCTCGCTTCACCACCATCAGGTTGCCCCGAGCATCCATCATCTCATCGCTGATAAAATGCACTGACTCAAGTTGTGCTTTTCCTTTTTTAATACCGCTGAAAACAAACATTGCCCGACTGATAATCATCTTAAATCGCATAACCGACCTCCTGTGCATCGTTTTTCTTGACTCTACCAGGAGGGGTTTGTCATATAGTGACTAACCCCCAATTTTTTTTGAAAAAAATGAGCCTGCTTGAACGAATTTATTATTTTCATTCCCGGATTGAAGCGAACCGCTTTCCCAATGCAACGGATTTAGCGGCTGAATTTGAGATATCTCAAGCCACAGCCCATCGAGATATCAGTTACCTTCGTGATCGATTACTTGCTCCGCTGGAATTTGATCAGCAAAAAAACGGGTATTTTTATACTGAAGAAGGGTTTCGACTCCCCTTTGAAGAGAGCTCCAAGATTGTGCTCTTTTTAGGTATCCTCACTACCCTGGCCAGTGAGGCAGGACTTGCAGAATTGCCTGAATTTGCACAGCTCAAAAGCAAGCTCACTGCCATGGTTGCGCCGGATAAAAAAGAGCTTGAACAATACCTGCACTGTGAGTGGGTGGAGACAGAACAGGTTGATACGGTTATCTTTATGACCGTGCTGAACGCTCTGTTTGAGCATACCCAGGTTCATATCTCCTATCTCAAAGGAGCTGCTGCCAGCTCGCGAACCATTGACCCGCTGAAACTCATTCATTATCAGGGGCGCTGGTATCTGTATGGCTGGTGTCATCTCAGAGAATCGAGAAGACTGTTTCATATCTCACGTATCAAGCGTGCTGAGTTGCTTGAGCATCCTGTTACCCATTTCATGGAGACAGAAGACACCACCCTTACCGGAGTGTTTGGGATATTTAAGGGGGAAGCTCAAAACGAGGTGACCATCCGCTTAACCGGCCAGGCCGCCGAGTTGATACAATTGCAACATTGGCACCCCAAGCAGCGAATTGAAGCAACTGAGCACGGGGTATTACTCACCCTGCCCGTTGCCGATGACCGGGAAATCATCATGAAGGTGCTCCAGTTCGGAAAAATGGCTGAGATTATCTCTCCAGCCGGGTTACGGGAAAAAATCAACACAGAAATCAAAAAAATGGTAGAATTATACCGTTAGGTTCTCTCATTCCCCAACCACGTTTTATTTTCATTATCTTTATCCAGAGGAATACACCATGTCATCATCTCTTACTGCGGTGGTACTGGCTGCAGGTAAAGGCACCAGAATGAAATCGGACAAGGCCAAAGTGCTCCATGAGGTCTTTTTCAAGCCAATGGTACACCATGTGCTTGATGCAATTAAGCTGACTTCGGTCAGCCAGACAGCCATTATCATTGGCCACCAAAAGGAAAAGGTCCAAGCCTCACTTAACGGGTACGAATATGTTGCGGTTACCCAGGAGGAGCAACTGGGAACCGGCCATGCTGTACTGTGTGCCGAGCAAGCCTGTGCAACATCTGACCATGTCATGATCTTATGTGGCGATACCCCGCTGGTGAAAGGTGAAATGCTCCAGGCCTTACTTGAGCAGCACCTGCAAAAAAATGCTGCTGTTACCCTGCTCACCACTGAGCTTGCAAATCCCTTTGGCTATGGCAGGATCATTAAAGATTCCCAGGGGAATGTGATTGCCATTGTGGAACAAAAGGATGCCTCACCTTCCCAACAGCAGATCCGCGATATCAATGCGGGAATTTATGTGGTGGAAAAGGAGTTTCTTTTTACCGCCCTGCACCAGGTTGGGACCGATAACAGTCAGAAAGAGATGTATCTGACAGATATTATCTCCATCGCAGTGAACAGTGGTCGTCAGGTCCACAACTTCTCCCATCCGCAAGCAATCGATGTGCTGGGTGTTAACTCACGGGTTGAGCTGGCTCAAGCCCATCAAGAGCTGAAGATGCGTCATAATGAGGAAGTGCTGCTCTCTGGCGTGACCATGCTTCATCCACAATCCATCACCATAGCACCTGACTGTCTCGTGGGAAAAGATGTTTTGCTGCACAGTAATATCAGCATTACGGATGCAACCGATGTTGGTCCCGAGGTAACCGTTGAACCAGGATGTGTGCTGAAAGGCTGCACCATTGAAGCTGGTGCTCTGATTGGTGCCAACTCGGTGTTGGAAAACATCCAGGTTACGAGCGGGGAGCAGGTACCACCTTTGACCTATCGACACTCATAGTGTGTTTACCGAGCATCAAACAAGAAAAACTTAACCAGTTGTGGTAGGTTCGCATATCTCTATCACCTGATCATCATCTCACCCTTCGCTACACCGGAGGGTATCACAAATACCATTTTGGAGTGTTATCCCATGAGCAATATCAAAAAAATGTACTCCTCCATCCTTGGGGATTCTTTTCCCTTGGACATGACCATCTCTTTTGGTGGTCAGGAGCTGATCTACCGCAAGAAAACCTGGAACATAACCTCGCCAGACGGCAGCGAAGAAGAACGAGGACTGCGGTATGGCGAGAATCCAAACCAGGAAGCCGCCTTATATGAGCTGGTAAACGGTAACCTGGTGCTTGGCGATTGTACCTTTATCGAGCCAGGCAATGGGCTGGTCAGCTCCATTGATGTGAAAGACATGATGCAGGTAGGCAAGCACCCGGGTAAAATCAACCTCACCGATGTGGACAACGGGCTCAACATCATCAAATACCTGATGGATCAACCGGCAGCAGCGATCCTCAAGCATAACAACCCCAGTGGTGCGGCAGTGGGAACAACGCTGGCTGAAGCCTATGACAAGGCCAACCGGGCTGACCGAATTGCAGCCTTTGGTGGAGCAGTGGTTGCCAGCCGTGCCATTGACAAGGAGACAGCAGAGCTCATGGCGACCAATTATCTGGAAGTGGTTTGTGCACCCGATTTCGAGGACGGGGTACTGGAAATACTGGCCCGGCGGAAAAACCTGCGGGTAATCAAGATTGCTGGTATTGCCAATCTGGCAGCATTTGAAAACCACCGTTTTGTGGATTTTAAATCACTCATTGATGGCGGTATCATTGTCCAGCAGTCTGCCATTAACACCATCCGCAGTGCAGCAGACCTCCTTCCTGCAGAAACGGTGAGGAAGGGCGTTGCATATACGTGTGAACGTCAACCCACGGACAGAGAAATTGATGACATGATCTTTGGCTGGGCAATTGAACACGGGGTAACGTCCAACTCGGTGCTCTATGTAAAGGATGGCTGTACTGTGAGCATTGGTACCGGTGAACAAGACCGGGTTGGGGTAGCAGAGATTGCAGTACAAAAGGCGTACACCAAATATGCCGACTCCATTTGTTTTGACCAGTATGGCATTCCCTATGCTGAGCTGGAAATGCAGGTCAACCAGGGCAAGAAGGATGAATCATTGCTTGATGAAATAGAGGCCAAGGTGCTGGCTGACAACGCCGGTTTGGCGGGATCGGTGATGATCTCTGATGCGTTTTTCCCTTTCAGGGATGGAGTGGATGTGGGTATCCGGGAAGGTATTTCAGCTATTCTCCAGCCAGGTGGTTCCATGCGCGATTTCGAATCCATTGAAGCCTGCAACGAAGCTGATCCAAAAGTTGCGATGATGTACACGGGGCAGCGCTCTTTTAAGCATTAAGATTTCCCGTTGAGAGAAAGTACAGCTCCCTTGGAACGTGGTTCAGGGGAGCTGTTCTATTTGGACCCACTCTTGTTTTTGTGCTGCCTCAAGACAGGCTGCACAAATCTGCACTGACCGCAGACCATCACGTCCAGTGACAGGGTTCTTTCCAACTCCTGTCAGGTATTTTTGCCAGTCTTGTAAAAGCGGCACAATGGTATTCACGGGCTCAGGAGGGCTAAGGTCAATCCGATTTTGACCCTCAATTTTAGTGCAGCTGTTGTAAATCTGCTCTCCCAGCAGCTGACCATTTTCCCCGACAAATTCAAACAAACCGGAACGAGCTGTGCCAACCTTTGAGCAGTCAACCGTGCCCACCACCCCATCTTCCAGCTCCACCAACACAGCAAGCACATCTTCCAAGCTCCGATTATTATGAGAGCGAGCCACAGCAGCAACCTTGCTCACGTTAAGCCCTGTAATAAAAAAGAGTGCGTCAAAAACATGGACTGCAGTATGGTAGCTGACACCAGCACCTGCACGTTCAGGCTCTTCATGCCAGCCTAAAGTGGAGGGTTCCAAACGCTGGTTGGCAGAAAAGGTATGCAGCTTTCCCAACTGTGACACATTGGACTTTAAGCGCTGAACCACCGCATTATAGCGCAAGGTTTGCCCCGTGGTGAGCTTGAGCCCCTGCTCCTGTTCAAGGGCTACTATTGCCCGAGCATCTTCCAGGCTTCCAGCAAGCGGCTTTTCCAGCAAAAGCGGTTTTCCTGCCTGCGCACAAGCCTGGGCAATACCAAGGTTCATGGTCGGCGGCACAGCAGCCACCACACAGCTAACGTGAGCGCTTTGCACCAACTCCTGCCAGTCTGCAAAGTACCGGCAGTGCCACTCCTGTGCCTGCTGCTTCCCCTGCTCGGACCGTCTGGAAATAGCGGTCAGTTCCAACCCATCCACATCGCGGATAAGGTGATTGGCGTACCTGCTCCCATGCTTTCCAGTGCCGATGATGCCAACCCGGCATAGTGGATTCTTTCCATGGGTTTTCATTAACGTACCTCAAGCCTGGGTGGCACAGAGATCCTGCCATCCTGCAGGCAACTGATCTGTGGCAATATCCAAAGCAGATAAAAACGTCTTCAAGTCAGCACAACTACAGTTAAAGGCAGCCGATGACGTCCCCTGCTGGCGCTCCTTACATTCAAGTGCAATCATTGCCAGCAAGGCATTTCTTACTGGCATGAGAAAGGAACTCGCGTCCAGCCCGACTCTTCCACAAAAGCCCACCAAACGAGTCCAGTTTATCCTCGCCCGTTCAACGCCTCTAAATGCAGGAAGCAAACGATTTTCAGGAGTTAAATCACGCAGGATAATCTCAAAATAACGGTCAGTTACCGCTCCATGTAAACCATCCAGTTCTTCAGCGGTGAGCACCATGCCAGGGCCATCTTTATCATGACACAGATAATCGATACTGGAATGGAGGGCTACCTCAGGAATTTCTCCCGAGGTTCTGATAATAAGCTGTTCTTCTTCAAGGATCAGGCCGCGCTCGTTAATGATCATGTTAGCGCATTGTTGTTCGGGTTGGATTTATCCAGGTTAAAAAGTGAGCGGATAATGCTTATCCTTTCCATCTTGCTCGCTTCTTCACCACCTGCCTTGAGGTATTGCATGGGGCTATGCATGAGTTTATTGGCAATAGCTGCAGCCATCTTTTCAATGGACTTGAGCTGCTCTTCACTTGCCCCCTGGTTTTTCAGCTTGTGGGTGGTTTTATCGACTTCAATCCGGACCACCTCATCAATCATGTTACGCAACTCAATAATGGTGGGGGTAGCGACCAGATTTTCAAGCCAGCGGTTGAACTTGAGCTTTTCCTCGGCAACGATCCGTTCGCCTTTTACCGCCTCACGGTCACGCTCACATTTGTTCATCTCCACGACATTTTTCAGTTCATCAATGTCGTAGAGATACACATTTCCAAGCTCGTTGATTTTTGCATCCAGATCACGCGGTACTGCGATATCGATGAAAAACAGCGGTCGATTACGTCGTTCCCGCATCACCGAACGAACGTCTTCCTTGGTCAAAATCAGACCAGGGGCACCGGTTGAACTGATAACAATATCGACCTGTTCAAGCTGCTCAAGGAGTTCTCCCAGATCAACGGCGCGTCCATTAAAACAACGGGCCAGGGTAAGGGCATTTTTCAGGGTTCTGTTTGCCACCACTACTTCGGCAACGCCTTGCCCGACAAGGTGCTCAGCAGCAAGCTCGGCCATCTCACCGGCACCAATGAGTAACACTTTCTTGTCCTGCAGATCACCAAAAATTTTCCTGGCAAGCTCCACCGCAGCATAACTGATGGACACAGCGCTGGCACCGATATTGGTCTCGGTTCGCACCCGCTTAGCAACAGAAAACGCCTTATGCAACAGTTTGTTGAGTACGTATCCGCTGGATTTTGTTTGCGCAGCATGGCGGTAGGCATGCTTAAGTTGCCCCAGAATCTGCGCCTCTCCCACAATCATGGAATCCAGGCTGGAAGCCACCATGAACAGGTGTCCTATGGCGTCTTCATTAACATAATTATACACATACTGACCAAGCTCCTGCTTATCCATCCGTCCAGCAAACAAGACATCCAGCACCTTATCACTGGTGCTTACAGGCTCTTCACTGGTGAACAGCACCTCCACCCGGTTGCAGGTGGAAAGCAGGAAGCACTCTTTCACGGCATCCAGCTTCCCCAGGGCCAGGAGCGCTTCCTCATACTCACCGGAAAGTGCCAGTTTTTCCCGCACCGCCAATGGCGTCGTTTTATGGTTGACCCCTAACAGGACTATGGAATCATGCGGCATAGACATGCATCCCTTTTAAGAAAAAGGATACCCCCCACAAGGTGAACAGGGCTGACAAAAAGGCAATAATGCAAATATATGCAACCCGTTTACCGCGCCAGCCAGCGGTAAATCGTTGATGTATGACGCCGGCATAAAGAAACCAGGTAATCAGTGACCACGCCTCTTTCGGATCCCAGCGCCAGTACGTCCCCCAAGCCTGCTTGGCCCACAGTACCCCGGTGAGCAGCCCAACGGTAAGTAAGGTGAACCCAACACTTAAGCAGTGGTGATTGAGTTTTTCCAGAGCTTCCAGGGAAGGGAGGCGTGAGTAAAACAAACCAAAACTTTTCTGCTTGATCTCCCGTTCCTGAAGCAAGTACATGATAGAACCCAGGAAAGCAAGTGCTAAAAAGGCATAGGAAAGAAGAGCTATGGAGGCGTGAAGCGGTAGCCAGAACGATTGAAATACCGGAGCCAGCGGAATGATAACACGGGAAGAAAAGGCGGCAACCAACATTAAGCTGACCACCAATATGGAGACAAAGGTGCCCAGATTTTTCACCGTATAGCGCCAGCGAAATGAAAGATAACACCAGGCAATGGACCAGGCAAAAAATGAAATGGTCTCGTGGTGGCTGGTTATGGGGGTGTGACCAGCTTCGATGTATCTGAAAATAATATTTAAGGTGTGCGCAACGGCGGCACCAAAGAACACCCACCTGGCAATACTTCTGGCCTTCTTCTTTTCAGAAAGAAAAAAAATGAGATAGAGTGCTGCAGAGACCACATAGGTAACGCAGCTTACCTGGAATAGCAAAAAACTCATGTTCGACTCTCTTTGATGCGCATCCAGTCTATTTCGATGGATGGCCCCAGCACGTTTTCAATATGGGATGCAACCAACTCCCACTGGCCCTGTTTAATCCACCCGAGTATATCCTCATCAAAGATTTTCTGGAACAGAATTCTTTTCTCCTGCTGCTGAGCAACACTGCCTATAACCTGCTGACGCACCTGACTCATGAGTTCCAGCAGCACACCGAACTCTTCGCCAATGTGTGGTTCCAGGCGTTTTCTCACCATGGCAGACATGGCCGGACTCTTTCCATTGGTGGAAATGGCGATGGTGAGCTCACCACGATGGATGGAGGCTGGGACGTGAAAATCACAGCAGTCTGGATGGTCAGCAACGTTGATCAGCACATTCTGCTGGTTGGCGTCTGCAAGTATTTGTTGCTGAACCTTGGTGTTGGAAGTTGCCGCAAAAACCAGAAAAGCCCCGGCGAGATCTCCTGTGCTATATTCCTTGTTCCACCACTCAATGTGCTCATTTTTAACCAGCTGCTGGAGGTACTCAGTAAGATCAGGGCTGATAAGACGTACACACCCGTGCTGGGAAAGAATTTCTTTTACCTTGCGCTCAGCCACACCGCCGCCACCAATGACGACGCAGAGCTTATTGGTGAGCTGTAAACAGATAGGATACACGTTGCACTAGCGTGTTAGAGTAACGTTTAAGCAGGAGAAAAGAGCAACAATGCTACTCGTTGTTCAGCTCTTTTGGTTGCAAACGAGCCAGCAGTATCATTGTATCTTTTTCCAGACTTTTCAATTTTCTTTTAGTCACACTGATGGAAAAATCCTTTTGGATACGCTCAAAAAACGGCGCAATATTCTGTCTGCTTGCATCATGGGCCAGCAGGATGGAACCACCAGGTTTGAGCGCCGAGGTAAAGGTTGCATGCAGTGGTTCAAAAAACTCTTTTCTATATAAAATCTCAGCCCCTGCAATAATATCAAATTGACCAATATCTGTGGGATTAAACCAATCATAATGCGTAATGGTAACGTCTTCGATATTACTGGCGGCAGCGTTAATTTGTAAAAAATCCAGAATTCGCTGCTCATAATCGGTCATTGTGACCTCATATCCCGCCGCGGCTGCTGCTAACCCTGTAACTCCCAACCCAGATCCCAGCTCAAGTAATGTTGTCCCAGACTTGGGACTCTGGGCAGCAAAAAAATGGGCCAACATCACCGTCGCGTCCCAAACGGTATTCCACAGCGGGAAATCAGCGCTATTTTTCAGCGGGTCTTTTCCATCCAGGAGCTGTTCAATATCAGTGCATTTGAGCAGGTTCAGCCGGGTATCTTTGATCTTCAGAGGCTCAAAGGCGACCTTGAGTTCACTCTTTATAGCCTTGTACAGCGCCAGTTCTTTTTCCGGTAAGGTTTGAGGATCCATATTCTTTGTCTTTGAAAAAGGGGAATCAGGAAGGGTGAAAAAGGGTCCAGCCAATACCAATAGCAGAAACAAGCAAGCAGTAATAGCCAAACCAATGGAGCTGCCCTTTACGAACAACCCGCATGAGTACGAGAATAGCAAAATAGCCGGAGACAGCTGAGGCAAGCGTTCCACCGGCAAGGTACACCATTTCTCCCTGGGTCGGAGGGGTTGCGATCAGGTCACTGAGTTTGAGTACAGCAGCTCCTAAAATAGCAGGGATGGACATGATAAAGGAAAAACGGGCTGCAGTCTCCCGCTGTACCCCCATGAGCATTCCGGCAAAAATAGTGGAACCACTCCGCGAAAGCCCTGGCATAATGGCCATGGACTGGGCAACACCGATGAGAACGGATTTGGAAGCGGTGATCTTACCCGCTCTATCAGCAAGCCTGCGGGTAAGCAGCATTATGGTACCTGTCACAGCAAGCATGACATAGGTGATGAGAATGGTGCCAAAAATCTGCTCAATATGATCTTTTAAAAAAAGGCCTGCAAAAACCGTTGGCAGGGTTGCCAGGATAATAAAAAAATTCCACTGATAGGCCTGTTGCAAGGTTTCATCTTGCTGACGTGCCTGACGGGAAGAAAAAAGCGCCGTAACCATCATCAGGATATCTTGACGAAAGGCAATGACAACAGCCAGTAAAGTACCGAGGTGAAGCAATACCTCAAAGGCAATACCGGGATCATTGAAATCAAGCAACTGGGATCCAATAACCAGATGCCCTGAGCTTGAGACAGGCAAGAACTCGGTCAGCCCCTGGACAATACCTAAAAGAATGGCTTTACATAATTCCATGGTTACCCTATGAACAAAAAAAGAGCGGGGTCGATGCAACAATCATCGTCCCCGCTCTGAAAACCAGCTGGAATGTTTGCTAATTAGCAACCTTCAATAGCTTTCTTCTTCTTAGCTTTTACAGAAACCTTGTCACCTGCTTTCAGCTTGTCAGCTTTTTTACAAGTCATGGTCACTTTGTCGCCTTCTACGGTGTCTACGGTACATTTAACAGAAGCAGCCATAACCACGCTGGCGCTCATCACGAAAGCACCTACCATAACAGCAGAAATTATCTTTTTCATAACATCCTCCTCTTTAATTAATATTGGTGGTCTAAAAACCACTTTGCCTTTCTTTTTGCCAGAAAAGGTACGAAAAAAGAAGAACGTTGTCAACAAGAAAGCAGGATTTCCACCCCAATACCGTATGTTAAAGGACTGATTTAATATCTTTTTCCAGCAATGGACGTGGAATATAACCTGGATATTTTTTTACCACATGTCCAGCCTTGTTGACCAAAAATGAGGTGGGAATGCCGATAATACCGCCAAACTTGCGTGGTGTTGCCTGATCAGCCATGAGCACTGGATAAGCAATCTTTTGCTGTTTCACAAGCTTCTCCACCACAGCAGGGCCCCTCTCATCCACTGAAAGAGCAATTACACTAAAACCATCTTGCTGATACTTCTGGTGCAGCTCTTTTAATACCGGGATTTCCTGACGACAGGGAGCACACCAGGTGGCAAAAAAGGTGATCAGCAGAGCTTTTCCTTCAAAGGAGGTGCTCTTCACGACCTTGCCATCAGTCACAGCTGGTAACGAAAACTGCGGCATATCAACAGCCGCCTGGCTTATACATGGCATGCTGCAGAGTATGCAAATCAATATAATGTAAACAGCTAACCTTTTACCGGGTAAAACCATACTGCTCTCCTTATGACACATTCAGACTGGTATCGCTTCAGACGCACTATACAGTATATTTGAAGAAAAGGGTGGGCAAAGAGAAAATTTTTTCCGCAATGGTTGTGGAAGAGAAGGGAACAATCAAATTACAATGTGGTACATCACAAATACAAATTGGTACTCCACCTTTGTAACTGAAAGGAAAAGGCTTACCCCTTAATATCAAGTAAGGTAGCAGCCATCTCATCTGCGGTTTGCATTGTCTTTATATTGGCATTGTAGGTGTGCTGACTCATCATCATGGAGGGCATTTCCTCTGCCAGATCAACGTTGGACTTCTCCACATATTCCATTTTATCGCTGGTCTGCTCCTGAACTACCGGGCCTGGCGTTTCCACCCTTTCAACCGTAGCCCTCACGCCTTGCAGTTCTTCTGCTGACTGAACCACCCTGCTTTTCTTAAAACCATCGGTATTGAGATTGGCAACATTATTGGCAGTGGAATTCACTCTGACAGCTGTTACCTGGAGCCCGGAAAGGCTTGCATTCATAGCGCTGATCATACTTGTATCTCCATTTTGGTTACGTAGTTCTTCACCATTATGCAGAAAATGCACCACCTGAAAAATACCCAATCATAGGGTCTGTACGTTGACTTCTACCGTGGACCTGATCCTGGGTACTTGAGATTTGTGCAACCACTCTTTTTCGCTCTACACGGGTATGCGCAAATAAGTGATCGGACAAAGATGAGGCGCCCGTACTCAGCTACGCTACAAAGCATGGTCACTGTTTCCTTGTGCCATTTTCAAAAAACATTGCGCCTTTAGGTTGTAACGATTAGATAGGTGGTGCATGGAGGGATTTTTGAATAAGCACATTCACTCTATCTTTTCACGTATTTCAGCCATTCTATTTAATAACATTTCAATTACACGCCTAAAATGACTGGTAATAAAATTCCCCTGTATTTCCTGCTCGTCTTCTTTTTTACCTTGTCCTCTGCAGCAGCAGAGTTGGTTGACCGTAGCGTTGCCATTGTCAATGATGATATTATCACCCTGTCTGAGGTGAACGAGATGGGACAACCATTGTTTAAAAAAGCTGCTGCAGAAGTTCCACCAGACCAGCTTGAACAGGTAATCCAACAGATTCGCAGCGAAGTTATCGGCAAACTTGTGGATCAAAAATTGCTCTTCCAAAAGGCTGCCCAGCTGAACATTTCAGTTTCCGATCAGGAAGTCGACAACGCCATTCAACGTATCCTTTCCAGAAACAAGATAACCAAAAAACAGTTTGTGCAAGAACTTGCTGATATCGGCATGACCGAGGCACTCTACCGCAGCGATCTAATGGGGCAGATTCTTCAGTCCAAGCTGGTTAATTACGAGGTACGCTCCAAGGTGATCATCACCGAAGAGCAGATCATTGACCATTATGACATGAATTATACCGATCAGGTGGGGGAAGGCGGGTACTACATTCTTCAGCTTGGTGTTGGGTGGGGCAATATAGATGCGCAAGGCAACATAATCACCCAGGAGCAAGCAAAAAAACGCATTGCAGCCTTGCATCAGAAAGCAAAAAATGGCGAACCATTTAAAGAGCTTGCCAAACAGTACTCCACCTTACCCTCTGCCGTTGATGGTGGTGACCTGGGTGTTTTCCAGGCAGAAGAAATGGCCTCCTTCATGCGTAAAGCTATTGTAGGGCTTCGTCCAGGAGAAATAAGCGAGATTGTTGCAGCACCAGACAGTTACCAATTTTTTACAGTTCTTTCCAGCCAGGAGGGCCAAATCATCACCAAGGTTCCCTATGAATCAGTAAAGGAAGAGATACGCGAAAAATTGTATCAGGAAAAAATGAAAGCGCTCTATGAGGAGTGGATAAAGTCCATCCGCGAGCAGGCCTACATCAAAATCCTGTAGATCCAAAGACTGGCATGCGCATAAAAGAAAAGACCTTTCAGCCCGAGGACCAGAAGGTTATCGGTAGTCAACTCAAACATCTGCGGGAGGAAAAAGGACTCACCCTCGAACAGGTCTCCCAGGAAACCAAAATATCACTTTCCAACCTCAGGGCAATGGAAGAGCACGATTTTGCCAAACTACCGGCAGACACCTTTACCAAGGGATTGCTCATCCTTTATGGTAATTTCCTTGGCGAAGATGGCCAGCTTATGGCTACCCGGTTTATTACTGAACGTCATGCAACAGGCAGAAAATCTGACCGCTCTTTTCGCAAGACCACAGTTGACCACACCCTGACCCCCAAAAAAATGGCCGAACCCTCTCATATACCCTCAGCTACAGTTGCAGCGGCACTTTTCTCGTTGATTGCGATAAGCTTCACCTTGTTCTGCCTGTACACTTCGTGGAACCCATTTACCTTTTTCACCGGCACAACCCAGAACATTACGTCAAGCATTATGGCTGTTTTTGATGATACACCAACCGAAGAGAGCACTTATGTGAGAGGGGAGCGTATTGAGGTTAAGGTGGAATTTATCCAGGATGGTTCGGTGGAAGTGAATATTGACGATCAACCAACCGCTCATCAGGCCTTTGTGAAGAGTCAAAAAGGGCACTGGTTGGCTGAAGAAAAGCTGCTCCTGCGATTTTCAGATCCTGGCATTGCCGAGCTGATGCTTAATGGTCAACCTTTACCCTTTCCTGAAGATCATTCCGGTCAGTTCCTGATCCAGTTGGAAAAAGCTAGCGCTGAGTAATGGAAGTTCAGCGTACCAGGGCGCTGGTACTGAAAACAAGCGACCATGGTGAGGCTGACAAAATTCTCACTTTTTTCAGTGATACCCTGGGCAAGGTAACCGGTATTGCAAAGGGTGCAAAACGCAGTAAAAAACGTTTTGTCAACAAGCTGGAGCCGTTTTCCAGGCTCACCATCTATTACAAACCTTCACGCGCAGGCACGCTGCTTTTTATCAGTGAAGCTGAACTTGACGCAGCCTTTCTTGTTTTACGCCAGTCCTATCCATGCTACTGCACCAGTGCCTATCTTTGTGAACTGGTGCTGCGATTTACCAAGGAACGGGATGCTGAAAAAAATTTGTATGATGTGCTGAACTGGGCAATGACCGCCCTTGAAAATGGGGAAAGGCCGCTTAAGGTGGCAGCACTGTTTCACATCAGGCTCCTTGACATAACCGGGTATCGGCCAGAGATCGATCAGTGTGGAGGGTGCGGAAACCCGCTCATGCCACGGGAGTTGTATAGTTTTGCCCCCAACACAGGTACCCTGCTGTGCACTCAATGCCAGCCAGGATACCAAAACCCGGCAAATGCTCTGACCGTGCAAACTTTAAAATTTCTAGAGCGTGCCCAAGGCCTCAACCTGGAACGACTGAGCCGCCTCCAGATTCCTGACAAGGGAGCCAAGGTCACCTTGCAGGCCCTGTACCGTTTTTCCTGCTCACTGCTCCAACAGGATATTCACTCCTGGAAGCCGTTCAAGGCACTCTTTTAGGTGCTTCGAATCAGTTCAAGCAACTCTTCTGCACTCATCCTGGCACTCACATCTGTTCCTTCCAGGAGCGAGTTGGCCAAATCTCTTTTTTCCTGGTGTAAGCGCACAATTTTCTCTTCAATGGTACCAGCTGTAACCAATCGGTACACGGTCACCGGTCGTTTCTGCCCAATACGATGAGCACGGTCTGCAGCTTGATCTTCCACCGCTGGATTCCACCAGGGATCCATGTGAATAACATAATCGGCGGCAGTAAGGTTCAAACCAAGACCTCCAGCTTTAAGGCTAATAAGAAACAGATCGCCATCCCCAGCCTGAAAGCTTTCCACCTGGCGTTGCCGCTCCTTAGCGGGTGTTGTTCCGTCCAGATACTTGTAAGCAATCTTTTCCTCATCCAGAAACTGCCGGATCAGGGCAAGGTGCCCGGTGAACTGACTGAAGACCAACGCCTTATGCCGCCCACCCAGCAGCTCTTCGATAACATCTTTAAACACTTTAAGCTTGGTGGAGGGGATGGTAACATTTTCGTTGATTAGCCTGGGGTTACAGCATGCACGCCGGAGTCGCATGATCTCCGCTAAAATACGCAGGTGACGTCCATTTTTCTCTGCACTGCCTTCAATATTTTCAATGGCCTGCTGACGAAGCGCCTCATAAAACTGGAGTTCTTCAGGCTGCATTTCAACCCTGAGGGTAATCTCGGTACGTGGTGGCAATTCATCCAACACCTGAGACTTGATTCGGCGCAGCATAAAGGGCCGGATCAACTTTTTCAGTGACCTGCGCGCGTCACGATCCTGGTATTTTTCAATGGGGATGCCAAAACGGCTGTTGAACTGCTTATAGCTTCCAAGCAGTCCACGATTAATAAAGCTGAACAGGTTCCACAGCTCGCCCAAGTGATTTTCTATGGGGGTGCCAGTAGTGATTAAACGAAAACGGGCATTGAGTTTCATGGCAGCCCGGGATCGCTTGGTTGCTGCATTTTTAATGGCCTGGGCCTCATCAAGCACCACCGCCTGCCAGCGTACCTTTTCAAGCAGTTCAATCTCCTGTTGGAGCAAGGTGTAGCTGGTAATCAGCAGGTCAAATTTACCCAACTTATCAATGACACTTTCCCGATCCTGACCTGTTAGCTGATGAATGGTAAACGTTGGGGCAAACCGGTTGACCTCAGATTCCCAGTTCATGCATACCGAAGTTGGGGCCACCACCAGAGTTGGCCCACGGTCGGCCAGCCCTAAAATGACAGCAATGGCCTGCAGGGTTTTACCAAGCCCCATGTCATCGGCAAGGCAGGCACCGATCCCAAGCTGCGCCAGCCTACTCATCCAGGTGAACCCTTCCAGTTGGTAGTCGCGCAGTTCAGCCTTGAGGGTGGAAGGGACCCGGGGGACCGTTTTTTGCGCGTCAGCAACATTTTGCTGCTGCTGCTTCCAGCCTTCATCCACCGTGGCATCAGCCTGCTGGGCAAACTCATCCAGGGCAATTGCTGCCAGGGGATGAACCGTGACCTCGTCATCGTCTTCAGACTCACTATTGCCAAACAAAATCAACTCTTCCAGGCGATGACGAAATTCCTGGGTCAGAGCCAAAAACTGGCCGTCGCCCATGGGTATGAAACGGCTCTTTGCTTCGCTCACTTTATCCAGCAGGGACTTGAGACTGATCACCTCATCCTGATCGATCTCCAGATGTCCGGACAGGGCAAACCAATCCTGCTGGCTGGTTCGAATATTCAGGTTGAGCTGATTCACACTGATCTGGCGACGGATGGCGATCTTCTCTCCTTCCGGCCATTCCAGCACCACCTTGTCCCTGATTTCCTCGATCTCCAGCAGCGCCTGAAGGCATTCCTCAGGATCAAAAAGATGCCACTCCCGTTTCTCTTCCTGCTCAAGGTCAATGGCAAGGTCAAGCATGGGGCAGCTCTCTTCTATCTCGCGAGCCTTTTGTTCTTCAAGAAGCAAGTTACGTCTGGTCTGAACCCGTCTGCCACCGATTTCTGCCATCAGATTGGCAACACCAATCCCAGGTTTGAGGTAGGGGCCACCGCCGGAAAAAGGGCGAACAAACATTTCCAACCTAAACCCGCTGCCATAAGGGATGATATGGATATGGATGGTGGAATCACTCTCCACCATTGCTGCCTGCTCACTTTCGCTGACCATTTCAATGGAGGAGTGGACCGTCATAAACGAAGCAATATTGCCGATGGCATCAAGAACCTGTTTACAGGCTTCAATGGGCACATTTAAGCCATCTTTTCCGGTAATCTCAGCGACCTTACGGTGCTCTTCCTTGATCTGGATTATCCGAAACCGGGTAGGGGTTTCCTTCCATACGGCCAGATTGCCCTCCCCAATATCCTGGGAAAAATGGATAAAAAGCGTTTCACCTTTCTGCTCAACCACCAGCTCAGGTTCTCCGGCAACCAGTTCCACCGGGGTGCGTTGGGATTGATCAAGAAAAATATGCGGATGACCAACCAGCAGAGGCAAGGCCTTGTCATAATCAAAATCGCACCCACCGTTACGGCCAGTCACCTCACCGACCTGGAGTATGGTTTCACACACCTGCCGGTCCTGGCTAGTAAGATAGTCAAAATCCCTGGTTACCAGTAACCGATTGAGTGCCACAGCCCTCCCCTTTGTCCACCCTCCAGAGCTCGTTCGTTTTTGCTCCTTTGGCTGCAAAGAAAGCATGTTGGGTGAGTAGCCAACAAACCAGGCCAGCCTGGTGTTGCGCTCAGGCGCACTTACCTTTCTGGTGATATGAATCAGATCCTGCAGACTTTGTTTCCAGGAATCTTTGGGGGAAATAATATGGGTCAGGCAACGACATTGGAGTTTTTCTGCAATCGCTTCTGCTACCTCTTTTTTGGTGTGATACTCGTACCCTAAGGCTGCCAGCAACTCAGCGGTTTCCATACTGAGCCAGTCAAAGGTATTTTCACTGGCCTGGTCATGCAAGGCCGCAAGTGCCTTTTGGAAATCAGCTGGAATTTCAACTCCAATCCAGTACAGCGAGAGCACCGCAACCAAGGTGGTCAGGCTCCGTTCTTCGGTGGCCAGCCGGTCAGTTAATGCCATCATATCAGGCATGGTTCCCTCTGGTGCCCGGATCACCGCATCAAGGAACCGATATGCCACCTCTTCAGGCCCCCCCTGGAATCGTTCCAGGACCACATTGATACTTTCCTGAACAACCTGCCTGTCACTTCCTCCGTGTTTTGCCAGCAGGGCAAAGATACAAAACAGGCCAGTTATGCCAAAGAAAAAGACCGGTCCGTCACCTGCATATTCACGTAACCGCGCAAGATCCTCGTCAAAAAGCTGTAAGGCATCATCAAGTTCACCGCGCAAAAAAACGACCGTACCACTGTAACCCGAGCCCTGAAAAGAATCAGCATGAAGCTTAAGCAGTTTTTCCAGATCCTCAAAACGCCCCTGAAGGAGATAATAGTTGGCAAGTAGACGGTGAAAAGGAACCATCTCCAAACTTGAAACTGACAAGGCAACCTCGTTTTCCAGATAGGCGATAACCTTGGGGAAATGGCGCAAACTTTCAAGCGAGTAACGGATCACCTGTTCAAGCAGAAAAAACTGGAACGAACCTGGCAGCGATCCCAGCCAGTCCCGGTCAAAAGCGTGTGCGACCACCAGAACCGCAGGCGGATCTGTTTCCAGTTCCTGGGTACACTCCTGATCTAGAAACTCCAGTGCCTGATCTATACGATCAAAATCCTGCAGGTATACCCCAATACGAAATTGTCTCAGCGCACGCCAGCAGCGGGTAGCCCGTTTGCCGTAATGATAGGACACAGGGGCTTCTTTTTCCACGAGAGCTGCAAGCGCATCAAACCTTCCCTCTGCAATGGCCAACCGAGTCAGCTGTTCAGGACTCACACTTGCACACTGATTTTTAGAGGAAAGAAACCCTTTTTGCTGCAGGGATTTAATCGCTTTATCAATATCTTCTTTACGTGGTTTTTTGCCCTTATTCTCTCCATCAGGCAATTGAATGTTTGCTCGGGAAACACACTTGGCAAGAAAGGTTTTTGAAACTGGCTCGTAAATAATGGACACCAACTGGAGCAGCAGTTGTTCTAAAAAAGGCAATTCTTGAAGTAGATCTTGTATTGGTCTTTCCCGGTTGCTTTCCACCATGTTCTTTATCTCTACTACCTGGAGAACAAACCCAGCGAATCTGTCCCCATTACGCTACAAAAAAACACCTCGACACAATGCGTGCCGAGGTGTTACTCATCTTCTGATCTCGCTAAAGATGGCAGTTATCTACCATGCGTTGTCTCACTGTAACAGTTGTTCATTAATCCAGATTTTCGCATCGCTTCTCAGTCGATCAACCCAGCTTTGGACAAGCCGGTTCTGTTGATTGGCTAAAAGCTGATCCGCCAGCTGCTGTTGTTGCATTTCGTCCATCTTATCAGCGGACTGTCTGGTCTCGGTCACGTCAAAGAGGGTAAAGGTATCTCCCTGAGCAATGACGTCTTCTCCCATACCAGTGACGGTTTTCAGGTCAAAGGCTGCCTGTACCACATCAGCAGCAACTCCGGCTGCAGAACCACCTCGTTTTATAAAACCTGATTTTTTCACGCCTTCAAGGGTGGCAAAATCAGCACCAGCTTGTACTTCAGCCAGCTTTTTATATGCAGCAGCCCTGGCAAGCTCCACACTTTTTTCCTGTGTATAATCAGCTACAACCTGCTCTCTCACTTGCTCAAGTGCTGGTACTTCAGGGGCCTTGATGTCTTCAACAAAACCAATCCCATACCCGTCTTCCACCTCAGTAAGAGAGCTGAGTTCGCCCTTGCTTAGACCAAAAACCACATCAAGCAGGGCACCAGCTTTGGCAAGTTGAGCTGGCGGATGCTTACGCTCAAAGAAATCAGCGGCTGCTACATTTTCCCCACCGTTTTCAACATACTTGGCCAGGCTCCCAGCACGGATAATCTCTTCGTAAGCATTTGAGACCTTTTTAAAGGTAATGCCACGCACCCGCTTATTTTTCAGTTCACTGGTAATTGCACCACGCACCTCGGCCAAACTCTTGGTTGTGGCAGGTTGAATTTCAGTCAGCTTGATAACGTGATAACCAAATGGCGTTTCCACAATCTCAGAAAGTGCACCTTTTTCCATGGAGAAAACCGCTGCATCAAAGGCAGGCACCATGGCTCCACGTGGGAATAAACCAAGATCGCCACCTTTTGTTTTGCTGGGCCCTTCAGAAAACTCCGTGGCAAGGGCAGCGAAATCTGCACCCTCTCGAAGTTGCTGTAAAATATCTTCAGCTTTTTTGCGCTGTTCAGCTTTTCTCTCAGCACTATCTGACTCAGCTACCTTAAACAGAATGTGACTGGCACGTCGCTGCTCAGGAGTCTGGTAATGCTGCTTATTTTCCTCATAATATTGTGCTACCTGGCCCTCTTCCAAAACGACCTCATCCAGGTCAGCAGCAAATGGAAAATAGAGATACTGAAGTTTCACCTGAGGATCAGTTTTATATTGTTCATTATTCTTTTCGTACCAGGCAGCCAGTTCATCATCCTCAACCGTCACCTGATCACGATACCCCTTAGCTGTAAAGGTAAGGTAAGCGATGTTGACCTCTGTGTTACTGTAATCGGTCCAGGTCTTGAGCTCATTTTGAGGCAGGGCTGCAAAAGAGCCAATCACTTCAACCACCCGGCTGGTGAGCATATCGCCTTGTAAATCTTTTTCAAAGGAAATGGGGGTAAGGTGGTTTTGCCCAAGCACTGCTTTATAACGATCCATATCAAAATGACCGTCTACCTGAAACACCGGCATCTCCTCAATCCGGCGCTGGGTTTCTTTTTTACTTACCATAAGTCCAATCTCATCTGCCCCCTGGCGGAGCAGTTCAGATTGAATCAGCTGGCTGAGCACCTGATTTTTTAATCCAATACCATCGAAAAACCCTTCCGGTACCTGACCGCCAAACTGCTGGCGATAGGTATCTGCTGCTCGTTCGTAACTTTGCTGAAAATCCTGAAACGGGATTTCAACGTCATTGACCGTTGCCGCAGCATTTCTATTATTATTGAGGTTACTCCCAACCCCCCAGAAAATAAAAACAACCGCTATAAGAACAACCATTGCCTGAATGACAAAGGATTGTGCCTGTTTTCTTAAAATATTCAGCATGATGCCAGTACTCCTTATCCGTTTTCGTCAACAGCCTTTTCGGGCGAAAAAATCCATTATGTTCAATTTTACCGTAACTTACCAGTGAAAAATGCACTTCATCCGCGAACAAAAAAATGATTGACGGTTCATTCAAGAAAAAACTGACGTATGCTTGACAAACCCTACCCCCTATAGTAAAAAACTGGTGTTTTTCTAGAAATTAGGATTTAAAGTTTATGAGTTCTCATTCAATATTAACATTATGCCTAGGAGGAACACATGGCAACAATTGAACACAATGGTACGAGCTACGAAGTAGATGAAGATGGTTTCTTGCTGAAAGGCGCTGATGACTGGGATGAAAACTGGGTAGACTATGTAAAAGGCGTTGAAGGTATTGCAGAAATCACTGACGAACATCAGAAAGTTATCGATGCTCTGCAAGAGTATTACAAGAAGAATGGTATCGCACCTATGGTTCGTATCCTTTCCAAAACCACCGGTTTTCCACTCAAGCGTATCTACGAACTGTTCCCATCAGGACCAGGTAAAGGCGCTTGTAAAATGGCTGGCCTTCCTAAGCCTACCGGTTGTGTATAATATAGCCTGACTATTGCATATACAAGGTAAAGGGAAAGCTACTCAAGTGGCTTTCCCTTTTTTTTATTCTTTTTGCAAAGCCTAACTGCTGCTAAAAAGACATCTCCAAAAAATGCGCATGATACCTGGTCAGGTCTTCTCCGCACTTAGCGCATAGAAAGCGTACCTTGCCGAAAATTTCTGTATCATTTTCCTCTGGCGTAAACGATCCATCGCTATTTTGCCTGTACCTGGTTGTAACCAGTACATTTTCTGCAACCTCAACAAAGTCGGTGATGTTGCCGCACATGGTACAGGTTACCTTCCCTGCTGGGTCACCGGTGGGAATTTGCACTTTCATACTGTTCGATATTGAATTGGTTTTCAGTCGTTTATTTGCAGCTTGCTCCGCTCATCAATAGCGTACTTCAAAAGGAAAGCTCACATTTTCAGGCTCAGATTCTGTCCACTGGAGAGTATCCACTCTGGCAGTGGCGGGACCATGATGCAGCCAGGTCAACATTTCTTCCACCTTTTGCTCTTCTCCTTCAAGCATAGCTTCAACACTGCCGTCAAAGCAATTTCTAACCCATCCTGACACCCCGAGTACATTTGCCTGTTGACGGGTTGATTCGCGGAAGAAAACCCCTTGCACCCGCCCTTGGATGGAAACATGAACCGACCTCTTTGTCATCCTTGCCTTTTACGTTTCTCCATCAAAACAACAAAATCTTCTTCTGTAAGAATAGACAAACCTTTTTCCTGAGCTTTGACAAGCTTACTCCCTGCCTTTTCGCCGGCCACCACATCGGTCACCTTGCCACTGATACCTGAAACAACCTGCCCACCGCTATTTTTTACCAGTTGCTTGGCCTCGTTTCTCGACATGCCCTGCAAAGAGCCGGTAAAGACAAACACCCTCCCTGCCAGAGGGTGTTCTTCATGGCTGGAAGATTGCACCTCTACCCCAGCACTGTTGAGCCGAACAACAAGATCACCAAAGGTTTCACTGCTGAAATAGTTTTCCAGAGCACCAGCAATCTGGGGACCAATACCTTCAATCTCCAGAAAATCAGCTGCACGAGCTTCACGCAACGCAGTGAGGGAGTGATAATGCTTTGCCAAAAGCTCAGCTGTTACCTCTCCCACGTAGCGAATGCCAAGTGCTTGAATAAAGGTTGCCAATTCCGGTGTTTTTCTTTTTTTTATGGCGTCAATGGCTGCCTGAGCTGATTTCTCCCCCCATCCTTCCAGAAGGACAAGGTCTTCCTTTTTCAGCAGGAAAAAATCAACGATATCATCGAGCAAATTGACCTCTACCAACTGTTCAATATTTTTCTTCCCCACCCCATCAATATCCAGCCCATTTTTACCTGCAAAATAGATCAACTGCTGGAGCTTTTGGGCTGGACACAGGGGGTTGAGACATTTGATGGCAGCCTCCCCTTCCACCTGTTGTAACTCACTCTCACATTCAGGGCAATGGGTTGGGAAATCTATGGGTTGCTCGCTACCATCGCGCTCTTCAACTATGGCCTTGACAACTTCTGGAATAACATCTCCAGCACGTTGAATGAGCACCGTATCATGGATATGAAGATCTTTTCTGGTGATCTCATCCTGGTTATGCAGGGTGGCGCGCCTGACCGTTACTCCATCCACCTCCACAGGACGGAGCAGGGCCACAGGGGTAACTGTTCCGGTACGCCCCACCTGAAATTCGACCTTTTCTATCACCGTGGAGGTCTGAATGGCCGGAAATTTCCACGCCACTGCCCAACGTGGAGCCCTGGCCGTGTTTCCAAGCCGCTGTTGTTGTGAAAAATCATCAACCTTAACCACCATTCCATCAATCTCATACTCCAGAGCATGCCGCTGAACCTGTAATAGGCTAAAATGTTCAGCCACCTCCTGAGCTGATGAACACCTTTTAATCCACGGATTCACAGGAAAGCCAAGTGTTGCAAGATATTCCATTAATGCAGACTGACTCTGAAAACCAGCCTGCTCAGTGGAGGCAATACTGTAAACAAAAAACTGTAACGGTCGTCTTGCAGTGACCTGGGGATCAAGCTGTCGTAATGAACCAGCAGCAGCATTTCTCGGATTGGCAAAAAGGGGTTGTTCTGCTTGATTCCGTAACTGATTTAACTCCTGAAAACCAGTTTTGGGCATGAACACCTCCCCCCTGACAATGAGTTGCTCAGGGGGGGACGGTGGCGAAGCATCACTTGCAGCTGGAAATAAACGCAGCGGGATGGTTTGTACAGTTTTAAGCTGAGCAGTAATATTTTCTCCTACCTCACCGTCACCCCTGGTTGAGCCAGTAACCAGGACACCGTTCTCGTATACCAACTCCACAGCCAACCCGTCGAGCTTTGGCTCTGCCACATAGGTGAAGGATTGGTCAGTTTTAAGATAGCGTTTGAGCTTCTCTTCAAACTCAAGCAGATCCTCAACTGAAAAAATATTATCAAGACTAAGCATGGGGAAGAGGTGTCTGACCTGCTCAAATCCTTCAAGCGGTCGACCTCCAACCCGTTGGGTTGGAGAATCAGGTGTTACCAGCTGTGGATGCTCCTGTTCGATCTTCAGCAACTCATGAAAGAGCCTGTCGTACTCTTGATCAGAGATAGTCGGATCATCCAGCACATAGTAGCGGTGACCATGAAGATGGAGTTGCTCTCGCAATTCCCTTACCCGTAAAGCCACATCTTCCCCTGCTGACATCTACATATCTCCAACCAGGGTGCCAGCCTTTGCTACATCATCTTTCTCTGCTTCATCAATAAAAAGCAGAACAGCCTCTTTTGGCTTGTTCGCAACCTCAGAAATGACATCTGTTACCCCTTTGGCAATTTTCTGTTTTTGTTCTCTTGTCAGTGGACCGATGAGCTTAATATTTACGTATGGCATAGGAGTACCTCCAAATTAACTTTACATAGAATATCTCCCGAATGCGGGAGCGTTTTGTGGACGACCTCTACGTATTAGCAAATATTTACCTGTTCGTCGATCAGGTATTAGTGAAGACTGGCAAAGAGCAGTAAAAAAGGGCAGTGTAATGCAGGAAGCGATGAGGGAGGAGAATGTTGAATAAAAAAAACCGGCTGACCGGAAAGGGGATCAGCCGGAGTAACAACACGCTAAAACGCAAGTAAAAGACTAGTAGCCACTTGCTACAAGCAGGTTACTTTTTGTGGTCCTTGCATAGGTGTTTTTTTCTTTTCCCTTCCATTCATACTGTATCCACATGCCCTCTGGTGTTGCGCCTTGCAATGCTTCGTAGATAGGCATGGCTTGAGCTTTGAGGTCCTGACCAGCCAAACTTGGGTGGACAATCATCAACCCGTCGGCTTGCATGATGAATACATATGGGACATAGGCATCGGCTGTAAACGCAGATGCATCTTTTCCACCATCAATTGCTGCAACAACTTCATCAACATGGCTTTTCAAAACTTCTTTGTCTGCAGCAAAAGCAGTTACGGACAAACAGGCAACAGCAGTTAGAACCAGTGCAAGTACAAGACGTTTCATTTTTATCCTCCCAAAAAATAAATGGATAGGCCCGGAGACATTCCTGAGCCCTTTTCATGAAAAAAAAGCAGTGGTATCAGGCACACCAGCTTTCTTCTTACGCCTTGTATAAAGCAGAGTTCGTGCCAATCAATAAAAACAGACAAGCTCCACGCCATAACATTATGATTTCATTTGATTTATCAACAGAAACACCCCTTGAATTTTTCATATAACCAATCATCTTTCGCGCAAAAAATGTCGCAGAAGAATAACAACACCATCCTTGATCTAACCATCTTTACGCAACATATCACCCGAGTAGAGCGGCTTCAGACCAATGTTCAGTTTGTCGGAGTACGGCAACAACACCACACTGAGACTAGCAATTAACCACCGGCAAAGCCGGGGTTTACCTAAAAAAAATATCTTGCCTCTACCCTTCATTATTGGCAAGGCTCTGCGATCCCCAAGCTTAAACTCTCGAGAGATAGTGGTTTTTCATATTTGAGCCACGTTTATTGCGGTCACTTTATCAGTCAGCGGTATGGCTGTGTCGGTCAGACAGACTACTGCACCATGGTCAATGGGAAGATCGAGTTTATCCAGTACGGAAAAATGGCGAACATCACGCTTGCTGGGCATAGCGGTTTTTTTGAACTCCACAGGAAAGATTTTTCCATCTTGATGGATAAGCAAATCTACTTCTTTCTGATCGTTGTCACGGTAAAAGTAGAGGGGTGCTGCTTTACCGGCATGCCAGTAGCTTTTAATAATCTCGGTCATTGCCCACGACTCAAAAAAAGCGCCGCTTGCTGCCCCAGCTTCTAAGGTCTCTGGGCTATTCCATTGGGTGAGGTATGCGGCCAGTCCGGTATCCATGAAGTAAAGTTTTGGCGTTTTTACCAATCGTTTAAGTCGGTTATTGTGATAGGGTTCCAGCAAATAAATAAGACCGGACGTTTCAAGGACGCTCAGCCATTTTTTTGCGGTATTATGGGTGACACCTGCATCACGCCCCAACTCTGCAATATTGAGAAGCTGCCCACTTCTAGCAGCTGCGCTTCGCAAGAATTTCATAAACGCCATTTCATTACCAACATTGATCAGTGACTTTACATCCCTTTGTAAATAAGTCTGAACATAGCTGGAATAGAATACATCACGATCCATCATTTTATTTGTGGCTATGACCGGAAAACATCCTCGCCAAATATATTGGTAAAGATCTGGCAGGGTCAACGGTTTCGTCTGGCTATGAAACATTTCCTTAAATGGAATGAACGGAGCGGTTTCGCCTGTCTGTCCTCTCATCTCTTTAAGAGAAAAACCAAGCATTGGTAAAACACCAACCCGACCAGCAAGAGACTCGCTTACTCCTTCCATCAGGTGAAATTGCTGAGAACCAGTCATCCAGTAAGCTTCTTTAGCAGCCCCGTCATCAACAGCCATTTTAATTAAAGGGAGGAGTTGTGGAGCATATTGGATCTCATCTATCAATATTGGTGGGGTGTATCGTTGCAGGAATAACTTGGGATCGTCTGTAGCAAGCTCGCGTGCCTGGGGATCATCCAGCGTCACATAAGAGCGGTCAGGTGCTGCCGAATGCCGGAGGCAGGTTGTCTTACCGATTTGCCTTGGCCCGGTAACCAATAGTACTGGAAATTGGCCTCCTGCCTTATTGATGGCATGAGTGATAGTCCGTTCAATGTACATTGCATTTTCCGTTTAAAATTGATCTTGATTCGAATATACACGGAATACTACACGCCGCAAACAAAACTACGAACAATTTCGAGTTATGTACTCCATGATCTTTTCATAATGATCTGCGCTCTACTACAAGGACAACAAGTATCACCCCAATACCAATCAATATGGCAAGGACTATGTTGGCTGTCTTTTTCATATGCATTATTCCTCAATGCTGTGGTAGATAGTACTCACACTGGGCGAACCTTTAACATCAATTGTCGTCCGCTACATTCAATCGTATATCAAATTCGCGTCATATAAAGTGGAAACATGACCAAGGACAAGCTCTTTTCCAACGGGAAGATTAGTGAGGATTTCACCTTTAATGACAAGGTGGCCGACGTATTTGACGACATGGTCAACCGATCTGTGCCCTTTTACACCACCGTGATTAAGGGAATTGGAGACCTGCTCAATAGACATCTTTGTGACGGCAATACAGTCGTTGATCTGGGGTGTTCAACGGGTTCCACGCTCCTTGAACTGAGCAGGCAATTAACTGCACAAAATATTCGCTATATTGGCGTGGATAATGCTGCCCCGATGATAGAGAAAGCCAGGAGAAAAAGTGAACTGTTTTCCAAGGATCATCTCATTGAGTTTAGAGAAGAGGATATCACTCAATATGACGTAGATGGTGCAAATGCGGTTATTTGTAACTACACCCTTCAGTTTATCCGTCCTGTGGCAAGGCAGAGTTTTCTGCAAGGTATTTATGACGGCCTCGCCCCTGGTGGTTTGTTGCTTCTCAGCGAAAAAACCATTTCACAGGAAGGCCAACTCAACCGCAACTTCATTGATATTTATCACCAGTTTAAAAAGGACCAGGGGTATTCTGAACTTGAAATAGCAACCAAGCGGGAAGCCCTGGAAAATGTGTTAGTGCCCTTTTCCCCTCAGGAAAATTTGGAAATGCTGGGACGGGCAGGTTTTTCTTCAATGGATATTTTCTTTAAGTGGTTTAATTTTTCCTCTTTTATCGCAATAAAGTAATCTTTATGGACAGGTACACCTCACTACTCCCAAATGCCGATCTCGATAAACTCCACCACCTGCTCCAACAAAAAAAACAATGGCTGAGTCAACCTAAAAAGGGTTTTCTCAGATATCGGGAGCCGCTGGAAAAAATAGCCCATCTCCGTGCTTCGACCTGCTCTTTTTCTACGGACACGGTGACCATCGGTAAAAGGGAAGATATAAACCAGGCAGATCATCACCAAGTGCTTGATTGCATGCGTAACCTCATGCCTTGGCGCAAGGGTCCTTTCTCGGTCTTTGGTATTGATATTGATGCAGAGTGGCGCAGTGAACGAAAATGGCAACGGATTGTACCTGAGCTACCAGATTTAAAAGACACAATCATAGCCGATATCGGCTGTAACAACGGATATTACATGTTTCGCATGGCCCAGCATAATCCTCGCTATGTCTTGGGTTTTGAACCGTATGTGCATCATTACTACGCCTTCCACACCTTGAATACCTTTGCTGATCAACAAAATCTCAATGTGGAGCTCTTGGGAATTGAAGACTTGCCTCTTTTTCCTGGCTGCTTTGATGTAATTTTCTGTCTGGGCATCTTATACCACAGGCATTCACCAATAATAGCACTCCAGGATATACATCGGGCTCTGACGACAAACGGTACAGTTATCATTGAGTCCCAGGCAATCCCTGGAGAGCAATCCATGGCGCTTTTTCCTGAAAAAACCTATGCCAAAGTACCTGGCACCTGGTTTGTGCCCACGGCATCCTGTTTGCAAAACTGGCTTGAGCGCACTGGATTTAAACAGGTCACCCTTTTCTGCACTCATCCGATGAACAGTAAAGAACAACGGCAAACTGAATGGATGAGCTTTGAATCCTACGAAGATTTTATTGACAAGAATAACCCTACGCTTACTATAGAGGGGTATCCTGCTCCACATCGTGTTTTTTTCAAAGCGACTAAATAAAGATACCTTCTGGCAAGCTCAAAAGGAGCTTTCAAATGAGTATCTCTTCTCTACTACAAGAATGAAGGTGAATAACAATGAATGCAAGTGAGTGTACACTCTATCATGGTGGTCTCAAAGGTGCTGAAACACTCTTTGGTGAACAAGCTGAAAAATATGGCATAGGAGAAACAATCTTCAGCTTTGAAGGTCATCGGTTAAGCAGGGACCGTAATACGGTACTCCTGAGTGAAGATGACCTGCAGCGGGGTGACATCAGCATGGAGATCGCTTCGAGAATGATGAACCGGACCTACTATGAAACAGAAAAAATCCGCAAGGTTCTCCAGGTTATTTTCCATATGGTAAACAAGGGTCACCAGGTTTTTGTAGTTGGCACCATTTTAGAAGACAACTCGGTAAAAGGTGGAACGGGCTGGGCAGTTGAGTTGGCCAAACTGTTCAACAGACCCTTGCATGTGTATGATCAGAGTAAAAAGCAGTGGTTCTCCTGGCTGGATGGTGCCTGGCAGGAAGACACTCCCACAATTAAGTACACCACCTTTGTGGGCTCCGGGACCCGGTACCTCAGTGATGACGGTGTTGCTGCCATTGAAAAGCTCTTTGCTGAAAGTTTTACTGCATAAACGTTTCACTCACCCTATGGATTTTTCCTGAATCAGCAACCTTTTTCCGTCACTTTGCTGCTCCCCGGCTTACGTCAAAGTGACGGAACATTTCATAGATTTCCCCCTTTATCTTGCAAACCCCACCTCCCACGTGTTATACGAATCTGCACGTTTTACCTTACATTTCGTCTTTTTAAGCTTTAGACACACATAAAAGTATCGTACCTGTACGGTTTACTTTTTTAATGATAGAATCATTGCAACAGCATAAACAGCGGTCTTAACTACCTGTAAATACTACTACCATATTCCCATGGAAAATAACGTATTTCATATCCTTATCACAGGTGAGAGTGGGGCAAATCGCAGCCTGACCATACAGCGTAACACCATAAGAAATCTCGCTATCATGTGCGCCACAGCACTGTTCTGTGGTTGCCTGAGCGGTATCTATAATTATTTCAGCTTTACCTCAAATCAGTCTCTTGAAAGCAGGGTTGCAGAACTGCAACAAGAGCTTGAAGCCGAGCAACAACGCAAGGAACTCACCCCTGAGGTGTTGGCTGAAATACATGATAAAGATGCACTGATCAAGCAATATGAAAAGCAGATCATCGACCTCCAGGAACAACAACACATATTACTTGAGGAAAGTGTAAGCAGGCTTGATGAGCGGGCAAAAATCATTGAATCCATCATGGATTCAATCGGAGTGGAACTAAAGATAGAAGAGGATTCCAACCATAGTGGCGGGCCGTTTGTTGCCGTTGATAATAAAAACTATGGTGAAAAGTTGCTCAGTAACACCGATAAATATCTGGACATACTTGCAAAAGTTCCAATCGGCAAACCTTTACCCTCTATAATCACCTCTGGTTACGGAAGACGTAGCGACCCCTTTAATCACAAAAGAGCCTTTCACGAGGGGGTGGACTTCAAGGGAAAAACCGGAGATAAGATTCGCGCAACAGCAGGCGGTACCGTTAAAAAATCCGCCTACTCAAAGAGCTGGGGCAACGTGGTTGTTATTGACCATCACAATGGATATGAAACCCTTTTTGCACACCTGCACAAACGACTGGTGAAAAAGGGGGACAAGATAGAACGAGGCAAGGTTATTGGCTTAGTTGGCAGTACTGGACGCAGCACTGGCCCACATCTCCATTTTGAGCTTCATTACAAGGGCAGACACATCAATCCGATGAAATACATTAAAGTCGCGAACCTTTCCATGACAGTTAAAAAATAACGTATCTCCAGACAAATGGCTCTTTTCAGCTCAAAAAACAAGACTACAGCAAAAGAAGCACCCCAGCCTAAAAGGGCAGTATCTTCAAAAGATGCTATTTCATCAATCATTGCCCATGACATGAAAATCACCGGTGAGATCGTTTTTCAAGGAAAATCCCGGATTGATGGTTTTCTTAAGGGGGACTTAAACGGTGAGTATCTCATTTTGAGTGAAACAGGTAAAGTTGATGGGGATGTACGCGTCGACACCCTGATCTGTCACGGAAAAATAGAAGGCAATATTCAGGCAAAAACTGTGCATGTGCACAGCAGTGCCTCCATTCAAGGCAAGCTCATTGCCAGGAGCCTGACCGTGGAACCAGGTGCCTTGTTGACCGGCGAAATATGTGCTGCAGAAAAGGGCGGTACAGTTAAAGCACCCGAGATAAAGCCAGCGGAAAAAAAGATAAAAGAGCAACCTTCAGCTGCTGCAACGGGGAAAAAGCAAGCGTAATTGCAGAAACCATCCCTGAGCGGCATGGGACAAGTATTTTCTCATCACTTGCCTATACAAAACTCCTCAAAAATCGCGTCAAGCACATCTTCTGGGGTCGTAATCCCCACAATATCGGAAAGATAATCCAAAGCTGCCTGCGTCTCAACCGCTAACAGGTCAGCGGGTGCCCCTTCTTCCAGCGCTCTGAGCAGCCCCTCACAGGCATCCTGTGTTTTTTTCAGTGCTGTTAAATGACGAATATTGGGAGCGCATAGGCCAACTTCATCTGCCTGCTCATCGGTTATGATGGCCTGAAATACAGCCTTCTGCAGCGCATCAATGCCCTTCCCCTGCTTTGCTGAAATTTCCACCACAGGTGATCCGGAAAATGAACTTCTTACAGTTGCAACCATCTCCACCGGGGCGCTGTCTATTTTATTGATAACCACGATGTGATTTTTACCTTCAATGGTCTCATACAATTCTTTATCACGGGAAGTCAGATTCTGAGATGCATCAACAAGAAAAAGGACCAAATCGGCTTCACCGAGCTTCTGGCGTGCCCGTTCCATTCCCAACTCTTCAACCACGTCGCTGTGGGCACGGATACCGGCAGTATCAATAAGATGAATCGGAATACCAGCAATGGAAATGGTCTCTTCAATGGTATCCCTGGTGGTACCAGGCAGTGAGGTCACCAAAGCTCGTTCTTCATTGAGCAGTGCATTGAGCAAGCTTGACTTGCCCACATTGGGCCGCCCTGCAATGACCGCACTTATTCCTTCACGGATAATCTTGCCCTGGGCTCCCAAACCAATAAGACGCTGAACAGGTTGTAATATTTCGCCCAGCAACTGCTCCTTCATTTTTACCGGGTCAATCAATTCAACATCATCTTCGGGAAAATCGATGGCTACCTCAAGAACTGCAAGGATTGCAACCAGACTCTTTCGCACAGGCTCAAGCTCAGTGCTCAGCAGGCCCTGAAGCTGATGAACTGCAAGCTTGGCACCCTTTTCTGTCTGCGCGTTGAGGAGCTCAATGACGGCCTCTGCCTGGGTGAGATCAATCCGCCCTCCAAGAAAAGCGCGTTTGGTAAACTCACCGGGGTCAGCAGAACGCACACCACAGGAAAACACGGTCTGCAACACCTTTTGGAGCAGGACATAGGAACCGTGGCAATGCAGCTCAACCACATCTTCTACAGTGTAGGTATGTGGGGCTTGCATGTATACTGCCAGGATTTCATCAAGCGGTTGGCCCTCAGCATCCTTCAGGGTGCCATAATACAATTTATGGCTTTCAAACTGACTGATCCCTGCCTTAGGAAAGAAAAGTTGCTTGAGAACAGCTAAAGCAGCGGAACCGGAAATACGGATAATACCAATGCCGCCAGTACCAGGTGGAGTTGCTATGGCAGCAATGGTATCAGTTGAGTGGCGAGGGGCCATGGAGTTTATCCCCGTTTTTTCTTTGCCCCTGATCTACGCCCCTTACCAGGCTTGTAGATGAGCACCTTCTTGAACAATCCATCACCTACAGAGCGGCTGCGAATGCCTTTGTCTTCCTGAAGTACCATATGGACAATACGACGCTCAGAAGGGTTAAGGGCCGGGATAGCCTGAGTTTTACCGTCCTCTTTCACTCTCTCAGCCAGTTCCAGTGCTCTGGTTTTGAGTTCTTCAGAGCGGCGCTCGCGAAAATCCCCTACATTAAGTGCCAAGACCACTCTATCCGGTAAACTCTGGATAACCATCTTACGCACCAGATATTGGAGACTGTCAAGGGTACGTCCCTCACTGCCTATGATATCTTCCTCATACTCGCCGGTGATATTGCAGGTCACTGTGCTCCCATCAAACTCGACCTGAACCGCAGAGCTACACTGCATGTGGTCAAGTAATTGCTCCACAGTGGATTGTATAGTTTCAAGCATTTCAGCAGAAAGCTCAATAGCTGCTGGAACGGGGGTAACCTTTGCTTCGGCCTGACCGTTTTCTGCACCTTCGGCAACGGCTTGTTTAACATCTGCTGCTTGTTCCGGCTCTTCAGAAGGTAGAGCATGTTCCTTGTTTGGCGATGGTTTGGGGACTTCTTTCCCCTTGCCTTTTCCCCGATTTGATTTCTTGTTCTGACAAGCCCCCTTGTCCTTTTCCTTGTTCTGTCGTTTTTCAGAAGGTTGAGCATTGGGAGCAGCTTCAGCCGCACTATTTTCCTGCTTTTTGAGGGTAACCCGAATATGCGCCTGCTTGCGGCAGAGCCCAAAAATACCAGCAGAACCGGTTTCCAGGACTTCAATATTGAGGTTTTCCTGGGTGGTATCAAAGGCTTTGCACGCCTGTTCCATTACATCGGTTATATCCTTTCCAAAAAAATCTTTTCCTTTTGTCATAGGTATCGTCCTTGCCTGGCTCTTACACTTTATTCGTTTGGCGGTTTATGAGCTGCTGCTGCAGGATGGAGAGAAGGTTATTGACAAACCAGTAAAGCACCAAACCAGAGGCAAAATTAAGAAACATAAATGTAAAAATTACAGGTAAAAACTGCATGATCTTGGCCTGGGTCGGATCTGCTGTGGTCGGAGTCATCTTTTGTTGCAGATACATTGACGCTCCCATAAGCAGCGTCAGCACAGGTAAACCGTGGAGATAGGGGATGTCAAAACCAACCCAGAGGCGATCAGGGGCAGACAGGTCATTAATCCATAACATAAAGGGCGCATGGCGCAGCTCAATGGCCGCCATCAACACTCTGTAGAGGGCAAAGAAAAAAGGAATCTGGATAAGCATGGGCAAACAACCGCCCAGCGGGTTGACCTTGTACGTTTTGTACATGGCCATCATTTCCTGATTCATTTTTTGAGGATCATCTTTGAACTTTTCTTTCAACTTGGCCATTTTGGGCTGCAGTTTCTGCATATTTTTCATGGACTTCATACCCCTTTGGGTAATCGGCCAGAAAACCGCCTTAATGAGTACGGTGACCAAAATAATGGCTATGCCGTAATTCTTGACATAGTCATAAAAAAAGTTCAGCAGCCACAACATGGGCTTGGCTATAATATCAAACCAGCCAAAATTCACTGCTTTGGCTAGATCATAACCGGTTTCCTTAAGCACTTTGAGTTTTTTAGGGCCAAAGTAGATAGAATAGCTGAATGTACTCTCCTCTCCTCCACCAATGGTGGATATCCCGCGGGACAGAACAGTTCTGGACTGTTCTTCGTTCCCCTGGATGGTGACCACACTGTTGCCTTCACCATCAGGTGTTACTGAAGTCATAAAGTAGGTATCCACAAATCCGGTCCAGCTGACAGCGCCCTGTAAAATAACCGACCCCTCACTGAGTTTTTTCGGCTTTGTTTCCACCAACTCACCGTTCACAAAAGAGGCGGGCCCAGAAAAGAGGAATTTTCCGGCAGTCCCTGACCCTGTATGGGCAAAGCTTTCATGGGTGAGCGTAACAGCAGGAGAAACCTGAATTGGTGCATCGCCAGAGTTAACCACCTGATACGTATCACTGATCAGATAGGAATCGCCTTTAAAAGTCATTGAACGAATAATCCGGGTACCATTGGCAAGCGTTGCACGCATGACAAGGGTTGTCGCCTGCCCCTCTTTAACGGTGAGGTTTTCCTGATCGGCTGTAAACAGTGGCAGCATACCACCAGTTCCATTATCAAGAGAAAAGAGGACTGGCAGCTGGTTGGGTGTGGAACTCTGAACCAATTCCATTGGCCCGGAGTCCTCAGCAATATCATGTCTATACTGCTTAAGGATAAAACTTTTCAGCCCGCCACCCTGTTCCTGTATTACAGCTGTATACAACGGTGTTTCCACGGTTATATCGCGGGCATCAGGGTTAATCGCTGCAACATTTTGTTGTTGGCCAGCCACTGCTGGCTGCACTTGTTGCGGTGCAGAATGGTGCTGCCCAGCAGGTTGGCTGGATTGACCTTCAGCAATTGGAGCCTGCGGCACAGGTTGCTGCTGAGGCATGGGTTTTACAAAAAAGTACTGGTACCCGATCAGAATCAAAAAAGAGAGGGCAATGGCCAAAAAGGCCCTGAACATATCCATGATAGTCTTTCCTTAGATGACACTTGATAGAACAAAAAATGTTCTTCTGCAGTGTTTATTTTACGGGATCGTAACCGCCTTGGGAAAAAGGATGACAGCGCAAAATCCTCCACAGGCTTTTTAAACCGCCTCTGAAAGCACCATATTTTTGCACAGCCTCAATTGCGTACTGGGAACAAGTCGGAGAAAAACGGCAGGTCGGAGGAAAGAGCGGTGAGATGACATACTGATACATTTTGAACAAAAAAATCAGTATTGCTTGAGGGAACCAGGTAAGCAGTTTCCATCCTCTGCTTATAGCTCCTTTGATTTTTTCAGGCAAAGATACCTTTTCCTCACGTCATGAAGAAGGGTGGCTGATAGTTGCTCCACTGAACCCGCTTATCATCCATCAGCGAGCGAGTGCTGCTATCACCTTCTCCTGGAACTCATTTGAGCTGCGGGCTTTAAATCCTGGCCGAATAGCGATGACCACATCACTGTTTTCAGGAAATATATGTTGGTTTAACCGGAAGACTTCTCGTACAATTCTTTTAATCCGGTTGCGCCGAACAGCCCCTCCCACCTTTTTGGGAACACTTACCCCTAGCCTGCTCCATGCATACTGGTTGGGTAGCGTTACCACAACAAAGTTGTCACCGTACACTCTCTTACCAGCATGATACACCTTATTGAATTCCCTGTTTTTTCTTAAAATCCCTGTCTTAGGGAGTCCAAGGGGCTTCACGCTGGATCAGATAGCTCAGACAGCGAGTTGTTTACGCCCTTTGGCTCTTCTTCTTCGAATAATGGCTCGCCCACTATGGGTTTTCATACGAGCACGAAAACCGTGGGTGCGGTGACGCTTGGTATTGCTTGGTTGAAATGTTCTTTTACTCATGACACTCTTCCTTCTAACAAAACAGTTTTAATAAAAGCAACACGTTACAACGAAAGCCATGAAAACAGCCTCAATTCTTTCCAACCTATCGTACCAGTGTAGAGAGCGTTATAAACGATAGGTTTTCGCCTTTTCACGGGCGTAGGTACTCCTGTTACCACGTGCTGCATGTATTTTACGAAACTGGTCATAATAATCACAGCAATCCCATTCTGTCAAACCATTTCACCCAAGCTGCGCATTTAGCGGTACAATATCATCTCCAACGGGCCTTCTTTTCTCTTCATTTTCGTTTTTACTCTGTTTTCTCCCCTGCCCTCTCATTCAAAAAGCAATTGCAAAAAGAGGGACAATCCGTTACCTGTTGCGCCCAGCAGCATGCAATGCATGCATAAATAATTGCAAACAGGACGCCTTACAACACGAGCAAAATCACCCTTTATCAACATGATATTTAAACACAAAAACGTTACCAACGAAAACATTCTCATCCTCGGTCTTGGTGGTATAGGTTCCTACCTGGCCAAGCGGCTTTTGCATGAAGGGTATGCCATAACAGTCATTGAACCCGATAGTGATATTATCAAATATGCAGACGGCACCATGGATGCTCGTCTCATCCAGGGCAATGCCATGACCATGGGTTGCTGGCATGAAGCCCATGCAACAGAGATGGATTATATGATTGCAGTCACTGATAATGATGCGGTCAATATGCTCTCCTCAATGATTGCACACCGCTTTGCTATTGCTACCAAAATAGCACGAGTACGTTCCCAGGATTTTGGGCATAGTGATTCGCTGCTGAAAGGATCGGATCTCAATGTGGATCTTTTCATCCATCCAGAAGAGTTGGCTGCCCAGGAAATTGTACGAATGATTAAACGGACAGCCGGTGATGAGATTATTGATATTGCCTTGGGCCAGATGCAGGTCATGGCGACCAGGATCACTCCATCCTCTCCGTTTTCTAACAAAAATTTGATAGAAATTTCAAACACCTATAGTGAATTCCCGTTTCGTGTTGTGGCCATTGCCAGAGGCATCAAAACCATTATTCCTTCAGGTGAACAGGTCATCCTGCCCCAGGATCAGGTGCTTATCATGGCAGATAAACAACACCTGCCTAAGCTCATGGAACTCACTGGGGTTAAACAGCAGAGGCGCCATCGGGTTATGATCCTGGGAGGCGGGCTGGTGGGCCATCGTATTGCTGAGCTGTTGGGTAAACCCTTTCGGGTCACTATTTTAGAAAAAGATGAAAAAAGAGCTCAGGAACTGTCTTCACTGCTCAAGGATGCAGAAATTCTCTGTGGGGACGGGTCAGACAAAGAAGTGCTGGAGGAATCGGGCTTAAGCGATATTGACACATTTATAGCGGCAACCGGGGAAAACGAAACCAATATTATGAGCTGCATCCTGGCCAAACACCTGCTTGCAGAACAGGATGGTGAGGGGCAGAGTGTTCAGCGCAAAACAATCTGCTTAGTCACAAAAGAAGAGTATCTGGTACTTGCCTCCACCAGCGGTCTGGACATCGTGTTGAACAAGAAGATTCTTGCAGCAAACGAAATACTGACCTTTATTCGAGGCAGCGAACTGCTTTCCATTTCACATATGCACGGCTTTGATGCTGAGGTGGTGGATCTCATCGCGGCACCAGGCGCTCCCATCACCAAGAAGCCTCTGGTAAACCTGACTAAAGCACTGGCGGGAAATATTATTGTGGGAAGTGTTTTCAGGGACGGGGTATGGAGTACGGCCATTGGAAGCACCCACATTCAAGGCGGCGACAGGGTCATCGTTATCTGCAGTTCCATGTATCTTAAAGACGTGCGTAAACTCTTCTCAGCCTGACATAACCCTGGTATTGCTTATTTTGTCCAGAACGAGGGATAAAATATGACCAGCGCACTGAACATTTCAAGTCGTCCAACCAACATATTCCAGGATAAAAACCACTTACTCGTATCTGAGAAAAACGCAAAATTCTCACTTGGCCCAACAGCACCAAAACCTGGCCCAATATTCATAAGCGCTGAGATAACGGCACTCATGGCACTCAAATAATCAAAATCCTCTAGCAATACCAACAGGCACCCTCCTCCCAGCACCATAAAAATATTGACAATAAAATAACAAATTGCCAGGTCAATAACCGACACGTCCACAGCTTTCTGGTTGAGGCGCACAGTGATGACTGAACGCGGCTGAAAAAAAATCTTACGGATCGAGTTATACATGTATTTACAGATAATAACGTAATGAACAACCTTAATTCCACTGGTGGTAGAACCAGCACAGGCACCAATAAAACACACCACAAAAAGAAACATTTGTGCTGCCTGGGGCCACAGCTCATAATCGGTGGTGGTAAAGCCGGTAGTTGTTAAAAGCGACATCACCTGAAAGGCTGCAAACCGATACGCCTCTGCCAAAGATGTATAGGTACCGTTATGCAAAAGAGTAAGTGCGACCATGGTTACAAAGAATACCGATAACACCACATACCACTTAAACTCTGTATTGCGGTAAATCGTCTTTATATCCCCTCGCAACACTTGGAAAAACAGTATAAAGGTGGTTCCCCCAAGAAACATAAAAACAATAGTCACCCAATCAAAATAGGCATTTTGATAATGACCGATACTCAGATTTTTTGGAGAATATCCAGAGGTGGAAACCGTGCCAAAAGCTGTACACAGGGCATCAAACAAAGGCATCCCTCCAGAAAACAGTAACGCAGTCTGAGTAAAGTTCAGGCAAAGATAGATCCACCACAAGCTGATCATGGTATCACGATTACGCGGTTTAACTTTTTCCTTGGTAATCACCTGGCCTGGGCTTGATTCTGCCCTGAACAGCCTGAGTCCTCCCATTCCCTTAGGGAGGAGAATAACGGTCAGGGTGAGAAAGCCCATGCCACCAAGCAGGTGAGTTTCACTTCTCCAGAAAAGTAAACCATGGGGGACAGTTTCAATATCCGTTAAAATAGTTGCTCCTGTGGTGGTGTAACCAGATATCATCTCGAAAAAGGCATCGGTGAAACTGGGGATAGAGCCATGAATAATAAAAGGCAGACCTGAAAACGCTGAAACTATTACCCAGCCAAAGACCGCTATCACAATGCCATCTTTGATATTGAGTTCATACTTTTTATGGTGCAGACACCAGGCAGGCAGCCCCAAAAAGAAGGTGATACCTGCTGAGACGAGCAGGGCAAACAGATCATTCTCGCCGTAAATATACGAACAAAGGGCGGGAAAGAGCATGGAACCACCCGTCACCATAAGCAACAGGCCAAAGACATGAGAAATGGACGTAAAGTGCATAAATTCAGGCGCTGCTAACGCTTCTTTTCTGACAAAATAGAGGTATTCACGAAAAACAGGGTTCTCCCTGCTTCCCGTTGCAAAAATATGTCGCGTTCTCTATAATAAAAGGTTTACCCCAGAGTCAATAACTGATCGTTCTACGATTTGATCTGTCTTATTTATTATACCACGCTCACTTCTTTTCACGTACTTATATGACTGATTTTGACATTGCCGTAGTAGGTGCCGGGCACGCTGGTTGCGAAGCTGCCCTTGCAGCAGCCAGAATGGGCTGTCGCACCCTTGTGTGCATCATAAACGCCGATACCATCGGCGCCATGTCTTGTAACCCTGCCATTGGTGGACTGGCCAAAGGCCATGTGGTCAAAGAGCTTGATGCCATGGGCGGCGAGATGGCCAAGAACATTGATGCAACAGGTATCCAGTTCAGACAGTTGAATACCAGCAAGGGACCTGCAGTACGTTCCTCAAGGGCGCAGGCTGACCGGCTGTTGTACCGACTGCGGATGAAAACAGTGCTGGAAAACCAGAAAAACCTGGAGATCCGCCAGACCGTTGTTGATGAAATTCTTGTAAAAGACGGTCGGGTCACTGGCATCAGAACCTCACTTGATGAAATACTCAGTGTGAAAGCCGTGGTGGTAACCACTGGAACCTTTTTAAACGGCTTGATTCATGTGGGGCTGAAAAACTTTCCAGCTGGTCGCATGGGCTGCAACCCATCCATTACGCTTGCCAAATGGTTTAAGGAGTATGGCTTTGAGGTTGGCCGGATGAAGACCGGTACCACCCCGCGCATTGATGGCAACACCATTGATTACGCTCAGCTTGAAGCACAATATTCCGATGATCCACCACATCTTTTTTCTTTTTCTTCGACGGGGCCACCACCGCTTGAGCAGCGTCCCTGCTACATTACCTATACCAATGAGACCACCCACGATATCATCGGGAAATCCATTGACCAGTCGCCGCTGTTTGCCGGTATCATTGAGGGGGTCGGTGCTCGCTATTGCCCTTCAATAGAAGATAAGGTGATGCGCTTTCCTGAAAAAATTCGCCACCAGATCTTTTTGGAGCCAGAAGGCCTTGACACGGTGGAGGTGTATCCCAACGGCATTCCCACCAGCCTGCCCCTCAACACCCAAATGAACATGATTCATTCCATTCCAGGACTGGAACAGGCGAGGATCATCCGTCCTGGATATGCCATTGAATACGATTATGTGGATCCCCGTGAATTACACCCTTCGCTTGAGACCAAAAAGGTGCGGGGACTGTTTTTAGCCGGGCAGATTAATGGGACCTCAGGGTATGAAGAAGCGGCTGGCCAGGGGTTTATGGGTGCGGTGAATGGAGTGAAATATGTTCGCGAAGAGGAACCTTTGGTCCTGGATCGATCCCAAGCCTACATTGGAGTGCTTATTGACGACCTGGTGACCTTGGGAACCAAAGAGCCATACCGGCTCTTTACCTCCCGGGCTGAGTACCGCTTGCTACTCCGCGAAGATAATGCGGATATGCGCATGCGTGAGATCGGATATCAGCTTGGACTGGTTGACAGCGAAACCTATCAGCACTTTCTGCAGAAGAAAAAAGCCATTGATGATACGGTGCAGGCGCTCCATGAGCTGCGCATCAAGCCAGGTGCAGCTGTGAACACGCTTTTAGGCAAATATGAGTCCACTCCACTGACTCAGGCTTTAACGGCCGCTGATTTACTCCGTCGTCCTGAAATACGGTTAGATGCGCTTATTCAGCTTATGCATGCAGCACAGGTGGAGCTCCCAAACACATTGCAAGGGGTCGATTATCAACAGGAAGTGGAGCTGCAGGTAAAATACGCTGGTTATATCAAACGCCAGGAAGAGCAGGTACAGCGATTTAAAAAGCTGGAAAACATCTCCATGCCAGAAAATATGGAGTACAGTGGATTACCTGGCCTTTCCAATGAGGTTGTGGAAAAGCTAACTCAAGTGCAACCCCGCTCTCTTGGTCAGGCATCAAGGATATCCGGTGTTACCCCTGCTGCCATATCAGTGCTTCAGGTCCACTTGAAACAGAAAGGTTTCATTTAATGAAACAAAGCGCAATGATTGCTTACCCTGAGATAGACCCGGTTATCCTTTCCATTGGCCCACTGGCAGTACGCTGGTACGGGCTCATGTACGTGATCGGCTTTATTGCGGCATACACGTTGGTGGCGTACCAGGCAAAGCGCTTTGGGTGGCTGCAGCTCCGCGATCATCTGGACAATCTCAACATGTCGCTTATTTTAGGTGTTATTTTAGGTGGCAGGCTTGGGTATGTCCTCTTTTATAATCTCCAGTATTATCTTTCCCATCCAGTGGAGATATTTTCCATCTGGCAGGGAGGAATGTCCTTCCACGGGGGCTGTATAGGTGCTTTACTGGCCGGATTTTCTTACTCTTTACGCCATAAGCTGGACTTCTGGAAGGCTGCAGATCTTTACGTGGTCACGGTTCCCATTGGTTTGTTTTTCGGACGAATTGGTAACTTTATTAACGCCGAACTGTTTGGCCGGGTTACCGACGTTCACTGGGGTATGATCTTTCCTGGTGGCGGTCCACTTCCCCGACACCCATCTCAACTCTATGAAGCTTTCCTAGAAGGCATTCTTTTATTTTGTATCCTTTGGGCTGTGAAGAACAAGCCGTGGAAAACTCAAAGCCGGGCCTTATGGCCCCACGGGACTCTGCTGGGACTTTTTCTTATTCTGTACAGCCTTTTTCGCTTTACGGTAGAGTTTGTACGCGAGCCTGACCCACAGATTGGCCTGTTGTTCGCCAGTGTTTCCATGGGGCAGGTACTGAGTAGCGTGATGTGCTGTATGGGGATGGGGCTGTGGTACTGGAGAATCAGAACGACACAGCACCAGTGAATTGAGCTTATATTTGATATTCGATGCTCACCGGGCAATGGTCTGAGCCCACGATATCTGCATGGATGTCAGCACTGACGAGCCTTTTTCTGCTCTTTTCATCAACAAGAAAATAATCAATCCTCCAGCCGATATTTTTAGCTCGAGCATTAAAACGATAGCTCCACCAGGTATATTGATCTGGCTCCTGGTTAAAGGCTCTAAAGGTATCTATGTACCCCTCATCAATCATGACATCCATCCAGGCCCGTTCTTCCGCTGAAAAACCTGGGTTCTTTTCGTTGGATTTGGGGTTGGCAAGATCAATGGGCTTGTGGGCAACATTTAAGTCGCCGCACAACACAACGGGTTTCTGCTGATTAAGCTGCTGAATAAATGCTTGTAATGCCTGGTCAAACCGAATTTTGAAATCCAAGCGCTTCAATCCGGGTTGAGCATTGGGGAAGTAGCTGTTGATAAAGAAAAAATCATCATACTCTGCGGTAAGAACGCGACCTTCCTTATCAAATTCCTCAATACCAATGCCATAGAGAACATTTTGGGGCTCAATCTTTGAAAATACCGCTGTCCCCGAATACCCTTTTTTCTCGGCTGGGTTCCAATAAATATGATAGCCAGAAAGAGTAAGAACAGAATCTGGTAACTGCTCCGGCATGGCCTTTATTTCCTGAACTGCAAAAATATCAGCATCAAAGCTCTGAAATATTTCCAAAAACTCTTTTTTCAGCACTGCACGGAGCCCATTTACATTCCAGGAGACAAACCGTAAAGAATCTTTACTGCCAAGGGAATCAGTTTTCCTTTTTCTTGGAGTGACCCCTATTTGTGGACAATCCTTTTCAAGGATACACACATCGCAATGGGGCCGCTGAGGCTTACAAAGGCCCTGACCATAGGCCACAAGGATCGAATTGATATCAAGCCAGTACTTCTGGGGTAACTGCTTGCGCAAAGCCATTTCTGTTTGCAGAGGTGTTTCCGTCTCTACGTAGCCCCAGATATTCATAATCCGGTGTACATGGGTATCGACGCAGATGGCAGGTATTTGAAAAGCAACCGCTAGAACTAAATTCGCGGTTTTACGACCAACACCGGGAAGCTTGAGCAATGCTTCCATGGTTTGCGGCACTGCACCATCAAAGCTGTCCTGAAGGACCTGTGGCAGAGCGTTAAGATATTTGGCTTTGTTTTTATAAAACCCTACTGGATAAATAAGCTTTTCAAGCTGTGAGACAGAAAGCATTGCAAGCTCTTCTGGAGTCTGGGCGTGCTCAAAAAGACGCGCTGATGCTTTGGCGGTAACCTCATCTTTGGTTCGGGCAGATAAAATGGTTGCAACAAGAACTTTAAAGGGATCTGCGGTCTGGACAGCAATAAGATCAACAACAGGCACTTGAAAACCTGCAACTTCTTGCTTAACCAGGGAGATGGCTTTATCTATATCAATGGACACAATACCCCTGTATTATGAAAGGGAAAAAATTGAACGAGCAGAGAGCACAATCATTACCTTTTATAAAGCTACCACAAAAAACATCCCTGGCCCATTTACTTTTGATAGTAATATCCAGCCTTATAATCCGTATAACCAAACACAGCGGTATCAAGTACACTCACTTCATGAGCATTGAAGACTACACCAAGAATTTTCTCCCTGCCAATGGTATCGACAAGATGTTTTACATGTTCACGTCTTGCTGTTCCCTGTCGGATAACGAGTATAACGCCATCAACATGTTGGGCGAGCACTGCAGTTTCAGTAGCTGCGCCCAATGGGGGACTGTCCAACAGGACAAAACGATCTTCATACCGGCTTTTTAATTCATTTACAAGATGCACCATGGAACCAGAGCCAGAAAGCTCGGCAGGATTTATCGGTGGCGGACCAGCAGGTAATATTGAGAGTTTCTTCACTCCAGAATGCGTAATCAAATCTTCCGGTGGCACTCCTCCCTGGAGATGATCTGCAAGCCCCCGTTCGTTTTTCAGGCCAAACAGCTTGTGCTGCGTCGGTCTACGAAGATCACAATCTACCAGGATACAATAATCATCAACCCCTTGGGCTAGAGACAGGGCTAGGTTGGCACAAATAAAACTTTTCCCCTCTCCAGGAGAAGCACTGGTAATAAGCAGAGTCCTTGGCGTCTCCCCCATTACCGGGTACAGAATGCGGGTACGTAAGGTACGAATGGATTCAGCTGTGGCTCCAGTGGTAGAGGAAGCTAGAATAAACCTTTCATCCCAAAGATCACTGGAGGTGCGCTGATTATCGGACTGCCGATTGCTGGCTTCGTTGAACAACTCTTTATCCAGCCCCTGCAACGTACTTTCATCACTTAACATTTGTGATTTATCAGATTCTGCTGCTTTGCTTAAAGCTCTTAAAACCTTACCCACTGTTTCCCCCAAACACAATTGCCATAATAGTATTTATCCATTGCTGTATAACATTCGGTAAAAATTCAAACAGAGATGCATTGCCAAAAAATTGTGGAAAAAACTCCAGTCCAAGCAATACGACACAGACTAACAGCAAAACTGCAGCACCAATAAATGCATATTTTCTGTAATCTTCTGATCTGTTGGAAAATTCTCCCACAGGAAGCGGGTTCCCCTCTCCTGGAAAATGTAAATCCTCTACACATTCACGAATTAATTCCGCATTTATCACCGGTGTATTCTCGGCAAACCCAGTGAGCAAGGCATGGTCACAGACTATATTAATCAGTCGCGGGGTCCCTTTACTCACCTTGTAAATCTGCTCAACAGCCTCATCTGTAAATATATGGAGATGCCTGGCACCCGCATGGCGTAAGCGAAAAAGAATATACTGTTTGGTTTCATTCAGCCCAAAGGGCTTTAAATCGAAACGGATACCAACCCGCTGCCGTAAAGGAAGAAGGCGTTCATCGCTCATCAGTTCGTTAAGCTCAGGTTGCCCTACTAAAAAAATAGAGAGGACATCCTGGCCCTTTACATCCAGATTGGAGAGAAGACGAATTTCTTCCAACAAATCAACAGGCAGAACATGGGCTTCATCTACTATCAGCAAGATACGTTCGCCGGCTGCGTAGGCTTTCTTGAGCAGTTCATCAAAAGCAAGCAAGAACATCGCCTTATTGCCATCCCACGGGAGATCGAGTTTTTCGGCAAGATAAGAGAAAAACTCATCTCTATACAGCAGTGGGTTGTTTAACAGGCACAACCTGGTGTCAGGGCCTAAAGAAGCAACAAGCGCCTCTAAAAGCGTTGTTTTTCCAAGCCCAACATTGGCCGTCAACACCAAAAACCCTTTCTTCCCAAGCACACCATACTTCAGGATAGCCAAGGCTTCCTGGTGAGCTTCACTCCTGAAGACTACTTTGGAATCGGGTGTGAGTTTAAACGGCTTTTTTGAAAGACCGTAGTACTGTCTATACATTTTTTATCCCCTGAACCGATGCGTTACAACTTCCCTTAAATAACAATAATTCCTCGGTTCCACAGAAAATACACAGCTCCGACAAATGAGATGAGCCCAATCGCTACATACAGAAGAAACAATGTAAGCTTAATTCGACGTACCTTATCTTCTCTTCCAAGTGGCAGATAAGGCACTGAGCAGGTAACGCCTATACCTAAATAATCCTCAATATCATGTGGATCCTTAAAAGAAGTATCCAGCAAATCAAGTCCCAGGGCTATTCCAGCACCCAGAGCACTGCCAAGCCCAAGGGCTAAAACCATGATCTTTATAAAGTCAGGTTTAACAGGCTTTTGTGGTAACCGTGCAGGATCCATAATCTTAAACTGACTGCCTTGCTGTTGTTTTTCCAGATTCGCTACAGAAGAAGCCTGGAGATTTTGCGAGACAAGAAAATCATAATGTTTCTTGAACTGATTATAATCCCTGGTCAAGGCAGACCACTCCGCCTCACGTATCGGTGCAGCCCCTATCCATTCCTCGAGTTGATTAATTTGCCCCTTGAGTTCGTGTTCATCATTGCGCAATTCTGCAATATTACGTTCTATGTTTCTTTGCTGAATTGCAGCCGCCTGTAACACAGGATCATGACTCAGGAGTGACTGGCTACCTTTATTTACTCCTCCCGACTTCACCTTTGTACTTTCTTTCACCTGCCTTTTCTTGGCCGCAATAGCTTTCTTTATCCGTTTAACCTCAGGATGCGTTTCTTTATATTTAATGACCAAAGTATCCAGATATGACTGCAATTGGGTGAGTTGCTGGAAAGGGTCTGTTCCTTGAGCTGGTTCACGACCTCCTTCAATTATGCCCTGCCCCACTCCTACACTACGCAACATTTTTTTTCTCTGCCCAACTTGCTCCTGTAATAAAAGTTTAGACCGCTCTAGCTCCTGAATATTATCCTGTACTCCTTGCAGTTTCACCTGAAGGGTATTAACACGGGAGACATTAATTTGTCTCTGTTCAGGAAGCTCGTTGTAATATTTAAGCTTATAATCCCGAATAGCCTGTTCTTTCTTGTCCATACTCTGCTTTGCAAGTTGCAACTCGTTGGCAATGTAGCTAGAAGTTTCAGAGGTTCTTTCCTCTCTATATTTCAGGTTTTCCTCTATGAACTTTGAAGATAAGGCGTTGGTTACACGGAGTACTTTTCTTGGATCATCACCAGAAAAGCTGACGCGAAAGACATCTCCCTTAGTCGGAGATATGCTAATCTTTCTTTTCATTGTCTCAATGACATCTTCTAAAGGTAACTTCTCCCGCATTTCAGGGTATAAGTTAAAGGACTTGATAATCTTTTCTAAACTTGTCCTGCTGGTCACCTGTTGCATCAATGTGCTGACAATCTCACGCGTCCTAGCCTTAACATCAGGAGACATTTTAGAAGGATTAACTGCCTGCCTTTCGTAAATAAGTAACGATGAAGCCTCATAGACCTTAGGGGTTTTATAATATAGGAGCAAGCCACCTAAAAGGGCAATGAACACAAAAGTCACTATCATTCCTTTCCGAGCAAGGACTATATCAACATACTTTTTTACAAGCTGTTTGGTTTTCTCATTCATATTTCGCTATTACTGATTATGATATTAAAATAAACGTAGAGAGGTAAATTGTTTATCAAGAGAAAGTACAAAATTTACTTATGCCACGAACGATTATCATAGGGGACATCCACGGTTGCCTGAAATCACTAAATGACCTGCTGGAAAAGATTTTTACTCTGGCAACCAAAACAGACACCGTTCTCTTCCTTGGTGATTATGTTGATCGTGGACCAGACGCAAAAGGCGTACTGGATTGTCTTATCGCACTTAAAAAAGAGCATTCACGCCTTGTCACGCTTAAAGGCAATCATGATTTTCTCTTTTTGCGCTACCTTGAAACTCAAGAATCAGATCTTTTTTTCCAGGTTGGGGGCCTGGAAACGCTACATAGTTATGGGGTTCAAGGTCAATCAGCTTCCCCTATACACGATATCCCTGAAAGTCATCTCCACTTCCTGCAGGAACTTCCCCTGGTATTTGAAGATCAATATGGAATTTACGTTCACGCAGGAATACAGGCTGGTCGTCACCTTTCCATGCAGTCACCCAAATGGTGCCTTTGGGCACGGGAATCCTTTCTTAAAACCACCTTTACCCTGGATAAACCAATTATTTTTGGGCACACCGTCTTTCAAGAGCCCTATGTTGCCCAAGACAAAATAGGGATTGACACCGGAGCCGTCTACGGTGGTCTACTCACCGCACTCATCTTACCTGACATGAAATTTATCCAGGTACCAGGAGAACAGAATTCCCCTTACCGTAATGATTAACTTGTAAATATGGTATATGATGAGGAGGGAAAAGACAATGAAACGATTATAAAAATCGTACATCTATCGGTAAAATTTTTATCAACTTTTCTTTTCCTGAAAACAACATGGCCAAACGATCAACTCCCAAGGCAATACCGGCAGTATCTCCAAGATGTTCCAGCGAGGCGATAAATTGTTCAGGAATTTCAGTGCTCCTTCCCTGCCGCAGAATGAGCTCCCTCTCCTGGACAAAACGCTTTTTTTGTACAGACGGATCAACCAGCTCTGAAAACCCATTGGCAAGTTCCAATCCTCCCACATAGAGTTCGAAGCGTTCCGCCACTCCTGGATCTCCTTCTTTCGGGCGTGCCAACGAAGCCATTTCAATGGGGTACTCATACAAAAAGGTCGGTGTATCCCAACCAAGATGAGGTTCAACCTGCTCAACCAGCACTTCTTCAAAACATCCCTTTTGTTGGGCTTTGGCAAGCGTGATATCTGCATACGTTGCAAAAGCATCGGCAAGGGTTAAGCGCTTCCAAGGTGCACTAAGCGATATTTCCTTCTCTTGACGCACAATTGACTCTGCTCCAGCAACACCGGGAAAGTCTGCCAGTTGTTCTACCAGAAAACCAAACAGCTCCTCACACTCATCCATCAAATCCAGATAGTTCCAGCCAACATGGTACCACTCCAGCATGGTGAACTCGGTCTGGTGCAGACTCCCGCTCTCCTCTTTACGAAAGCAGTGACATAGTTGAAAAAGCTGGGTCGTTCCTCCTGCCAGCAGCATCTTCATGCACAGCTCTGGTGAGGTTTGCAGGAACCATTCTTCACTTTCAAATGGTTGAATATGCGCTTCCGGAATGAGCACAGGAAGACGGATGGGGGTATCCACTTCAAGATACCCCCGCCCAAGAAAAAACGACCGAATGGCCTGCAGCAAGTGCGACCGCTGGCGCAGGCCCTCCGGTGAAAGCATTCCTATTCTTTTACCCTGGTGATATAGGTACCGGTTCGGGTGTCGATCTGAATTTTATCACCTTGCTCCACAAAAGGTGGAACCTGCAGTTGCAACCCTGTTTCAACGGTCACCGGCTTGGTATCTGTACCGGAAGTATCCCCTTTTACCCACGGGTCGGCAGTGGTAACCTCCAGGTTGACAAAGGTTGGTAAACTCACATCAATGGCTTTCTCACCAAAAAAGAGTACCTGTACCTCCATATTATCAATCAGATAACTCAAATTGTCGCCAAGCTGTTCCTTGGTCAAAAATATCTGATCATAGGTAGAGGTATCCATAAAATGGTACTCATCATCCTGAGCATACAAAAACTGCATGGTCCGTTCTTCCAGGTCTGGTTTCTCAAATTTATCATTTGAGCGGTACGTGTTGGAAAATTGGTTTCCAGTTATCATACTGCGCATCTTGGTTCTATACAGCGCCTGCCCTTTGCCTGGTTTGGAAAATTCAAAATCCGTAATAATATATGGTTCGCCGTCGATCTGAATTTTCAGCCCTTTACGTAAATCTGAAGCTGAGTACATATACAATTCCCTGGTGTTATATTTTTATGAATGAAAAGAAGCTAATAGCTGTTATCTCGAGAGGAAAATCAGATATTCTTTTTCCGCCTCTTGTTTTCATTGTCTATCTTTAATACATTTACCCGACCACAACAAACAAATATATAGCCACAGACCATATGACCATCACAGCCGGAGTTATTTCCGACACCCATTTACACCGCCCGGACAGGAATTTCAAGCGGTTGATACGCCATTGTTTCCAGGATTGCGATGTTATCATCCATGCCGGAGATATTACCGAGCCAGAGGTGTTAGAATGCTTTACAGGAAAAACACTTCATGCAGTACACGGCAATATGTGCGGACACGCGCTTTATAAGCAGCTCCCGGAAGCAACAACCTTTACCTTGGGAGCATTCACCATTGGACTGACCCATGGCGCACGGCTGGGGTTTGATATTGAAACCCGGCTATGGGATATTTTCCCGGAAGCAGACTGCATGATCTATGGCCATACTCACAGACCTGCATGTCATAGGGTTGCAGGCACGCTCATCGTCAACCCTGGCAGCTTCAAGTCAACCGGTCCTTATGGCGCCAGCGGGACGTATGCCATCCTTACAGCAGGCTCTACTCTGGAAGGTACAATTTTTGAGGTACCAGCTATTCTATGAAAACGCTGTGGACTCCCTGGAGAATGGAACATATCCTGGGAAAATACCCCCAGGAGCTGGAGTGTATTTTTGAGCCGCCAGGAAAAGGTGCGTATGACAAAAAGTACCTTATGCTCCACCGCAGCCAATTCACTGTAGTCCTGCTCAATCGTTTCCCCTATGCAAACGGTCATCTTTTACTCGCCCCGGCCCGTCACGTAGCTGATCTGGCCGAACTTGACCAACAGGAACAGCTCAGGCTCATGGGCATGCTTTCTCATTGCTGCTCCATCCTGCGACAGGTACTTCATCCAGACGGCCTCAATGTGGGGTTGAACCTTGGGCACCATGCCGGTGCAGGAATAGCTGACCATCTCCATTTTCACATTGTTCCGCGCTGGGAGGCTGATCACAACTTCATGACTGTCTGCGCTGAAGTTCGCACAATCCCGGAACATATTGACACCACCTTTGACAAACTACTGTCCCACTTCCAACAACTGAACACCTGAGCTTTCATGAGTACCCAAGTTAAAATCACCCCAATGCTCCGCCAGTATCTGGAGATGAAGGAAAAGTATAGCGACACCATTCTCTTTTACAGGATGGGGGATTTCTATGAAATGTTCTTTGATGATGCCGTCACCGCCTCAAAGGTACTTGGGATCACCCTGACTTCCCGCAGCCATAAGGATGAAGCCAACAAGGTGCCCATGTGCGGTGTTCCTCATCATGCACTGACAGGGTATCTGGGCAAAATGGTTAAAGCCGGTTTTCGGGTAGCCATCTGCGAACAGATCGAGGATCCCAAACAGGCCAAAGGAATTGTCAAAAGAGATGTGGTGCGGGTTGTCTCACCGGGCGTAACCACCGATGAGCAGATTCTTGATGAAAAAAGCAACTGTTATGTCTGTGCCCTGGCTGTTACAGGTAAAGCAACACAAAAAAGTGTTGGCGTCAGCTTCCTTGATGCATCCACCGGTGAATTCCTTGTTGCTGAATTTCAAGCGATACATGGCGACACCACGGCTATTATAGACCTTCTCACCCGCATCAAACCCGCAGAAATTCTGCTCAGTGAAAAGCACAATGACACTGTTGCCACCCTGCTTACAGAAGCTGAAGAAGTGCTTGGTACGTTTTGTACAACCCTACGCCCTGAAATACAATTTGACCATTCAAACGCGCAAACCGCATTGCTTGAACATTTTCATACCACCAATCTGGCCGGATTTGGCTGTGACCAGCTCCAGGCCGGAATCAATGCGGCTGGAGCCCTGATTGCCTATATAGAGGATACGCAAAAGTCTGCGCTGGACCACATCCAGCAACTCACGCCACTCAACCCAGCCGGATTTCTCATTATCGATGACGCCTCCAGGCGTAATTTGGAACTCACAGAAACCATAGTGGGCGGCAAACGTGACGGTTCACTGCTGGCAGTGCTGGACTTTACAGCAACCCCCATGGGCGCACGCCTGCTCCGTAAACGACTCCTTTTTCCCCTGCAGGATCAGCAACATATCCAAAACAGGCTCAATGCAGTTGAAGAATTTGCTGGCGCACCTGGCTTGCAAAAAGAACTTAGGGAGCTGCTCTCCTCGGTGTACGACCTGGAAAGGCTGTGTAGCCGCCTGGTTTTAGGCCAGGGCAATGCCCGTGATATGAGTGCAATGAAGGTATCCCTCGCCCAACTTCCTCCGCTGCGTGATAGCTTACAATCATGCACCTCGCTGAAAATTAAGGAATTGTATGCCGGGCTTGACGAGCTGGGTGATCTTCATGGCCTTATCGACTCAAGTATCCGGGACGATGCACCAGTCGGATTACGCGAAGGTCGTCTCATCAAAGAAGGATTTAATGATGAGCTTGACTCACTGCTCTTCCTGCTCCGTGACGACAAACAGCTAATCCTCAATCTGGAGGAAAAAGAGCGAGAACGAAGCGGGATTGCCAAGCTCAAGGTAGGCTACAACAAGGTGTTTGGCTACTTTTTTGAAGTTTCGCGGAGTCAGTCCGCTGACGTGCCTGAGGATTTTATCCGTAAACAGACCCTGGTCAATGCCGAACGTTTCATCACCCCTGAATTAAAGGAGCTGGAAAACTCAATCGCCACTGCCCAGGAAAAACGGCTTGAACTGGAGTACGAGCTTTTTTCCCAGGTACGGGCAACCATAGTTGCACACAGCAGTAGAATCCTCGCTACAGCCCACCAGATTGCCCGTATAGACTTTCTCTTAAGCCTTGCCCGGGCTGCGGTACAGTACCGCTACACCAAACCAGCACTGAACACCAATCAGTACATTGCAATCAGCGAAGGCAGGCACCCGGTTATAGAACGATCCCTTGAGTCTGGCAGATTCGTCCCCAACGATGTGCTCCTTAACCAGGATACGCAACAGCTCATCATTATCACCGGCCCCAACATGGCAGGTAAGTCAACGGTACTCCGTCAAACTGCCCTGATTACCCTGATGGCACACATTGGCAGTTTTGTTCCTGCTGCAAGCGCAGATATCTGTCTTGTTGATCGTATTTTTACCCGGGTTGGGGCTATGGATGATCTGCGTCGGGGACAATCCACCTTTATGGTGGAAATGAACGAGACAGCCAACATCCTCAATAACGCCACCAAAGACAGTCTGGTTATTTTAGATGAAATAGGCCGTGGAACCTCCACCTACGATGGCCTTGCCATTGCCTGGGCAGTTGCCGAAGCTCTGGTAAAAAAGGGGAATGCTGGGGTCAAAACCCTGTTTGCAACCCATTATCATGAGCTGACTGAACTTGCCACCACCCATGAAAGAGTGCAAAACTTTTCCATCGCGGTTCGTGAATGGAATGATTCCATTATCTTTCTCCACAAGCTCATTCAAGGTGCGACCAATAGAAGCTACGGTATCCAGGTCGCTGCTCTGGCAGGGGTTCCGCAACCCGTTACCAAGCGCGCTTATGAAATTCTCGCTGACATTGAGCGCGGCGAGAAACACCCTAGACAGCCAGCCACTGCAAGAAAGGGCGCAAAGGGTAGCCTCCAGCAACCTGCGCAGCTCTCGCTCTTCCCCAAAAAGGAAAATTCCGCGATCACCCTGCTAAAAGAGGCTAACCCAAATACCATGACTCCTCTTCAGGCCCTTGAACTCATCTATGAGGCGCAAGACCTCCTTAAACAATAAGAGCGTCCCGCCCTTGAGAGAAAAAGTACAATTGTTTTTACTGCTTCCATTGAATATTGTAGTATATAGAGAGATTATTGGCAGCGACCTGCGAATTGTCTGCATTCCATGACCGAAATATCTACAATCCCCTTTGCTAATTTGATCATTGATCACCATCCATGTTGACCAAGTTGTTTACATTTGTTATCCAGCGTGCATTTTCTTTTCGCTTTTTGGCGGTTCTCATTATCGTTCTCCTCGCCAGTCCCGCGTGCTCTCTTGCTGTCAATGCCCCTGATGATACCGAAAATACAAAAATACGTTACCAGGCAGCAAAAGATTATTATTACGAGCTTGAGCGGAATGAAGAAGAGGGAAAAATACGTAATAACTGGCTTGAGGCCGTACGTAACTTCAGACGCATTTATCTGGCTGAAACCAAGGGGCCTCTTGCGCCATCCTGTTTATACATGATGGGACGCCTGCAGTACAAGATGTTTCAACGCTTTAACCTCCCCATCGATCTGGAAAGCGCTCTCGGGTATTTCAATGATGTCTCCACCATTTTTCCGGTCAACAAACTGGCTGACGACGCCTTGTATGCAGTTGGCGAAATGTATTATCAGGACAAGCACAATCAGCAAAAGGCCGCTGAGAAGTATCTGAAAATTATCCAACAGTATCCAAACAGTGATAAACACGCTAAGGCCCGAGACCGGTTACAAAAACTCCAACAGACGACTGATATTATACTGCCAGATGCTCCTCAAAAAGAGCACAAGCAGCCAAAGAGTAGACTGGTACAGGTGCTTCCGGTAAAATACTGGTCAACTGACAGCTATACCAGGATTGTTATCCGCTCCTCTGCCCCGGTTCATTTTACCGCTGATTTACTGGAAAAAACTGAGGGACAGCCACGCAGGTTGTATGTTGATTTTTCACCGAGCTACATTCCACCCAAATATCGCTCCCCAGTGCCCATTGATGATGGTTTACTTAAACAGATTCGTACCGGGCAGCATAACGATTCAACGGTGAGGGTAGTGCTCGATATTGAATCAATCTCAGATTACAAGATATTCAGTCTGGAAGACCCATTTCGGGTTGTGGTGGACGTTCATGGTGACAAGAGTGATGATAAAAAGAGTACTGTTTCCGCTCAGATCGCAAGTCCCGAACACGATCAACCTGTAGAACAGATCCAGAAAAAACCTGCGACTAAACGCCCTTCCCTAAGACACGCCTTTGTCACTCTCCGTGACAACAAAAAGAAGAAAGCAGAAGCTAAGGTCGAAATAAACAGGAAAACTCGGGTCCAGAACTACTCTCTTGCCCAACAGTTAGGTCTTGGGGTGAGTAAAATCGTGATCGATCCTGGTCATGGTGGAAAAGATCCTGGAGCTACCGCTAATGGTCTGAAGGAGAAAGATATTGTTCTGGCCATCGCTAAAAAAATTGGTAACGTGCTTGAATCAACGTATGGCTATGAGGTTGCATTTACCAGAACCAAGGACATCTTTATTCCTCTTGAAGAGCGAACAGCCATTGCCAACACATTAAATGCAGACCTGTTTCTTTCCATACATATCAACGCTCACCAGGACCCATCACTTGGAGGCATTGAAACGTATTACCTTAATCTGGCAACCAATGCAGAAGCCATGCGGGTAGCTGCTTATGAAAATGCGACTTCTCCCCATAACATTAATGAGATGCAGGACATTCTCTCAACCCTCATGCAAAACTCTAAGATTGACGAATCTTCTCGCCTTGCTGATGCCGTGCATGCTCAGATCATTACCGGTTTAGATGGGAAATATGCTATCCGTGATATGGGAGTAAAACAGGCGCCTTTTTATGTACTCATCGGCGCAGAAATGCCTGCAATACTCGCTGAACTTTCTTTTATTACCAACAAACGTGAAGCTCAACTTTTACAAACCCAGGCGTATCAACATTTACTCGCTAAACAGATCGCTGCCGGGGTAGTGAATTATGTTAACACCACCACTGCACTGAAATGTTTTGCAATGAAGTTTTTTCGTAAAACACTAAAAAAATTATTGCAGGATTACTATGAGATAAGATTTTTCAGGTCTTTTGTAGTGCCAGATTTTTACTGGGCCCAAAGAGTGTCGGGTCATTTCTGTGAAATTTGGCCACATTCAATCGATCAGGCATCGTCTTGACCGACTGTATCTGGCATTGAGAATAAAGTTGCCGGGCATGAACGCGTAAAGGATTGCTATGGCTGCTGTCCTGTACCCCATAACAAGATATCTACTATATCGTAACGAAAGGATATTCTGCTATGAAGAGAAAATTTCTACCAGTATTTTCAATACTTCTACTGCTTTTCTTGTCTACTTCCCTGTATGCCTACCCCGACGGTCAACTCTATTGGATGGTAGATGAATATCCAGAGCATTATTCTCTTTATAATACCACTGATGAGCATTATGGGGGAGAGCATGCAGTAGACTATGCCTGTATTCAAAATCCTGGCAGTGGTACCTACCATAGCTCCAGTATTGAAGCATATACCGTGTCAGAAAAAACCGGCCGTTGTTGGTATAAACACCCGCTCTTAGGTACCCCGATACCTGGTAACATATATACCGCCTACCTGTATTGCAACGGGGAAAAACGTGCAAGTGACGTCGAGGCTTGCGAGCCTGCTGCCCCCACTTTTGACATAGAAAAAAATCAGGGCTTTACCTGCCCAGGTGATTAGCACGTTATACCGACATTCAACAGAGTACTCTTCATTCAGGGCTAATGATCATGAAAAAATCAAACCAGCTTTTTGGATTCCGTTTGTGCCATCTTTTCTTACCATTTTTCTCCCTAGTAACCTTAACAGCCAGTTATCAAGAGCCGGCAATTGCATCAAGTCAACCATACCTATCATCCCATGGGATAAACTTTGCCATTGGTAATAAATATCATAAGGATACCGATGTCAGTATAATCACTCCCACCGGAACGCTTTCATTTTCAAGGTATTACAATAGCATGAGCAGTAAAGATGGCGTTCTGGGGTATCGCTGGACTCACTCCTTTTCAGATCACATTGAGATTTCTCCGGACGAGCAACAGATTCGCTATACTGCGCCAAACGGTCGAGCAATAGATTTCCTATACAATGCTCCCAGTGACACCTGGATAAAGGAAGTCGGCAAATCAACCTTTCTTGTAAAGGTCGGCACAGATTTTGAACTTAAGGAAACCAATGGACGAACACTGCAATTTGGAGCTGATGGGGCGTTAAAGGAAATCAGGGATCGGGTAGGTAATACAATCACCTGTGGCTACACTGCAAATAATTTAACCTCTGTTTCCAATGCATTTGGCCAGTCCTTTACGCTGGCCTACAACACAGATGGAAGACTGGAAGCCTTAAACACCCCGGTAGGCATTTTTTCATACACTTACGATCAAGGTGACCTGACTGAGGTACGAAAACCTGGCATGACCACTCCGAAAGAGTATCACTACACAAACCATAACCTGATATCGATAGTTGATGAAACAGGGACAGAACGTATCTCTGTAAGTTATACCGACGGCAGGGTTACCGGTTCAACGATTCAAGGAGGGTATCAAAGCATTACTATAGAATACCCAAGTGAATTTGTGCGTAGGGTAATTGATGCAAACAACAGTATAACGACATACAACCTCTCTGCAAAAAATGGTATTGCCTTTATCGACTCCTATGATGGTCCCGGTTGCACGACCTGTGGGACGGACAATAATGCATCCTATACTTACAATGAGCGTTACCAACTAGCATCATCAATCAATGGTATCGATACTACAACCACTTACACCTACGACGAAAACGGCAACAAAGATATTGTAACAGAAGCAGCAGGGACACCTGAAGCAAGGGTAACTGACTACGATTACAACCTGTCAACAAATCTACTGGAACATATTCACCGTGATTCCGTTGCCAATCCAGGCGAGACTATCACCACCTCCATGACCTATTATCCAAATGGGAATCTGCATACCAGGACGGAAAACGGCTGGCTAGACGCAACCACACCGATGAGCCGGACAACGACCTATGAATACACTGATTATGGACAGATAAGCTCGATAGACGGGCCTCGCGAGGATGTTACTGATGTGACAACATTTACCTATTATCCCAACACAGCAGAGGAAGGTCTGAACAGAGGATTTCTGCACACTGTAATCAATAGCCTCGGTCATACCGTTACATATAGTGAGTATAATGCTCACGGGAAACCAGAGAGAATTGTGGATGCAAATTCCATCGTCACGGTGCTTGATTATGACGATGTGTCTGGAAATTTGCTGACCCAGACAACGGGTTCAAGAACGGTTTCCTATGAGTATGACCATGCCGGCCGGCTCGATCTCATCACCATGTCCCCCGGCAACAGAGTCCTGGACTATGTCTATGATTCCACCTCTGGTAAACTCGATAAAATCATAGACAGTCGTGGCAATTATATCCAGTATCAATACGACCCGGTAACCGGCAAGCAGTCAGGACGGTTGATCTACGAATCCGATGCTACCCTGAGATTTTCCGCAAGCTATGAATTCGATGTCTATGGCCGGCTCCATAAATCAATTCATCCCGTAGACCTGAGCTTCAGCGAGTTGCAGTACGATGGTGTCGGCAACACCCGGTTTCGCATTGATGAGGAGGGCAGGCCCACGGAGTATATTTACGATGCCCTCAGCCGTCTTGTCAACATCCTCGGACCGGGTGAAACTGCCGGAGTTCCGACCTATGTCTACGACAGCCACGATAACACAACAACAGTCAACGGCGATAACGGCACCACAACTACCTACACCTACGACGATTTTGGGAGGAGAACCACACAAACATCTCCAGACACCGGCCAGACCAGCTACCTGTATGATAAAGCGGATAACCTTATCGCCAAAACAGATGCAGAGCAGGTGACGGTTTCTTACTCGTACGATGCATTGCATCGTCTGAAACATGTTGTTCACCCTGTTACCTTCAATACTGTATCCTATGTCTACGATCTTAACCCCAACGGTATCGGAAGGCTCTCTACGGTGACGGACAGCAGCGGCACTACCGAGTTCTTGTACAATCAATACGGCGAAATCGAGGAGACCACTAAAACCACCAGCTACAGCGGCTTTACCACCAGCTACAGCTATAATGATTACGGTGAGCTGAAAGAGATGACCTATCCAAGCGGCCGGACCGTGACGTACAAGAGAAATATTGATGGCGTCGTGGAATCGGTGGAAACTACCTACCAGGGGAGCACAGAGGTGGTTGGTGACAATATCACCAACAGGCCGTTTGGCCCGGTAACAACCATCACCTTGGGTAACGGTATCGAAGTCAGCCATGGCTATGATCTGGAGTATCGACGGACAACCTCCATTGCCGGAACCCTGTATAATACATCCTATGAATACTGGCCGACCAGTGAGGTCAAAACGATTACCGACAACCTGGATACAGCAAAGACACAATACTTCCATTACGATGATCTGGGGAGACT